>Ga0308167_1000266_pt1 | contig 111613 bp, 108 predicted proteins | sample PhyCR1_2_FD_202138 | JGI IMG/M metagenome (GOLD analysis project Ga0308167, IMG submission 202138) | Phyllosphere microbial communities from UC Gill Tract Community Farm, Albany, California, United States - DLSLRC.R1 | ecosystem: Host-associated > Plants > Phyllosphere > Unclassified | place...
GCGAACTGCCATTCGCTTTCGCTGCAGCTGAGTATGTCGCCGCTGTGAACCACACCGGCGCAGTTAAACAGCACATCGAGCGGACCGGTTGTTTCTGCCAGCGCGGCAATCGCCTGGGGATCGGTGACGTCGAGATGTTGTGCCGTAATACCCGGTATCTGCTGTAACGCGCTGATATTGATATCTGTGGCAATCACCTCTGCACCTTCGCGGGCAAACAGTGCAGCGGTGGTAAAACCGATACCCTGTCCTGCGGCGGTAATCAGTACTTTTTTCCCTGCCAGGTTCATGGCAACTCCCGCTAAAATGTCATTTTATAGGTCTAATGGTCAGGCCATTAGAGGCGAAAAAAATGCGTTAAAACCAGTGCTTTTTGCTAAGATGTCCAGCAAGCTTCTGCTTAAAACGCCATTTCGGTTAACCAATTTTTTACATGCATAAAACAAAGCAGCAAGATTTTTGTCTGGAAAATGCTAGCTGAATCACTTAATGAGAATTGACCTCAGGTGTCCGATGCCGATAAAAAGATTAGAAAACCCAAGGATTTACAGGCAGATAGCTGACCAGCTAAAAACATTAATTGATAATAAAGAGTTTCCACCCGGCAGCCGACTGCCAGCCGAACGTGAATTAGCCAGTCTGTTGCAGGTCAGCCGCGCGTCGGTGCGGGAAGCGTTGATCGCGCTTGAAGTGATTGGGCTGGTGGATGTGCGGGTCGGTAACGGCGTGATTGTGCGTCAGCCGCCAGCCTTACCGGCTGCGCCTTCGCAGGAACCGGTGATGTCGCAGGCGGGCCGCAATCAGTGGGCCGACGTCGATGATGAGCTGAACATCGAACTGGATTTTACCGCTGAGCTGCCGCCATTTTCGCTGTTACAGACCCGCCGGTTGATCGAACCTGAAACGGCTGCCCTGGCGGCAAGAAACGCCACGGATGAAGAACTTGCTGCGATCAGGCAGGCATACGAGCAAAACTGCTACGATAATCGCAATGGCTCGGCAACCCATCCAGGCGACCGCCTGTTCCATATCCGCATTGCCCAGGCCAGCGGCAATCCAGCCTATGCGTTTATCATTGGTCACCTGCTCGGCCACCGTTACGGCACCATGTTCCGCAGCTTACAACTCCACTACACCCCACAGGACATGCCGCACCGTTCTGAGATCGAACATCTCGGGATTCTGAATGCGCTGGAAGCGCGTGACAGCCGTGCCGCGAAGAAGGCGATGAAAGAGCATCTGGATGCGGTGATTAAGATTTTCGGCCAGGGGTAAAACAGCCATCAGTCTCTCCGCCGTGACAGCGCGTTGATGTTATCCGTTGTCTGCGGCAGAGCGGTTTTTGAAGCGGGATAATCAAGCCCGCCATCCCGCTGCATGAGCGCTTGCGGGCCAGCTTGCGCATTCAGGATTTGCGCCGATCTGTCGGCGGTTCACGATTGATGGTGAGCTGTCGCAGCACTTCAGCGTCACGACTTTTTATCTGCGTTTGATCACCATCCGATTCGATTAATCAAGGAACCGAGAGAATGCCAGACCGCAAAAAGATCCTGCTTACCGGTGCCAATGGCCGCATTGGCCGCACCTGCTTCAGCGCCCTGAGTGAAGCCTATGATTTCATCCTGACCGATCTGACGCTGCCGGATGATGAAATCCCCTCGCCGCATCGGTTTATCGCCGCCGATCTTTCACAACCGGGCGCGGCGGCAACGCTGCTGGCCACCGCGCAGCCTGATGCAATCGTACATCTGGCCGGTATCCCGCATGCCGATGCCCTCTTTGAACAGCTGCTGCCTGCAAATATTGTTGCCGTAACCTGGCTGCTTGAAGCGGCGGCTGCCTCCACCTGTGGGCGTTTTGTTTTTGCCAGCAGCGCCCAGACCATTGAGGGTTATCCGGTTGATGTGCAGATCCAGCCGGGAATGGCAGTGGCACCGGCTAATCTGTATGGCGTCACCAAGTGCTACGGCGAGGCGCTCTGTTCTTTTTATGCCAGCCAGCACCGCCTTTCCTGTGTTGCGCTCAGAATCGGGGCCTTTGAACCTAAACAGGCCGGCGTGCTGAAAAATGCCCGCGACTACAGCGCGTGGCTGAGCCCGCAGGATGCGGTCAGGCTGATAACCTGCGCGATTGAGGCGGAAAATATCGGTTTCTTTATCGGCTATGGAATTTCAGATAATCGGTTTAAGCGTTTTGACCTCACCGCGACCCGTGAGGTACTCGGTTATCAACCGATGGATGACGCTTTCCGGGAATTCGGCACGGCATCGCTTAACTTCTGACGGAATGGTTCTCATAACGTCAAACTGCGTTGAAATCGCCGGCTCGTGTCTGAGGGAAGGATGAACAGGCAGAGACGATATTGATGCGGGCAGGGCTGATGCGCTTCAGGCAGCAGGACCCCAAAGCGGCTGCCGGATGCCTGCCACCGCTGTAACACCTGATCTTCATTCTGATAACTGATCATGAACATCTCTCATGTTCGGTGAAATTAAATCACTTTTCCTCACACTCCGACTGAGGCATAAAGGATGCATTGTTAATATCAATTGATAATATGAAGAGTCGCCAGCGGTGCGCAATTAATCGCCGCTTCGATGCGCGATTCTCATATTTTGAATCAGACGATCAGGGTGCCAGATTGCGATGAATAATGCGTTTACATTTACTCTTAAAAGTCTGCGTTTCGACGAGAATTATAATCCGTCTGAAAATACGCGCATCACCACTAACTTTGCCAATTTAGCCCGGGGTGAAAAGCGTCAGGATAATTTACGCAACGCCCTGGTCATGATTGATAACCGTTTTAACTCGCTGGCGAACTGGGATAATCCGAAAGGCGATCGTTATTCTGTTGAGCTGGAAATTATCTCAGTGGAGTTGGCTATTAATGCGCAAGGCCGTAATGATGCCTTCCCGGTCATTGAGGTTTTAAAAACCCATATCATTGATCATCACACCCAACAACGCATTGAAGGGATTGTCGGCAATAACTTCTCATCGTATGTACGCGATTATGATTTCAGCGTGGTGTTGCCGGCACACAATAAAAACAGAAGCGAATTCAGTACGCCGGAAAATTATGGCGTTCTGCATGGCAATATCTTCAAAAGCTTTGTTAACTCTGCGGCGTATAAAGAGAAATTCAGTAAATCGCCGGTGATATGCCTGAGCGTATCGAGTAAAAATACCTATCACCGCACCGGTAATCATCATCCGGTGCTGGGTGATGAATATGCCCAGAATGAAACCTCGCTGACCGATGACTATTTCGCGAAGATGGGATTAAGAGCGCGTTATTTCATGCCGCGTAACAGCGTTGCGCCGCTGGCTTTTTATTTTCAGGGTGATCTGCTGCACGATTACAGCAACCTGGAACTGATTAGCACCATCAGCACCATGGAAACATTTCAGAAAATATACCGGCCTGAAATCTACAATGCCAATTCAGCGGCGGGCAACGTCTATCAACCGAGCCTGACGCATCAGGATTATTCATTAACGCGAATTGTTTACGATCGAGAAGAGCGCAGCCAGCTGGCGGTTGAGCAGGGTAAATTCACTGAAGAACTTTTCATTAAGCCCTGGCAGACACTTCTTGAGCAATGGTTTGCCCAGCCCGTTGTTTGAACCACCCAAATAAAAGGTTATTTATTATGAACACATTATTACCGACATCGACTGCTGGCAGTTTACCTAAACCTTCATGGCTGGCCCAACCTGAGACGCTGTGGTCGCCGTGGAAATTGCAGGGTGACGAATTAGCTGAGGGCAAACTTGATGCGCTGCGTATCAGCCTGGCAGATCAGCTGCATTCCGGTATCGATATTGTCAGTGATGGTGAGCAAACACGTCAGCATTTTGTCACCACCTTTATTGAACACCTCAGCGGTGTCGATTTTGAAAAACGTCAGATCGTGAAAATTCGCGATCGTTATGATGCGAGCGTGCCTTCAGTGGTCGGTGAGGTTGCCCGCCTGAAGCCGGTATTTGTTGAAGACGCCCGGTTTTTACGCCAGCTGACCAGCCAGCCAATCAAATGGGCGTTGCCCGGTCCGATGACGATGATTGATACGCTTTATGACGGCCACTACAAAAGTCGCGAAAAACTCGCCTGGGAATTTGCCAAAATTCTCAATCAGGAAGCCAGAGAATTAGAGGCGGCCGGCGTCGATATCATCCAGTTTGATGAGCCAGCCTTTAACGTCTTCTTCGATGAAGTCAACGACTGGGGTATTGCCGCGTTAGAGAGAGCGGTTGAAGGGCTTAAATGTGAAACTGCTGTCCACATTTGTTACGGCTACGGGATTAAAGCCAACACCGACTGGAAAAAGACGCTCGGCACCGAGTGGCGGCAGTATGAAGAGGTGTTCCCTAAGCTGCAGAAATCAGCTATCGACATCATCTCGCTGGAGTGCCAGAACTCGCGCGTGCCGATGGATCTGATTGAACTGATCCGCGGCAAAAAGGTGATGGTGGGGGCAATTGATGTGGCAACCAACGCGGTTGAAACCGCCGAACAGGTCGCCGATACCCTGCGTAAAGCGCTGCAATTCGTTGATGCCGACAAACTTTATCCATCGACCAACTGTGGCATGGTGCCGTTATCCCGTCAGGTCGCCAGCGGCAAACTGGCTGCATTAAGCGCGGGCGCGGACATCGTGCGCCGGGAGATTCTCGGCAAATAATCCCCTTAAGCGCAGATGAAAAGGCTCAGTCCGGACCGTTTAATCCGGCCGGTTTTCGGAGATCTTCCGGACTGAGTTCATCCGAATCTGCGCCGTTTTAGCGGCTGTAAAAAGGGTCTTCTGCAAAACTCTTCTGCAAAATCAATTGTTTTCACCAGCCGCCGCTTCCCTCCCAGAACGCGTTTTCTTTATCTGTCACCCAGCAGCACGCGGCTATCTGAGCACGTCATTTTGCTAACACATCACTTCAGCTTTTCCGTCCATTCGGTACAAAAATCCAGATACACTCGCACCAGGGTTGACGGATGTTTATGGCGGGCATAGACCAGGTGCAGCGGGAGGCTTTGCGTGGCTATCCCGGGTAATAGCTGTATCAGTTCACCGCTTTCCAGCCAGGGCCGGACAGATATATTCAGCAGCTTTGCGATACCCATTCCCTGCAGAGCATAATGAAGTAATCCCTGCACGTTATTAGTGGTAAAGAAGGGCGCGTATTTTACTTTTTCCGCTTCCGCGTTCCATTCAAAAAAACCACGATTCAGCGTTTCCCAGGCAACAATCGGTAGCCGGGCCATTTCAGCCAGCGTCTTTGGGGTGCCGTGACGTGCCAAAAATGCAGGGCTGGCCACAAACACCGTTTCCATATTCATGACGGGCTTAGCGATCACGTCATCGGTTTTTAACTCGCCCATTCTCAGCGCCACATCGATACCATCTTCGAACAAATCGACCACCCTTTCGCTGGAATGACAAAACAGGGTGATATCAGGATAACGTTGCTGAAATGCGATCAGTAAATCCCACCATAGTGAGAACTCAGGCGGGACAGAGAGGCGCAATTTGCCCTGTAGCGTGTGGGCTGAGGTAACAGATTTTTGCGCCTCCTCCAGCAGCTCGACCCCCAGCCGTGCCTGCTCAAAAAATTGCTGCCCGCGGTGCGTGGGTTTAACGCCCTGGCGTGAGCGATCCAGTAGCTGGACATGCAGGGCCTGCTCAAGCTCATTAATTTTCCGGCTTAGGGTAGAGATCGGTACGCCCATTCGCTCACTGGCGGCAGAAAAACTGCCGGCATTCACTACGGCGATGAACAATTTCGTTGCGTTAAAATCCATTGTTCTTTCCATATATGGGCATCAGGTTTCTATTTTTGGCGATTCCATTCCATTATGTAAAGCGTAACATTTTGCCTGTGTAATTTTCTGCAGGAGCAAAAATGAATAACCGCGTCACTAAAATCCTGAATATTCGCTATCCACTCATTCAGGCACCGTTGTATTTCCTGACCAATGCGGAACTGGTCGCTGCCGTTTCAAATGCTGGCGGGCTGGGTACGCTGGGCCCACACGCCGGCCAGGAAAGCCTGCCGGGATCGCGTTATGTGGCACTGGACCGCATGCGGGAGGAGATCCGAAAAGTTAAAAAGCTGACCAGCAAACCTTTTGCCGCCACCGTGCTCAACGGCCCGGATATGGGTTTCTGGCGGCCCACCGCAGAAATGCTGGTTGAAGAAGGCGTGGAAGTGGTGCTGATCAACGAGCTGCTGGAAGCTGAAATTTTTGATTTCTTAAAAAGCCACGGCATTAAAATCCTTTATCGCGCCCTGACGCCGACCGTCGCTAATTCAAAAGAAGCCGAGCGATTAGGGGCTGACATCATCATCGCCACCGGCTTTGACGAAGGGGGAACCGTGCCGACCCGGGTGATCGGGACCTTCAGCATCGTTCCAATGATTGCGGATAGCGTAAAAGTCCCGGTCATCGCGGCCGGTGGTATTGGCGATGTCCGCGGCGTGCGTGCCGCACTGGCTCTGGGGGCGGAAGGGGTTTATGCGGGCAGCCTGTTTTTAACGGCGGTCGAGAACCCCGCCGCTGAGAAGGTCAAACGACTGATCGTCGACTCCACGGCGGAAGATTTGCTGCTGTTCCGCACGCTGCCGGCTTATTACCGTACCTTACCTACCGATCTGACTCCTGCGCTGGCAGAACTGGATGCGCAGGGTACCGATCGTGATGCCATGTTTAAGGCGATGAACGGTTACCACTCGCTGTGGCAGGCCATGAGACTCGGTAATTTTGACCAGGGTATCGTGTCCACCGGGACCGGTATATCTGTCATCAAATCCATTCGTCCGGCGGCAGAGATTGTTTCCGACCTGATGCAGGACTTTAATGAATAACAGTACGCCGTTAACGCAGTTGTCACCAGGCAGCACGCGCTGCCTGACAGGGCCGGTGAAAGGTGATGAGGCAAAGCGGGTGATATTCGCTTTCAGCGAAGAGAGTAGGTTACCGGTCCGGCGACATACCACCATGAAGATACGACAAACTACCCGTGACCTGAATGATGTTAAGCTCAGCCACAGGTAAAGCCATTTGCCGTACTAGCTGGGCTACCCTCATCACCTCACCATCCTGCAGCTAACGGGGGTGAAATCAGCCTGTTAGCCGCCAGTATTAAGCTGGAATATCATTTTACTGTCATTTTTATTAATTACGATGCTAGCTTCCCCTCATGGATGCTAACAATATGAAAAGAAAAATTATTCCTCTGGTTATCGGTTGTGGATTCTCTTTATCAACGCTAGCGGCGCAACCGCAACACTATATCGTCACTTTTCCCGAAGGTACGCGCGTAAGCTACAGCGGCGCGTTCGCCAGCGCCTTTCCGAATGGGTTGCCGGTGGGGATCGGCTCCGGCTTGCTGTTTACCGGCAAGCAGGGCGACGCGCTCACCTTCGAAACCGTCACCGATCGCGGACCGAATGCCGACTCGCCTGATATGGGTAAAAAGGAGGCGAAAATTTTCGTTACGCCAGACTTCGCCCCGCTGCTGATGAAGATTCGGGTGCAGAACGGCAAAGCGGAGGCCACGGATGCCCGGCCGCTGCATGACGAGAAGGGCAATGTGAACGGCTTGCCGCTACAGGATGGCGTCATCGGCTCAACTAATGAAGTCGCGCTCAGCGATACGTTGAAAGTGCTGCATGGCGATAACCGTGGTCTGGATACGGAAGGCATTACGACGGACGGCAAGGGCGGATACTGGCTGTGCGATGAGTATGGTCCGTTCCTGATTAACGTGGATCAGCGCGGCAGGATCCTGTCGATGCACGGGCCGCAGGCCGCGGAAGGGGAAAAATCGATCGCGGGCGGTCTGCCGAACGTTCTCAAATGGCGTCAGCCAAATCGTGGCTTTGAAGGACTCACCCGCATGCCGGATGGACGCATTATCGCTGCGGTGCAGAGTACGCTGGATATTAACGGTAAAAGTAAAAAGCAGGCGCGCTTTACCCGCCTGGTGAGCTTCGATCCGGCGACCGGGAAAACCGCGATGTACGGTTACCCTATCGACAGTGAGGCTTATGCTAAAAACAACGACGCGAAAATTGGCGATATCGTGGCGATCGACAATCAACATATCCTGCTGATAGAACAAGGCAGCGGCAAAGACGACGTGATGCGTAACCTTATCTATAAAGTAGATCTGAGCCGGGCTACCGATCTGGCCGCATTCGATAAGCCTGACGAGTACCCGGAGTTTGACGATGAGAAAACGCTGGCGCAGCGCGGCATTAAGCTTGCCGCTAAAACGCGGGTGGTCGATTTACGTCAACTCGGCTGGCAGCAGGAGAAGGCCGAAGGCCTGGCGCTGATCGACAATAAAACGCTGGCAGTCGCCAATGACAACGACTTCGGCGTGAAAATGGTCATGAAAAATCCGGTTGAAGGTAAGAAGCGCAAGGATTATCGGGTGAACGAGCAGGGGACGCTGACGGTCGATGATAAGCCGGTTGCCACCACTATCGGCCTGAAGCCGCTGGAAAAACCCGAGTCGGACAGCGAGTTGTGGATCGTAACGCTGGCGGAACCGCTGAAATAAACGTTCTCCTCACTCCTGGCTGTGTCCGTTAATGACCTGTTGTAAAAGAAACGGATGCAGCCGGTTTTACCGTCATCGGATAACTCCACTAAATTATTTAATAACGGGTGGCAGTACGCCACTAGTCCTTTAACCGATTACACATCTTTTCGCTGCGTTGCCGTTGGTAAGCATCACAGGCGAACGTTGAGCCCTCGTTCGCAGGAATTTTCATCCTATTTTCGGAGGATAATCGCTTTTTCCTTTCTCGTAACAGTGCGTTGCGAAGTGCATGTCCTGCATAAGCTTTGTTGGCCAGTGTCACATAACCACGACGTTATATGTTTCAGTTCCAGCGCCGGACTTCAGTGATATCCACAAGGCGTTCGAGACGGGATGAGCATCCTTGCTTCATCGGGAAAGCCGTAGCGAACATCGTTCAATATGTTTTGGGAAGGCTAATAGTATTTTTGTTCAGGTGATTAAGGGACATAGGCTAATACCGTAACCATAACATCTCTTCAGCGCGGTCTGAAATGTCATCGTCCGCTTCTGGCCCTATACCGAATACTGCGAAGTAATCCGCTTTAGCGACTGTTATCTTTTTAAGCTGAGTTAACGCTGTCCAGAGACTGCTTATCCACCTGGGAAATGCAAGCTGGGCTGTTATGATTTTGTCGAAACATCAGCCCTGAAAATCCTGATGGCATCTGCCATGACAGACGACACCATCAGAAATTCAGGTAGTGAGGTTACTCAGCGGTTGTTTGACTGCCAGTATTTATACGCGACCTTGATGGCTTCATGGGCATCGTTCCCGATTCTGGCGATACCATGACCACCCAGAACCACGGTTGGCCGTAGGTTAAGTTTCCACAGCCTGGCGAAGCTCTCTCCCAGCTTTTCGCCACTGTAAGTCATGTCACCTTTCCAGCCAGTGAATGCCTGATCCCCTTTTTCACCATCCGTAAAGAACATGTCACCAGCAAAGAGCACTTCATCTTCATCGAGATGAACATAATAAATTACGCTGCCATCAGTATGTCCACGCATCGTAAATACCTTGATGCTGAGGCCGCCAACATTAAGGACGGTGTCATTCTCCAGCAAAATATCAGGGCGGCAGGCTGGCATGACATGGTTGGTCTGCGGACTATCAGGACCAAAATTACCGTTAATCAGCATATGGGCGTCGGCTGAACCGACGCAGACTTTTGCGCCTCTGAGCTGAAAATAAGCCGCGCAGCCTGCATGATCGTCATGGCCATGAGTGAGAAGCACGTGCGTGATCTCGTTTTCCGGGATCCCCCAATAGTGTAAGTTCTTGCAGATGGTTTCCTGCGCGCCTGGCACGCTACAGTCAATCAGAACAAAGCCTCTATCATGCTGAATGGCATAGGCATTGCCGAGCCTGCCGTAAGTCCCCCCTGAAACCATGAATAACTTCTTACGTAACTGCATTTATTTGCTCCCCTGTAATGAACTGATGTACTCATCGAGTTCGGTTTTGATGTGGCCCACGTTAAGACCATAAATAACCTGAACATTATTGCCAGCAACGAAAACACCCGCTGCACCGGTCTGCTTAAGCCGTTCCTTATCGACCTTTTCTCCTGAATGAAGAGACACACGAAGCCGCGTGGCACAGTTATCCAGTTCATCAATGTTATCCAGCCCGCCAAGGCCTTCAATAATCTGTGCTGTGAGCAGTGTCTTCTCACTGATGCAAGCGGCGTCAGTCTGCTCCGGCATTGGTTCGGCAGATTTATTCCGGTCCAGATAGTCCTGCTTTGTATGCAGTTTCACTTCTTCATTGGCATCTTCTCGGCCCGGCGTTTTCAGATGCAGCCACTGAATGGTGAAACGGAAGGCAAAATAATAGAGAACAGCAAAAACCACTCCGATAAGCACGATGGGGATCCAGTGCGTGCGATCGTTGCCCGGAATAATGCCGTATATAAAGAAGTCCAGTACCCCACCCGAGAAGGTGTAACCCACACCGGCATCCAGCAGGTTAACGGCAGCAAATGCCAGGCCAGCCAGCACGCAATGGATCCCGAAATAGAGCAGCGGCGAAGCAAACATGAATGAAAATTCAAGTGGCTCTGTGATTCCGGTCAGAAAAGAGGTGACGGCAGTAGAGAACAGCAACCCCTTTGCCCTGGGTTTATTGCGCAAGTAAGCGGTGTGGTACATCGCCAGAGCAGCGGCGGGGAAGCCAAACATCATAACTACGTAATTGCCGGAGTAGAACCTGGCGACTTCCGGGCTGATTACATCCCCGTGGCCCAGTTGCGCAAAAAGGATATTCTGAGCACCTACAACCAACTGACCACCTACCTCAGCAGTACCACCCAAGGCCGTTTGCCAGAACGGCATATAAAAAACGTGATGCAGCCCAGTCGGAATAAGTGCACGGAGTATGAAGCCAAACAAAAATGTCCCGAAAGCGCCCATGTGGGCGATTCCTTCTCCCAGCATAACGATGCCATGTGCTATGAGTGGCCAGATGAAAGCCAGAAGCATGCCGACGATGATAGCGGCAACGGAGGATATTATCGGGATAAAGCGAACGCCAGAGAAGAAAGCGAAGATTTCCGGAAGCTTTATTTTGTAAAGCCGGTTATGCAACCAGGCCACGATCAACCCCATAATGACGCCACCCAGAACGCTGGTATTCATCGTATTCTGGAAGTTCAGAAAATTACTTATAAGCCCAGGCGTTTTCTGCAGATCCGCCAGAACCATAAAGTTTTTAATAGTGCTGGCAAGCGAAGCGTTCATCACAAAATAGGCGATGAGTGCAGAAAGCGCAGCAACCTCTTTGCTGGTTCTGGCAAGCCCAAGAGCAACCGCCACGGCAAACAGCAAGGGTAAAATGCTAAACACAACGTTACCGCTGTCAGTCAGAACAGCCGCCATTTTGAATAGCGTGCCTCCTTCGACCAGCAGCGTGCTACGTTCAGGGTTTGTCAGAGTTGATCCTACGCCGAGCAAAAGGCCAGCCAGTGGCAGAGCGGCGATAGGCAGGACAAAAGATTTACCTATTTTTTGTAATGAATTGAACAAGTTGTTTTCCATAGTGGCATGCCTTGAGAAGAGGGGGTGATGAAAAACTAATCTAATGTTGGTCGAATTCACTATAAGCTCGCAATGCATTTAAATGCAATATGATGCAGATTAAAAGATATTAATGATCACTATATTGCAAATTAATGCAGTCAATGATAGCTTCAGCACCCAGAAGGAGATAACCTATGCTGATTGAAGAAAGATTGAATAAAATTAAGAAAATTATTCAGGAAAACAAAAGCATATCAATTGAAAGCCTCGTATCTAAACTAGACGTTTCCAAGGATACGATCAGAAGAGACCTGATCCGGCTGGAAGAAATGAATGTGGTCAAACGTACGCATGGTGGTGCAGTGATCAACAATCGTGATGCCCTTATTTTTGATTACAGCCAGCGTTCTGAGATTCAAAACCCTGTAAAAGAGCGCATCGCCATTAAGGCGGCTGAGCTCATCAACGATAACAGCAGCGTGATCTTTGACTCATCCACCACAGTGGAGACAGTAATTCCGCATCTGAGCGATAAAAATATCCTGGCAGTTACCAACTCGCTTACAAATGCGAACCGGCTGGCTAGAAATAAAAAATGCGACATCAAAATATTGCCGGGAAACCTTCATAAAGAACAAATGTTCCTGTACGGAAGCGAAACCATACAGAAAATTGAAAAGTATCACGTTGATTACGTTTTGCTTGGCGTATTCGCCATTTCCGATAAAGGGCTTTTTATTCATACAGAAGAAGAAGGTCTCGTCAAAAGGCAGATGGTTATGCAGGGCACAACCGTTATTGCAGTTGCAGATCACACCAAAATCAACACAACGGGATTCTTCAAAGTTTGTGATTTATCGTGGATCAATTATCTGGTGACAGATGAATTGCCGGAAAGCAGTTTTATCCAGTCGCTGCAGGACAATAACGTCGAGTTGATACTGACAAATACTTAAACGTGAGGTAGTACAACATGGTTTCAAGGGCAATCCAGTACGGGCCGACAGCTGCACCTGTTAAATTCACTGAAGTTGAACCTGTCTTTCTGTCTGATGAAACAATTCTGGCGCGGAAAGAGAAAATTCTGGAAGGCATGGAGAATGAAGGTTTCGATACTCTGATAATTTATGCAGACAAGGAGCACGGGGGGAATTTCGAATATCTGACCGGCTTCATTCCTCGCTTCGAAGAAGGTCTGCTGCTACTGGATAAATCAGGTGACTGCACGGTGATTCTCGGTAACGAGAACCTGAAGCTAGCCCGCTTCTCGCGTGTTCCGGTATCACTGGTGCACAGTCCATTCTTTTCCCTGCCAAACCAGCCCATGGAGAATGAAGTACCACTGGAAACCATTTTTAGCAATGCCGGTCTCAATACCAATAAGAAAGTGGGTCTGGCAGGCTGGAAAATGTTTACGCCAGCCGCCGGAAATGGGCGTGATTATTTCGATCTACCGTACTTTATTGTGGATGCAATAAAAAAAACACTCAATAAAGAGGCGGTGCTGGAAAATGCTGTTCACCTTTTTATTGGCGGCCACAGCGGGGCACGAGCAACCTGTAATGCCAATGAAATTGCCCATTATGAGTATGGTGCCAACCTTTCATCTAACTGTATTCTTGACGCCCTCAACGCTGTTGAGCCTGGCATTAGAGAAGTAGAATTGGGGGCTCTTCTCGCATCTGAAGGTCAGTACAATACCGTAGTCACGATTGCCGCAACAGGCCAGCGTTTTGATAAAGCTAATATTTATCCGACATATAAAAAGGTCCAGTCGGGCGATCAGCTTTCGATTACCACAGGATTCAAAGGTGGATTGTCAAGCCGTACTGGCTTTGTGATCGCTGAAGAAAGTGAATTGCCGGAGTCGCAGAAGGACTATCTGGAACGCATGGCAAAGCCGTACTTTTCAGCGGTTGTCGGTTGGCTGGAAAATATCAAAATAGGCATGCCCGGCGGCGCGCTTTACGATCTCATTCAGCAGATTTATCCTAAAGAACGCTACGGCTGGCATCTGAATCCGGGGCACCTCGTTTCTGATGAGGAATGGATGTCATCCCCCATTTTTTATGGCTCCTCAGAGCAGCTTAAAAGCGGCATGATTATGCAGATTGATATCATTCCGTCTGTTCCCGGATATACCGGTGTCAGTGCCGAAGAATGTATTGCACTAGCAGATGCTCAGCTCCAGCAGGATATCCGGAAAGCTTACCCGTCAATGTGGAATCGTATTGAAACGCGCAGAAAATACCTGCGTGAAGAACTGGGCATTAACCTCAGTGAGGAGGTCATTCCACTATCCAATTCTGTTGCTTATCTTCGTCCTTTCTTTTTGAAAAAGAATTTTGCCTTACGCTGTAGTCGGTAATGAATATGACGTAAAAACTGTATTAAGGTGAAAAGTACTATAGGTCCTGCATAATGAGTATGTCAGGAAATCATCCGAACATAGTTGAGTCGGGTGAACAGGCGTTTTATCAAGAGCTATAAAACCCAACTGAAATTTCTGTACAGCACACAACATTCATATACTTATTATTGGGTGTTGCGTGCTGTATTCTGTATGCTGGCTACTAAAGATAAAACCTACTTAATATTAACGAACTGTTCCAGAGGTGTATTATATTGCCCACTTAAGTTGTGCTTTTGCAGGCATCTCTATGAACGCCGGGGTGATTATAGAGATGCCGCCACACAGATCATTCATATAACTATCGAAGCGATTGTTATTTCATAAAGCCAGACTGCAGCAAGGAATAGCAGAAAAAAGGGGCTGAACTGTGGCAGCTAATCGCACCCACACTAACACCGAACACCATCGTAAAAATTTATTCTTGATCATACCAGTCAAGGTATTTCGGTGCTGCAGGAAACAATAGACCTATGCAGATCATTTTGTCATCCGGTCAGGTTTTAATCTGACCGGTCAGCCAGAATTTTTTATAACGAGCCGGCGGTATGCCGACAAGGTTATGGAATATGCGATGGAAATTATTGACATTATCGTAACCGACAGCGTTAGCTATTTCAGTTATGCCGGACTCGGTACTTAATAATAAATTTTGTGCTTCACCAATACGACGGCGAGTCTGATACTGCTTCGGAGAATAACCAGAATAGTCTTTGAAGGCGTGGGACAAATAAAACTGATTCATATTCAACGTAGTGGCTATAGACATCAGCGCAATATCTTCCTTATAGTGGTTATCTATATACTCTTTAACGCGCTGTCCCAGCAGAATAATAGGTGTTTCCTGCTCGTGTTTGTGCTCCAGCCATAAATTCCGGCAGATTAAAATCAAGACGCCCAGCAGATTATTGCCAATTTCAGCGCTGTACAACTGCTTGCTGCTGACGTGCGACCACATCAGATCAAACAGCTGACCTATCTCATCATAAAACTCACCGCAAGGTATTACCGGCGACTGTGTGCGGGGCGTGAGAACATTTACAGGTAAACCGTCTACTTTCAATTGCTCAACGCCACAGCTATAAATCAATAAGTCTTCCGTTGCTGTTGGGGTTTCGTCATGCAACACATTGGCGTTAAACACTATCAGGTCACCTTTTTTAACGCTGTAACCCCGGCCGTCTATGTTATAGACACCGCTGCCGCCACGAATGAACATGAGTTCGAAGCGGTCGTGGTGCTTGTGCATCACCCGTGGAATCGCCGCCTCACTCCCTTCAGCTTTACAGATAAATGTAAGACGAGGTCGCAGACCGGTTTCAAACCCGCGTGAAGAACAATGTTCATTGAGGCAAAAGGTCAGCATAGGATGCTCCTGTTATCAGATCGCTATTGTTACATTACTGAGCGAACCCGTAATCATCAATGTTGCTTTTTACAATAAATTAACTTACTGATAAATAATATATTTTAAATATTTTTTGGCATGCAACTGCAGGTTGTTGTGATCCAGCGGTGTAAAGCTGAATATCAGGTTGATCTTCGTCACAGTTTAAATCGCACTGTAGCCAGGCCTGGCGAAAAACGGGAGCCTGTGCCGAATTGTCAAAACCCTGCTAATTACAGGGGTTAAACAGACAAAAAAATAAAAAGTCATGAAATTTGCTATTGCTAAGCGTGCCGCATTATTTGACGAGCAGACCAGCTAACACGAGGCTTTATTCTAATCTGCTGGTAGTGAATAAAGATGTTTTTATTCTATTAATTCAGCGTGAAAGTTTCTTCAGGGAATGTTTTTAACTCTCTTCATTCTTGCTATGTCAACGTATAAACCACAGGTTGTGACAATCGTCACCTGAAAAAGGGTTTTTCCTTCGCAATTTTTGATCCTCCGCACGTGGCAGAATGCAGTATCTCAAGGTTGCTGGTATTTAAAATTCTGTTTGATATAACTTCATGGCAACGATAAAGGTGTGTCGAATATTTGATTCATAGACATGAAAAAATAACGTTTCTCTGTATTAAAAAATATTCACTGATATTCAGCTAAATATTATGAGCCTGTCGCGGGTCATTAACTGGCTTGCAGTGGCTTACCTTACAACCAGATGGAACAGATATGTACAATAAAACTCACCTGCAAAACCCTCAAAGAATGAGGATGATAACTATCGTTTCTACCATCGGTGGTTTGTGCTTTGGCTATGATACGGGCGTAATTTCCGGTGCCTTGATCTTCATGAAATATGATTTAAACCTGACTCCGACTCAGGAGGGTTTTATTACCTCATTTCTGTTATTCGGTGCAGCGCTGGGCTCCTTATTTGGTGGCTATCTCTCCGATAAACAGGGGCGCAGAAAAAACCTGCTTTGGGTTGCGATCATTTTTATTTTTGGTGCATTAGGGACTGCCTTTGCATGGGATGTGCCGTCAATGATAGTGGCGCGGTTTATTCTGGGATTAGCCGTCGGGTGTGCCTCGGTAACCGTACCAATATATATATCTGAACTGGCACGTGCCGATCAGCGAGAAAGAATGGTTACGGTCAACGAACTGATGATTGTCACCGGTCAGTTCCTTGCCTATTCGGTCAATGCCGCCATCGTCAATCTCTATCCTGAAATGCAGCACAACTGGCGCATTATGTTAGCCATACCGGCACTTCCTGGCGCCTTATTGTGGATTGGAATGCTGATGATGCCGGAATCCCCACGATTTTTTGTCCGGCGTGGCGAGACGGATAAAGCAAGAAAAGTCCTAAAAACGTTACGTTTGCCGGAAGAGGTGGAACGCGAAATAAAAGAGATACAACAGATAGTCAAAGCCGATGAGGTGAAATTCAATCTATTCGCCGAATTAAAACATCGCTGGGTGGTTCAGCTGGTGTTGATTGGCTTAATGATTGTACTGGCAACGCGCGTCACGGGTGTTAACACCATCATGTATTACGCCCCTACGGTTCTTAAAGCGACCGGCCTTGGTGACGCCGCCGCCGTGACGGGGGCGGTAGCTAACGGCGTTATTTCGGTACTGGCGACGTTACTGGGTATCGCGTTAATTGGTAAACACTCTCGTCGAAAAATGTTCTTTACCGGTCAGGCGGGCGTTACCGTCAGTCTGGTACTGATTGGCGTTGCGTTTAAGCTTTTTTTTCATACCGAAACCATCAATGGAAGCGAAAGCCTGCAGGCTAATTTTGCGCATGCTCCCTACATTATTCTCGGCCTGATGCTGCTTTTCCTGGTATTTATGCAGGGCTGGATCGCGCCCGTTTTCTGGCTGATGTTAGCAGAAATCTATCCGTTAAGAATGCGAGGCGCAGGCATGGGGTTCGCGGTATTTGGTCTGTGGATGTTTGATTTCATGATTCAGTCGATATTCCCCTACCTGTTAAGTCATTACGGCGGTGGAATGACCTTCGGCTTCTTTGGTGCGGCTAACGTCATTATGCTGATCCTGCTGGTGAAATATCTGCCCGAAACCCGTGGCCTGACATTAGAACAGATTGAAAAGAAATTTCGCTTTTAACGCCACTGTAATAGAGGATTGAACAATGACTGTCAAAATCGGATTAATCGGGTTGGGTATGATTGGCCGCGACCACCTGAAACGTTTTAACGGTATTATTACCGGCGCGAAAGTTACCGCCGTCTGTGATATTAACCACGCTGCTGCCGATGCGATTGCCAGTGAATATAACGCGACTGCGTTTTATGATGCAGAGGCAATGATTAATTCTGATCAGGTTGATGCGGTATTTATCTGTTCAATTGGTCCGGCGCATAAAGCACAGATCCTGGCGGCTTTTAACGCCGGTAAACCGGTATTTTGCGAAAAGCCATTGACGCCAACCGCGGACGAATCCAGAGAAATTATTGATGCTGAGGTTAAAGCGGGGAAACGGCTGCTGCAGCTTGGTTTTATGCGCCGTTTTGACCCCGGTTATCAGGCGCTGAAGCAGGTAATTGATAGCGGTGAACTCGGCGATATCATGCTGATTCACTGCGCGCACCGTAATCCCTCAGTACCTGAAAGTTATATGCTCGAAATGGCGATTAATGACTCCGCCACCCACGAAATCGACATTGTTCGCTATCTGTTGAATGAGAATATCATATCCGTTCGGGTCGATAAGCCGCGCAAGAAAACCCGCCGTGCGCTGCCACATTTACAGGATCCGCTTATTGTCATTTTTGAGACGGAATCAGGGGTGCGCGTGGACGACGAACTGTTTGTGAACTGTCACTACGGTTATGACATCCGGTGTGAAGTGATCGGTGAAAATGCCATTGCTGCGTTGAACGAACAACAGCTCATCGCCACCCGTTCGCTAAAGGGGCATGCGCAACATATCGCTCAGTCCTGTATGGAACGCTTTACCACAGCCTATGATCGCGAGGTGCAGCACTTCATCGATAACATTCATTCAGGTAAAGAGATGAGCGGTCCTTCCTCATGGGATGGCTACGTCGTTGCCCTGGTCTGCGATGCTGGCCTGGCGTCTCTGAAAGACGGGGAAAAACATGATGTGCTTATTCCGCAACGGCCGGTTGTATATCGTTAACCCTTTCCTGCGCGCAACTAAGTGAGGATTGAACCATGTTACGACTGACGGAAGAGGCATTGCATTTACAGTGTCGGGCAGCGAATAAAACCGAAGCGATAAGGATTGCGGCAGAAGCATTAGAAAAATCGGGTTACGTTAAGCCAGGTTTTTTTAATGGCATGATGGCCCGGGAAAGGAGTGTCCCGACCTATATAGGTGCCGGAATTGCGTTTCCTCATTGTGCAAAGGAGAACCTCGATCTGGTTATTAAAACCGGCTTCCAGGTTTTTCAGTTTCCCAACGGCGTAAGCTGGGGAGGCGGCAAGGTTGTCTTCATTGTGGTCGCCGTCGCGGCGACAGCAAATGAACATATTGATGTGCTGGCGGGTATGGCGAATTTATTGGGTGATGAAGTGAAAACGACCTTATTAGCCAGGGCTACAACAAAACAGCAATTCATCGAACAGTTTGAGAAAGCCTGATCTTAATAACAGCCGAAGGATTTAATCATGAAACTCGCACTATGTACCGATGTTCTTGCCGATTTACCTTTTACGGCCATGCTGGATAAAGTTAAAAGCTACGGTATTAGCGGTATTGAGATGACAGCAGGCGGCTGGTCACCCTGTCCGCACGTGAAAACTGAGGAGCTGCTGGCATCATCAGCGAAGCTCGAACAATTCAGACATCAACTGGCACAGCGTGAAATCCGCATTGTCGCCCTTAACTGTTCAGGTAATCCATTAGCGCCAGGTGAACTGGGAGAAAAGCATACTAAAAGCAGCTACCGGGCGGTCGAACTGGCGGGCAAGCTGGGCGTTAAGAAAATTGTGATGATGAGTGGCCTGCCGGGCGGTGGCCCCGATGATCGGGTGCCTAACTGGATCACTTCCACTGTCTCCTGGCCAGACTACATGCCCGGCGTGATTGATTATCAGTGGAATGAAGTCGCCATTCCCTGGTGGAAAAAGTTTGTACAGCATGCCAGACAGCACGGTGTAGAGCAGATTGCTATCGAGGCGTTCCCGTCCCAGCTGGTTTACAATCCTTCGACACTGCTGCGCCTGCGTAATGCGGTGGACGATATGATTGGCATCAACCTTGATCCGTCTCATCTTATAGCGATGGGTGCCGACCCCATCGCCGCTGCCCGTAAGCTCGAAGGTGCAGTTTTCCACGTGCATGGCAAAGATGCGCGTATTGAACGCGGCCTTGCCGACATTGATGGTTTGCTCGAGTATCAGCCGGTCACTGCGACGAAAACGCGCAGCTGGAACTATGTGGCGGTAGGATGCGGTCAGGATCTGAAATGGTGGAAAGAGTTCTTTTCAGTGTTACGCATGACCGGCTATGACGGTGATGTCTCGCTGGAAATGGAAGATCTGACTATGAGCGTAGAGGCCGGATTACAAACCTCTATTGATGCATTAAACGCCACCCTGAGTCGCTAACCATACTGTGCCAGCCAGCCAGGGCAGGAGTGTTGAAGGAGATTCGTCACTCAGCATGGGCATAAAGCGGTCGGTCCTGATGGCGGAAAAGCCTGTGCGCCAGGATCTGAAACTGACGCAACGTCTGATTAGGGGAAGAACGGAACAGGGCAACAAAAGGTCATGGCATAACGTTAAGGTGATACCCGATAAGCGATTTATGTTGCCTGAAGGTCGGGCAACTATCTCGCCGTGACGCTAACACGATTACCGTTACGCAATAGCAGGCGTTCGCTGGGCCGGGTTACCTCTGGCATTGTCCGCTTTGCATGAGGCGCGAGCGGTAACCTCACCCGGCCGGAATCAGCGTGACGCAAGCACCGAAAGGCGAATGTCTGACACTAAGGTTTTGCGTCAGTTTCAAGTGCAGCCAGAATGGCGGCTTCCATTTTTTGCGGAGGGGTGATCGGTGCAAAACGCCTGAGCGGTTTGCCGTTGCGTCCGATCAGGAACTTGGTGAAGTTCCACTTGACCCGACCACCCAGCACGCCGGGCAACGCATCTTTCAGGTAACGAAACAGCGGGTGCGCGGCGGCACCGTTAACCTCTATTTTCCCGAACATCGGGAAGCTCACGCCGTAGTTGATATGGCAGGTCTGCGCGATGTCATCGGCACCGCCGGGTTCCTGCTTTCCGAACTGATTACAGGGAAAACCAAGCACCACCAGACCCTGATCGGCGTATTTCTTATACAGCGCTTCAAGGCCCGCGTATTGCGGCGTGAAGCCACAATGGCTGGCGGTATTAACCACCAGAACCACCTTGCCAGCGTAGTCGGCCATCGGGACAGGCTGGCCACGCAGACTGGTAGCAGTCAGTTGATGAAAAGGGGTCATGACGGCATCCTCAAAGCAGAATTATTTGACGTCGACATTGCAACGCCGTGCGATGCTGCACGCGCCGTGAGGCGTGGCGAGCAGCAGATATTATGACGTCAGGCTTTACGGCAAGGTCAATGACGACAGTGGTAGTGGCTTCAGTCTGGTAGAAAGCCGCCATGGCCTGCTCCCTCTGCTGCTTTCGCGTGATTAAAACACAGGAGAGCCATACTGCTAGCCCCGGACATAAAGGCGACCGGGACTCACCTGCGCCCCGGAGTTTAACGCACCCTCATCTGACCCGTATCCATTCTTGCCACCAAACCTGGCATTTTTCCCTCATCCTGCTGCTATGTGTCTGGAACGGAGGTGAGCTGCTCGACGCTGTTTTTTGCTGGCTGCTGAGTAGAGGCAGGCCTGGCATTGTGAAGAGCTAACAGCGTCATTCTCAGGCAACGTTGCTCAGTATCTGTTTTGCCTGAATGTAATCGTAAGAGGTCACTTCAATCTTGTTGTCACTAAGATCGCGAAAGTACACCGACATAGAGATATCGTGGTCATTTATGGTGAAAGGGATTTCATTGTGTTTGAGGCGGGGTAATAGGGTGCTGAAAAAGGTGGCTTCCACGCCGAACGCCATCGTATGGCCAGGATGCTGAGATTTTCTGAGGAAAAGAGAAAGCGATGCGCCGTGATTTCTTATCACCAGCGGTCCACCCTGTTTGAACCAGAAGGCGAGTGCGTTATCGCGTGAAAATCCGAGGATCTCTTGATACCAGCGCTCTGCGTGCTCAATATGGTCAACGTAGACATGTATATGATCTATATTAGCTATCTTCATAGTTTTCCTCCCTGATGGTTATTATCGACAATACTCGCTGAAGCGTTGTTGATAAACAATCTGCAAAGGATCGGATAGCTTTAAACCCGCCGACGCGATTAAGCTGCAAGGTGATTAAGGTTGAAATTATTGTCGTCAATTTATCTGAAGCAAAGCATTTCTCATCCGTTAGCTTACGGTTGATAATCAATGAGTTTTGTCCAGGCGGATATTAAAATTACAGGGTCTTAACGATAGCTATGACAAAGCCGTCCCATCCCTTTTCGCCCACAGTCTGCATGGCGGTGGCTTCGAGGCGCTGATCCTTCGATATCATTTGAATAAACTTGCGGAGCCCTTTTACGTTAGGATCTTCATTATCGGCATCAAGGACTTTACCGCCACGCACCGTGTTATCGCCAACAATAACCGTACCAGGTTTCGACAGTTTGATTGCCCATTCCAGATAATGTGGGTTATTCACTTTATCGGCATCAATAAAAATAAGATCAAAGGGGCCGCTAAGCGTGGGCAAGAGATCCAGTGCAGCACCCGTGAGCAGTTTAACGCGCTCAGTAAGTCCTGCCTTATCTATATTCTGACCGGCAACTTCAGCATGATGCTTATTGAACTCAAGGGTCGTTATGCTTCCGGTTGGAGGTAGCGCTCTTGCCATCCAGATCGTGCTGTATCCTCCAAGCGTACCAATTTCAAGGACCTGTACAGCACGTGTCATCCGGATGAACATTGCCAGCATTTTGCCTTGTAATGCAGATACATCGTGTGTCGGTAGCCCTTTCTCTGCATTGTTGGCGAGCGCATATTTTAAGTCTGAATCTTCAGGGGCAAGCTTTTCAGCAAACCAGGCGTCGACTTGTGTCCATCTTTCTGAGTCCTGGGAGGGATAATCAGGGATTCGCATAAAGCATCCGTTCTCCATTAATCATTTTATAATCAGTTTAGCTGTATATTGTTTCAGTTTTTAATATGTCAGATCGGCTACAGATTCAAAATCTGTAAGGACCGCCACGTTTACCTTGATCCTGGTTCGCATAGTCCTGACATCAGACAGACCTGTCACAGCCATCAGCATCCAGGCTGTTTGCCGTCTTTTTATATATGGGGTTGTGTTCTGACTGGGCGGATAAATCATTAAAAAACATGGCCGCCGGATCCCGGTCAGGCCCTGCACGTCTGGTTAAAAGGCTGCAGTCACTGCACGGCCCCGCAGGTGAGCCGTGCAGCAGACACTTTATTCAACAGTGACAACGATTTTACCTACCTGACCGTTTGCTTCCATATAACGGTGCGCATCAGCAATCTCATCGAACCTGAACGCTTTATCAATTACCGGTTTAAGTTTGCCGCAACGCAGGCCGTCGGTGACGAAGCTTTTTGCTCGCGCCATTTTTTCCAGATCGGTGGTAATTTCGAACAGCTCATAGCCACGTAGGGTGAGGTGTTTACCAAGAAGTTCGAACACCGGTACCTGCATATCACGGCTATCGAGCGCGCCATACTGAAAGAACAGTCCCTGGGGTGCCATGACCTGCATCAGCTTTGCCACGTCCGGGCCGCCTACAGGATCAAAGACAATATGGGCACCCTGATCATTCGTCAGGCGATTGATTTCAGTGACCATATCCTGTTCTGCCGTGGCGATAACGGCGGCTGCCCCGGCTTTAATCAGCATCTCACGCTTCTCGCTGGTGCGGGTCAGGGCCACAGGATTTGCGCCCAGCATATTCGCTATCTGAATGGCTGCCAGCCCAACGCTACTTGAGGCTGCGCGGATGATGACATTCTGTCCGGCCTGTAAATTACCGTACTCAACCAGCGCACCGTAGGCGGTTACGTACATCATCCAGCTTGCGGCGGCCTGTTCAAAGGAGAGATTTTCTGGGTGTTTCACCACCGCATGTACAGGTGCGTTAACCCGTTCGCCATACATGCCGTATTCACTGAACATGAACGACGGGATCACGCTGACTGCATCCCCGCGCGTAAAACCGTCGACGTTTTCACCGACTGCTTCAACCACGCCAGCCGCTTCATAACCCAGACGCGCCGGGAATTCGGGTTCGATCACATACTGACCAGTGCGGTACATAATTTCCGCCCGGTTAACACCTATTGCCTTTACGCGAATCTGAACTTCTCCTGCAGCCGGTGTCGGCACCGGTACATCAACAATTTCCAGAACCTCGGGACCACCGGTGCGGTTAAAGGTAACAACTTTAGACATTTTCAGACCTCGTCAGTTAGCGGGATAGCTTACGGGTAGCGCAGAGCGCAAACCCGATTGATCTGCGACTAATCTACGTGGTTGTCATCGCTGTAAAAATAGTCGTTGAGGAACGACAGTGTTATTAATCCGGTAACAATCAGCGGCCTCAGTAAACCTGGCTGGCAAAAACCTTACCGGAGCAATATCATCACCTGGAAACCCGCACAGGTCTGTCGTGTCGTCCGCTCTATCCTGCCGTTTCACTTGCTCCGTTAGCTGAAAATAAATCAGGCAGGAAAGTTGTCGTTGCCCGGCCGGTGTGAATGCGGGTCGGGAAGCTTTACCGCAATACGAAAGCCTGTAATAAGCCAGATTATCCATCGACGGACAGGCCTTGTTTCTGCTCCTCATGCCATATTGTTTTCCACGCGGTTGATTCCGGACTGAATATACCGCTAAATCCCGGATTAGATTTATACACGTACTCCAGAAATACCGGCTGCCTGAATCCCGCTTTGGTCACGATACTATGACGGTGGTGGTAGAGGGTTTTTATCGCGCAACCCAGCTGTCTGGACAGGTCCGGCAGACTGACACCGGCGATAAAAAAGGGCAGCAGCCGACGCTCCGTCAGCGTCAGGCTGACCGGTCTGACACGATCTGCTCTTATCCGGGATACTGACTGCTCGGCAATTTCTCTGATCATCTGCGCAAGCGAGCTAATATCCTCTGTCTGTGACAGGATCCTGTCACCCCGGCTGGTTGCCGGGAAAACCCGCCCGGTATGTTCCTGAGTCAGCCAGACCACAGAAATATCTTCCCGACAGGCCCGGAGGCTGTTGAACGTCAGCCATTCGCCCCGGAAAAATATCAGGCTGTCCACGGCAACGATGATGTTGCGGGCTTTCTTCACCTCCCGTGGCATATGTTGGCTAGCATAGTCCATCCTCAGGCAGGTCATCTCTGGCAACAGGTCACTCAGACCCGCAAATAACCAGTTATTTTCGGTCATCACAATAAGAAGAGGTTTATCCATCATATTAAGCTCCCTGATGTACACGTATTCAAAACAGCCTGCTATTTCCATGCGACATAGCGACACAGCAACAGGATTCGGCCGGTAAATGTTATATTTACAGACTGAATTCTTCGGCTCTTCGCTATTGCATAATGGGCTGTAAAATTAAACCTGCACAGGCATGAATATTTATAATAAATATGGCATCGATAGGTTTGTCTGTATCAGTAAAAGACAAGCCCAAAAGAATAAACTACCTTCGGGCCTGTACAGAATTATAGCCTGTTAAACAGACGTGCTGAGAGACGACAACTGACAGTATTAATGCGCTTTCATGAATTCTATGATTGTCTGCAAACCGTTATTATTATTTTTATGATATTGCAGCGACAAAATCGATCCCCAGAACATTAACCGGTATGGCGTAATCTCTTCGGGCAGCTCCTCAAGGGTTTTGACATTGAAAAATACCTGGAATCGCTGATCGAGTGTCTGTCCCACTGACTCCCGCAGATCTTTATCCGCAAACGTCGCCTGCCATATTTCCATGATCAGAACCAGCGGATTGTGCAGCGGCTGTTGCTGCATAAACTGGATTAACTCCAGGATACGTGTCTTACAGTCTGAGGTGGTACTGGCCGGTATCTGCTGTAAAAGCAGGGGGATGAGTTCATTTAAGAGATCATATCGGCCAGTGGGAAAATGATAACGCAGGGCACCACGAGTGACGCCGGCCAGTTCGCAAATTTTATTCTCACTGAAAGCGACATAACCTTCCTCAGCAAGGATATCTCGTGCCGCAGCTAACAGTTTCTTTTTGGTCTCATCCGCATTACGGCGGATCATCTCCATCTTCATCAGCATCACACTCCGGATACATTCAGTTTGTTGTCATACGGCCAGGCAGGCACAGAGCAGCAGAGGCTGACCAGTTCACGGGTCCTGAGCAGAAGGGGACTGTTCAGGATCGCGTCACTTTCCACCTCACTCTGCTGCATATCAGCCATTAGCGGATCTACCGGTGTAGCGATAGCCGGTGCACAGCCCGGTTCACTTTGCAATCCCCTGGCATAGCGCGTCATCCTGGCTGACAGACTCTGCAGCAGACGACGGGCAAGCGTAACCGCCTCATGCTGATCAGCATCGCCGGCAGACCGCGCATACTCGTTTTCCAGCCTGGAAATTGCAACGTGGATCTCACGCAGTTTACCCAGCAAAGTCTGACAGGCTAGCGTCAGATCTTCATTATCGTTGCTGCGCCAGTTGGGTTCGAGCGCCACCTGGGCCAGTAATTTTTGTGTGGCATCCAGTTTAAACCAGCCTTCCGCCTGGCTGTTGGTTTTCCCTTCCACCAGGCTCATTCTTGCCGCCATAGATTCAAACAAGCCCGCCAGGGCATGACGCAGTGTTCTTCCCTCCGTTTCCGGCCAGATCAGGCTGTGTATCAGGGTCGAAACTGTAATGCCCAGTAAGATACCCACCAGTCTGTCGCGAATCTCAGACAGGTCCGGGTGGGGAGAAAAGCTTGCAAACATGGCCAGCGAAAATGCGAACAAAATCTGAACCCCGGCATAGCTGCTTCGCTCGGAGCCGGCCGTCACCCAGCCGCTGAGAGCGATAGCGGGTATCACCATCAGCAGCAGCCCGGTTATTGAGTCGATGTGAGGCAGGATAAAGATTGTGCAGAATAACGCCAGCAGACTGCCGACCAGGCAGCCACCGATCCGCAGCAGGCTTTTATGAACTGAGGCGCCAAGACCGGGTACGGCAACAATGATACAGGTGAGCATCGAGGTATGAATGCCAGGCCACTGGACGCTGGTATAAAAGATATAACAGAGGGCAACCGCGAGTAATGTCTTGATGCCGTATTTAATATAGTCATATGAAAGCGCTGCTTTCGGCCGGGCAGTCGCGGGAAGCGTGTCGCCTGATTGCTGAGGCTCGCTGCGTTGTGCGTCCAGCAGGGAGACACTGCGTAGCGCACTGTACATTTCCTGAAGACAGGCTGGCAGGGCGTCAATTTGCGACCGATCCGCCGGCTCAGGAAGATAGCGCCGGTTGTCCCGCAAACACTGAAGAAAGGAACGGCACTCGACGGCCAGTTTGCGGCAGTGATTGGAGGCCGTGTCGGTTAAGCCGCCGTGCAGACTGGCCAGCTGACGTGAGGCAGAATAAAGCCGTTCAGCGGTGGCGATTTCGGCGAGGTGCTTTTCCTTATTGGCGCGAAACGGCTGCGACCGCATGATGGAGAACTTGAGACAGCTGTGTAACGTCAGCACACTGGTCTGGATCTCTTCCAGCGTGGCTGGCGTCGTTGGCTTGCCTGCAGCTGCTGTTTCCAGCGCCCGGCGGGTCGCCGTCAGGATCCTGTCCAGCTCCTGCTGCAACTGTCTGACCGGCTCCACCGGCAGCAGCAGCGTATTAACGATATGCGCCACCACAGTGGCATAACAGCCGGCCACCCACGACCACAGACAGTTACGCAGCAACATTTCGCCATCTGAACTGAGATCGACAAAGCTTTGTGCGTAGGTGATGGTGATAGCGACGGCAAAATAGAGAAAGCCCCATTTTCTGGAAGATCGCATCTGATACAGCAGAATAAGCAACGCCACAGAGACGCTCAACAGACGGAGCATCGGCACATCAATGGTGAATTTCAGGATAAGGATCGCCGCCGCGACTGCCGCGGTATTCACCAGCAGGAACAGCGGAAATATCATCCGGGTTAATACAATGTTTTTCTGGGTGGCAAAAAAAACCACCAACAGAGAATAGGCAAGCTGCGGGACGCCCAGCGTCAGCGAAGTGATGATGACGATGACGGAAGAAAGCAGATACCGCAGCATGGCATTATAACGCCCGGGGAATCCCCTTAACTCCTGCTGCAAAAAACGAAGCAGAGCACTGGTTTTTCCGCCGGTGATGGCTGGCGTTGTCATGCTGCAATACCCTTCCTTTCATGTCGCAGACGGCCGGAATGCACTTTCACTACCGCAGAGGTTCCCATTCTGAAAAGCCGACGGTCAGGAGCTGTAATGCGAATGCGTACCGGGAAGCGCTGGGCAACACGCACCCAGTTAATATTGCGGGCAACACTCGGTAAACCACCCTGTAACGACCCGCCATCATCGGGATAAACCCCATATCCAATGGAGTCTACGGTTCCGCTAAAATGCTTTCCGGTATCACTCATCAGATAAACATCGACGCTGTCACCGTTGTGAATATGTTTAAGTTCAGACTCGCGGTAGTTTGCCACCACGTACCAGTTCTTACTGTCAATCAGGGTAAAAACAGCCTGTCCTGTGCTGACGTACTGACCGCTGGTGGTTTTTAATGAGGTGACACGGCCTTCAAACGGCGCCCGGATAACGGTATGTTCCAGATTAAACTCGGCGGTGGAGATATCTGCTTTGATGACTTCACGTTTCGCAATCAATGCCGCTACGCTGCTGACCGCAGCATTAGCCTGTTCAGCTTGCAGTCTGGCTGACTGTAACTGCGCCGCCGATGCACGCTGCCGGGCTCGCGCCTGATCCAGAGATTCCCCGGAAATGTAGTTTTTTCCGCGCAGCGCGTCCATTCGTCGCAGGGTAGCCGCATCCTGCTCAGCCGTAGCGCGGGCGGCATCAACCCGTTTTACTGCCGCCTGTGCATTGAACTGCTGCGCACTGACGTCGCGCTGGGTAAGAATAATTTGCTGCTCCAGCTGGGCAAGGTTTGCCTTTTCGCGTATTAAGGCATCGTGATAGGGACGAGGATCTATTTCGAATAAAATATCTCCCTGACGAACAAGATTATTCTCTTTCACCGGCATTTTTATGATCACCCCGTTAACCTGAGGGGCGATGGTTATGGTATCAGCATAAACATAGGCATCATCAGTGCCGGGTGTCTGATCAAATACCCAGATTAACCAGAATAATATTGCCAGCGTAAGCACTGACAGCGCCAGAATAAACCGCCGCTGTCCCGCGCCATTTTTTAACTGAATAGACATCTGTTTTCCATGGTTAACAAATTGAGATTAATAAAAAAACAGGATCCACAATCCCATTGAGAAAAGGGTGATCAGCAGCGGATAAGTCAGGATATAAGGTGTGAGCCACGCATTTTTCCCATACCGGGTTAGTGACAGGTATATTGCCGCTGAGATCAGGCAACCACCGGAAATGCAAAATAGCCAATCCGGGAAGTACGCGCCCAAAATATTGACCGAGGGAGAGTGCGCTGCACAGCCGCTTAGCTGAAAGATGACGGCAGCCAGCAGAATTTTTCTGTATTTCATAAATAAATGCGTCATTGAATTTTCACATACCCTATATCAACCCGACGTCGACATACAACCCTGTATTTAGTAGGTGTATTCGGTGCCTCGGGCAAGGCTGTGACGCTTTCTGGCACTAACAGAAGGCGTCGTATGGCGTCTTTCAGCCGGACAGAAAGGTGAGGGACAGCGCTAATTCAGACGTCTGGTTTGCTGGCTGAGAAGGAGGATTTTTACGGGTATTTGCGGTCCGGTCAGGCGGCGGTGGACACTGCTGACGGCAGGCTAGCTGCTGAGAAGGATACCAGACGCAGGCAGGTTTGGTACGGCTGGCGGGATCGAAGCCAGCAAGTAATGATAACGACTCATTGCTCTCCCTCCCTGACGAGCATCACCGTGTGAACGGCTGGATTATTTGCTGCAGCCTGACAGGCTTCACGCCCGTCAGGCATTAATCTCACGCCCCATTCTCTGCTAACACCAGACCTCTGACAGTGTTGATGTCAGGTTGATAATCACAGTGAATTGAGGCGCATTTGTGAAACGATATCGACTTACCAGCCCATGCGCCGCAGTAATGGCTTACCTTTACGCTGATGCTTAACGACGGCTAAAATATGTCCGATTACCAGCAGCGCCAACGTCATGCAGGAAATAATATGCACCTGATTAAAAACGGTCGTAATCCCGGGGTCATTAATCGGTTGCGGTAACACAATCAGGTCAAATACGTTAATCGGTTTTTCCATCATCATTACGCCCGTAATCAGGACTAAAGCAATATTGCTGTAAAGCAGGAAGTGTCCGGCTGCAGCAAGCTTTTCTTCTTTATGACTGAGGAGATTATCGCCAGGTTTTCCGTGGCGCCATGCAAACCAGATCCTTAATATGAAGAGAGGGATATAAATTGTTGTAACGGAGACATTGATAAATCCAATCCAGCGTGCGCACTGCGGAGAGTGATGAAATAATGCAACATAGAATCCACTGAGCGTGGCCCAGATGATAATAATGGCGGAGATCCAGTGCAACCAGATCTGCGGTAATGAATAACGCGGTGACACAAGGTTAATTCCCTATAACTAAATTTCTTAAGTGCATCCATGACACCTTCAATAAACACTGCCGTGGAAATTGGGCGCGCACTTTAAGCAATGGACAGAAGGGTGGCTATAAGATCATTCTTATAAATAAATATCCCGATTTACTTTATTTATCCGCAGTTAATCACCCCCGAAAAGAATATTTAGTGCCAGATAAATTAAGAGAGAAAATATTATTGATCAACTCAGGCTGTATTAAAAATTATTCTATTGAGTCTTAATTCCGTATTAACAGCCGGATCGCTGAAGTGGCCTTTAACGTCCTGTTGCTCTTGGGTAACCGCCTGAAGTTAAAGGCCTTAAACAATGCCAGTCAGCTTTATAATAAATTACGCCGGGCACAGGCTCAGGCCGCGCCTTATCGCTTTTGAGCCAAATCTGACAAGCCTGACGCCTGCTGGTTCCCTGTCTGGCTATGCTGTTTAATATCAGGAGCTGAGATACGCAAATAATAGTGCTTTGGCCGTTAATTATCGGACCACGACCGGGAACAGTCAGGGAGCAGGATATTTTGCCACGTTGCCGGAATATTCTCATTGGGCAGTGACCTGATTCTTAAAACTCCCGGTACGGGCAGCAGCAATATCATCAGGTGTTTCCTGAACAACAAACAATCAAACGCTATGCCCTATCGGATGCCCGACCATTTCTGATTTCCGGCCTCAGTCTGCCGATTATTGCTGAGTTTTTGATTACTTATCTCACTCGCTACAGCATTTTCAGTATTCAACTGTGGCAGAAAAGGATTAATGGCAGACTCCAGCCTATAATCTCATCAAATACCTGGCGCGGGGATCGCCTATGTTTGAAGGATTTACCCATACACAACTCAGCCTGTCAGAAGCGGTGCTCAATGTCCGTTATGGCGGTAATGGTCCTCCGGTGCTGCTGCTCCACGGACACCCGCGAACCCACGCAACCTGGTCAAAAGTGGCGCCGGAGCTGGCGAAATCTTTTACCGTCGTTTGTCCTGATTTACGTGGTTTCGGCCGCTCTTCAAAGCCTGCTGACCAGCCTGATCATGCTGGCTCTGCTAAAAGAGCCAAGGCAAAAGATTGTATTGAACTGATGAACCAGCTGGGTTTCAGGCAGTTTGCGCTGGTGGGACATGACAGAGGAAGCTATACAGCCTACCGAGCTGCGCTGGATTATCCTGACCGAATCACTCGCCTTGTCGTACTGGATTGCATTCCCATACTCGAAGCCCTGAACCGCTGTAATGAGAAATTTGCGCGGCAGTGGTACCACTGGTTCTTCTTTGCTCAACCCGAAAAACCAGAGCGGGCGATCCTCGCCGATCCGGACAAGTGGTATGGAGGCCAGCCCGAAACCATGGGAGATGAAGAATACAGTGAGTTCAGACGAGCCATCCACGATCCGGAAACGGTACATGGGATGATTGAGGATTATCGCGCCGGTCTGGGTATAGACAAAGAACACGAACTTCATGACCGTCAGAGCGGACGGATGATTGCATGCCCGACGCTCTGTTTATGGTCAAAATATGACGATCTGGAGGCGTTATATGGCGATATAGTGGGGATCTGGAAAAACTGGGCAGCCGATGTCACGGGTAAAGCCATCGCGAGCGGTCACCATATGGCAGAAGAGGCACCAGACGAATTAACAGCTGAACTCCGTCATTTTCTTTTACAGCAGGTGCCACCCTGAAATAACCTCTAGCTGCCTCTGTGACACATAATCGACCGATCGCTGGTTTTTCCACGAGAGTGCATGACTTAACCCTCAGGGGATTATTCAACTATCAGGCTCACCGATTAAAGCGGCGAGCCTGATTATTATTAACGCATCACTTTGACATCTTCCAGCGTGACCAGGCTTTCAGGTTTACCACTTATTTGCGTCGCGACCGGGACGAAAATATTGAGGTCCTGCAGCCAGGCAAATTTATCACTGCTACCCGGTTGCCCTTCGTCAGTTTCATCACACTTAACCAGCAGATATTTCCCACTAAACTCAGGTGAGATTTCATGCGCATCCCCCTGATCGGTTACGTCGCAACGTAACGCTGAAGCAGTGACTTTCTTATCGGCATCAATGCTTTCCCATTTCGCCTGATAGTGTTGTCCGGTTACTAACGGGAAACGCAGATCCGTCTGCAACGTGTTGAGCCGCGAAGCACCATTACTGATGGACATAGTGAACTTCAGCTGTAGCTGATTAGCCAGCGTTAAACGTTGCACCGTCCAGATACCATAGTCTTCCAGTTTGCGTATATAACCATCTGCTTGTGCATCCAGCTGTACTTTAACCTTACCCAGGGCGCTGACCGTGGTATAGCGAACCTGCTTAAAGCGCGGAAGCGCCCAGGGTTTAATCAGTGACTGTGCCTGATGCTCAATGGCTGCTGAAAGAGGGAATTTACTCAGCCACTGCGGATTATTATTGCTCAGATCGGGCATTGTTGGCCCCATCAGCTTTGATGCTGGCTTATTAGCCGCAGGGACAAAGTGTCCTTCGGCTCTGAAAGTTTTCCCTGCGGGTAACTGGCAGAGTTGCTCAAAGCGTTGGGTCATTTGGCCGTCAATTTTGAAGCTACTCTTGCGACGAATGATATCAGCAGTGATGAGTGAATCGGTAACGCGGCCTTCACTGTCGACGTTCATTGCAGCCACAGCATCACCCTGATGGGTTTTACAGTTATACAAGTAATGCTCAATCTTTAATTCAAGCGGGGCGTCATAAGGCGGTTCCCAGATGATATCTGCAAAGTCATATCCCATGCGCACCGATAAAATATCACCAATATGCTCAATGCTATTCACATCGACAAGGTTGGTAGTACCGTACTCAGACGTGGCTGATAATTTTTCCCAGCGTGCCTCTTTTATGGGTAACTGACAAACCTTACGAATATCCTCTGCCGTCATTTGACTGTCATCCTGTGCCGGCGCATAGCGGAGGTAACTATTGCCGTAAAAGCGAGCTTTAGTAAGCCCGCTCTCATTCAATAAATCCTTGTACAGAAGCTGTGCCGTGCCGTGCTTACAATCAACGGATCGCCATTGCTGAGCTGTTTTTCCATTATTGAAGTTTAACGACACCATGTAATTCACACGATCGTGGATTTTGGTGACCGAAAAGGGGTTAGTTTTGCCGCCGGTCAATACAGGATTATCCGCAGCCTGAACCAGAGAAAAGGGCAGCAGCGTCAGAAAAAAAAGTGGCCGGATTAAAGGGCGTACGCAGTACATACATGTTCCTTCATATAGTGTAAGAAAGGGAGTTATCGGCATCAGAAGCGGGATCGTTAGTGTTACGCGCCAGAAAAAACAGAGTGTGCGGTTGCTGCCGCCACTTCTGCACAAAATTGTCCGCCGCTTGTCGTGCCGTGAGCTACCAGAAAAAAGGATTTCATTGCGGCAAACAAACGGAGTGCGTCATCAGCGACATTGCATTATCAGCGAAATTGCATTGTTTCGGTCGGCTTGTCATTCAGTCAGAACAGATAATTATCTGTTCGCCCGGCTAAGCGAAACCGTACAACTTTACCTTTGTTGTGAATATACCAATCGGCGTCCGCGTCTGGCCGTAAGCGGACGTTAATATGCTTCAAAGATTTGCTCTGATTACTGCTGATGTTATGACCGATATTCAGAATCGTATACCCGAATGAATAGCATTTTTAGCGATACGGCAGAATGATTGTTCTGAATCAGTAGTGCGGGCGAGTGAGTGAAACACCATCTTTCCGCCCTTCGCTTTAAATTTTTTCTGCTGCGATTCCCGCTTTTTGCTTTCGGCATTTTCTGCCGTCCCGGTTAAAGAAAATAGCGCATCTGGCTGGCTCAAATCATTGATCCACTATACTGACCAGTGAAGTTGTTATTTCACGACGAGACTGTTCACGATTAATGAATTAATACTGACCTCACCATGACGATCGGGAGAACAAAATGCAAAAGAGTAAAACCCTTAAAGGTCTGATAGCCGTATCGCTATTCGCAGCAATGTTCAGCACTGTCGGCGTGCAGGCAAAGACAACGACCAGCGCTGCGGACGCTGCTATGCAGAATGGATCGAAGGCTAAGCTCAGCGCCGGCGACGAAAAAGCGTTGAAAGACATGGCACAGGCCAATATCAATGAAATTGCCGCCGCAAAGATCGCCCTGACTAAGGCTGAAAGCAGCAAAGTCAAAGCGTTTGCCCAGCAGATGGTTAAAGACCATGGCGACGCCCTGAGCAAAGTACAAATGGTCGCCCAGCAAAAGGGTGTGACCTTGCCGACGGAGCCGGACGCCAAACACACGGCGATGGCCGCCACGCTGGAAAAGCAGAGCGGCGGCGCGTTTGACAAGATGTACATGGAAAATGCCGGCACCATGGATCACAAGATGGTGCTGTCGAAGCTGCAAAGTGACGCCAGTAAGATCAAGGATCCGGATGTGAAGGCGCTGGCTGACGCGCACATTCCGGTAGTTGAGCAGCATCTGAAGTCCGCTCAGCAGATGGCGATGTAAGTGGGCAGAACAGGAGCAGTTATCAGGTTGTCCGGTGGGCCATGTGCCCTGCGGGCTGGGCAACCGGCCATCAGCGGTATCGGCGCCGACACTGGCGATAGCCAGACGGACTAAAAGCCCGGCCTGCCGCCTGAGAAAGCCCGCCAGAGCGGTATTTTATTGCCGCATACACCACTCATCACGCGTCATCTCCCACAGTTGATAGTCCAGCAGACCGGCGACATAGGCTTTCTTGCCGGTTTCGATCAACCGCATTCCGGAATGACGTGAGATTGATACCGAGCCGCTATTGATCGCGGCTTTCGGCACCCGCATCACCGGCCGGCCCAGCGTCCTGAACCAGAAATCGTTCACCGCCTGGCACGCTTCCGTCATAAAGCCGTGCCTCTGCCATTCCGGCACCAGCCAGAAACCCCGGTTATCATTTTCCTGATCGCGCAGTTCAATAAGACCGATGAGCTGTTCAGGTTTTTCCTGCCGCCTGATGGTCCAGCACCAGGCCTGTCCGGCCTGCATCGCGGGTAATGCGATATTCTCGACGTAATCCTGCGCGGCACCGTCGGGGTAGGGCCAGGGTATGGCAGCCGTCAGATAACGCACAATTTCCCACTGCGGGAACAGTATCTGAATAGCTGCTGCGTCGTGACGCTGAAGCGGTTCGAGCAGCAGCCGTTGAGTCTCAAGCTGTGGTGTCATGCTTCCTCCGTGTTGCGGTTTACCCTTGCAATGATGTTGCTATGCCAGCGCGTGCGTTTCAACCTGCAGGTTGATTATCGAGCCTGGCAGCGTAAGCCTTATCGCCTAACAGACTGCACGGTGCAGTCTTAACCATTATCTGCCTCGTCAGCTGAATTTTTGATTTGTCTCTGAAGCCCTCAAATCTGGCCGGTGATGTCAGCGGTTCTTTGCGTCAGCGTGCGGATCGCGCTGGCAATGACCGGGAAGCCTCGTCTATGAACATTTGCCCGGGCTGCTTCAATGCTGGCGTTTAACGAGATCAACCTAATCTGGGCGGCGATAAAGTCGGCGGGCATGGCGCAGCGCCTTACGCGTTCGATAACGTGCCGTTAACCCAGACGACGGTCATCATTGCGGGCTTGCCCACAGTCAGAACCACGGCGCAGATCTTCTTATCCCTCGGAACCTCTGGGAAGAAAAAACCGCTGGTGGGCGGCTTGTTCACTAAAAGAAGAGTAGCCCGGTGCGCTGGCTTGTGCCGTCCGGGGAAGTTTGAAAAGAGCCTCTTCAGCCCCGGGCTTATGGCGATGGTGCAGAAAGTCACTTGTTGCGGGTCAACGCATCTTTCTGTGGGAAATAAAAAGCCCGCTGTTAAGCGGGCTGGTGGCGAAGGTTAGAGGAACCATTGCGGCTTCACGCCGAACCGGGCTGAAAGCGCCTTGATATGTGAGATCGTCAGGGAACGCTGGCCGGAGAGGATCTGGCTTACAAGGGATTTAGAACCAATCTCTTCCTTCAGATCGGAGTAGGTCAGCTTATGCTGGTCAATCAGCGTGCGCAGCAGAGCGACGCCCACCGGCATTTCATCAACTGAGTTATTAAACTCGGCAAAGCGCTCGCTGTTATCCTCATAGTCGGCGATTTTGGCCGCCAGGAAGTCAATCAGCGGGTTTTCGTCGTCGTGGTCGATCAGGTAGTCCACCAGCGCCAGTGCGTCACGGTAGTCCTTATCGGAGACACTGCCCCCCAGGAAAGGGACGGCGGCGACCAGTTGTTTTGTTGCCTCGATAGCTTTATTGGTGTCGACGATCATTCTTTATTCTCCCGATAGTAGCGAGTCAGCTTATCGTATTCAGCATGGGTGGCGATGTGCTTCACGTAAAAGCGCTTATTCACGAAGTTGATGTAGGCGATCACTCGTAAGTTATTGCCACCTACATCTAAAACCCACCACTTGTTGCGGTACTTAAAATTATCCAGGCTTGGCACGGCGGCACGCAGTTCATCCGGCGATTTGAAATCTGTTTCGCGAACCAGACGATACAGCGCCTTTATGGCTAAGGCATCGTTTGGAAAGAGCCGTGCCGCTTGCTCAAGTGGCTCTTTTGAAATGACGTGCATTAAGTGATTCCCTTCAGTAGTTCACAATATGTAAACACAATAACGCACAATACTCCCGGTGGCAATACCAGATAAGTCACGGTAAGAAGGAAGAGCGGGCCCGCCGTAGTGGGCAGGTATTACAGGTTAAGCAGGAATCCAGAATCGTTGCGATAATGCTGAAAGGATCTTCTCTACCGTGTCTGGCCAGGAGATGTCGCAGCCTGTAGAGCGTCAATGAGTGCTGGCGCTGTTTATTTTCCAGTGCATTAATTTTATTGGCCTGCAGCGCCTTGAGGCGCAGATAGGGGTTTGACGTGCCCGCGTTGCTTTGTTGACTGGCGTCCGGCAGCGCAGGATTTGCCTCACCGCTGGCGGCGAAATGCGGACTTAATTTGCAACTTAATGTACCCTGTTAAGCAGACTGGCTGGCTTAAATACCCGCTAAAATACTCTTGTTAACAGGTAACATCGGCAATGGCTCTGATCCCGAAAAACTACACGCGGCTGGAAAGTGGCTATCGTGAAAAAGCGTTGAAAATCTATCCGTGGGTGTGTGGACGTTGCTCACGCGAGTTCGTTTATTCGAACCTGCGTGAATTAACCGTGCACCATATCGATCACGATCACACCAATAACCCGGAAGATGGCAGCAACTGGGAGCTATTGTGTCTCTATTGTCACGACCACGAGCACTCGAAGTACACCGAAGCCGATCAGTACGGCACCAACGTGGTGGCGGGAGAGGACGCGCAGGATGATGTGGGCGCAGCAACCTATAATCCGTTTGCCGATTTAAAATCGATGCTGACGAAGAAGAAATAAATCTCACCGGCGCTGCCGATCGGCCATTCTGCATTCCGGCCAGTCGGCAGCGCTGATTCGAAGACTGGCGCTTTATTTTTTATCCAGCGACCAGGTCGCGCTGCGGACGTCTACTTTCACCGGCAATAACCCAATCCCGGTAAATTTATCGGCCAGCGCCTGCTGCTGCGTAAAGACCTCCGGCGTCATGCGCTGCGCACCGTAAGGCATTCTCGCCAGCGCACGTTGCCAGATTGGCTGCGGCAGGCCGGTTGACGAGGACATGATTTTTGCTGCCTCCTGCGGGTGCTGATTGGCCCAGCTACTGAGGGTGCCAAGCTGGTCGATTACCTGCAGTGCGGTCTGCGGATAGCTTTCAGCAAACTTACGGCTGGCAAGATAGAAGGTGTAATGCGGCACCAGCCCTTCAGCATTTTTTATCAGCCGGGCGTTGGCGTTGGTTTCCACTTCAGCATAGTAAGGGTCCCAGATAACCCAGGCATCGACCGCGCCACGCTGAAATGCCGCGCGCGCATCCGCCGGCGGTAAATAGACCGGAGTGATATCTTTATAGTTCAGGCCCGCCTGTTCCAGCGCCGTCACCAGCAGGTAGTTGACGTCCGACCCTTTATTCAGCGCCACCCGCTTACCTTTCAAATCCGCCACATTTTTGATGGGGGAGTTAGCCGGCACCACAATGGCTTCAGTCTGTGGATTGGCCGGGGAGTGCGCCAGATAAACCAGATCGGCATTCGCCGCCTGCGCAAAGGTGGGCGGAGCATCGCCGGTGGCGGCAAGGTCAATACTGCCCACGTTCAGTCCTTCCAGCATCTGCGGCCCGGCCGGGAACTCGACCCAGTGCACCGCGATCCCCTGTTTCCTGAAGGTCTCATCCAGCGTGCCACGATACTTCAGCAGGGCGAAGATATTGGCTTTCTGAAAGCCGATGTTAACCGTCTGCGGTGACTGTTCAGCCTGAGTAGTGAAAATCATCCCCGCCTGCGCGGCGACAATAAGCGCACTGAGTAAAACTTTTTTCATCTCTCTTTCCTGAGTCTGGTTGTAATCAGCGCAACATAACAAACGGCGCTTAAAGCGCTTAGCGATGAAAAATTCTATGCTTAGCTAAAAAACGTTATTGCTGCCAGACGGTGTCGCACGTTTCTCTGCGGTATTCACGCCACCTGGCGGAGCGTTACCAGAGCGCAATGCCGCAACGTTTTAACAGGATCGCCCAGAGCGCAAACAGCAGCAGCGTCAGGCCACAGCAGAGGGTCAGCGTCAGCCAGAAGCCATAACGCTGATGGAGAAACGGAAACAGGATAAACATCGGCAGGGTTGGCACCACATACCAGAAAGTGTACCAGGCGTGGGCAGAAATTTTCTCCGCCGTCTGGCCTTCCAGCTTCATCCACACCAGCACCAGCACGGTGACCAACGGCAGGGCGGCCAGCAGCCCGCCGAGCCGATCGCTGCGTTTGGCCGTTTCGGAAATCAGCACCACCATAAATGCGGTTATCGCATATTTTGACACCAGCCAGAGCATAGTTTTCCTCGTTAATCAGTGAGCTGCCAGCCGGATGCGGCAAACCCGCTCACCCGGTGCGTATCAGCAGGCGAAACACGCGGCGGCTATCCCGGACCTGTGCTGCGGTGGTGGTCAGCGCAGGCTGGTCATGCAGGCAGAGCCATTAATCAAATATATCCTTTCCGCCAATAAAACAAACCGCTTACGGCCCGGAACACCTTTTACCGGGCCGCATCAGTTTGCCTGCGCCAGCCGCCAGCCGCCAGCCGCCAGCCGCCAGCCGCCAGCCGCCAAAAATACGACGTGCATCTGCACACATCGCGAACATAGAAACTAAAAAAGCCGCTGAGCTTTTGTTAGTGGCTTACCCTTTGATTGTTCATATGTTCATCCCTGGGCGGCTTTGCTGCGACAGACTTCACAACCCCAGCGATGAATTTTATAAAGCCGGATAATTGTGATTGTACTCACAATGAGCAGGCAAAAAATAGGCGATAAAATATAACAAATGAACAACATCCGTTCATATGAACGTAAGCAGTAACCTCTGCTGTTAACGCTAATAGAAAAAGGGACGACTATGCCAGCTCACACCCTGCGCTTCGATGGTTGTAGCAGACCGCTTCCCCCTACGGGATAGATTGCCCGTTACGTTGCGCCGCCTGATAGCGACATTCAACCTCTGACCTGAACACACAAGGTTCCTCTATGAAAAACCGATACAGTACGAAAATACTGGCGCTTTTCTGCGCCCTGTCATTTCTGATGTATGTCGATCGCGTCAACCTGTCGACAGCTGCCGGGCTGATTAAGCAGGATTTAGGCCTTAACAACACCGATCTTGGACTTATTTTTTCCGCTTTTGCTTACACCTATTTAGTTTTCCAGATTGTTGGCGGCTGGTTTGTCGATCGCTACGGCGCCCGCAAAACCATCATTATCTGCGGCAGCATCTGGGTGGTGGCTACCGTTTGTACCGGCTTTGCTGGTGGCTTCGCCTCTCTGTTTCTGTCACGGATGTTGTTAGGCATTGGTGAAGGCGCCGCGCTGCCTTCCCAGGCACGGGCCATGACGTTCTGGTTCTCCAGTGAAAAACGTGGTTTCGTCCAGGGCATCACCCACTCCTTCTCCCGCTTCGGTAATGCGGTGACACCATCACTGGTGGCGCTGCTGGTGATGCTGCACTCCTGGCGTTTCTCCTTTATTGCCTTAGGGGTCATCACTGCGGTGTGGCTGGCATTCTGGATCGCCGGCTTCCGCGACAACCCCCATCTGATTGCCGACATGAGTGAGGAGGAGCGCAAAATCCTGCCAAAACCGGATGCCAGCCTGACGGTTAAAGCGCCAACGCCGTGGAAGGCGCTGCTGAAACGCATTGGCCCGACCATGGGCGTCTATTTCTGCTACGGCTGGACCGGCTGGCTGTTTTTTACCTGGCTGCCCACTTTCTTTATGAACGGTCGCGGCATGGATCTCAAATCGTCAGCGCTGTTTACCTCGGCGGTCTTTCTCTCCGGCGTGGTCGGCAACACGGTCGGCGGGGTGGTCAGCGACCGGATCCTGAAACGCACCGGCAACGTGGTCGCTGCGCGTCGTAACGTGATTATCTTCAGCTTTCTTTCCGCCGGGTTACTGCTGATACCGGTGATCGGTTCTACCGATATGACCGTGATTACGGTCTGCCTCGGTCTGGCCTTTTTCTGCCTCGAACTGACGATTGGTCCGATCTGGGCGGTACCGATGGAGATCACCCCTAAATATGTCGGTGTCGCCAGTGGGCTGGTGAACGCTGGTTCGGCGGTGGCAGGCATCATCTCGCCCATTCTGTTTGGCATCATCATCGACAAAACCGGTAACTGGAGTCTGCCGTTTTACGGCTCGGTGGTTCTGCTGATGGTGGGCATCGTACTGACCTTCTTTATGCGTCCAGATATTCCCTTGTCTGAAGATGCTCCTTCTCGCGGCGCGGTTGAGCCGGTTAAAAATGCGTATCACTGAGGAATCCATGATGAAAAAACCTTCTGTTGCACTGGTGCTGGGCGATCCAGCAGGTATTGGTCCGGAGCTGGTGGCGAAAGTGCTGTCACAGCCGGCGCTGCGCGCGCTGGCTAACGTGATTATCATCGCGGACCGCCATGAGCTGGAAAAAGGCATGGCCATTGCCGGTCAGCGTTTCGACTATGACGAAATCACCGATACCACAGCAATTGCGTTCACCGCCGACCGGCCGCTGCTGCTCAATCACGACTGGTCCCGACGTACGCCGTTCCACTATGGCAGCGCCAGCGAACAAAGCGGCGTCTATATCCTGGAGACGCTGGCCCGTGCCGTCGAATTAACCCAGCAGGGTATTACCCAGGGGATCTGCTTCGCGCCGCTGAATAAGCAGGCGATGCACATGGGCGGACTGAAGCATCGCGATGAGCTGCACTGGTTTGCTGAGCTGCTGAAGTTTGACGACTTCTGCTGTGAGGTTAACGTGGTAGATGATCTCTGGGCGGGACGCGCGACGTCGCACATTCCGTTCCGCGATATCGTGAAAAATCTCAGCGTTAACGGTGTGGTGGAGACGATTTCACTGATGGATCGTACGCTGCGTCAGGCTGGCATCGCCGCGCCCAAAATTGCCGTGCAGGCGCTTAACCCGCACGGCGGCGAGAATGGCCTGTTTGGCGATGAGGAGCAGACGATTATCCAGCCGGCGATGTCGCAGGCCAGAGCACTGGGGATTGACGTTTACGGGCCTTACCCGGCGGATACCACCTATAAAGCGGTGGAGACCGGTAAGCTGGATGCGGTGGTATCGATGTACCACGACCAGTTCGCCACGGCGCTAAAAATGCTGGGCTTTGAGCGCGGCGTAACGGTTCAGGGTGGGTTGCCGGTCCCGATTGCCACCGCCAACCACGGCACCGCCTACAACCTGTATGGGCAAAATCTTGCCACGCCCTCGGCGTTTGAGAATGCCTTCCGCCTGCTGGTAAAAATGGCGGGCAGCGCTGGTTAAGATGGCACAGTGATCCCGGCTGACTGCCGGGATCAGCCGGTTTAACGGGGCGGATCGTCGCGCACCCCACCAGCACCCCTTCGCCTGAACGCGCCGCGCCGGTAAACCTCTGCAACAGCTAACGCGATGACGGTGGTGCGGCAGATTCCCGGTTATTCTCTGCCGCGCCGTTGCCTGAACATCGTTAACTTCGCAGAATGTGGTTAATCACCGATGCGGTTACCCTGCTGATCAATGACGGGTTCTCCGTCCTCTTTGCTGAACGCGCCTTGCTGCCGATCCGGCAGAATATCCAGCACCTGCTCAGAAGGACGGCAGAGCCGGGTGCCGAGCGGCGTCACCACGATTGGGCGGTTAATCAGCAGCGGATAAGCCAGCATCGCGTCCAGCAACGCATCATCACTCAGCTGCTGATCCGCCAGCCCCAGCTGCTGGTAGGGCTCGGTATTCTGCCGCAGCAGGGCGCGCACGCTGATGCCCATCTCTGCGATCAGTTTTTTAAGTGTTTCGCGGGTTGGCGGCGTCTCCAGATAGAGCACGATTGCCGGCTCGACCCCACTGTTGCGGATCAGGGCCAGGGTATTACGCGAAGTGCCGCATACCGGGTTGTGATAAATAGTGATGTCTCGCATAAAGCATTCTCCGTTACGGAACGGCACTGGCACGTTCCGCTTGTCAGGTCAGAAAGAGAGTCGCAGCGCCAGCGCCGTCAGCGTAACCAGCAGCACCGGCAGCGTCATAACTATCCCCACGCGGCAGTAATATCCCCAGCTGATGGTGATGTTTCTCTGCGCCAGAACGTGCAGCCACAGCAGAGTCGCCAGGCTACCGATCGGGGTGATCTTCGGCCCCAGATCGCAGCCGATAATATTGGCGTAGACCATCGCCTCTCTGACTACGCCCTGCGCGCTGCTGCCGTCGATGGAGAGCGCGCCCACCAACACCGTCGGCATATTGTTCATCACCGAAGAGAGCAGGGCGGTGAGCAAACCGGTTCCCAGCGTGGCACCCCAGAGGCCATGTTCAGCGAAGCGGTTCAGCACGGCAGAAAGGTAGTCGGTCAGGCCGGCATTTTGCAGGCCATACACCACCAGATACATGCCAAGCGAGAAGATAACGATCTGCCAGGGCGCGCCTTTCAGCACCTTGCCGGTATCAATCACCCGACCACGACGGGCCACGGCCAGCAGGATAGCTGCCGCCACCGCCGCCACCAGGCTGACCGGCACCCCCAGCGGTTCCAGGGCGAAGAAACCGATCAGCAGCAGAATCAAAACCAGCCAGCCAGCGTTAAAGGTGCGGCGATCCCGAATCGCCTCGCCGGGTGACTTCAGCTTGCTCAGGTCATAGCTGTGCGGGATATCCCGAAGGAAAAACAGCAGCAGCATAACCAGAGTGGCAGCAACCGAGGCGAGGTTAACCGGCACCATCACCGCAGCATAGTCACTGAATCCGAGCCGGAAGTAGTCCGCCGTGACGATATTCACCAGGTTTGAGACGATCAGCGGCAGGCTGGCGGTATCGGCAATAAAGCCTGCCGCCATCACAAAGGCCAGCGTTGCGGCGGGGCTGAAACCCAGCGCCAGCAGCATGGCAATCACAATCGGAGTCAGGATCAATGCCGCCCCGTCATTGGCAAACAGCGCAGCGACTGCCGCCCCCAGCAGCACAATCGCTGCGAACAGCCGACGGCCTCTGCCGCCGCCCCAGCGTGAAACGTGCAGCGCGGCCCATTCAAAAAAGCCGGACTCATCCAGCAGCAGGCTGATGATGATCACCGCGATGAAGGTGGCGGTGGCGTTCCAGACGATGTGCCAGACCACAGGGATATCGGCTATCTGCACCACACCACTCAGCAACGCCAGGGCGGCACCGAGCGTGGCACTCCAGCCAATGCTTAATCCTTTAGGTTGCCAGATAACCAGCACCAGGGTGAGGACGAAAATCGCGCTCGCCAGAAACATAGCTTCTCCTGTTGAATAACGTCACCCGGCCAGCCGGGCTGTAGATACTGAATCGAAACATATCCGTTATTTCAAATATGTAAGTGCAAAATTTTTAGATGCAGACCGGCTTGCCGTTGGTGGTGGCATTGTCGCGCTCGGCCTGCTGGCGAATCAGTCGGATCTCATCCTGCTGGCTGAGATAAGCCTGCTCGATAATCATGGCGGCCCAGGCAGGCATATGAGGAGACAAACGATAGTGGATCCATTTGCCGTCGCGCCGGTCGATTAGCAGCCCGTGTTGCCGTAATAAAGCCAGATGTCGGGATATTTTCGGCTGGGGCTGTTGCAGCGTCGACGCCAGCTCACAGACGCACAGCTCGCCTTTTTCACGCAGTAATAGCACCAGATAAAGTCGGGTTTCGTCAGAAAGATTTTTGAACAGTTGAAGCGGGGTGATTTGCGACATGATAGCATCCTGTGACCGTAGCGATTCAGTGTCAGGCTTTCGCCACGCCGGGTCAATAACATATTCACTTTTTCGAATTTGTTTTTTTGATGGCTGGCAGCATGCAGCGGCGGAGGTAATCAGCAGCGCCGTGCTGAAACAGCATATCGACAGTGCTGCTGGCGTGACAACGCCGGTTACCGCACTCTCCACAACATTAACCGGGCAGCAAGGCGTGGCGCGTCGGCCATCGCTGGCCAGCGGTTGACTGTGTCAGCATGCTGAAACACTCAGTACAGCGTATTTTTCAACCGCTCCGGCAGGGCTTTATCATACGCCTCGCCATCGATCGCGTTACCGGCGATCTGGTTCAGGATACTGCCGGTGCTGGGCAGTTGCTGACGCTCAATCTGGACCGCCGGGTCCCATAATCTGGCGCGGATAATGGCGCGACTGCACTGGAAAAAGACGCTCTCTACCGCAATGCGCAAGACGGTTTTAGGGAATTGATGATTGACGGCGAAGCGGGCCAACAGCGCTGGATCGGTGCTGATTGTCGCCTTGCCGTTGACCCGCAAGGTCTCGCCAATCCCCGGGATGAGAAACAGCAGCGCCACCCGGTTGTCGTGCAGAATATTGCGCAGGCTATCGATGCGGTTATTGCCTCGCCGGTCGGGCAACAGCAGCGTGCGGTCATCCTGGATTTCAATGAAGCCCGCCGGATCGCCGCGCGGTGATACGTCCAGTCCGTCCGGACCGGAGGTCGCCAGCGCCACAAACGAGGAGGCTTCGATAAAGGGACGATAAGCCGGATGAATATGGTCAGTCACCTTGGCCAGTGAAGGTGTAGCCACCGCGCCGTAAATCCGCTCCAGTTCTGCCAGCTCAGTAATCGAGGTTTTCTCTTCAGTCATCTTATCCACTTCCGTTTTAATCGGGGATGTCCGCTACAGATTATGGCTAACGTCGCCTTGTTGCCATATCTCACGCCGGCGCACTGTCGTCACCCGGCGGGGGGCGAAAGAGTGTAAGTAAGCGTGAGCGAAGGCTTTAATAAAAACACCGTATTGATATAAAAACAGCGGGACGTGTCAGTTGTTCGCAGAACCACAATAAAAATGTTAAAGGGGATGCCAGATGGTAAAAAAAACCACACCAGAGCAACGGCGTGAATTAGGGGCTTTTTTGATTAGCCGGCGGGCGAGGTTAAATCCGCAGGAATATGGGCTGCCGAAAGGCGCGCGCCGGACGCCCGGCCTACGCCGCGAAGAGGTGGCGATTCTGGCTGGCGTCAGCGTCAGCTGGTATACCTGGCTGGAGCAGGGCCGCGAAATTAAGCCCTCTGCCGACGCGCTGCAGCGAATCGCCAGCGTGCTTAAACTCAACCGGGTCGAATCATCTCACCTTTTTGCGCTCTCTCCCAGGGAACAACCGGTGCCGCGTCAGGCCGATTCGGGGGTGACGGAAGGTCTCGATATGCTGGTCAGGGCCATCGATCCTATTCCGGCTTACGTGCGCAATGCCCGGCTGGATATCCTCGCCTGGAATGACGCCATTGCCGACCTGTTCATCGACTACGGCTCGCTCAAGCCGCACGAACGCAATACGCTGCGGCTGCTTTTTCTCTATCAGCCCTATCGCACCCTGATCCTCGACTGGGAACAGATGTCGCGCGGCATGATCTCGGTTTTTCGCGCCTCCCGGGCGCATGCTCAGAACAAAGCCCCGTTTGATGCGCTGATCAAAGAGCTGTCAGACAACTCACCGGAGTTCCACGAATGGTGGCAGGACACCGACGTGCAGGGCATGAGCGAAGGAAGTAAGCGCCTGATGCACCCGGTTTCCGGACACATCGAATTCACCTACGTGGCGTTAACTCCTGAGGGCAGACCCGACCTGTCTCTGGTGACCTATATCCCCCGACACGTAGCCAGTGACTGCCAGTAATAGGATAACAACACGCCTTCCTGGGCTGAAATGAGATGCCTAAGATGGATTTAACGCAGCACAACCGCGCTGCATTTCATCTCTCAGGAGGCAGTCAATATGTCATCTCAATCAGCCCGACCCGATTCAGTTTCCGCTCCGCTGGCGGTATCACGTAATCCCGCAACCGATGAGCTGATCGCGACCTATGCCGGCCAGACGGCGCAACAGATAGAGCAGTTGCTGGAGCAGAATGCAGCAGCATTTCGCATCTGGCGGGCCACTCCGCTGCGTGAGCGGGTGGCGGCTTACCGTCGCCTCGCAGTGGTGCTACGTCAGCGTTCTGACAACCTGTCGGCCTTGATCAGCGCAGAAATGGGCAAAACCCTGAAGGCTGCCCGGGCAGAAGTAGAGAAGTGCGCCGTCACCCTTGAATGGCTGGCGGAAAATGGTCCGGCGGTGCTGGCCGACGAACCGGTGGCTGTTGATAACGACGATCGGGTGTATGTCTCCTGGTTGCCGATTGGCACCGTACTGGCGGTGATGCCGTGGAACTTCCCGTTATGGCAGGTTATTCGCGCTTCAGGTCCGATTATGCTCTCCGGCAATGGCTTCATCCTGAAGCACGCCCCGAACGTTATCGGCTCTGCTTATGCCCTGCAGGACGCTTATGAAGCCGCCGGTTTCCCGGTGGGGTTGTTCACTAATCTGATTGCTGACAATGACACCGTTGCGCGGGTCATCGAAGACGATCGTGTGGCGGCGGTCACCTTAACCGGCAGCCTGCGCGCCGGTTCAGCGGTGGCGGCCATCGCCGGTAAGGCACTGAAAAAAAGTCTGCTTGAGCTGGGCGGTTCGGATGCCTTTATTGTGCTGGCCGATGCCAATATCGACCTGGCGGTGAAGGCAGCCGTTGAGGCCCGTTTCCAGAACGCCGGGCAGGTCTGTCTGGCCGCTAAGCGGTTCATTCTGGAAGCCCCGATTGCCAGCGAATTTACCCAAAAGTTTGTTAAAGCGGTCAGCGCGTTGAAAGTGGGCGATCCGCTCGACCCGCAGACCGATATCGGGCCGATGGCCAGAAAAGATCTGCGCGATGAACTGCATCATCAGGTTGAACGCACCCTGTCAGCCGGTGCCACACTGCTGCTGGGCGGAACAAAGCTGGCGGGAAGCGGCAATTTTTATGCTCCGACGGTGCTGGGGAATGTGGTGCCGGGTATGGCGGCCTTTGATGAAGAGACCTTTGGTCCGGTCGCCGCCATCAGCGTGGCGGAAAATGCTGAGCACGCCATTGAACTGGCGAACCAGAGTGATTACGGGCTGGGCGGCAATCTCTGGACCGGTGACGTGACGCGTGGACAGCGGCTGGCGCGCCGGATGGAAACCGGCGGCGTATTCATCAATGGTTTCTCCGCCACCAATGCCCGCATTCCGGTCGGTGGGGTGAAAAAGAGTGGCTACGGTCGCGAACTCTCCCATTTCGGCCTGCGGGAATTTACCAATGCGCAGGCAGTCTGGGCTAAACAGCCGGTGTGATCCGGGACGCGTCGGTTACGGCAGCTAACGGTCTGCTAGCCGTTAATGCCGTCCGATCCGACGCGCGATACAGATTATTCAGCTTAAACAATACGCTGGCGATGACCCGCTCCGGCAGGACGCGTTACGCCGCAGAATCGCATTCAAAACTGATAAGGTGAATCACATGTTTAAAAAATCACTGGTTTCAATCGCGTTAGGTCTGGTTATGTCGGTGTATGCAGCGTCCTCACTGGCGGAGCCGGTAAAAAATATTGTGCTGGTCCACGGGGCTTTCGTTGATGGTTCTGGCTGGAATCCGATCGCTAAAATACTGGGCAAAGCGGGATACAAGGTTTCGATTGTGCAGGAACCGCAAACCTCACTGGCGGATGACGTCGCTGCGACCCAGCGCGTGCTGAAAATGCAGAGCGGAAAAACCCTGCTGGTGGGCCACAGCTACGGCGGGATGATTATCAGCGAGGCGGGTAACGATCCTTCGGTGGCGGGGCTGGTGTATATCGCGGCGATGGAACCGGATGAAGGTGACTCGTTACTGAGCCTGGCGAAAAAATATCCGCCTGCTGCGCACTCTATCGCGGAAACCGACGATCACTTTCTCTATCTGAAGCCTGAATCGTTCCACGCTGACTTTGCCGCGGATTTACCGGTAAAAGAAACCGATCTGCTGGCGCGTTCCCAGGTTATGCCAGCCGTCGCGGCGTTTAATGCACCTGCAGGCAAACCGGCATGGAAAACCAAACCAAGCTGGGCGGTGGTCGCCAGCACCGATCGGGCGATCAATCCTGAACTGGAGCGCTTCATGGCTAAGCGGGCTAACAGCAAGGTGACCGAACTGAAAGGAAACCACGCGATTTACGCGTCACAGCCGCAAAAAATCGCCGCCATCATCGAAGGCGCAGCAAAATCATTAAACTAACCTGCCATTACCAGCAGAGGCAGCGATCAGGCTGCTTCTGCTGTGCAGTTATCCGCGTCGTTCTCTGACCTTACCCGCTGTTGCCTGACACCGCCGCTGTTGCCAGCAGAGAGCTAACGGCTTATCCCGCGCAGTCGTTCCCGGCCCAGATAGCGGGTTTTCGGTGATGCCAGGGAAACGCGCGCTCCAGCTGACCTGCCAGTTTCAGTAACACCGCCTCCTGATTAAAACCGGCTATAAATTGCATGCCAACAGGCAGCTGATTTGCCGGACTGAATCCCAGCGGGACCGACATGGCCGGCGTGCCACACACGTTAGCCAGCGCGGTAAACGGCGAGTGATCAAACACGTGATGCATCCAGCCGCGCCCATCCAGCTGATGCTGATGCTGATTGTACTCACCCAGCCGCGTCGGTAACGTTGGCAGTACCGGCGTCAGCAGCAGGTCGTACTGCTGATAAAACTGCGCCATCTTCTGCGTGACGCTGTTACGCATCTGCATCGCCGCGATGAAATCCGTTGCCGTCAGGCTATGGCCCAGTTGCCACAGCGCCAGATTGGCGGGCTCCAGCGTCTCGTGGTTGACCGGTCTGTTCATCGCGGCCGCCAGTGCATCTATCCAGGCGGCGGTATTTGCCGCCCAGAAGCGGCTGTTCATTTCAACAAACGACCCCCAGCTGCCGATTTCCAGCGAAACCTCTTCAACCTGATGGCCCAGCGAAACAAGCTGTGCGACGGTCTTTTCCAGTGCGCCAGCGACTTCCGGCGCAGTGCGGGCGCCATTCAGCGGATGCATCATGACACCGATTTTTAGCCGGCCGGGATCCTGAGTGACGCAGGCGCGCAGGCTTTGCGCGGAGGCGGGAATGGTGAAGGGATCGCCGGCATGGTTGCCCTGAAGCGCATCCAGTAACGCCGCGTTATCTCTCACCGTGCGGCTGAGAAAGCCATGCACTGCAAGCCCGGACCAGACTTCATCAACATCCGGTCCCATGCTGATGCGGCCACGGCTCGGTTTTAAGCCAAACAATCCGTTTGCTGAAGCCGGAACCCGAATCGATCCTCCGCCGTCGGTTGCATGCGCTGCCGGCACCATACCGGCCGCCACTGCCGCCGCCGAGCCGCCGCTTGAGCCGCCCGCACTGTAGGCCGGATTCCAGGGCGTCGCGGTTTCACCCTGAAAACGCGATTCGGTGGTGGTGCTGGTGGCAAGTTCAGGGGTGGTGGTACGTCCCAGTAACAGCAGACCGGCCTGGCGCATGCGGTGCGCGAGGTTGGAATCGTGAGACGAAACGTGACCGGCCGCCAGACGGCTGCCCAGTTCGTTACGGCGACCTTTAACGGAAATACCCAGATCCTTGACCAGCATCGGCACTCCCTGAAACGGACCGTGCGGCTGGCTCTCTTCCTGCTGCCAGATTTCAATCACGGCATTGACCTCAGCGTTAACCTTATTGATGGCGTTAATCGCGGCGGCTTTGACTTCTGCGGGCGTGACGTCGCCCTGGTTAATCAGCTCAGCGAGGCCGGTAGCATCGCAGGCGGTGTATTCTGAAAGTTTCATAAGGGTCCGGTTAGTGGCTGACAAGACGAACAGCGACTGTGCGTGTATACTGTTTAGTATCGAGTGATACCGATCGGTATCGTAGTATACTAATTAGTATCGTTGCAAGGAGTGAATAGTGACGAGAGAGATCCAACCGCGATTGCCGCCGCGAGAACGCATTCTTCAGGCTGCTGAAAAGCTTTTCTATCAGGAAGGCATTAACCGTGTGACGGTAGATGCGATAGCAGAAGAGGCAGAATCGACCAAGATGACGCTCTATCGCCACTTTGCCTCTAAAGAAGTACTGGTTCTGACGTGGATAGGGCGATTGATTGAAGATTACAGTCAGATCTTTGATCGGCTTGCTGAGCAGTTTCCTGACAATCCGGCCGCCCGGATTAGGGGATTTGGCGAGTTTATCGCCGCCAACCTCAGCGGGACGCTGAAGCGTGGCTGTCCGTTTACTAACACCCTGGCGGAAACAACCGGGCATTATGCTGAGGTCAGGGCGCTGATATTTGCCCATAAGCAGCGGCAATTTCACCGGCTGGTGGCGCTTTGTCGCGAAGCCGGTGCCAGTCAACCGGAAACAGCGGCCAAAGAGATCACCCTGATGCTTGAGGGACTGCAGGTGGTGGCTCAGAATGCAGGATTCGACGGCGCGGCTGAGTTTGTGCTTGAGAAGTTAAACGCGATGGTAAAAGCATTCTGATAATCAAGGAGACAGTGATGCGTGCAGCAATAACCACAGTCAAATCGACAGAAATTTATCGAAACCGCTGGATGACGCTCAGAGAAGATCAAATTCTGCGGGCTGACGGCAGCCAGGGCATCTATTCGGTGATTGAGAAAGACGATTTTGTCGTCATCGTTGCGGTGCAGGATGATGAAATCTATCTGGTCGAACAGTACCGTTATCCGCTGGGGAAGCGCACGCTGGAGTTGCCCCAGGGAAGCTGGGAGCACGCGCCAGATGCCGCCCCGGCGTCAATTGCTGCTGGCGAATTGCGTGAAGAGACCGGTCTGGTGGCGGGAAAGCTGGACTATGTCGGCTACCAGAAACTGGCACAGGGGTACTCTTCTCAGGGTTACCATATTTTTCTGGCGACAGAACTCAAGTTTGAGGGGCAACAGCTCGAACAGGAAGAGCAGGATCTGCAGGTAAAAAGCATCAAAATAGCCGCATTCAGGCAAATGATACTCGAGGGAGAGATTTCTGACGCTACCTCGGTGACCGCCTTTCTGTTGACCTCGGCAAAAAACCTGCTCAGCGGTTAGCCAGACCGCAGGCAGGCGGGCAGAACAGACCCTTTCGCCGCCTGCTGAAGACAATGCTAAGGCCTCTTCACCTGAGTCAGATTAGGGGTTGTCAGCGACAAAATATTCCCGGTAGCCTCTGGTGATTAATGGCGCATTAACGGTTGTTGCGGTGGGTTAATACCACGCAGCGGCAGCCCGGTAGTCTGACATCTCTGCTGAGCGAAGAAAGCAGCAACTGTAAGGTGTCAGCACCTCCTTAACCGAATGCCGGCTTCACGGGCTGGCGTAGTTTCCCGACCGGCAGGCCCCAGTGAGTTACCCTTCAGGTCATTAAGCGTAGTACCATATTAAAATGCATGACGCCTTGCTATCCTGTTGAATAGTCAGGCTAGCGGTTTTTTATTCATATTTAATGCTGGGCTTACCAGCGAATTCTTTAACGGATGGTTTATAATTAATCAGCTCACCTGCGGCCAGCTTTTATTTTTTTATATCGCTTCGCTTAATTTCTGAATAATATTCAGGCGATGGCTTTTTATTCGCCAGAATTCGTTGTTAAACGAAAGTTAAATAAAATTATTCCTGATTATTCAATTTGGTTAAAATGTGATGCTGATCACATATTTCACATTTCAGAAATTTATACCTTTGGTGAAATTACTGTACAGTTTTATAAATTAAATAATTGAAATGTAATTAAATTTAATTTTGCTAAGACAGTTTTAGTCAAAAAGCCAAACGGCAAAATGACTTTATTTGATTAAATATTTTTCTTGAAAATAATCACTTCAGTTTTAATATTTAAATTGTTCTGGTGGGGTAATTGTTTATTTGTGTACATTCAGTTGAGGTGAAATTATGCAACAACAAAAACGGCGTGGTGGATCGGGTAATTTTGCCGAAAATCCGGAGCGGGCGCGCGAGGCGGGACGCAAAGGCGGACAGATAAGTAGCGGAAACTTCAAGAATAATCCGGAGCGTGCGGTTGAGGCGGGTCGACTAGGGGGTAAAGTGAGCCGCAGGCCGCCTGCGGAAAAAGCCGCCGGATAAAGTCTCAGATCGAAAATCCTGATGCTGTAAGTTTAAGCGTTAATTTAACGAGATTAAGATAAACCATGCCCGGAAATTCTGGGTCAGGCTTTCCTTATACCTGGCAAGAGAGCAGTGGCAATTATTTTATCGTGCTGGGGCCGGTATGCGAGATAATAATAGCGAACTGCTGGAACACTTTCTGAATAGAATGAACCTTAACGACGAGGATGCCGCGCACGCGCTGGTGGTGGGGGTGCTTGTTTGTGAGTTGATGCGCTCGGGTGAAGCCATTAACCGGAAGACCCTGTGTTGTAAATTAGTCAGACAGCTTGAGCTCTGTCAGTCAATGGAGGAAGAACGCACCTATTACCGGACACTTCGCCTGCTTTTTGGCCGGCAGTAACGTTAGCGGCCCAGGAGAACTGTTTTCAGATAATGATCTTATTTCCTGAAAAGGGAGTCAGGAAAGATCCACGCTTCTTTTGGTGGAAGAAATCGTGATGTGATTTTTACGCAATTGTTAGCGTTCAGCCCGTATTTACGGGCTTTTTTTATTCCACCTGCTGCCAGATCGACCGTCCGGCGATTATTTACCGTTTCGGACGATGAAGGCTGGCGATTCTCAGGTGATGTTCAGCTTACTGTTCAGCGTGAAGTCTGAAAGCGGGTCAGATAACGGCTACGCAGGCATCCGGATGATCCGAATGCCTGCCCGCAGGGTGAGAGGGCGTTAACGGATTTTGCCGTATTGTTCGTCAGTGACATGTTCCAGCCACTCGACGACTTTTCCTTCTTCATTTTCCTGGATAGCGATATGCGTCATGGCCGTGGTTGCACTCGCGCCATGCCAGTGTTTTTCAAACGGAGGGATCCAGACCACATCACCGGGCTTAATTTCCCGTGCGGTTTCGCCCCAGGTCTGAACATAGCCGGAACCTGCCGTGACGATCAGTGTCTGACCGCGCGGATGGGTGTGCCAGGCCGTCCGTGCACCGGGCTCAAAGGTTACGGCACCGCCACTGGCGCGGGTAAATTCGTTGGCCGGAAACAGCGGATCGATACGCACGGTACCGGTAAACCACTCTTCCGGACCGACCATTGAAGGCTGAGAGCCACATTTGAAAATATCAGTCATTTTATTGTTCCTTACTGATTCAGGGTGAGTAATGTTTGTTGTACCGGCTGCTGCATCAGGGGGCAGCGGATTTACTGCACGGTATAGCCACCGTCAACGGCCAGTGCATGGCCGACCACAAAGCTGGCACCCGGACTGCACAGCCACAGCACGGCTGCTGCCACTTCCTCCGGCAGGCCGAGACGACCAATCGGTTGTAGCTTCAGCAATTCATCCATCGCTTCGGGCTCTTTTTCCAGCATCGTCCCGACCATTGGCGTGCTGATGATGCCCGGACAGACCGCGTTAATCGTAATGCCGCGCGCGGCGTATTCCAGTGCCGCACTTTTGGTCAGACCCAGCACACCATGTTTGGAAGCGTGATACACACCGCGGCCGGCAATACCGACCAGTCCGCCGAGAGAGGAACAGTTAACGATGGCACCCGATTCCTGAATGCGCATCTGCTGAAGTTCATATTTCATACAGTTCCAGATGCCACGCAGATTCACCGCATTAACCCGATCGAACTCCTCTCCACTGGCATCGGCTGTTTCAGCCACCGGGCTTTGAATTCCGGCATTGTTATAAGCCGCATCGAGTCGGCCAAAAGCCGTCACCGCCTGGTCGACCACATTTTTAACCTGTGCCTCATCGGTCACGTCGCACACTACTTCAAGCAGGGTATAACCTTTATCGCGTAGCGACTCTGCCGCCTGTGATAAGGCCTGCGGATTAAAATCAGCCATCACCACTGCCGCACCCGCTTCACAGAAAGCGCGGGCGGTGGCAAAACCCATTCCGGAGGCTGCGCCGGTTACCAGCGCAACTTTTCCGCGATAGTTATAATTAATCATCTTAGTCCCGGATAGTGATCAGAATCAGAGTGAGTAGCCTGGTTTTTTATAGAGCCTCGCCAGGCTGGGCAAAATAATCGGATCGTAAACTTCTGCTTTCCAGTTAGCCGCACTGACGCGGGTGAGCGCCAGGGAGATCGCGGCCTCATCGATATTCAAATGACGTATCAGTACCGCACACAGATCTTCAGCTATGGCGTCAATTTCTGTGTCCGTCATTTCCTGCGGATTAAACGTCAGGCTTAAATGCGGCATCGCTGATCCTTAATGGTTTTGTTAAACAGGGGAACAGTGACGCCTGTTCGGGTAAAAGAGTCTGGGCTGAGAACGCTGCGCTGTGAAGCGCGCTGTCGGAAATAAGCTTATGAGTGCCATTCATGAATAACGGCAAAGGCATGGGCGGCAGGTGTATTATCGGCGTGGCGGGGTGGCGTAATCACCCCGGTCAGCTGAGGCAGTCCGTCCGGCCGGCGCTGGATAGCGCTATTGAGAATGACAACCGGCGGCCAGGGCGGCGACTAATCTGCGGAAACAACTCTGCGGAAACAACCTCAGGCTTTGCCGCGGTATCTGACCGCATCGACAAAGGCCACGAAGGCAGAGGAGGTATGGCGGCGGTTGGGATAGTAGAGATGAAAACCTTCAAAGGTCGGGCTCCAGTCAGCCAGCACTTCAATCAGCGTGCCGTTTTCGATGTGCGGTTTGGCCATCGCTTCCGGCACATAGGCCAGACCAATGCCATCCAGCGCGCCATTCAGCACGTGTATGATGCTATTAGAAAGCAACGGTCCGTTTACCCGGATATTCAGTTTGCGTCCCGCTTTTTCAAACTCCCAGGCATAAACACTGCCAGCAGGAGAATGACGAATATTAATGCAACGATGCTGAGCCAGATCCTGTGGAATAACCGGTAATGGATGAGTGTTAAAATAGCCGGGCGTCCCCACGACCGAAAGACGCCAGTCTGGCCCCATGCGAACTGCGATCATATCTTTACTGATCGATTCGCCCAGCCTGATACCGGCATCAAACCGTTCTGACACGATATTAGTGAAGCCATAATCAATCGAGATTTCTACGCTGATATCGGGATATTTCTCCAGAAACGCCGGCAGCATCGGACGTAATAACCCTTCGGCGGCATCGTCTGAACAGGTAATACGAATATTGCCGGCTGGCGTATTACGTAATTCACCGATGCGCTCAATTTCATGATTGATCTGCTCAAATAGCGGGGCGACAGATTTCAGTAAGCGTTCTCCGGCCTCGGTAGGCGCGACGTTACGCGTGGTGCGTGCCAGCAGGCGAACCCCGACCCGCTCTTCCAGATTACGGATGGTGTGGCTTAAAGCCGACGGGCTGACGCCCAGACCCGCCGCCGCTTTGGTAAAACTCTTTTCGCGCGCAACAGCAATAAATGCCTGTATATCATTCATCGGTTCAGTCCTTTATTTGTGAGTTATATTCACAAGCAGATGCAGGTTATCCGATCTAATCAGCCACCACCATCGCCTTTATGATTAACCCGACGGTAGCGATGGCGAATTAACAGCGGGCTATCCATACCTATGTCGGCAGAGCGCGGGAATAAGCGCCACCAGGCCGCGCTATTTGTGAATTGAATTCATCAGGGCATTCAGACCAGCGCTATTAATCATGCGCTTAATTTTTGTCAGGATAATCTGCCCGCTTAATCATGTTATTCATCCACTTTCTCTGCTGCCGTCTTTTGTTGCGCGTTGAGCAAAATGCGCCTAAGCGATTAATTGACTTCCGGGCAATGTCACCCCCCTCTGGAGCGGAAAACCTATGGAACTGCACATTAATAATCAAACCTATCAAACCGATGCCGAGGCGGATACGCCGCTGTTGTGGGTGATTCGTGACGATTTGGGGATGACCGGCACCAAATATGGCTGCGGCCTGGCGCAATGCGGCGCCTGTTCGGTATTGGTTGATGGCCAGATCGTCCGATCCTGCGTGACGCCGGTAGAGAAGGTCGCCGGTAAACAGATCACCACCATTGAAGCCATTGAAGACGATGAAGTGGGCCGGCGGGTGGTGGACGCCTGGGTCAATCTTCAGGTCCCCCAGTGCGGCTACTGCCAGTCGGGGCAGGTGATGGCGGCAACGGCACTGTTAAAACAGACCCGCCAGCCAACGGATGAGCAGATTGCTGCAGCGATGATCAACCTGTGCCGCTGCGGCACTTATAACGCGATCAATGCTGCCGTCCATCGACTGGCCGGTGAAGGAGAGAAAGCATGAGCCGCCGCACGCCTGATACCAGGACGTTTGGCGAACAGCCGGTCAATCTCTCCCGGCGTCGTTTTCTGATTTCGGGCAGCGGTCTGGCGGGCGCGCTGGTGCTGGGCGTCGGGTTGCCGGTCGGACAGAGCCGCGCACAGTCCGCCGCGGCCGCAATGCCAGCCGGTACCCGGGTGCCAGCCTTTCTGGAAATACGCGCGGACAGCTCAGTGAAATTTCTGTCGCCCTTTATTGAAGGCGGGCAGGGGATTTTCACCGCCATGGCGCAGATTGTCGGTGAAGAACTGGACGCCGATCCGGCATCCTTCGTGGTGGAGAACGCGCCGCCTGGTTCGCAATATCAGGTAATGGATAACGGGATGCGCATCACCGGCGGAAGCCAGTCGGTGCGGACCAGCTATACCACCATGCGACGGCTCGGCGCGCTGGCACGACAGATGCTGATCGAGGCCGCTGCCGCTGAACTGGCGGTGCCGGTGACCAGCCTGCACACTGAGCCGGGACGGGTGATCCATGGCGAATCAGGGCGCTCATTACGCTATGGCGAACTGGCTGCGCGGGCGCGTGAGCTGCCGGTACCCTCAGTCGATTCGGTCAGCCTGAAAGATCCCGCTCACTTTCGCTGGATTGGTAAGCCGGTTCAGCGACTGGATATGCATGAAAAATCGACCGGCAAGGCGATTTACACCATCGACTGCCGGGTGGATAACATGCTGCACGCGGCCGTACAGCACGCGCCGCGACTCGGTCTGACGGTGGGTACGCTGCGCAATGCCGCACAGGTCAGCGCGATGAAAGGCGTGCATTCGGTTCATCAACTGCCCGGCGCCGTCGCGGTGTTGGCCGAACGCTGGTGGCAGGCGAAACGTGCGGTTGAAACGCTGCAGGTTGAGTGGCTGGAGCCAGAGAAGCCAGACGGCAGCTATATGCCCGCTGACTTCTCCTCTGATGCGTTCGCCGCCGTGCTGGCGCAGCAGCCTGGCGACGGGGAAAACGCTGAGGTTCGTGGCGACCTTCAGCACGGACTGGCTGAGGCGAAGAGCACCTTTAGCGCCCACTACCAGAGCCAGTATCTTAACCACGCCCAGCTTGAGCCGCCGTCCGCGCTGGCACGTTTTAATTCCGACGGCTCGCTGGAGTTGTGGATCCCCAATCAGGCACCGGAAATGTTCCAGGCCGACGTGGCTAAGCGTACCGGCCTCAGCCCGGATAAGATCATTATCCATTCCCCGCTGCTGGGCGGATTTTTTGGCCGTCACTTCCTCTATGAGTCCGCGATGGTCTGGCCACAAGCTGTCCAGCTGGCCAGGGCGGTCGGGCGGCCAGTCAAACTGATCTGGAGTCGTGAAGAGGAGTTCCTGCGCGATACCCATCGCCCGATGGCCGCCGTGCGGTTTCGTGCCGGACTGGATGCCGACGGCTACCCGCTGGCGCTGGAGGCGGTCAGCATCTGTGAAGGGCCGACCGAGGGGCTGGCCGGTCAGCACGGCGACACGCTGGATCCTACCGCGGTGGAAGGGTTATCGGGCAAAGCCTACGCCATTCCGCACGTTCGTATCGCGCAGATTTATCATAAAGGCCCGGTGCGGCTGGGTTACTGGCGATCGGTCGGCAATTCGATGAATGACTTTTTCTATGAATGCTTCCTCGATGAAATTGCCGAGCGGGGCAGGCTCGATCCGATGGCGCTCAGGCTGCATCTGCTGCAGGGCAATCCGCGTCTGACCACGCTGTTGCAGACGGTGGCCGATCTTTCCGGCGGCTGGCAACCCGGCCCGTATACCGCCGCGGACGGCAGCCGTCGGGCGCGGGGCGTGGCGATGGCGTCACCGTTCGGAACCGAGGCCGCTGCAATCGCCGAGGTCTCTATCGAAAACGGTGAAGTCAGAGTGCACCAGATTTGGCAAGCAATCGATCCGGGTAGCATCGTGAATCCGGCGATCGTCGAGGCGCAGGTCAACGGCGCCGTGGCGCTCGGGCTCTCTCAGGTGCTGATCGAAGAGAGCGTTTATCAGCACGGGCAACCGGTGGCGCGTAACTTTGATATGTACCCGATTTTGCCTCCGTCGCGTATGGCGAAGGTGCAGGTCCGCATTGTCGAGAGCGGGGCAAAAATGGGCGGAATCGGTGAGCCGCCGCTGCCGGCGGTTCCGCCTGCCGTCGCCAATGCGGTCTCACGTCTGACCGGTGAGCGGGTGCGTAGCATGCCGCTGTCCCGGATTACCTTCAGCTGAGCTACATCGTAAAGGGAATGCATTATGAAACATAAAAAGCTCAGCCTGACACTGCTGGCGGCCGTGGTGGTCGCCGGCGCGGCTGCCCTCTGGCTGTTTAACACTCCGGATTCGCCGTTTGACCGCGTCAGTTCAGCGGCATCAGCATCATCGGCCGACCTGATCCAGCGCGGTGAATATGTCGCCCGGCTCAGCGACTGTGTTGCCTGTCACAGTACGGCAGGCAGCGCCCCGTTCAGCGGCGGTCTGGCGATGGCCACGCCGGTCGGCAAAATCTATACCACCAACATTACGCCAGACGATGACAGCGGCATCGGACGCTATTCGCTGGCCGATTTTGATCGTGCGGTGCGTCACGGCGTGGCGCGCGACGGCCATCGTCTCTATCCGGCCATGCCGTTTCCCTCCTATCAGAAACTCTCCGATCAGGATATTGCTGCGCTCTATGCCTTCATGATGCACGGAGTAAAGCCCGCGTCCCGATCCAATACGCCGTCCGAGATTCCCTGGCCACTCAATATGCGCTGGCCGCTGGCGTTATGGCGCGCGGCTTTCGCGGCGGGTGAGCCATGGCGTGAGAACGATGAGCAGAATGCGGCCTGGAATCGCGGCGCTTATCTGGTAGAGGGGCCGGGCCACTGCGGCAGTTGCCACACCCCGCGCGGGCTGGCGTTTAATGAAAAAGCGCTGGATGCCAGCAGCCCGGACTATCTTGCCGGTGCCTTACTGGATGGCTGGTATGCGCCCAGCCTGCGCAATGATGCCAACAGCGGATTCAGTCGCTGGAGCGAAGAAGATGTGGTGACCTTCCTGAAGACCGGCCGCAATCAGCATGGCGTGGTCTTCGGTTCGATGACCGACGCATTCAACAACTCAACCCAGTTTATGCACGATAGCGACCTGCGGGCGATTGCGCACTATCTCAAGTCTCTGCCGCCAGGCAGTAACAACGCAGGCCCGCGCTGGCAATACCCGACACAGACCAGCCAGCCACAGCTCAGCGATCATCCCGGCAGCCAGATCTACACCGCGCGTTGCAGCAGTTGCCACGGAGCGGATGGTCGCGGCCAGGCACCGTGGATCCCGCCACTGGCGGGCGCGACCTCACTGCAGGTCGATCCCGCTTCGGCGATTAACGTGGTGCTCAACGGTTCGGCGCGGGTAGTGTCGCAGGGGATACCGGATGCCTACCGGATGCCGCCTTATCGTAAACAGCTCAGCGATCGGCAGACTGCGGATGTGCTGAATTTCATTCGCAGTGCGTGGGGCAATCAGGGGGAAAAAACGGACGCCGGGGCGGTGAAGGCGATGCGTGAGAAAACCGATCCCGCCAGCAGCGAGGTGATTATTTTACAGATGCGCTAAGCCGGCAGGTTGCGGTTGCGGTTGCCGGGTTGCTGTTACCGATCGGGCAACCGCGATCGCCTGGTCGGCGTATTGATGAATTTAACTCACAATTTCATCCCGTTTACCGCTATTAATTAAACTATTCCTTCCGGGATAAGATCGCGGCATTGTCTGATTAGCAGGAATGAAAATGTCTTCAGTAAACCTTAATGCGCCGGGTGCGCAGTCACATCATGCTGCCTGGGGCGCGGTGTTCTCAATGGCGCTGGGCGTGGTGGTTTTGATCGCCTCAGAATTTATGCCGGTCAGCCTGCTGACCCCGATCGCCAGCGATCTCAGCATCAGTCAGGGGCAGGCGGGACAGGCGATCTCGATCAGCGGTTTCTTTGCGGTGCTCACCAGCCTGCTCAACACGCCACTCACCGGGCAGCTGGATCGTAAAAAGGTGCTGGTGACCTTTACGCTGCTGCTGACCCTCTCCGGTCTGGTGGTGACGTTTGCGGTTAACGGCATCATGTTTATGCTGGGACGCGCGCTGCTGGGCATTGCCATCGGCGGATTCTGGTCAATGTCTACCGCCACGGTGATGCGGCTGGTGCCACGTCACGCGGTGGCAAAAGGGCTGGCGCTGATCAACGGCGGTAATGCGCTGGCGGCCACGGTTGCGGCACCGCTCGGCAGTTTTCTCGGCCAGTATATTGGCTGGCGCGGGGTCTTCTTTATGGTGGTTCCGCTCGCTATCCTGGCGTTCATCTGGCAATGGCGCAGCATTCCTTCACTCTCCGGCTCCGCGACTAAAAATAGCGCCTCGCCGCTGCGGTTACTGAAACATCCGCATGTGGCACTGGGGATGACCGGGATTATGTTCCTGTTTATGGGCCAGTTCAGCATCTTTACCTATCTTCGTCCCTTCATGGAATCGGTAACCGGTGCCAGCGTCGACGCCCTCTCTTTTATCCTGCTGCTGCTGGGTGCTGCCGGTCTGGTCGGGACCTGGCTGATTGGCCGGTTACTGGCACATCGGTTGTTTATCTGGCTGGTGCTGATCCCGCTAGCGATGGCGCTGATCGGCGGGCTGCTGATTGTTGAAGGCGGCTCACTATGGGGCACCGGTCTGCTGCTGGCGCTGTGGGGACTGATTGCCACGCCTGCGCCTGTCGCCTGGGGATTGTGGCTCAGCCGGGCGCTGCCGGAAGAGGCTGAAGCGGGCGGCGGCTTAATGGTGGCTGTGATTCAGATGGCCATTACGCTGGGCGCCAGCGTCGGAGGCGAGCTGTTCGACGCTGCCGGCTGGTGGAGTCCGTTTGCCTTTGGCGTGGTGGTTCTGCTCTGTTCGGCACTGTTTGCGCTACTGGCCGCCCGCTATGGCCTGGTGAGTCAGGCGCAGGAGCAACATGCGTAGCCCTGATCTTCAGATACTGCAGACGGCCCGGCGCTGGGCCGAAACCTCACCGATCTGGCTGTGCACCGTGTTGCGCACCTACGGTTCATCGCCTCGTCCGCCGGGCGCAATGATGGTGATTGCCACAGATGGCCGTTATTGCGGATCGCTGTCGGGCGGCTGCATTGAAGAAAACTTCATTGCCCGCATCCGTGACGGGGATTTTTCTGCGGCGAGCCAGCGGGTGCGGTATGGCGAAGGCGGCTATGCCCCCGACAGGGCGCTGCCCTGCGGAGGCGTGCTGGATATTCTGGTTGAAAAATGCCAGCCGGGAAGCGAGACCCTCGCTTATCTGTCGAAGATGATCGAAGCACTGAACAACGCCAGTGCGCTGACCAAAAAAGTGACGCTGCCTGCCGCGTGCCATTCACTTGAACCCGCCCCGTATACCCGGCGCACCCGGGTGACGCTTGACCTCCAGCAGATCGAACTGACCCTGTGCGCGCCTGCGCGGGTGATCATTGCCGGTCTTTCCAGCGTGGCGGTTTACTGCGCTAATTTTGCTGTGGCGCTGGGCTTTGAAACCTTTGTTTGTGAGCATCGGGATGAGGTGATGAACAGCCTGGCGGCGGAGGTGAATGACGGGGTGGAATGGATTAATCAGTTTCCGGCGGCCTGGCTGGAACGCGAAGGCTGTCATCCCGGCACCGCCATTCTGTCATTAACTCACGATCCGCGCATCGACGATCTCACCATGATGGAAGCCGTTAACCTGCCAGCCTTCTACATCGGCGTGATGGGATCTCAGCGCAACAGCGTTAATCGTAAAGCGCGGCTGGCACGGCTGGCAGAGATGAGTTCCGAACAGCTTGACCGTATCCACGCGCCGGTGGGGCTGGAAATTGGCAGTAAAACGCCAGCCGAAATTGCCCTGTCGATCATGGCCGATGTGGTTCGTTACAAAAATGGCGCAGCAGCCGGGCAGGCGTTCGGCCCGGCATCGCTTAACGCCGACGACCCGCGGCAGATCATTTAGTCATTGTCATTATCCTCAACCTCTGTCCCTCAACTCGTAAGGAGCCCTATGAAGAAACTTACCCTTGTTGCGCTGGCACTGGCACTGACCGCCTCCGCCGTCTCTGCTCAGGAAACGGCTGCAAAGATCGCCTTATCTCACAGTGGTGATCAACCTTCCGTTAAGGGGCCAGCAGACTATTTCACCGGTGCAGTGCGTATTGATGCGCCTTTTCAGGCTACAGCACCGGCACGGACCGGTGGCGCGACGGTGACGTTTGAGCCGTCTGCCCGCACCGCATGGCATACCCATCCGCTCGGTCAGACATTGATTGTCACGGCAGGCGTGGGTCGGGTGCAGGAATGGGGAGGACCGGTGCGTGAGATCCGACCGGGCGATATTGTCTGGATCCCGGCCGGCGTTAAACACTGGCACGGTGCCGCTGCGCAAAACAGCCTGTCGCATATCGCTATCGCAGAAGCGCTGGACGGCAAGGTAGTTGACTGGATGGAAAAGGTCAGCGATCGGCAATATGCCGCGGCTGAAAAATCGTAAGGACCGAATGATGAAAACGTTAAATGCCGCACTGATGCTCTGCATGGCACTGGCCCCGTCCGTGGGGCTGGCAGATGCCATGCCCGATGCAGAACGCAAAAAAATAGAGGCTCAAATGCAGAAACAAACTCAGCCACTGTCGTTACAGCAGAAAAACATTGCCAGTATTGCCGCCTATGCGGCCGTCGGTGATTTAACCGGACTGAACGCGGCGCTCAATCGCGGTCTGGACGCCGGCCTGACCCTGAGCGACTGTCGCGAAATTCTGGTCCAGCTCTATGCCTATGCCGGCTTTCCACGCAGTCTGAATGCGCTGGGCGAGTTGATGAAAGTGACCGAAAGCCGACGGCTGGCGGGAAAACAGGATCAGCCGGGGCAGCAGCCTGGCCCGCTTCCTGCGCCAGAGACGATGATGGCCGCCGGTAAACGCAACCAGACCGCACTGGTCGGCAGCCCGGTGAAAGGACCGCTGTTCGATTTCGCGCCGGTGATGAATGATTATCTGCAGTCTCATCTGTTCGGTGACATTTTTGAACGGGACAATTTCAGCTGGAAAAATCGTGAGCTGGCGACGGTCGGCGCACTGGCCGCGATGGAAGGGGTAGAACCGCAGTTGAAATCTCACCTTGGCATCAGCAACAATATCGGCCTGACTGCCGATCAGCTGAGCGAACTGGTGCCGTTTTTCAGTGAACAGCAACAGCCGGGCTGGGCCGATCGGCTGAAGGCCGCGCTCAATTCAGTAGCGCAACAGTAGCGAAAAAGCGCCATGCCGTGTCTGGCGCTTATCACGTGGTAAAGGCCACCCTCACTGCGGTGACAACGTCACGCTGATCGTTTCTGCTTTCATGCTGTCATGATTCTCTAACGCTTCCGGCGCGTCTATCCGGCCAATCCGGGTATAGCGGTAGGCGGTATGAAAGCTTTTATAAAACAGCACCAGCGTGTTGTTGCCATACAGCATCACATCGCCGGCATGAATGGTGCCGGTGACTACCGGCCCGACCGGCAGTGAAAAAGCCAGATCGACATATTTTTCATTGCCGTTCAGTTCATGCATTTCCACGCTGAGCGGCAATTTGTTTATCAGGGCACGGGAGGCGGCGTTTTCGGCCGGAATAAGGGTGAACGACTGGTGATCGATTTGCATGTTGATCATTCTGGTCTCACTGGTGGCTGGTGCATCCGGGCTGGCAGCTGATGTTACAGCGGCGGATGCAGCGCCAGGGCTGCTGGTGGCCGTAATCAGTACCGCTACTGTAATGCTGAAGATGTACTGACGCCTGGCGGTGCCGGGGGTCAGAATGGGTAACCTGTCTTTCATGATAAAGACCTTAATACAAAATAGTAGCCTTAAAAGGATATAGGTCAGTCTGACGTTCAGGCAATATTTTAGTTTTACGCGTTGCTGTGGCATCGCACCTGACAACGGTTCAGACCTTGCGTGCAAGCTGACCGGCGAATGCGTCCTCATAGATGACTGTTCTCAGATGAAAGCCAGGTCAGCGGATCACCGCCCGGGCAGATTGCGGCAGCGTGACCTGAAACCGGCAGAACGGCTGACTAACCTGCGTTGATAAAACGCGCTGCCCATGTCTGGCCGGGATATCGGCTAAGCAGTATGCGCAGGCAGGAATCCAGGGTGGAGCAGGGGGAAGAACCTGTCCTGACCAATCCAGCCGTGAGTCAGTGGCGACCAGACATCCACAGCGCGCTTTTCAGCGCCGGGTAACCGCTGCTATTGGCAAATAAGGACAGGATAAATAGTTATCTGTAAGGGCGGAGCAGGCGGGATAAACGGAGTAACCTGCTCCGGGAGACAGTAAATCAATTGCTGTTAAGACTAAAGTCTTAACTGGCTGCCTAAAATAACATCGGCCTCCTGCAATGTGACATCAAGTCCCGCAGAGGGGGTGAAGGTCAATTCGCCAAAAATAACGCTTCCATTGAGCAGGTAGAAATCGGCGCGGACAAACTTAAAGTCTGAGGCGAGTTTAACCGCATAATCTCTCATTTTTTTGAAACCCTCAGGCATTGCTGGGTAATCATTTTTATTTATTAGTTCAACCGTGTCTTCAAAGGGAAGTGGGGTCCAGTCCATATCAAAATAGTAGAATTTAGGCGTTCCCTTCTCACGCCCCGAACAAACCATAACCGCGTAGGGTTTGCCATTAAAACAGTAGAATTTGTAGTCATCAGGAAACCCGCCGCGATCATTTTCAATGTATTTTTCGCATAAGATTTTTCTTTCTATTCTCTTATACTGTGGCTCTATAAAGTGGGCTGAAAAATCCTGTCTCATCCATTTGTCCAGTTGTCTGCTGGTTTTCGTAATGTCCAGTGAGGCTTTGTTATGGCATATTATATTGTAGCCCGCACCATGGTTACATTTAAGTGCAAACTTATCGGGCAACAGCCTGTAGTCAATCTCCCGAGAGTCGTCGTACACGCCGTATAATTCGTTAAGGATTTCGCCACATCCTTTCGATCTGATGTACTCTCTGACCTTATACTTGTCAGCGCACAGGGTATAAATATCATCATGAAACTCGTTGAACTTAAGCCACTGAATTTTTTCATTGAAGTTGGTAGGGTTTGTTAAGTTCAGTTTTTTTCTGAACTTAATGTAGTAGTGAGTTTTAGCGCAAAGTTCAGGGTAGAGGTGAGCGCTAAATTTTAATGCTGATTTGACTGTGTGTTTTATCATTTTCATTAAAATTATCTCAGTTTGAAAATATTAAGATGCATTTTGATGATGGTTTTATTTTTAAAGAAGTAATTGAGTAGGGTACAGGATGAAATCTCGACGATTAAAAAACAGTATGCAGCGCCATTAATCCCGAAAGCTCTTATCATTAGCCAGGATAACGGTATGGTTAAGATGCAACATAGCAACATTTTTCTGGCCAGGTAATTGTACCCGGACTCTTTTATCATATAGCGGTAGCAAATTGTCCCTAACGACGAGAACATTGTACCAATGATAATGATGGGGATGATCTTTACCGAATCCATATACTTTTCGCCATAGAGTAAATGTATGACAAAATCACCAAATATATAGAATCCGCCAAGCGCGATGAGAGAGAACATAATGACAAGTCGATTGATTTTAATCAGTAATGCTTCAACAGTTGGTTGATCTTTCTCGCTGTATATTCTTGAAAAGAAACTGGTTATTAAGGCCATAACAATAAATGACCATGCACCTCCTAAGGTTAACGCGACGCTATAAACGCCCAGGTTTGAATAAGAGAGCATCTTAGCTAAAAAAATGCTCGATATCTGCGTGTATATGTCAGCAGACAGGCTTGATAAAATCAGCGCCCCCCCGGCGAATAACATGTGCCGGTTATAGGCAGCAATTCCCTTACTGCTTTCGTCTATTTCAGTTGTGTGGTTAAAATAAATAAGGCGCAGGATGTAAGGTATCAGCGGGATAATGATAATAGGGATTGTGAAGTAGTAAACTGGCAGTTTGAAATGTGCCACACAGAATCGGATCAACAGGGCGATGGATAAACCAATAATATTGGTTATTGTGTTTATTTTTGATTTTAGCTGAGTGTTGTTGTAGATGGAGAAAAAGTCCATCACAATAAAGTATGTGGCAATGCAGTTGGCTACACCAAATAAAAAAACAATAAAATCAGTGAAAATATAGAGGTAAATTAAAACTGCTGCTGATGATAAGAGGAAGAAAAGGCGCCGTTGATTTTGAGTATGCATCGCCAGGGCAATTCCGGACTTCGTCTTTTCACTCATCCGTTTAAATATAATATTCTGACCGCCAAACCACGAGAGCGTCTGGACAAATATGAACAGGGACGTAGTGATGTTTATCTTACCAAAATTTTCCGGGCCAACGTATTTTGCCATCAGTGCATTAATATAGATTAAGCCGATAATGTTAACTGACTTCTCAAGCATGATCCATATTGAATTGGAGTACATTTCATATCTCTCATGAACAATTTTTCAATGCTGTAGTGTGTGATTTATGAAGCAACCATAAAACAGGCTGGCCGTTTATCTTCTGCGTTAAGATTTGTCCCTGTCAGTCGTTTTTCATCGGGTCAGATAATGTCTCAGTATCATGTTGTTTAGTTTTTGTTAAATTTATTTGGTTGACAGTGTGGCTGCTCAAATAAAATTAGTGAAGAGTTTTTTTAATTAATCAGAAAAGTGACAGTTATTTGCAAATAATGAGTCCGTTGTTTATTGGTGTTATGTAGTTTGATGAGGTGATAACGGGAGGTGCGATCATTGAGGTGATGTTTAGTGATGCCGGCATGTACGATTTGTGGGTGACGGATAAGATGCCGAACAACGGGCCGACGCAGTCCTGCTCCGGCCTTTAATGAATAAATATAAGCGAGTTAATCGCAGGCGGCTTTTTGATATCTTGTTTAGCTGTAATCTCTATTTCTGATTGGCTGCTTCGCGGTTGGCCTCAAGGGACGAGATCCAACCGGTGTTAATTTTCGTCCAGAATGATTTTGCCCGTTGCCTTCCCTGTTAACCTCGTTTTTCCATCCTTCTCTCTACACAGCGCCTGGCGACCTGAGTCCAGACAGGCCAGGTATTTTGCCTGCTGACAGGCAACAGGCTCTGCGTTGAATCATCAAAGCGGGATACCGGCCAGCTAATCCGCTCTGCTGCCTGACTCTTTTTTTAGCGTGAGTGAGGCGTGTCCGGCCTGCTTCAGGGAGACCGCGGTGATAAAGTTATCGGCGACGGTCAGCGTCAGAACACGATCATCGTGATACCAGCGACCGGCATTGGCTTTCCAGCCGTCAGCAATCAGCTGACCGGAGGCGACATCAATCGATTTACCGATCAGCTGATCCAGCTTCAGGCTGGAGGCGGGGGCGTTAACGCTGTTTGCCTGATTCTGCGCTCTGGTTTTTTTGATGTCGCAGGTACCGTCGGCGTCGGTCATCTGGCTACACCCGCTGCGCTCAAGCTGGGCGCGATAGGCGCGGCTGATCGCCTGCGCGGGCGTCGCAATGCAGCTCAGTGCCGTTATGACCAGCATCGCCGTTAAAATGCGGGAACCCGCAGGACCTGTGATGTTCATGGTATTTCCTCGTTTATGATTGCTTTGCTGGCGCATCGATGTTTTTCAGCCGCAGTAATTAAGCTCCGATCATTAAGCCCCGACATTAAGCCCCGACATTAAGCATAGTGCCGATGGCATTGCTGGTCAGAGCCGCTGGCGGATAATGATCGGCAGCGCCGCCTGTCTCAAACTTAGCCATGACCGGCGCCAGGCTGACCGCGCGAATCTACCTGTGCAGCGCACAACGTGAGTTGATCGCGGTCAACGTCGAATTCCGTTTAACGACCTGCGCCAGCCGACGCGTTTTCAGACGGCGTTTTGCAAACCCCGGCAATCGGCTTAGAGTACAGCGTCGGCCGGGGTGGCCGGAGAGAACGGTTGCAGCGTCAGCCGTGCTGCGTTGCATGCTTAACAGGCTAACCGTGAGGAACAGCAATGACCGCCAGTGCCGATCAGCTCAGCAAACTGCTGGATGAAAAGACCCGCAAAGATTTTCCGGCGATATCCGTTGCCATCGGCAGAGCAGACCGTCTGATCTGGCAGTATGCGGCGGGTTATGCTGACCTCAGCAACCGCCTGACAAATTCAGCCGATACCGCGTTTGGCATTGGCAGTATCACCAAAGTATTTGTCGCCGTTATCCTGCTGCAGCTTAGCGAAGAGCGGCAGATAACGCTTGACGATCCGCTCTCTGCCTGGCTGGAACCGGCACAGCTTGCTGGCATCGCTAATGCCCGGGTGGTGACGATCAGACAGCTGTTATCACATTACGCCGGGATCCCCAGTTGGGAAGATCAGCCCGGCTGGATTCATGTTGCGCGCGGTAAAGATAGCGTTGCAGATAAGGTCTGGCGACCGGACGAAGCGCTGGAATATATTCACGGCAAACCGGCACTGGTTCTGCCTGATGAAAAATTTTATTACTCAAACAGTTCCTTCACCCTGCTGGGGATGCTGATTGAGCGGGTCACCGGCAACACGCTGGAGCAGGCGTTAAACCAGCGGATCTTCAGGCCGCTCTCGCTTAAACAGACCCGGCTGGAGGGCTATCCGCTATCCGATCGGCACAACGACGCCACGCGCTATCATCGGGCGGACGCACATTTCATCCAGCACGCCGGCATCGCCGGATGTTTTACGCCTGAGCGCGCGGCGATGATCAATGTTTCTGCTGCCAGCCTCTCAGTGGAATGGGCCGCCGGCGGGATGATTTCTACCGCCGGGGAGTTGATGCGCTTTTGTCTGGCGCTGAAAAACGGGGCGTTAGTTAACCCGCAAAGTCTGCGTGAGATGCAATGCTGGCGGCCGGCTGGTGAGGCGCAAATTGGCTTAAGCCTGTTCAGAACAGATTCTGCTTTTGGCCCGGCTATCGGTCACGGCGGCAACGTGCTGGGTTACAGCGCCTGTGCCTGGTGGTTCAGAGAAACCGACTGCGCGCTGGTGATATTAACCAATCTCGGCTCGATGCATGCGGCGGCAGAAGCTGACTGTGCCAGCCGGTTATTCAGCAACCCAGCGATCGTCAGACTGGCGCATGAAATTTGCGAGGGCGGCTAAAAAGCCGGAAACCGCACATTGCTGCCCATGCATCGCCCGATAAGGTAAACTGCCGGCCATAAGTTAATGCAAATTATTTGCTTTAACCCGCCAGATTGCAGCTGAGAGCAGGAGGAACAGATGGCAAAGGAGATGATTCGTCAGGGCGGACGCAGTGCGCGGATCCAGCAGGAAGTCCACCGGGCCGTGAATCAGTTACTCAAAACGACCGATCGCGCGGCGATAACCCTGCCGATGATCGCCGAACGGGCCGGGGTTACCCCGTCCACCCTCTATCGACGCTGGGGAGATCTGTCACAGTTACTGGCCGATGTTGCCGTGGCGCGGATGCGGCCGATTGCTGAACCGGAGGATACCGGTGAGATGATCGGCGATCTGACGGCTTTTATCGTGCAGTATGCCGAAGAGATGTCATCAAAAGTCGGGCGTGAAATGCTGACCGACGTGATCGGCAGCTACAGCGGAGACGCCAGCCAGAAATGCTGTGGCTATACCTTGCAGCATCTTGAAACGCTGAACAGCCGGGCGCTGGCGCGCGGTGAGCCGGGCTTTGACGTCAGGCAGGTGATTGATGGGGTGGTGGCACCGGTGATGTACCACATCCTGTTTAACGATCGGGAAGTGTCCGCCGGCTACTGCCAGTCACTGATCCAGCGGCTATTTGGTGGCGCCGCCGACCGGCACCTTATCGCTGAGTAAAGGGTAAGGCGGCGTCGATGATCAGCTGTTGCAGCAGCGCCTGCGCCGGGTCATCCGTGGTCTCTGGCGTCACCAGCGCAATGCCGATATGACCGGGCGCCGGCAGCCGTTCGGATGCGATCGTCAGCTTATCCGGCATACCGGCGCGGGTGCGCAGCGTCAGGCCTAAACCTGCCTGCAGCGCCGCCCAGATACCGCTCAGGCTGTGGCTGGTAAACACGATCCGCCACGGGATCCCCGCCGCATCCAGCACGGCAGTTGCCCGCGAGCGCATCACGCACGGCGCATCGAACATCACCAGCGGCAGCGGGTCGCCGCGCTGTAACCGATCGGCCAGAGTGAAATCAGGATGATGTATCCAGACTAACGGACACTGGCCAGGCAACTGACCCGCAGCGTGCGGATCGGCCTGCCACACCAGCGCAAGGTCGAGCTGATGCTGCGCCATCGCGCTCAGCAGCGGCTGATTGCGGTCAACCCGCGCGGTAATCGTGACGCCAGGATGCTGACGGCTGAACGCACCGAGAATCGCCGGCATTAACGACTCACCAAAATCTTCCTGCATACCAATGCGGATTTCACCCTTCAGCCCGTCACCTTTTACTGCCCGCAACGTCTCATCATTCAGCAGCAGCAGCCGTCTGGCGTAGCTCATCAGCAGTTCGCCGCTTCGCGTCAGTTGCAGATGCCGTCCCTTTTTCATCACCAGCGCCGTGCCGCATTGCTGCTCGAGCTTTTTAAGCTGCGCACTCACCGCCGAGGTTGAGCGACACAGTTGCCGGGCCGCCAGCGCGAAGCTACCCGCCTCTATGCCGGTGACAAAGCTTCGCAGTGCATCCATATCCAGTGACTCAGGCACTCTGTTCATAATCATCCTGTAATGGTGGATGGTTGATGCCGATTAATTTGATTTTCAGGAGTATAACGCTGCGCGACACTCTGTCTATCGACACGGGAGAGAAAAATGAAAGAGACACTGAATCGCGAAACATTGATGCAGCGCGCACCGAAGCTGGCTGAACTGACCCAACAGGTGCTGTTTGATGATATCTGGCAGCGCGGCGTGCTGTCAGCGCGTGAACGCAGCCTGCTGACGCTGGCGACGCTCACCGCACTGGGCCGGGTCGCGCAGTTGCCCTGGCATATTGATTTCGCGCGTAAAAACGGGCTGACGCAGGAGGAGCTGATCGAGAGCTTTACCCATCTGGCTTTTTACGCCGGCTGGCCCGCCGCAGTGACTGCGCTCAGTTACCTTGAGGAGAACAGCTGATGCCGATAACCCGTATCACCCTCGGCCAGGGTTATAGTGAGGCCCGGTTACAGCAAATCTCCGCGCTGTTGCATCAGACGCTGGTGGCTGAGTTTGCGGTGCCGGTTGATGATTGTTTTCAGTTGATCGAGTTGCTGCCAGCCAGTCAGCGAATTTACAACCGTTACTACCTGAGCGAAGGGCGCAGTGAGGATTTCATCCTGTTCCAGATTACCGCCGGTCGGCCACGCAGCCGGCAGCAGAAGCAGCGCTTTTATCAACAGCTGTGTGCCTCATTGCACAGCACGCTGGGGATCGATCCGGATGACGTAATGGTGATCATCCAGTTCAACAGCAGCGAAGAGTGGAGCTTCAGCGGCGGCAGAATGTTAGCGGAGGTGATGTCATGATCGTGATGCATTACCGCTTTACGCTGCCGGCAGATTACCCGATGGCGACGATTGAGCAGCGTATCCGGCTGAACGGCGCACGGCTGGATGGGTTTCCAGGTCTGATTGCCAAAGCTTATCTCTACGCCCGGCTGGATGATGACCAACTGGCAGTGGCAGAGAACCGCTATGCGCCGCTCTATTTCTGGCAGCATGCGTCAGCCCTGCAGCGATTCCTGCAAAGCGCGGGCTTTCAGCGCTTAGTGGATGATTTTGGCTGGCCGGTGATAGAGAGCTGGCTGGCGCTGAACGGCGATACGCTGCCAGCCTCGCTCGAGCAGGCGCGCTTTATCACGCTGCGCCGCTGGCCGATCGTCCCGCACAGCAACCTTGCCGATCTGGCGCAGCATACCGGCTTCAGCGCCTGGGATGTGAGCCGCTGGCAGGGGCTTAGCGTTACGGCTTCAGCGGTGCCGTCCGCAGATGAACCGGAAGTATATCGCATCGGTTATCTGGCTCGCGGTGCGGTGGCGTCAGGGGATCAGCGCGGATAAGGCGATAGCCAGCAGCACGGTTCCACCGAGCGTGTTGATATATTTACGCAGCGTGGCGGTGCTGATGGTGCGGGTCGAGGTCATCAGCAACTGGCTGGCACCGCTGAGCCAGCTGGCCATGATCACAATATGCAGCGTGGCCAGCAGCAGGAAATCGGATAAGTTGCCGCTCTGGCTGGTAAAGCGCGATACCACGGTCAGGTAGAGCAAAACGGCTTTCGGATTGAGCAGGTTAGCAAAGAATGCCTGTGACAGTGTCACCGGTTGCGGATCGAGGCTGACATCCTGCTGGCGGGCCCGCAGCCCACTGATAATTAACTGGCTAGCCAGCCACAGCAGATAAACGGTACCGGCGATCTGCAGAAGATGAAACAGCGAGGGAAAAGCCATCAGCATTGACGAAACGCCTAATCCCACCAGCAAGGCGTGGCAATAGATCCCCAGCGCGGTGCCCACAATGATGGTCGCGACGCCGCGCCAACCTTCGGCCAGCGCGCTGTTAATAGCAAGGGTAAAACTGGCGCCCGGCGACAGCGCTATCGGTAAGATGGCAACAAGGAAACCACTATAATCGATCTGCATCGGAACGGGTTACGCTCTCCAGGGTGAGAGATTCATAGGGCGAAAATCGCCTCAATCTCAATGCGTAAATCAGCCGAAAACAGGCCACTGACCTGCACCAGGGAACTGGCGGGCAGATGGCTGCCGTAGTGACGGAACAGCACCGCGCGCAGCGCCGCAATGTCGGTGAAGGCGGTGATAAAAATGGTCACCTTCAATAGAGCGGCCAGCGACGTCTGCTCAGCGTCGGCGATCAGTTTAAGCTGTGAAAAGATCGCCTCCGCCTGTTCAGCGATGTCACCCTGCTGTGCCGGCGTGCCAAAGGCGGTCAGGCCGGAAACGTAGAGGGTATCGCCATGTTTCACCGCATGCACATAAGGCGCTTTCACCTCGCCGAGCTGCGGATAATTGATGCGTTCAGGTTGCGGCATACTGTTTCCTTGCGGGTTATAGCCGGGGCGGCGCAGCATCTCTTTAGCCGTTTCAGCGTTTCAGTAACTGCTGGCAGGTGAGGTTATCGGTTGCTGCCTGGCGTTGCTCATCGGCGCTCAGCTGTTGCCAGTGGTCGATCACCTGACGGCCCAGCGCCGGCTTGAAAGTGATTTTCTGCAGCGCATAGTCAGAATTGCTGCCTTCGATGATCTGCTGCATCTGCGGCAGCAACCGTTGGGTATCATGATGATCGATGCCGCAGAATACCGCAACGTAGTACGCTTTATCCTCGCTGCTGAAATGCGGAATCAACCACCAGCCCGCCAGCGCCAGCACCGCCAGCAGCGGTATCAACCACTTGAGTTTACCCTTAACCAACACTACCCCCGTTATCTGCAGAAGAGGTCCGCCAGAGAATCGCCGGACACAGGGCGCGTATCCTGCCATATATCCGGTTCGCCGTTAACCCATGCTGTCAGGCGGTTGAGGTCAGGTTTACGCGTCAGAGGCGTCTATCAGGCGTGCGTCGATGGTGGCGTCTGGCATCATCTGTTGCAGACCAGCGATCAGATCGTCACTGGCCTGTTGCAGCGCCGCCAGCGGCATTGCCGGCAGGCTTTCAAGGATAAACCACATCTGTCGCGCCTGCGCATCCAGCCGGGTGCGCACACCCTGACGCCAGTTCCAGCGGCGGCAGGTTACGCCCCGATCGTCGCGCCAGATTACTTCTCCCGGCTCCGGCGACTCATATACCACTTCGCCTTCTTTGACCGTATCGAATGACTCACTGCCATCGGCGATCACCAGCCGCGGCGCGCCAACGTAGGCGGCAATGTTTTCACCGCCGACCGGCAGCGCATACTGAATGCTGATGGCGTTATACAGATCCACCACCGGATCGATAGCCGGCATTACGCCATCGCGCAGTACCCGTTTGCGCAGCGCGTCAGCCGAGCAGGGAGTCCGTTTCGCCTTCGCGCCAAACGCTTTGAACACCTCCGCCCACGCCGCGAGATGGGCGTCGGCCCACGCCACATCCTGCTCCAGCACCTGGCGGCAGGCCTGTTTCAGCGCCTGCCCGGCAACCTCAGGGCAGGTGACTGGCGCGGCCTCCACCACTATGCTCATGGCGCGAAAGCCGGGTGCCAGTGCAAATACGGCCGGGTCGATTGACGGATCAACAGATAACATTGGATAATCTCTCAGTGACTAATTTATTTCATAGTAATGACCGATGACCAAAAAAGTCAATATATCGACCGACGCAGGCGCTGACGTGTCGAGCGTCAATCAGGCTGTCTCTGACAGCATTAAAAACTGGCGTAAAAGCCAGAAACTGTCGCTGGATGCGCTATCCCGCCGGGCCGGAGTCAGCAAAGGGATGCTGGTGGAAATTGAGAAGGGCGAAGCCAATCCCAGCATTGCGATTTTATGCAAAATTGCCGCCGCGCTGGGCGTGTCGGTGGCGGATATCGTCAATGTGACCCATACGCCCGCCGCCTGGCTGATTGATCACAGTGCGATTCCGACCTTGTGGCAGGGCGAACAGGGTGGTCGCGCGCAGCTGCTGGCCGGTACCCGCGGGCCTGACATGATTGAGCTGTGGCGCTGGCAGATGTTTGCCGGTGAAACATTCCGCTCCGAAGGCCATCCGGCCGGTACGCTGGAGTTGCTTCACGTTGAGCAGGGCAGCCTGGCGTTAACCGTTGGCGATCAGACGCTGGTGGTCGGGCCGGGCTGCGCGGCAGTCGCGCGAACCGATATGCCGCACGCCTATGCCAGCGCCGATCAACAGCCGGTGATCTTCACCATGACGGTTGCTGAACTGCACCGTTAATCTTTTTCTGCCGCTGCGGTAACCGCTTCACCGGGAAACGGCAGCAACAGCGTTTTCAGCATTCCTTCCAGCGCGTTGCGTTCTGACAGCGAAAGCGGTGCCAGTACGGCATTCTGGGTGGCAGTATGCACCGCTAACGCCTGCTCAATACAGCGCTGACCCTGCGCGGTCAGTCCCACCAGCATACTGCGCTTATCATCGGGTGACGCCACGCGCGCGATCAGACCTCGCTGTTCCAGCCGCTTGAGACGATGGGTCATCGCGCCGGAGGTGACAAGCAGCGAGGTATACAGCTGGGTCGGTGACAGACAGTACGGCGTCCCGGCCCGGCGCAATGTCGCCAGCACGTCAAATTCCCCGTCATGGAAGTCAAACTGCTCCAGCGCCTGACTGCGTGCTTTTGCCAGATGTTTCATCAGGCGCAGCATCCTGCCGACGATGCGCATTGAGGAGGCATCCAGATCTGGCATGGCGCTGTCCCACTGACTGACTACAAAATCGATATGGTCCTGCATCATTCACCTGTTAACTGTGTGGCTAATTTGTCGGGTTGTGCTCAGCCCCTTAACGGCGGCCGGAATATATCTTAACGTTAAGATAAATAGTGACAGCCTGGTGCTGTCAGCGTTGTTCCTGTCCACGGAGTCGGCTATGAAAAACACCCGCTTATTACCCGCTATCTTCGCACCGATCGCCTTTCTTGTCGGGCTCAATCTGCGCCCGCTACTGGCGATTATCGGCCCGCTGTTTCCGGCATTGCAACAGCAGGCCGGTTTGTCGGCGACGACGTTTAGCCTGCTGACCACGTTGCCGGTCGCCATGATGGGGCTTGCCGCACTGGCTGGCCCGTGGCTGCTTAAGCGTAGCGGTGCGGCGCGCGGCATTGCGGCAGGGCTGATCTGTCTGGCGATCGCCTCGCTGTGGCGTGGCTTTTCGCTCTCGCCGTTGTCGTTGATCCTGACGGCGCTGGCGGGCGGCGCGGGGATCGGGGTGATACAGGCACTGATGCCGGCGCTGATCCGGCAGCGCTATCTCCACGCCGCCCCGACGCTGATGGCGTTATTCAGCACCGGGATTATGGCGGGTGCGGCGCTGATGGCTGCGGGTGCGGATCCGCTGTTTTCGCTGCTCGGTTTACCCGCGGCGCTGGCCACGGCGGGCGGGCTGGCACTGATCACCCTGCTGGTCTGGCGGTCAGCGAATCCGGATAGTCCGGCGGATCTCGCGCCGTCCGTTGGGGTGGCAGCGCTGTCCGCGTCGCGCACTTTGTTACTGTTACTGTTTTTCGGTATTGGAACCGGCGCCTATACCCTGGTGCTGGCCTGGCTGCCGCCGTTTTATATCCAGGCTGGCTGGAGCGCCCGCAACAGCGGCTTCCTGCTCGCCGGGCTGACGCTGACAGAAGTGGTTGCCGGACTGGTGATCTCTGCCGTTCAGCAGCGTTTTCCCGATCGCCGCCGGTTACTGCTGCTGGTGCTGACGCTGCTGCTGGCCGGACTGATCGCGCTGATTGTCGCGCCGGGTACCATGCCGCTGCTGTCGACGCTGCTACTCGGCCTTGGGATCGGGGCGCTGTTTCCGCTGTCGCTGATCGTCACGCTCGATCATGCCCTAAATGCCACCGAGGCCGCCGTGCTGTTATCGCGGGTGCAGGGCGGAGGCTATCTCATCGCGTCCATTATGCCATTGGTGGCTGGCTGGGTGCGTGACAGCGGGGCATCGCTGACCAGCGCCTGGCTGATGATAAGCGTCGGGGTGGTGGGGCTGATGGCGATTGCCTGGCAGTTCAGACCGCAGGCAAACTAAATCACAAGTCTCAACAAACCATTGCTGATATCGCGCGATCTGGCATGCTGCTGATGGGTCACATATTCAGGAGCCGCAATGAAAGTCATCGGTCTGTTAGGGGGAATGTCATGGGAGTCGACCGCGCTCTACTATCGCATCCTCAATCAGCAGGTTAAACAGCGACTGGGTGGATTGCACTCGGCGCAGCTGGTGCTTTACAGCGTCGATTTCCAGCCGATCGAGCAGTTGCAGGCGGCGGGTGAATGGCAGCAGGCGGGCGAAATGCTGGCCGCAGCGGCGCAGAATCTGGAGCGTGCCGGCGCGCAGTTTATCGTGCTGTGTACCAATACCATGCATAAAGTGGCCCCGCAGATCAGCGCAGCGGTCTCCGTGCCGCTGTTGCACATCGCTGATGCCACCGGGCGACGGATTCAGCAGGCGGGATTGCGCAAGGTGGGGTTGCTGGCGACCCGCTTCACCATGGAACAGGCGTTTTATCGCGGGCGGCTGGAGCAACAGTTCAATCTGCAGGTTATCGTCCCGGCGGAAGAGGACCGCGCGTTGGTTCATCAGGTGATTTATCACGAGCTGTGCCTCGGCACAATTAATCCGGCTTCGCGTCAGCGCTACCGGCAGATTATGCAGCAGCTGGTGGATCAGGGAGCAGAAGCGATCATTCTGGGATGCACCGAAATCACTCTGCTGGTGGATGACAGCGATGCCAGCGTCCCGTTATTTGATACCACGCTGATTCACGCGGAAGAAGCGGTAAACCAGGCGCTGGCATAGCATTTTCTCAACATGGCAGCAGACTGGCTGCTATTTACCCGGGAGCACGCATGAAAATTGATAATTTGCCGTTTGGACTGACGCAATGGGAGCAGGTGGAAGAAACGGTTCATCCCGGCGATCAGGGCCAGGCGATTTGGCGAACCCTACAGTTCAACGATATTCGCGTCAGGATGGTCGATTATTCACCCGGTTATCTCGCCGATCACTGGTGCGTTAAAGGCCACATACTGCTGTGTCTTGCCGGGGAACTGCATACCGAACTGGCCGATGGCCGCCGCTTTGTGCTGACGCCTGGCATCAGTTACCAGGTGGCAGACAACGCAGAACCGCATCGTTCTTCAACGCCGGTTGGCGCGCGACTGTTCATTGTTGATTAACGCTCTGCCAACCGCTGGCGTGCTGCGGTCTGGCGCAAACGAGTCAGGTTGACACTTATAGAGATAAACTGAAACTGCTTTATAAAAATCAGCAAAATTAATGGCTTATTTCATCGGAGTAATCTGTTTCTGACAGGATTATTTCTTATCAGGTTGTATGCTTGAAGCGGTTAAACCCGTTTGCATCCACCTGTTTTGGGGAATCCTGTGCTTATAAAAAAGAAGAAAGTCAGATCGCATACTGAAGATCGCCTGCTGGCACTGGTGCTGGCCACCACCGCGGGCATCCTTAACGCCATGGCGCTGGGCGCGTTCGGTTTTTTTCCGTCGCACATGACCGGTAACACCTCACAGATATCCACCGAAGTCACCACCAGCGACCTGCACACTCTGTTGTTTTTGCTGGCGCTGATTACCGCCTTTGTTATGGGCTGCACCGTTGCCCGACTGGCGGTGATCGTCGGTCAGAAACATCGGCTGCGCACCATTTTCTGTCTGATTATTCTGGCTGAAGGCGTCGCGCTGACGGCAGCATCCATCTTTGAAACCATGTTCTATACCCCGCGCTTTAACGGCGAAGTGCTGGTGATGCTGGGTTTCCTGATGGGGATTCATAACGCTACCTCCACCCAGCTGTCGAACGGTCGCGTCAGATCAACCCATATTACCGGCACCTTAACCGATGCCGGCATTGCGCTGGGATCGTGGTTGTCGTCGCATGTTTCGCACGATGAAAGCGCCGACCGCCGTTTCTTCCAGAAGGTGCTGCATACCCACCTGACCACGGTGTTCTCATTCCTGATCGGTTGTATTGCCGGTCTGCTGTTGTTCAAAACCTATGGCTTCAACGCCATGATCGGTTTAGGGCTATTTCTGATGCTGGTGGCGCTGACCGCAATTGCCATCACCGTGCAGCGTAGCCGCAGAAGCTTCTACTGATCGCGTTTACCGCGGCCCGATGCCAGCACGGCATCGGGCCAGGGCTTAGTGCTGGGTGCGGGTTGGCCGCACCACAATTTCATTCACGTCTACCTCCTCCGGCTGTTCAATCGCGTAGCGTACCGCCCGGCCAATAGCATCCGGCTGCAGCGCGATGGCCCGATACTGCTGCATTGCCTGCGCCGCGGTCGGGTCAGTAATGGTCGCCGCCAGTTCACTTTCAACCACACCAGGGTGCACACAGGTGACCCGAAGCTGACTGTTCTCCTGACGTAACCCGTCGGAAATCGCCCGTACCGCAAACTTGGTGGCGCAATAGACCGCCGCAGTCGGTGATACCGCCAGTGCGCCAATCGAGGCGATGTTGATGATATGACCGGATTGCCGGGCCAGCATCGGCGGCAGCACGGCGGCAATGCCGTACAGCACCCCTTTGATGTTGACATCGATCATCTGGTCCCACTCTTCGACCCGCAGCGATGCCAGCGGTGAGAGCGGCATAATACCGGCGTTATTGATCATCACATCGACCCGGCCCCATTGCGCCAGCGCAAACCCGACAAAATCGGTCAACTGATCACGCTGGGTGACGTCCAGCGGTTTAACGGCCACCTCAGCGCCATTAAACCGCAGTTCTTCGGCCAGCGCATTCAGCCGCTCTTCGCGCCTGGCACCCAGCAGCAAGGTAGTGCCGGTTTTCGCCAGTTCACGGGCGATGCCCGCGCCAATGCCGCTGGAGGCACCGGTAATTAAGATCACTTTCTGCGTCATATATTTTCTCCTGTTCTGATATCGCTGGTGATCTTACGATGGCTCGACTATAAAGATAATCCGCTCACTGCTTCATAGACTGGTAACTGTAACTAACCAATGATGGCTGATAAAAATGCGCTGGAAGTGTTTGTCATCGTGGCGCAGACGCGTAATTTTCGTCTGGCGGCCGAGCAGCTGGGGGTTACCCGCCCGGCAATCAGCCAGACGCTGCGGCGACTGGAAGACCGGCTCAACCTGTCACTGATGCAACGCACCACCCGCACCATTCAACTGACCGAGGCGGGGCAACGGCTGTATGCCGAGGTGGCACCGGCGATTAATCAGCTGAACCGGGCCATTAGCGATATCGCTGAGCTGGCCGCTGAGCCGCGCGGGCAGCTGCGGCTGGCGATCTCCTCCATCGCTGAACGGATGCTTGGCGGGGAGCTGCTGGCGAGCTTTATGGCCGCCTATCCGCAGATCGAGCTGGATATCACCGTCACCGATGAAGAGTTTGATATTGTCGATCAGGGTTATGATGCGGGCGTGCGGCTGGGGGAAGTGATCGCCCAGGATATGATTGCGGTGCCGGTCTCCGCCGCGCAGCGTCAGGTTGCCGTGGCCTCACCAGATTACCTCGCGCGACATGGAACGCCGCAGCATCCGCAGCAGCTGATTGAGCATCGCTGTATAGGCTGGCGTAAAGGACCGGGTCTGTCACCGTATCGCTGGGAGTTCGCTGACCAGGGGCGTGAATTCGATGTGGCAGTCAATCCGCAGCTCACCACCAATGACATGGGCGTAATGATTCGCACCGCCTGCGCCGGTGGTGGGATCAGCTTCGGCATGGAAGAGACGTTTCAGCCTTACATTGCGCGTGGAGAGCTGGTGACGTTGCTGGACGCATGGTTGCCGAGCTTTGCGGGATTTTATCTCTACTTTCCCAGCCGCAAAAACCTCGCACCCAAGCTCCGTGCGCTGATCGATCACGTGAAGCTGTAATACCTGACGGTGTCGGCGGCAGGCTCAGGTGGTCATGTTATAGCGGGTAATAATGTTGATTTTTGAGTAAGGGGCGAGTGGCTCCGATGCGGGCAGAAAGCCGTGAAATTCCAGCAGCGTCCTGAAGGCATGTTGAGCATCAAGTTGTAAATTATGCTCGATCAGCGCATCAATTTTGCCTGCCTGCATCAGCGCTCGATTTTCCCGATCCAGATCGTGACCGATAAAGGCGTTAATCGGCCTCTTTTGCTCGTCAAAAGCGCGCAGGATGCCTGGATTACCGCCACCCACCGTGTAGACCGCATCCGTTTCCGGGTGGGCCTGTAAAAATTGCTTAAGCGACTGATACATCAACGGATCGATACCGTATCCTCCTGCCACTACGCTGACCCGATGCTGTGGCGCAAACTGCTGCATCGCCCGTTCAAAACCTTCAATGCGCTCCTGCTCACCGATAAAGTCTTTACTGCCGGTAATCGCCACAATGTGCGACTGCTCCGAACGCAGCCATTTTGTCATTAAGAAGGCGGCGAGTTTGCCGGCATCAAAGTTATCCATACCGATGTAGCGCAGGCGCGCACTGGTCGGCAGATCGCTCATCACCGTCACGACCGGTATCCGCTGCTTAAGCAGGGTGTCGATAGTGGGATTCAGCAACTCAGAGTGGGCCGCTTTGAGAATGATGCCGTGGCTGTGCAGCGCGCTTTTGCTTAACAGCGCGTTGATCTCCCCGGCGGTTAACGTCTCGCTGAAGTGAAAGCGCAGCTGGAGCTTAAAGCTGGCGAAGCTGGCTATCTGACTGCTGAACGCCTCGCGCACCAGTTCCCGAAAGCGATCGGGCGTGTGCATAATGACATCAAAGTAGAGGGTTCTGCCTTTTGCCAGCGCCGTTTTTTGCAGCAGTTCAAGGTCAGCAATCGCCTGACGGATGCGATGCTGCGTTTGGGCATGCACCCGGCCACGCTGATGCAGCGCCCGGTCAATCGTCGCCAGGCTTAAGCCGGACTGGGCTGCAATCTGTTTTAAGGTGAACTTAGCCATACGTCACTCGTGAGACGGGGAAACAGGCTTAGTTTTATCACACTGTTGGCGCTAAACCGCACCGGCTTTGCCTGGCGAAAAATTTTTATCCGCCAACTAGCAGGTCAGTGAAGGAAACCGGTGGCCGTGAAGAAACAGGCCCTGACGATGACGCATCAGACGGTGCCGGTTAACCTCCATCAGTTAACGGATCACATCCGGCGGCGTTGATAAGTTTCATAATATATATATGTTTAACCGTGGGCTTAAAGGCGGGATAAATATATTGCAGCAGTTCCCGCGCCATATCTGGCGATAATATCTTTGCCGTTACCCTGCTAACGAAATAGTACCAGATATTATTCTGAGCCTGTGCGAATAATAACCTTTTCTGCCGCTTCGCTTATATTTCCCTGAACCGGAGACTTTTGTTTTTTGTCTTCCAACGGTGTTAAACTGTATATGCATACACCGTCTGGAGGTCGTGTGAAGTACGATGAAGAAAAAGATATTCGCGCGTTGGTTGGCGCAATTGTCAGTGATCTGATTAAGACAGGGCAGCCTGTTCATTTTCATCATATTACTGACGCGCTGTTTCGCCTCAGCGAAGAGACGCGTGATAGCCGGCTGAAAGCGCTGTGCCATGAAGCGATCGGCTTTTTTACCCGCAAAATGCATTAAGGCCAGGGGCGTTGTGAATAAACGCCCGCCTTGCTCAAACCTTTTGCTTTATTTAGCAACCTCGGGCAACACGGATTAATCCGTGAACGCTGTATTGTTGTTGTATAGCGGCGCTAAATATTCGCGCTCATCGACGAAGAAATTACGCGTTGCCGCCAGTGCGCTTATTATCCGCGCAATACCGGCCGCTCTGATCGCGCGCGGGTGTTGCAAAACTTTCCTTTGCCAGATAAGACTATTCTTACTTAATCGGTTGCCCGCGGATAAGCTGAATAATATGCGGCATGGATGACAGATAGAGGTAAGGTCATGGCGGACGGTCCTGTGCCTGGGCTGGAATAACATGTGCCGAAGGCGTTGCGTGGGCTGGTGTAGCCGGGAAAGCGGCGCTTCGGCCTTGAGCTGGCAATGACGGCTGGCAAGTTCCGGGTGGCGACGGGCGTGCTGCGCCCTGGCATTAGCCTGGCGAGCCCGGCAGAAAAGGGAAATGTTTCATTGGCGACCGCAACGCGTTATAAAGATTCTTCGCAGCGGCAAAGCCGGAGCGGGCTGCAGTCAGGCTGTTCACGCTGCGAGACGAGACGACAGTACGCTGCATCACCTGACTGTTAAGCAACAGCGGGTGGATTAACAGAGGTCAGCGCAATTAAGGATATGAGATGATCTTTTCAGATGTTGAAACGCACTATATCAGCAGCAATCAAAACAGTCGGCTGGTGAGATACGATGTTATCAAGACCGATGACGATACTTTCGTGGTGAAAGTGATTGATAATAAAGCACTTAATAACACTCAGCGTGACTATTTTACTGAAATTGCAACCCTGATCATTACCCGCGATGACTTCAACCTGGAAAACAACATCGGCTCAGCTTCGGTGGTCAGAAACCGTATGCCGACCACCTTTAATGGTCATGTGCTGGTGAAATGTCAGCAGCATCGCGATTCACTCGATTAATCACAGCGTCAGCTTTTGCAGGGGCTTGTTGTTCAGAGCCTGGCGGGCTGGCAAGGGTTGAGCAAGGCGGGTGAGGGGATAAGGCATTGTCGTCTGACGCTTCCTGCGCAACCGGCATGTGATTGCGCAGGAAGCCGGTATCAGACTCCGGCGTCGTCCGGCGTGCGGCCAACAACGATTTCCAGCGTTTTGCGTAACACATCCAGCTTAACTACGTCTGAGGTACTCTCCAGTTCCGCAATCAGATAGAGGATGATGGCTTTATTGGTCACGCGACCCTGGTCAGCCACGATATTTCTGATGATACCGCCCAGTAATTCGGTTTCTGGAGCAAGCTGATCGCCTGCGCTACGAAAATAGTCAATGAGAGTTGAATCTGAAGATGAGTGTTGCATGATTTTTCTTTCTCTGCGGAAAATTTGTTAGATGCATCGACTGAAGTCAGAAAGCAGTGTAGTCGCTGTTACGGGTTTGCCCAGTGCGACCCGCAAAGTTTTTTCTGATGACCTTCAGCGCCTGGTGGACAGGTAAATTATGGCCACAGCTTCCGCAAAAAACGGATCGTTTAGTGTTTTTTTGAACCTTCAGGCGGGCCATCATTATTTAAACGGTGTGAAGCATTTTCGCGTTCGGGAAGCCCGCCACTGGCGCGCTTACGTGCCGCAACCATGCCATTACGCACTTCGGTAATCGCTTTGCGGATCGTCTTCACCTTTGTTTCCTCGTCCGTCTCAGCGGCCATCAGCTCCAGCTGATTGATCAGGGCATTGCTCGATACCGGTTTGTCTGACTTAAGTAATGTCAGTACGGCTTCGCCGATCATGACATCTGTCAGTTTCTCATCATCACTTCTGTACATACTGGCTTCTCTGATTTACGAATTATTGGCCACGTTGCGGCTCCTGATGTAGAAACAGGCGCCATTGACGGGGCGCCTGAAACGGGACAGCAACACTGGGCTTCGTTAATGCGAAAAATAGTCCGATCAGAATTGCTGTGAGCTGAGGCGTAATGCACCTTCATCAACGCCGGGTATCAGTATTACTCTTCCCGACGGAAAAGCAGCCCGATCAGTTCATGCAGATGACTCTCTTCCTCTGGCGTAGAAGCAAGTTCCAGACGGCGCAGCAGTTTGCTGCAAATAGCTTTACGACTCAGATTATGACCTGCGCGCAGAATTTCAACCACAATCTCACCCAGCGTCTCCTGCTGTGACGGCTGGCTGGCTTGATTGAAGTAACGGGCAATGTCGCTGATGGCTTCCGGTGCATGTCCGTTCTGACGCATAGTGTTGTCCTCAGATGGTTAAAATGTATCGCGCTCTGGATGCGCAAGTTATACATCTTTCAAAAACTTGTACAGAATTTTGAATTCCTGGAACAATTTTTTTTGTGCAAAAAATGCTATGCGTTATTAATCAGCGTGTTACGAAGAGTTTACTGCGGGGTTAAAACGGTGTTTTGCTGGCTTTTTCAGCGCTAAACGAATCCGGCCTGTACAACACCTGCACAGGCCGACAGTGGGGAAGACCGGTCAGGTCAACCTTTAAACACAATATCATCAGCAGAATCAGTGCTCATTTTGTCAGCGTTCAGCGGCTTTGATAACCAGCCTGCCTGCTCAGTGTTACGTGCGCCAATCGTTTTGAAACCCATTAACCATTGTCGTACCTGATGCAGCTGTTCCAGACGGTTTTCATCCACTTCTGAAGCAGACATCGAAAGCAACTCACCAATCAGCAATTCTACATTAACCTCCTGACTGGCTTCAATCAGGTTCATTGCTGCTTCGCCAATGATGAAATTCGCTTTTTCGTCGCTGGAAAAATACAAATTATCCTCCCTGGTTTTATTGCGGTAAGTAACATTCACTGTAGCAAAAAAATTCGTTAAATTTAATTTATCCTGACTATCAATTTGTCTCTTTTGATAGCCATTAGTCACCGATCTCTCCCTGACAACCCGGCTGACCGTGCATTTCACTTCTTTTATCGCCTGGCCTATATCGTTTGATTCGACAGTAAAGCGGGCTTTTCAGGACGGTTCTGATCAGGTGCTGACCACCCGGCGCATAACCTCATACATTCAGCGTCGCCGATCAGCGGACAAAGCACATGCCTAAATAATTCAGTCTAATCAATCAATAACCACGCTTGTTGACATAACTTCGCATTACGACGCTGACGTTGAAGAAACTTCACAAATGGAGCCTGTCGCAAAGGTATAGCCTGTGCTATAAAAAATAGCACAGGCTAATTGTGTTTTAATTTTAATCATCTCTGGAGATCGTGCGATGGCCCCGATAAAAAAAAGCGTAACGCTCGTTTTCAGCCTGTTGCTGAGCGCGGTGATATCCGCCAGCAGCTATGCAGCAGAAAAATTTAAGGTCGTGACCACCTTTACCGTGATTGCTGATATGGCAAAAAACGTGGCGGGCGATGCGGCAGAGGTAACCTCAATTACCAAACCGGGTGCCGAAATTCATGAATATCAGCCGACGCCGGGTGACATTAAACGTGCGCAGGGCGCGCAACTGATTATGTCGAACGGGCTGAACCTTGAACGCTGGTTCCAGCGCTTCTATCAGCATCTTGAAGGCGTACCGGAAGTGGTGGTATCGCAGGGCGTCGAACCGATTGGCATTGGCGAAGGGCCATATAACGGCAAGCCCAATCCTCACGCCTGGATGTCCCCGGATAATGCGCTGATATATGTCGATAATATCCGGGAGGCGCTGGTGAAGTACGATCCCGCTAACGCTGAAACCTACCGTCAGAATGCCGCCGCCTATAAGCAAAAGATCACGTCGGCGCTGGCGCCGCTGCGCCAGCAGGTGGCCGCAATCCCTGAAAATCAACGCTGGATGGTGACCAGTGAAGGTGCGTTCTCCTATCTGGCGCGCGATCTCGGTATGAAAGAGCTTTACCTCTGGCCGATCAACGCCGATCAGCAAGGTACACCGCAGCAGGTGAGAAAGGTGATCGATCAGGTGAAGCAGCATGCCATTCCGGCGGTATTCAGCGAAAGTACCGTCTCTGACAAACCTGCCCGGCAGGTGGCGCGCGAAACCGGTGCCTGGTATGGCGGCGTGTTATATGTCGACTCATTAAGTCAGGCGCAGGGGCCGGTGCCAACCTACCTTGACCTGCTGCGGGTTACCACCGCGACGCTGGTCGACGGCATTAATCACGGGAGGAGCGCGCCATGAGCGACACTATCGTGGTTTCCGGGGTCAGCGTCACCTACCGAAACGGCCATACGGCGCTGCGTGATGCCAGCTTCAGCATCCCCGGCGGCTCCATTGCCGCCCTGGTCGGCGTTAACGGGTCGGGTAAATCGACCCTGTTTAAGGCGCTGATGGGCTTTGTCCGGCTCTCCGCCGGGACGATTTCAGTGCTGGGTATGCCGACCCGTCAGGCGCTGCGCCAGAGCCTGGTGGCTTATGTTCCCCAGTCTGAAGAGGTTGACTGGTCTTTTCCGGTGCTGGTGGAGGATGTGGTGATGATGGGCCGCTACGGCCACATGGGCCTGTTGCGGCGGCCTAAACGCCACGACCGCGATATTGTCGATGAGGCGCTGGCGCGGGTCGATATGCTGGCGTATCGCCAGCGACAGATCGGCGAACTTTCCGGCGGACAGAAGAAACGGGTTTTCCTCGCACGGGCGATTGCCCAGCAGGGCAGCGTGATCCTGCTGGATGAGCCGTTCACCGGCGTCGACGTCCAGACCGAGGCGAAAATCATTGCCCTGCTCGATGAATTGCGTGACGAAGGTAAAACCATGCTGGTCTCAACCCATAATCTGGGATCGGTGACGGAATTCTGCGACTACACCGTGATGGTCAAAGGCACCATCCTCGCCAGCGGTCCGACCCGCACCACCTTTACCACAGCCAACCTTGAGCGGGCGTTTAGCGGGGTGCTGCGTCACGTGGCGGTCAACGGGCTGGACGATCAGATCATTACCGATGATGAGCGTCCGTTTATCGCGCCGCGCGCCTCGCTTAACGACGGGAAGTGACCATGAATCTGTTACTGGAGCCGTTCGGATACCACTACATGCTCAACGCGATGTGGGTCTCCGCCATGGTTGGCGGACTGTGCGCGTTTCTCTCCTGCTACCTGATGCTCAAAGGCTGGTCGCTGATTGGGGATGCGCTGTCGCACTCGATTGTGCCCGGCGTAGCGGGCGCTTATATGCTTGGGCTGCCGTTTGCACTGGGTGCGTTTCTGTCGGGCGGACTGGCGGCCGGCAGTATGCTGCTGCTTAATCAGCGCACCCGTTTAAAAGAAGATGCGATCATCGGTCTGATTTTCTCCTCGTTCTTTGGCCTTGGCCTGTTCATGGTGTCGCTGAATCCCACCTCGGTGAACATTCAGACTATCGTGCTGGGCAATATCCTGGCGATTGCACCGGCCGATATCCTGCAACTGGCGCTGATCGGCGGCGTGTCGATCATCATTCTGCTGTTTAAGTGGAAGGATTTAATGGTGACCTTTTTCGATGAGAATCATGCGCGCGCTATCGGTCTGCGGCCCGAGCGATTAAAGATCCTGTTCTTTACTCTGCTGGCGGTTTCGACCGTGGCGGCACTGCAAACCGTCGGGGCGTTTCTGGTGATCTGTCTGGTGGTGACGCCCGGCGCTACGGCATGGTTGCTCACCGATCGCTTTCCGCGCCTGCTGATGATTGCGGTGGCGATTGGCAGCATAACCAGCTTCCTCGGTGCCTGGGCGAGTTATTATCTCGACGGTGCAACCGGCGGGATTATTGTGGTGGCGCAGACGCTGTTATTCCTGCTGGCGTTTGTCTTCGCCCCGAAGCATGGCCTGTTGGCGAGTCGGCGTCGCGCCCGCAACCCTGCCGATGAGGAGCCTGCCTGATGTGGATGTTTGAACCTTTCCAGTTCGCTTTTATGCAGAGCGCGTTGCTGATCGCGCTGGTCGTGGCGATCCCCTGCGCCTTGCTGTCGGTCTTTCTGGTGCTGAAAGGCTGGGCACTAATGGGCGATGCGATGAGCCATGCGGTGTTTCCCGGCATCGTGCTGGCCTGGGTGCTGGGCATTCCGCTGGCTATTGGAGCCTTTGTGGCCGGGCTGTTTTGTGCTGTGGCCAGCGGGTTTCTGCAGGACAACAGCCGGATTAAACAGGACACAGTACTGGGGATTGTCTTCTCCGGCATGTTCGCAGTCGGCTTGATTCTTTACATCGCGGTGAAGCCTGAAGTGCATCTCGACCATATTCTGTTCGGCGATATGCTCGGCATCACCCGCGCCGACATCATCCAGACGCTGATTATCGCCGCACTGATTGTCGCGGTGATTGCGCTGAAGTGGCGCGATCTGATGCTGTTCAGCTTCGATCCGCAGCAGGCACAGGTATGTGGCCTGCCGGCCCGGCTGATGCATTACGGCCTGCTGTGTATGGTGTCGTTAACCATTGTGGCGACCCTGAAAGCGGTGGGTATTATCCTGTCGATCTCGCTGCTGATCGCGCCGGGTGCGATTGCGGTTCTGCTGACAACCCGCTTTTCCCACGCGCTGCTGATTGCGGTGCTGGTGTCAGTACTGGTGTCACTCAGCGGCGTCTATCTCTCTTTCTTTCTCGACAGCGCACCGGCGCCGACTATCGTGGTGCTGTTTGCATTGGTGTTCATCGTCGCGATGATCGTCTCTGGTCAGAAGACACGGCGGCTGGAGCGCCAGCAACGGCCGGTTGCATAACCGAGCGCTGCGCTATCGCTGCTTACTCGCCGCGATAGCGCACTGCCTCAATCAGATGAGCAAACGCGCGGGTATGCTGTTTGCGGCTGGGATAGTAGAGGTAATAGCCGGGAAACGGTTCACACCAGTCGGCCAGGACCTGCACCAGACGCCCCGTAGCAATGTGCTCAGCAACACTGTCCTGCGGCACATAGCAGATGCCCATGCCACAGAGCGCCGCATCAATGCGCGCCGCCAGAGTATTTAAGATCAGCTGACCTTCGACCCTGACCCGAATCTCCTTTTTGTCGCGCATAAACTCCCAGTTATAGAGTCCCCCGCGCGTCGGTAAGCGCAGATTGATGCAGTTGTGTTTTTGCAGATCGTAAGGGGTGGCAGGCACGCCATACTGTTCGAAGTAGTCGGGCGAGGCGACCACGCACATATTCCAGTCCGGCCCAATGCGTACTGCGATCATATCTTTTTCGACCTGCTCACCCAGCCGCACACCCGCATCGAAGCGGCCACTGACAATATCGGTCAGGGTATTATCAACCGAAAACTCGATATTCACTGCGGGATAGCGCTGCAGAAACGGCTTAGTCAGCGGCCACAGCGTCGACATCAGCGCATGTTCACCGGCCGTAATGCGGATGTTGCCCGCGATCTCTCCCTGAGTATCGGTGACGCTGACCAGCTCGGACTCAATCTCGTTGAATAACGGCGCGATATTTTTGATCAGGCGCTCGCCTGCGTCAGTCGGCGCAACGCTGCGAGTGGTTCGGGTCAGTAATCGCAGGTTAAGACGCTCCTCCAGTCCACGGATCGCGTGGCTGAGCGCCGATTGCGAAACGCCCAGTTTCGCTGCGGCGCGGGTAAAGCTGCGCTCCTGAGCCACCACCACCAGATACATCAGGTCGTTAAAATTCTCTCTCAGCATATTTTTCTGGCTCATTAAACCTGCCGGCACTGCCTCTGCAGGTCGTTGACATATTTTTGCGCACCAGGGCTGCAGGTGCGGACTTTAAGTTCAGGGCGCAACAGCATAGTGCATCTTCCCCGGCGTCATTGATGAATTCTGTGCATTACGCTTGTGAAGGTGATTAATAAAACCCGACGTTAAAGAATCTATCTGTATCAAACAGATAGCCTGGCGATAAGGCCAGTTCAACGCTTAACAGTGGATCGGTCTGGCAGGATAAGAGTGGGCTTTTTGCCCGCTGCGCTGCCGGATCGTAAAAAAGCTGCTAAAACTAAAGACGTGCATACGCGCGCAAAGCTTAGGGTTATCCGGATTCTCCCCGATTTATATCCCGTCCGAAACAGACTAATAAAAAAATTACACTTTTAGCCCCCAACAATGGGAAGCAGACAATGTCAGAAAAAATTTCGCTAACAATGCAGGTCAATGGCCAGCCATACCCGATGGAGATCGATCCCCGGGTCACCTTACTTGATGCATTACGTGAGCACCTCAACCTGACCGGCACTAAAAAAGGCTGCGATCAGGGACAGTGTGGGGCCTGCACGGTACTGGTTAACGGTCAGCGGGTGCTGAGTTGTCTGACGCTGGCCGCTCAGGCTGACGGCGCTGAGGTGACCAGCATTGAAGGGCTGCAATCTGCCAGCGGTGAATTACATCCGGTGCAGCGTTGCTTTGTTGAAAACGATGCCTTCCAGTGCGGCTACTGTACGCCAGGCCAAATCATGTCGGCCGTCGCCTGCATTAAAGAGGGCCATGCCGGATCGGACGATGAAATCCGCGAATACATGAGCGGCAACCTGTGCCGCTGCGGTGCCTATCCACACATTGTCGATGCCATTAAACAGGCGGCGGCTGAAATGGCGAAGGAGTCCGCATGAATCCCTTTCACTGGAAAGTCGCACAGTCAGCCAGCGAAGCCGCAGCGTTAAAGCAGCAGTCAGGCAGTCAGATTCTGGCGGGCGGTACCACTCAACTCGATTTGATGAAATGCGGCGTGTTTAACCCGCCGCAGCTGATTGGCATTAACGGCCTGTCTGAACTTCGCAGCCTGAGTTTTGACAATGATAAAATCAGTGCTGGCGCGCTGATCACCATGAGCCAGCTGGCCGATCATCCCGACTGTCAGCAACATGCGCCCGCTATCTACGGCAGCTTATGGCAGGCCGCGTCGCCGCAAATCCGCAATATGGCCACGCTGGGCGGCAATTTACGTCAGCGCACCCGCTGTGCTTATTATCGCGATCCGGCGACCTTTTCGGCCTGCAATAAACGCAATCCCGGCTCCGGCTGTGCCGCACGGCAGGGCGTCAACAGTAATCACGCCATTCTGGGTGCCAGCGACAGCTGCATTGCGGTCTATCCGGGTGACCTGGCGGTCGCGCTGGTGGCGTTTGATGCGGTGGTGATAGTGCAGAACCCGCAGGGCGAAACTCGCCGGATCGCCATTGATGATTTCTTCCTGCTGCCGGGAGAGACGCCGGATCAGGAACACGATCTGCGCGATGACGAGATCATCGTGGCGATTGAAGTGCCACAAACCGCTTCCCTGCAACGCTCTCACTATCTCAAAGTGCGCGATCGCAGTTCTTACGAGTTTGCCGCCGCCAGCGCAGCCGCTGGTTTCACGCTGGAGAATGGCGTGATGCGTCAGGTGCATATTGCGCTGGGCGGCGTTGCCACCAAACCCTGGCGCGCCACGCGGGTTGAGCAGGCGTTAGAGGGACAGCCGTTCAACGAAGAGACGGTATTCCAGGCTGCGGAGCTGATCAATCAGGAAACCCGGGCGCTGGAGCATAACGCGTATAAAGTGAAGCTGGCCCCGCGCGTAATAGCGCGTGCGCTAATGGCAGCAGGAGAGATCGCATGAGTGAAGTAAACCACGACGCACGCCAGGCTAAACACATCCCTGAAGCCACCGCTGGCGACACGGCGACGGCCGAAGCTGGCAGCCCGATTGAAGGATTGGGCGCGGCCCGATCGCGGGGCGACGGCCGGGTTAAGGTGATCGGTGAAGCACGTTATGCCATCGAACATCAGCCGGAAAATCCGCTGTACGGCGTCGTGCTCCAGTCAACCGTCGCCAGTGGCCGCATTTCCCGCCTGTCAGCCGAAAAAGCCCTGCAGGCTGACGGTGTGCTGGCAGTCTATACCCATCTGAATCCGTTAAAGATTAACAAGCCGACCGCGATTGCTGACGGCGGCGCAGCGCAGTCCACTTACACCCCGATTCAGGACGATGTGATCATTCATAACGGCCAGAACATTGGCATCGTGATCGCTGAAACCTTCGAGCAGGCCACCTGGGCAGCCTCGCTGGTTGAGATCGAGTATGAGACCACGCCGGCGCGGGTGTTTGCCACCGACGAGGGCGTCGAGGCTAAACCGATGTCGGCGCAGGATATTGATCTGGGCGATGCGGCGACCGCAATGCACAGTGCCGAGGTGCGTATCAACCAGCGTTATACTACCCCGCGTGAATACAACATGCCGATGGAGCCACATGCCTGCATCGCGCACTGGCACGAAGGTCAGATCACGGTCTGGGAACCCAGCCAGTGGGTGGCGGGCGCGCAGGTTGAAATCGCCGAATGGCTGGGGATTGAGACCGAAAAAGTACGGATTATTTCACCCTATGTCGGCGGGGGTTTTGGGTCCAAACCGGTGCCTTACACTCACGTTGCCTTAGCCAGCGTCGCGTCGCGCGCCCTGAACCGTCCGGTGAAAGTCTCACTGACCCGGCCGCAGACCTTTACCGGTCTGGGTGGACGTCCGGCGACCTCGCAGCAGCTGGAGCTGGGCGCTTCACGTGACGGTAAAATTGAGGCGATTATTCAGCGCAGCTTCAGCGAAACCTCGCTGATTGATGTATTTGCTGAGAACTGCAGCAAAGTGACCGCCCGGATGTACGCCGTCAGCAACGTGTCGGCACAGCATCAGGTCCGACTGATTAACACCGTCACGCCAGGCTGGATGCGGGCGCCGGGCGAGAATCCCAGTGCGTTTGGCCTTGAAGTGGCGATGGATGAGCTGGCCTATGCGCTGGACATCGATCCGCTGGAACTGCGTCTGCGCAACTGGGCAGATAAAGATTATCAGCTCGATCTGCCGTGGAGTACGCGTCGGCTGAAAGAGGCGTACCAGAAAGGGGCAGAAGCGTTTGGCTGGGATAAGCGCATTATGACGCCGCGTTCCATGCGTGAAGGCCGTGAGCTGATAGGCTGGGGCATGGCCTCCGGCACTTATCCGGTCAACCGACTGCCGGCCGAAGCGAAAATCATCCTGACGCCGCAGGGCCGCTTTGTGGTGCAGTGCGCCGGCGCAGATATCGGAACCGGCACTTACACTATTCTGGCGCAGACGGCCGCGGATCATCTCGGCGTCGGTTCGGAAACCATTGAGGTAGAGCTGGGCGATACAGCGTTGCCGCGCGCAGGCGTGGCAGGCGGATCGCAGCTGGCCGGTAACCTGACGGCGGCGGTGAACGATACCGCGAAGAAAATGCGCGAACGGTTGCTGGCTCTGGCCAGTGAGCTGCCCGCGTCGCCGCTCAGCGGCCTGCCGGTGTCGCAGTTTACCCTGCAGGATGGCGCAATTCAGCACAGCGGTGGATCGGGCCTCTCGCTCGCCCAACTGGCGACGCTGGCACCTGCCGATAGCCTGAGCGTGAAAGGCGGGACCTTCCCGGACGACATGCCGCAAAGCGAACGCGACAAAATCGTGCGTAACCTTAACGACATGAGCCGGCCAGAGGCGTTTTCCGCCCACAGCTGGAGCGCACAGTTTGTTGAGGTGCGGGTCGATGAAGATTTCGGCACCATCCGGGTGAAACGCATGGTGGCGGCACTCGACAGCGGTCGGCTCTACAACCCTAAACTGGCGCGCAGCCAGTGGATCGGCGGGATGATCATGGGCGTCGGTCAGGCACTGATGGAAGAGGGGATTGTCGATCCTCGCAACGGTCGGGTGATTAACAATAACCTGGCGGACTATCTGGTGCCGGTTAACGGCGATATTCCCAGCATCACCACCATCAATGTCGGTGAACCCGACTTTGAGGCGACCACCATGGGCGGTAAAGCGGTCGGTGAGCTGGGCATCGTTGGCGTGGCGGCGGCGATCAGTAATGCGGTCTTCCATGCCACCGGCAAGCGGGTACGTGACCTGCCGATCACCCTCGACAAAATCATCTGATTACGGCGGTTGCCGGGCCGGCTGCAATTGATGCCGCCGGCGTTGAGATCAGATTTACGGGCGCAGGGTCGATCCTGCGCCCGTTTTTATCGCCAGCGGGAGAGGCTGTTTTGAAGATAGCGATTGTGATGATGGCGGCGGGCTTCAGCCGCCGTTTTCGTCAGCAGAGCGGTGAACACAAATTGCTGGCCCAACTGAATGGCAAGCCGCTGTTGCAGCATACCCTGCAACAGGCGGCGGCCAGCGGTCTGGATCTGTTTGTGGTAACCCGTCCGGAGCAGGCAGCGATTCGGGCGTTGATCGATCCGGCGACGGCGGTGCTGTGCGACAGCCACGGGTTGGGTGATTCCATTGCCGCCGGTGTTGCTGCCAGCAGCGAATACGACGGCTGGCTGATCGCACTCGGTGATATGCCGTTGATCACCGCCGACAGCTATCGGGCCGTCAGCGCAGCGCTGGCCGATGCGGCGGTGGTCAGACCCTGGGTCGACGGCATACCGGGCCATCCGGTCGGCTTTCAGCGGCACTATTACCCGCTGTTAACCGGCTTACTGGGTGATGTGGGCGCGCAGGCAATAGTCAAACGTGACGCGGTTCGCTTGCCCCTTAGCGATCGCGGCTGTGTTTATGACATTGACCTGCCGGGCGATTTGCAGGCGATAAAGGAATTTTCATGATTACGCTGGACCAACGGGTGATTAATGCGGCGTTAAGCAGCTGCGAGGCGGGGCAATCCGTCTGGCTGTGTACGGTATTGCGGACTTACGGCTCGTCGCCGCGCGCGCCCGGGACGCTGATGACGGTCAATCAGGCGGGCGCATACTGCGGTTCGCTGTCAGGTGGCTGCATCGAAGAGGATTTTTTAGCCCAGCTGGCGACCGGCGATTACCGTGCCAGCAGTCAGCAGGTGCGTTATGGCGAAGGCGGCATGCGTCCGAATGTCAGTCTGCCGTGCGGCGGCAGTCTGGAGATTATGATTGAATATTTGCCGCCCGATACCGCCAGTCTGGATTTGCTGATCGCGATGCAGCGGGCGCTGAGCGGCCAGCAGCCGATGGTGAAGCTGATCCGGCCCGGTGAGCGCGCGCAGTGGGAAGCGATGGCGGCGGATCGGCGATTACCCGCTCTCAGCGTCAGCGACCAGCTGGTACGGTTACCGATCGGCGCGATCCCGGAACTGCTGGTGGCCGGCTACTCCAGCGTGGCGTTTGAATGCATCCGGCTGGGCCAGATGCTGGGATTTCATGTGCGGGTTTGCGAGCATCGTCCCGGGATGCTCGATGAACTGGAGCGCCACTTCGGCGCAGCCGATAACGTTACGCTGGTGCGCCAGCATCCGGCGCGCTGGCTGGAGCTGAACGGGGCGCATGCGGCCGTGGCGATTGTGGCGCTGACCCACGATCCACGCATTGATGACCTGACGATGATGGAAGCGATCGCCACGCCTGCCTTTTATATCGGCATTATGGGATCGGTGAAGAACAGCGAAAAGCGCCGGGCGCGGCTGCAGCAGATTGCGGGGATGGATCGCAGCGAGCTGGACCGCATCCATGCCCCGATTGGCCTGCCGATTGGCAGTAAAACCCCGGCGGAGATCGCGCTATCGGTGATGGCTGATATCGTCAGGGTGAAGAACCTCGGGCGATCGCTCCCGGCTGCCTGACGGCGGGGCGTTGACCGGCGCCAGCCGATAGAGGTAGCTGCCGGACAACGGAATCGGCAGAAACTTCTGGAACATCTGCCTGAGCGTCTGCTGCGGATCAACATCGTGAAACAGCTCAGGATAGAGCGTGGTGGCAAAAAACTCGGTTGCTACCACGTGCCATGGGCTGAGATAGAAGTTGTGCCACAGCGCACCGCTATGCCCGTCACGCAGCGCCCGCAGCTGCTTCAGGCCGTTTTGCTGTTGGGTCAGCCTCAGCAGGCTTTCGCGGGTCTGGGCCGCTGAGACGGCCGGGCCCAGCGTTAACCTATCCGGTTCATCAGCGTTACCGATACCGGTCGCGAAGTAGTAATCCGGCTGGGCGGCAATCACCTGCTCCTCACTCAGCCGTCCGAACACCCCTTTAACCTGCTGGCTGGCAATGTTCTCGCCGCCTGCAAAGCGCAGCAGTTCGCCAAGGTTGCCGTTTACCGAGGTGACGCAGCACTCGCTGCGCCGTCCGAGATGCAACTGCAGCAGCACGGTCGGTTTCGGCCCGTGATAGCGTGCCAGCCGGTTCGCTATTCGCTGCATGTGGCTGCGATAAAAACGATTGAAGTCGGCTGCCCGCTGCGGCTGATTGAACACTTCGCCCAGCAGCGTCATGCTGCGCTCACTGTTTTTCAGCAGATGAACCCGCAAATCAACCTTCAGCACCGGAATCTTTGCTGCTTTCAGCATCGTTTCCAGCTGCAGCCCGGCATCGCTGTTGCGTGCCAGCTGCGGCAGGATCACCAGATCGGGCTTCAGCGCGATCACCTGTTCCGGATTAATGTCATTTACCCCCTCCTGACCGAGAGCCGGAATCGTCAGCATCTGCGGAAACTGGCGGGCAAAAATCTGCCAGGTCTGCGGATCGTACTTCTTCAGATCCTGCGGCCAGCCGACAATCTGCTGGAGCGGATTTCCGGGCGTCAGCAGCGCGATGCTATACAACATCCGGCTCTCGCCCAGCACAATCCGCTGTGGCCGATCCGGCACGCTGACCGTTTGTCCGGTGATATCGGTCAGGGTGCGCGCCCCGGCTGGCGAACTGGCGCAGACCAGGCCGATCAGTAACAGGCTGTTACGCAGCAGACGGGCGAGCGGATTAAAATTCAACACTGGCTTGTACCATCAGATTACGGGTTTCGCCTTCGCGGACGCGCAGGTTGCCGCCGCTTGAACTGTAATAGTGTTTATCGAACAGGTTATTCAGATTGAGCCGCAGCTGCGTTTTCTGCCCGAACAGACGATGATTCCAGGCGACAAAGCTGTCGGCCACCACATAATCCGGCAGGGTGAAACTGTTATCCGGATCGCCAGCACGGCTGCCTACATAGCGCGCACCGCCGCCAAGCCGGAAGGTGCCGGGCAGGTTACTGAACTGCAACTCATGGCTCAGATAAAGCGCCCCGGCATGGCGTGGCGCATTTTGCAGCCGGTTACCGTTGTTATCCGGATTGACCCGATCCTCAATGATTTCGGCCTGGTCATAGCTGTAATTAGCACTGAGATCCCAGCCGGGTGCGACTTCACCATTCAGCTCAAATTCAGCGCCGCTGGAGCGGGCTTTATCAATCGCGCGGGTCGTGCCGTTAATGCTGAGCGACATCGATTTTTCATCAATGCGATACAGTGCGACAGAGGCAAACAGTTTCGGTGAGACTTGCCATTTGCTGCCGATCTCCCAACTGGTGCCCTGTTCGGGTTTGCCAACGTTGCCATCGTCGTCCACGTCGGTGGATGGGGTGAAGGATTTACTCACGCTGGTGTAGAACGATAACGCGGGCGTGAGTTTATAGATGATCCCGGCCTGGGGCAGAAACTTGTTACCCTCATCGTTGAGCGTTTCAACCTGCGGATCAAAGCCTTTAGAGGCGCGTTGCTCATAGTGCTGATAGCGGCCTCCAAACACAACGGTCCATTCTGGTGACAGTGTCACGCTATCTTTGGCGTAGATCGAACGGCTATGAATGCGGTTCAGGTTGTTGGCGTTAGCACTGTTTTCTGTGCTGCTGTCAGTCAGCGGTGACAACTGGTCATATTCAGGCTGGAAGAAATTGAAGTTAGTGGTTGCCTTGCCCTGATACTGATGGGCGCGATAAGTCTGGTTCATCTCATAGTCGGTGCCGACCACCAGCGCGTGCGACAGTCCGGCGATTTCCGGGTTGCCCAGCAGATCCCAGCTCAGGTATTTGGTCTTGTGGTTGAAGCCTCGATTGGCATCGGCCCGACGGGTCACCGCACCGGTGGTGGTATTGACCGCCGTCACCCGGACTTCATTGTTGTCATAGCGCCGCTGGTTCCAGCCGAGGGTGAAACGGGTGCGCCACTCATCATTAAACTGCCATTCGTAGTGCGCATTAAGGGTTTTGTTGTGCCCCCAGGCGTGGTTAGCGGTGTCATCCAGACGATCCTTATAACCGATGTCGATCGGCTTGCCGTCAATAAACGCAGTGCCGCGATCGTAAGGAATGTCATAGCGGTAATCGGCATAGCTGATTAAAAAACTCGCCTGATCGCCGTACCACTGTAAAGACGGAGCCAGCAGAGTATGTTGCTCACTGCCAAAGTTGCGCCAGTAATCCTGATTCTGCTTCTCAGCGATCAGTCGAAACGCAAAGCCATTACCCAGTGGGCCGGTTACGTCCAGCGTACCTGCGCCGCCACCCTCGCTGGCATAACGGCCACTGACTTTGGTGTGCCAGCTATATTGCGGTTTCTTGCTGACCACATTGATCACCCCGCCGGGATTCTGAATACCGTACAGCAGCGAGGCTGAGCCTTTCAGCACCTCAACACGCTCGGTGGTGGCATCGAAATTGAGTCCCTGACTGCTGCGGATGCCATCACGATAGATCGAACCATCGGCATTGCTGCCAAATCCGCGCCGGACAAAACCATCTTCGGTGCCGGCCAGCGTATTCGCTTCCGTTACGCCACTGACAAAGCGCATCGCATCCGCCAGCGAACTGGCCTGATAATCCTCCAGCTGCTGCCGGGTAACCGTGCTGATTGATTGCGCCTCATCCAGTCGCGCGGTGGGCATTTTGCTGGCCACGCTACTCTGGCTGTTGGTGTAACCCGTTTCCGGGTTGTCGTCGGCGGTTACGGTCATATCCGGCGTGCCGGCAACGGTTGCAGCCTGTGCCTGCATCACAAACAGTGCGCTGCAGATCGCCATCGCCAGCGCCGAATGGCGTGCCGGAGTTGTACTTTTATCTGAACGGTTGGTCATTTTTTCTTTTCATGTCTGAAGCGAGTCATGCTTTACGGTTCAGCACAGCGCGGGCTGCTGCTGACCGCCCTGGCGGTATTCTGCAAAACGCAGAGAATAAACAGTGATCGGACGGCGATAGCGGCGCGGATCAGAAGGGCAATCTGCGGCGACGACAATACTTCTCATCTGTAATTGAGAATCATTCAACCATTGCCGATTGTAGTAGTAAACATAAATAATGATGAAAACACTACATTTTCAGTTGCCGCATTTTGCCGGTTTAATCAGTCAGGGTTTTCGATATAACACATTGAAATATAGGTTTTAATACAAATTACCCTAGCTTGATTAGCGGTTAATTCCCCAGCATTATCAGGTGAATTACAGCATGGTTAGGCTTGCTCACTACAGCGTTCAGGTTAAAATCAGCGCTTTTCAGGGTGGGTGAACCTTCTTGTCCGACCCAAAACTCAGCCAGCAGGTATGAAAATGAAACAGGCCATGACCGGCAAAAATCGGGTCGATATTTTCGGGGAACGTCTGCGTTCGCGGGAAAAGCAGCTGTCGCCCCGACTGCTGGCGGTGGCTCGCTATATCGATCAACAGCGGGAAACGGTGCTGGAAAGCACCGCGATGGAGATAGCACTGGCTAATCAGACCTCCGATGCAACGGTGATCCGGGCAGTTCAGGCGCTGGGTTTTAGCGGCCTGCGCGATCTGAAACAGACGCTGCAGGCGTGGTTTGGTCCGTCGCTGACCTCCGAAGAAAAGATGATCACCACTGTCAGTGAGGTGACCAGCGACGTTAACAGCGCGATTGATTTTGTACTGGAGGGGCACCGGCGCGCCTGTGAGGTGATGTCGCAGCCGCAGAACCGTGTCGCCGTCGCCGATGCGGTGGCGCTGCTGGGGGAGGCGCGTCAGGTGGCGATTTTTGGCATCAACGCCTCCGGAATTCTGGCGGATTACAGCGTCCGCCTGTTAAATCGTATCGGGCTGCCGGCGTTTTCCCTTAATCGCGCCAGTATTGCGCTGGCCGAACAGATGCTGGCACTTCAGCGCGGTGACGTGCTGGTGATGATGGCGCAACAATCGGCGCACCGCGAAGGCACTACCGTGGTCCGCGAGGCAAAACGGCTGGGAATTCCGATTATTTTGCTGACTCATGCCACCGAGTCGTTTTTTGCCCGCGAAGCCGATGTGGTGATTAACGTTCCACGCGGCGGTGAAAACGGCCGGATTCCGCTGCACGGCACCATTATGGTCTGTCTGGAAATGCTGATTCTTTCGGTGGCGTCCACGCTACCTCAGCGCACGGTCAAAACCATGAAACGGCTGCAGGATCTCTATCGCGGCCTGAAACCTGCCGGTAAAAAATAGTCCCTGCAGTGCCCGGCGGCCGTCATCTCTGCCGGGCGAGACACCGCAGCTGACCAAATTTTCCCGCTTTGAGATCCCGATCGCGGCTTTTCTGCTGCCATTTTCTGCTGCCGACTACGCTTACTTTGCTTTGCGAGATTGAGCCTCTTTTTTGCTTCTTTTAATCCCTGTTACCTTGTGCGGAGCCGATGATGAAATCCTTTCACGCGCGACACCTGCTCTCCAGTGCAGCGATAACCACCCTGAGTCTGCTGTCGCCGCTGCCGGCAGCGGCCTGGAGTCAACTCACCGTGTTTGGCGATAGCCTGAGCGACGGTGGCAATGTGGGCCGCTTCACCTACGACGCGGCGTCCCATCCGTTATATGACGAGATACTGGCACAACAGCTGAATCAAACCCTGCTGCCGTCTTCACAGGGCGGCAGTAACTATGCCGCCGGAGGTGCGGTGGCGGTGCCGGCGCTTAATCCGCAGTACAACAGTCAGGATCAGCTAGACCGTTATCTGGCCGCCAGTGGCGGTCGCGCTGACGGCAATGGTCTCTATATTCACTGGATCGGCGGTAACGATCTGGCTGCTGCCGCAGCCGATCCGCTGAATGCGGTGCAGGTGATTGATAACAGTGCCCGCTCTGCGGCCGACCAGGTCAGCCGGCTGCTGGCGGCCGGGGCGGGTACCGTGGTGGTGCCGACGGTGCCAAACGTCGGGGCGACGCCGGCATTACTGCAGGCCATTCTGCAACCGCTTGGCCCGGTAGCAGAACCGGCTATGGCGGCGCTGTTCCAGTCGTTAAGCAGCGTCACAACTCCCGATCGGGCGGCGCGCGAGCAGGCTATTGAGGCGGCATTCCGCCAGGCTGCGGATCAGATCCCGGCCATTCCACTGGTGCGTGAGGCTATCGCCCGCCAGCTGTTTGCCGCCTGGCAACTATTAAGCGACACCGCGGCGACGCTGACCGACCGTTATAACCAGCTCGAAGAGCAGGGGCTGGTGGCAACCGGCGGCAATATCGCGCGGGTCGATATCAACCGGTTGTTCAATGAGGTGATCGACAATCCCGTTCAGTACGGCATCAGCAACAGCGCAGGCATGGCCTGTCCGCCTGGCGTCTCGGCAATGGATTGCACCTCGGCCACGCCGGGCTTCTCTCAGGCGCAGCAGTATCTGTTTGCGGATCGTCTGCATCCCAGCCCGGCGGTGCATGCCCTGATCGCTGACTATATTCAGTCGGTGCTGGATGCGCCGTTACAGGTGGCGGCGCTGAGTCAGTCACCGCTGATGCTGGTGAAGGATGCGCGTAGTACCCTGGAAGGACATTTACAGCAGCAGCGCCAGCAGCCTGCGGAGGCCGGACAGTTTACCGTGTTTGGTGGCTATGCCGGTCTGTCACGGAATTTTCGTGGTGACAGTTATCAGGATGGCGATGCCACCACCGCCAATGGCGCGGTCGGCATCGGTTATCAGCTAAACGACAGCTGGCAGGCCGGGGCGATGTTTTCAGCGACGTCGCAGCGTCAGGAGCCTTCGTCGCGTTACGACTACCGGCTGCGTGGCAATCTGGTGGCGCTGTGGAGTCAGTTGCGGCTGTTTGATCAGGGCTGGATTAACGCCGATCTGCATTATGCCGATCTCGATTTCGATGATATTGAGCGTCAGGTCAGGCTGGGTCCGGCCACCCGGACTGAACAGGGCAGTACCGATGGTAAGCTGCTGGGAATGCGAATTGAAACTGGCTGGGATCTGCCGCTCGGCCAGTATGTTTCTACCGGTCCGGTTGCCAGCTATGCGCTGGATTATAGCCGGGTCTCAGGCTATCAGGAGCAGGGCAATCGCAGCAGCGCCATGCGCTTTGGCGATCAGACGCTGCACTCGCAGGTCGGTTCTGTCGGCTGGCGCATCGACAGCAGGCAGCTGTTGATCAATCCGTGGGCGCAGATCAGTTACAACCATCAGTTTGGCGACAGTGACTCAGCGGTGACGGCCGGGCTGAAATCGACCCGCACGGCGTTTACCCGCACCAGCGAAACCGGCGATGACAACTGGCTGGATATGGCGGTCGGGGCCAGCGTGCCGCTTGGCACTGCGGTAACCGCATTTGCTGGCGTCTCTGCGGTGGCGGGCAACAGCGAATATCATCAGGTGAGCTGGAACGTCGGGCTCAATGCGCGCTTCTGATCGGCGGCGATCGCACTGCAGGGAAGCGGTGTGATAACGTAGCGAGACGGTCGCATTGATGAAGCAGGAGAGGATGATGAAGGTCAGACGGGCTTCACCTGAAGAGGCAACAATCTTGTGGGATATCAGAAACCAGGCGATTCGCCACGGCTGCCAGACGGCGTATGCGCCCGAGGTGATTGCAGCCTGGACGCCGGACCGGATGCCCGCCAGCTTTCCGGCGATGATCCGTGAAAATCCTTTCCTGGTGATCGACGGCCCTGACGGCCAGCCGGTGGCGACCGGCTCGCTGGATCTGGCGGCCGGCAGCATTGAAGCCATTTTCACCCTGCCTGGCTTCACCGGGCAGGGGCTGGCGGGCGAGATTATTGAGACCATCAAAGCAGAAGCACAGCGCCGTGGCTACCGGCGTCTGACGCTCTCATCTACCCCTAACGCCGCCAGCTTTTACCTGCAACATGGCTTCGAGTTGCTGGGAGAAAGTGTTTATCCTTCAAAGCTGGCCGGCAGTGGATTGCGCTGTATGGATATGGCCATTGACCTGTCAGCGCCGTCTGACTGAGTCACGCCGTTCAGCCGGACCGGGCCGCGCTTCCGGCGTGGAAAAGTTTCGCTCGCAAACACTTCGCAAGCCCACGCCGGTAAGGTATAGTCCGCGTTTTTTGGAGGAACCATGCTGACTCACTCATCAACTCGTCTCAATAAATACATCAGCGAGAGCGGAATCTGTTCTCGTCGCGACGCCGATCGTTATATCGAACAGGGCAACGTTTTCATTAACGGCAAACGCGCCACTGTCGGCGCGCAGGTTTTTGCAGGCGATGTGGTGAAAGTGAACGGTCAGCTTATCGAACCGCGTGATGAAGATGATTTAGTGCTGATTGCGCTGAACAAACCGGTCGGCATTATCACCACCATGGAAGAGGGTGAGCGCGACAACATCAGCGATTTCGTTAACCACAGTAAGCGGGTCTTCCCGATTGGCCGTCTGGACAAAGATTCTCAGGGGCTGATTTTCCTGACCAACCACGGCGATCTGGTCAATAAAATCCTGCGCGCCGGTAATAATCACGAAAAAGAGTATGTGGTTACCGTTGATAAGCCGATTACCGACGAGTTTATCGCCGGAATGGGCGCGGGCGTGCCGATGCTGGGTACCGTGACCAAAAAATGCAAAGTCAAAAAAGAAGCGCCTTTTGTGTTTCGTATCACCCTGGTGCAGGGGCTGAATCGCCAGATCCGCCGCATGTGTAAGCACTTTGGTTACGAAGTGACGAAGCTTGAGCGTACCCGCATCATGAACGTCAACCTGAAAGGTCTGCCGCTGGGCGAATGGCGCGATCTGACTGATGACGAACTGATCGAACTGTTTAAACTGCTGGAGAACTCTTCTTCAGAAGATAAGCCGGCAAAGAAAGCGCCGGCTAAAACCGCCGCAGCAAAAAAACCGCAAAAAAGCCCGTCCCGTCCGGCTGCTGGCAAAGCCGAGCCTGACAGCGCCTCCCGCAAGCGTTTTGCGCAGCCGGGACGCAGGAAGAAAGGGCGCTAATCGTTATGCCGCGCAGCCAGCCAGGCGTTCCGGCCGTGCTGTCTGCGTATGCCAATCGTACTGAGGCGGTCAGGGAATAATTCTGGCGGCGCGAAAGCGGGCAAACAGATCGCAGAACATCCGGTCGGTTGCGCGGTACTGATGAAACCCCGCCTGACGGATTTTGCTGCCGTCGCCAAACATATCGTAGTGCCAGCCGAAGACGAAATCGGCAAAGCTGCCGTCACTGAGCGCCAGAATATCGGGCTGAACCAGTTGGTTAGCCGCAGCGATATCCTGCCAGTTGTGTCGATAATCGCTGAACAATTGCTGCAGCGATAAGGAAACGGGCGGCGCGATCTCAAGATCAAACCACGCCGCGATCACCGGCCACAGCTCACTCCAGCGCCATAAATCACCATTATTCACGTTAAACGCCTGATTGCGTGCGTCGGATGCCTGTCCGGCCCAGATCGTGGCGTCTGCCAGTAATTCAGCGTCGGTAAAGTCGACCAGGCTGTGCCAGGTCTGCACCGAACCCGGGAAGCGCAGAGGCAGCTTTTCAGCCCGACAGAGTGAGGCATAGAGCGCCAGACTCAGCGCCATGTTCATGCTGTTGCCCGGCCGGTCGCTGCCAACCACGCCGGGACGCAGCGCGCTCCAGTGCCAGGCTTTACCCTGTTGCCGATCGGCCAGCCAGCGAAGTTGTTCGGCATTAAATTCAGCACCCGGTACGCCAGCATCGCTTTCCCGCGCTGGCGTTTTAAACGGTCCGAGATGGGCACCGTAGACCTTATATCCCTGCATCAGACTGACATGCTGCAGCGGCGCAACCTGCTCCATGCTGCTGACCAGATTTTGCAGCATCGTTACGTTGGGTTTCACCATGGCGGCCCAATCCGGGGCATTGAGCCAGGCACTATAAAAAATATGCGTAACCTCGGTGAGCGCTGAGAGCACCTGATTACTCTGCTGCTGATCGAGCAGATCAACAGCGAGCACGTTGGACTGACCGGGGTCGGGCTGTCGCTGGCGGCTCAGGCTGATAACCTGCCAGTGCTGCGCCGACAGCGCGCGAATAAGTTGCTGGCCCACGATACCGGTTGCGCCTGCCACCAGCGCGACGTTTTTTTCCTGCCTGTTATTCATGATAGCGATCTCATCTGGAGTGAAATCACAGTCTCACCTGGGCTTCTTTGTGATTAAATCCCCCCTATACCGATAACACTTATTAAGAAATCCACTAAATGCAGAACAAACTGACTGCGATTCAGTCATTCATTCGCGTTGCCGAAGCGGGATCGTTTTCAGCAGCCGCACGGCAACACGGCCTGAAACAGTCGGCGATGAGTCAGCAGGTGGCGGCGCTCGAAGATGATCTGGGCGTGGTTTTGCTGCACAGAACTACGCGCGCGATGGCGTTAACCGAAGAGGGACAGCGTTATCTGCAACAGGTCAGGCAACTGTTACATGCCATGGATGAGCTGGAGCAGCAATTACGGCCGGGCTCGCAGCCGTTGCAGGGAAAGCTGCACATCCAGTTACCCAGCGGGCTGGGCCAGCGCTTTATGCCGCAGCTGCTGGCGTTTCAGCAGCAGCATCCGGCATTACAGCTCAAGGTGGCGCTTGACGATCGCTTGTCGGATCTGATTTCTGAAGGCGTCGATGTTGCCATCCGTCTCAGTGAAGCGCCACCGGCAGGCCTGGCTGTGCGCATGCTGGCCACGATTGAAACGGTGCTGGTGGCCTCCGCTGACTGGGTGGCGCAGCACGGGCAACCGCTGACGCCCGCCGATTTACAGCGTCATCCTCACATTCGCTTCAGTGGCCTTCAGCCGGATGCGCCGCTGCGCCTGGTCTCAGCACAAGAGAGCGTGTCGCTTGCAGTGGAATGCGTCTTTCGCTCGAATAACAGTCACTCGCTGACAGAGGCTATTGAAGCCGGGCTGGGGATAGGCGGGATACAGAGGCTGATGGCCAGCGAGGCGCTGGCAGCCGGTAAGCTGGTCAGAATTTTGCCTGACTACCGGCTGCCGGACCGCTATCTCTATGCCATCTTTCCCGATGCACGCTTCATTCCGCAAAAGGTACGCCAGCTGGTGGGCTGTTTTGAGCAGAGGCTTGCCGCTTTGCAACAACAGACCCAACAGCGGCAGGATTAGCAGCTGGCACCGCACGACCGCCGCCTCCCCGACACATTCAGAAGATGACCCCTTTTCAGGGTTCAGAGGGCGTGGCAGGATAAGCGCAAAATGTTAAGGAGAGCGCCTGATGTTGCTGAAAGGTATGAACGATCCGCTGCTGAAAGCGTATCAGCATCCTAAATCACGGATGATGATTAGCCGTTTCAGAGGGCTGGCAGGCGATCGTAAACTCAGTGACTGGCAGGTATTTTGTATTCTGGTGACCGGATTTACCAATTACTGGTACGTACAGGCGGGTCATTTCAGCATAAACGTCAGTTGCAGCAAAACCCGGCAATTTGATTTCATGCAGGACTTTCTGCATGTTTCGGTGACGCTGGAAGGGTTGATTTGCGACGATAACTTCCGCTGTCCGGACTTCTTTTTGCCGCGTTACGATGTGCCTTATGAATTTTGCCGCTGGCGCAGCAAGCGAGGCTACGACTCCTCGCTGACCTATGTCAGTAACCACGGTGTGAAATCACATAAGGCTATCTTTGTCGCTTCAGATGACGCCGCAGATGAAGAGCGTGTGATGAAGTGGGAAGGGATGGTCAACGTCTATGATAAAACCTTTTTCTCGGTCGCCAACTTCAGTACCACACAGGCGTTCCTGGTCAAAGACATCACCAAAACGATTCACGAAGGCCTGGTGAAACATCTCAACTTCTACCGGGATTTATTCAGCTATATCTTTCCGTCCCCGGCGGCAGCACGACTGCAGGCGCGTGATGACAGACGTCTGCTGAACAAAATATAACCTGCCGTTTTCACCGCTGTATTGCGCAGCCAGCGGGCTGGGTATCTGGCGCTGAGATCTTCGCTGAATGTTGGAGTTCAGCGCTTTAATCAGCGTATGGCTCGCGGCTTGCCTGGTAATTTCGCTCTGGAATTATTAACGGTGTAATTTATTGCCATAACTGTTTGAGACGATTATTTGATCGTTCGTGCTTCAGAGCGTGGCTTTCTGCCGGGTCATTATTGCCATTGCAGGTCAGATGAATTTTTCCGTAATTGATAGCGGCTTAACGCCCGTTAACGGAAGCGGTAAACATAATCTCTTATCAATTATCCTCAGCTAATCAGTAACCTCTATCCTTAATATCGTCCCCGAGAATAGACAAAGCCGTTGGTACTGAAAATCTCATCCTTCAGATCAAGGGAAATTGAAAGCTAAACCTGTTAAATAACGTTGTCATTTGATGATGTTTTATTTTGGAAAACTGTGTTAGTTGCTCTGTGAACTGTTGCAAAAAACTATGTAACGCATTTCATTAACACCAGGTTTCATTCGGGTAAGGGTGTTTGCATAGAGATCAGTTGGAGTTTTTGGCTAATCATGCGGCTGTTATTAAAATGGATTCCAATTCTGGAATGCGATATAAGGAGGAAATGGAAATTAATGGGTTTCATTTGGCATTGCATGTTTTAAATTCGCTAACCTTTATTTAAAATTAAGTTAATGTGAGCAGGGGGATGTTGATCTGGATAGTCAGGTATAGGTCATGTTTTACATATGGATGTTTTATTATGCACCTGTTTTTACTGGTTTTGTCTGCTGCGGTCATTTTACGTTGGTAGCGTGGTTTTATCTATTTGTGTGTTGTTTTACTTTGTTTTATGTAAAGCTTCTCTGGCTCGCCGATATTGATTCTTAATCTTTCCTTTAAACGGCTTCTGTAATAAAGTTCCTAATAACCTCCGATAACACCTGTACCGGTTAATCTCGCTGGTTTATCGGGGGCGTACTGATAAATGTATTTGCTTTACTCTGCCTGTAAATTCTTTGCAATGCATGGGTTGGCATTTTATCAAAGCCGATAAATCTGCTAAGCGTTAAGCTTTACCCTGTTTTGAATCGGGACTTTATATGCCTGCGGATTGATTAATCATTTAAGACACGCTTTTAAGACGTAACACAGCTTGCCCCACATATTGGATGGAACCTAACAAATTTAATTGGTGAAAAATGAGCTTGCAATTAATAATCAAAGACATCAAAGGCGATGTCATCACTAAAAATACCTTAAACTCACATCAATCCCTGCAGGTCAATGTGCCTCAGCAGGCTGTGTCCTATGAAGTCCATAACAGTGACGGAAAACCGCCCAAAAAGATCAAAGCCGCAAAAGTTGACGATAAGTTCCAGTTCGAACTGGAAGATGCGGTTACCGGTGAGCATTACCAGATCATCCTCGACAATGTCGGTCAGACAGAAGCGCCAGTTATGCTTGCATCGGGCCCGGACGGTGTCTTATATGCTTATGGCTATGACGCCGCTGACGGTTTTTATACGCTGACATCAAATACGGTTGATGCCGCGAGTATCGATAATATGCTGCTTGCCGGTGGCGCGCTGGCAGGCGTTGCCGCATTAGCCGGCATTGCCATTTCCTCTCATTCGGGCGGCAAACATCACAGCTCCTCCTCTTCAGCCGCAACGAACCCGGATGACAACACCGGCGTCGTGGTTGATGACAATAACAGCAGCGATCCCGCAGTCGTGCCAGCCACCAAACCGGTGCTGAGTGACGATGTGGGCAATCCAATTGCCGATGGCACCACGACCAATGACAGCACGCCGACCTTTGGCGGCGAAGGCATGCAGCCGGGTTCAACCGTCACCATCACCGATGGCGACACGGTAATCGGCGAAGTCACCGCGAGCGATGACGGTGAGTGGAGCTTCACGCCTGATCAGCCGCTGACGGACGGCGAGCACGCAATCGTGGTCGACGGCACGGCAGCAGACGGCAGCACGGTCAGCGATGACGTCACCATTATTGTCGATGCAGGTGATGCTGAGGGCGAACCCGAAGGCGAGACCGGTTCAGAACAAGGTGCTGGTGAAGCAGAAGGCGAAGCGGGTGCCGAAGAAGGTACCGGTGAATCAGAAGGTGAAGCGGGTGCTGAAGAAGGTAATGGCGAACCTGAAGATGAGTCTGGTGCAGAAGAAGGTAACGGCGAATCTGAAGGCGAAACCGGATCAGAAGAAGGCACCGGCGAACCTGAAGGCGAAACCGGTTCAGAAGAAGGTAATGGTGAACCTGAAGGCGAGACCGGTTCTGAAGAAGGCACCGGTGAACCTGAAGGCGAGACCGGTTCTGAAGAAGGTGATGGTGAACCAGAAGGCGAAACTGGCTCCGAAGAAGGCACCGGTGAATCTGAAGGCGAGACCGGATCAGAAGAAGGTATCACGGCCCCGGTAATCACCGACGACGAAGGCAATCCGATTGCCGACGGCAGTACCACGACTGACACCACGCCGTCGTTTGGTGGCGAAGGCATGCAGCCTGGCTCAACCGTGACCATCACCGACGGCGACACGGTGATCGGCGAAGTCACCGCAGGCGACGACGGTGAGTGGAGCTTCACGCCTGATCAGCCGCTGACAGATGGCGAGCATGCCATTGTGGTCGACGGCACAGCAGCAGACGGCAGCACGGTCAGCGATGACGTCACCATTATTGTCGATGCAGGCACCGCTGAGGGCGAACCAGAAGGTGAGACCGGTTCAGAAGAAGGCACCGGTGAACCAGAAGGCGAAACCGGTTCTGAAGAAGATACCAGACCGGTAATCACCGATGACGAAGGCAATCCGATTGCAGACGGCAGCACTACAACCGACAGCACGCCGTCCTTCGGCGGCGAAGGTATGCAGCCGGGCTCAACCGTCACCATCACCGATGGCGACACGGTGATCGGCGAAGTGATCGCGGGCGACGACGGTGAGTGGAGCTTCACACCGGATCAGCCGCTGGCGGATGGCGAGCACGCCATTGTGGTTGACGGCACGGCCGCCGATGGCAGCACGGTCAGCGATGACGTCACCATTATTGTCGATGCGGGCACCGCTGAAGGTGAACCAGAAGGCGAAACCGGTTCAGAAGAAGGCACCGGTGAATCCGAAGGCGAAACCGGTTCAGAAGAAGGCACCGGTGAACCAGAAGGCGAAACTGGCTCCGAAGAAGGCACCGGTGAATCTGAAGGCGAGACCGGATCAGAAAAAGGTATCACGGCCCCGGTTATCACCGACGACGAAGGTAATCCGATTGCTGACGGCAGCACCACAACCGACAGCACGCCATCCTTCGGCGGTGAAGGCATGCAGCCGGGCTCAACCGTCACCATCACCGATGGCGACACGGTGATCGGCCAAGTGATCGCGGGCGACGACGGTGAGTGGAGCTTCACTCCGGATCAGCCGCTGACGGACGGCGAGCACGCCATTGTGGTAGATGGCACGGCAGCAGACGGCAGCACGGTCAGCGATGACGTCACCATTATTGTTGATGCGGGCACCGCTGAGGGCGAACCAGAAGGTGAGACCGGTTCAGAAGAAG
>Ga0308167_1000267_pt1 | contig 111556 bp, 111 predicted proteins | sample PhyCR1_2_FD_202138 | JGI IMG/M metagenome (GOLD analysis project Ga0308167, IMG submission 202138) | Phyllosphere microbial communities from UC Gill Tract Community Farm, Albany, California, United States - DLSLRC.R1 | ecosystem: Host-associated > Plants > Phyllosphere > Unclassified | place...
GATTCATGGGGCCGCTCACTGTTGTATTCATTCAGCCAGCGCTCTGTGATTTCCCGTGCTTCGTTCAGCGTTCTGAACAGGTAAAAATCCAGTATTTCTGTCCGGTACGTCCTGTTAAACCTCTCAATAAACGCGTTCTGTGTCGGCTTACCCGGCTTGATAAATTCCAGCATCACACCATGGTCTTCAGCCCATTGCGCCAGAGCCAGTGATATCAGTTCCGGGCCGTTATCCATCCTCATCTTCAGCGGATATCCGCGATTCGCCACTATCCTGTCCAGAACCCGCACCATTCGTTGCGCAGGAATATTCAGATCGATTTCTATCGCAAGGGCCTCGCGGTTAAAATCATCCACTACGTTGAAGGTCCGAAAACGCCGACCACAGACCAGCGCGTCGTGCATAAAATCGATAGACCAGCTCTGATTGAGCGCTTCCGGCGTTGCCAGCGGAGCCGGATTGCGCACCGGAAGACGTTGCTTACCCTTGCGTCGAAAATTCAGTTTCAGCAGGCGTCTGCGGCCTTCAACACGATGATACAGATATGGAAAAAGCCCTGTCTGTAGCCGATCAACTTCTATACAGCGCAAAGCATGAAGGCCGGAACAGGGTGATGACTTCAGGAGTAGTTCAGTCACCCTGAACCGGATTTTAATGACGTATTCAGTTCTCAGAATTGTGCCGCAAAGGTGGGTTCGAGGAAGTGAAGGCCGTCAGCGAATGTTTTCGCAAACAAAAAGCGGACTGGTTGCAGAATAAAATAACCAGGCATTTTTGCCATAGGGTTTTATCTTCAGCAACATTGCCGCGTCACTGTTGATAAAAAATTCAGGCAACCACTTCTTCTGCTCGCTGACACTCATCGTCATTTGTGGCGAGTTCATGATCATCTCAGACCGAAAAAAATAAAACTCTTTATTTTGTCTGTATGAAAATGAGATTGTCTTGTCCAGATAGGATTTAGTTTTATCACTGTTATAAACAATGCCTGACACTGAGAGAAACCCTTTTCCACCATCAAGGTCCTGCGAGATGCGCAGGTCAAGCCGCTCTCCATTCCAGAAATAAGAGACGCTGGCTTTACACGTGATGACGTGCCCCCCCTGACGTTTTACAGGACAAAAAAGATAGAACAAAAAAAACAGCGAAACCGGATAAATTATCTTATTCATCGTTGAAATTCTTCACATAGTAGAAAGAGCGGCAGTTTGCTCGAAGACTGCTATCAAGGGGATGCTGACAGCTGAAATATGACAGTCTGTCAGCATTTTCATAAGCAGTAAGATAGACATAAGGTGCAGTTCTGCAATCTATTTTAAGCTGATCTACTTTTTTTAGAACATTTTCAGTGCTTAGTAATGCGTCCGATTTACTGAAAATTTTACAGCCTTTGTAATCTGTGCTGTAACTGAATAATACATTTTCATCATCCATGCCCGTTCTGAAAGAGAAAAAATAAACAATAACAAACAGCATAAGTGTGAGTGAGATTATTGCCATAGGTTCTTTAAAGGATAAGGCCGACCAGAACCGGGTGCCTTTGATAAAAAAAGAATGTGTGAGTCGCTTCCTGGCGGAGTGTATAATATTGGGATTTTCTTCAGATATTGTCTTCTTAAGAGGATTTTCTGTATTCACAAAGTTGCTGTTCTCATCGGACCTGACAGCCTGAACACTCTCTGCCTGCACCGGAACGGAAGCCGGAGCAGAAGTAATTTCTCTGGATATAGTCGTTTTAGGTGACAGAATAAACCCTTTCCTGGGCATAGTCCGGATAATATCCTCCTGGAGACCGGCTTTATTCAGCGCTCGCCTCAGAGCTGATATATTCTGATAGAGGGCCGTCGGCGCAGGCTCTGTTCCGAAACGACGCCATACAAAATCGTAAAATTGCTGATGTGTGATCAGCTGACCTGCGTTCTCAATCATCAGCTCCAGGCACAGTGATGCCGATGCACTGATAATCACAGGTCTTCCCCTGCCGGTTATTCTTTTTTTTTCCGGTTCGAAAATCAGAAACTCGTTGAGAGTGATTTTTCTGCTCAAGATATTCTCCAGTGACGCGAAAGAAAACCATAAACCCACAATAAATATAAGGAATAAAAATTCTTTAAGATATTTCTGTAAAAAGATGAGCATAATACTTAAAACTGTATGAATCAATTTAAATGATATGATTCATATTTTTTTCGATGTTAGGCCCCTCTCCTGCTATGTTTAAAAAAAAGAACATTAAAATATAACTCATTGATTCTTATTAAAAAAAACTAATAAAATAGAACTAATATAAGATAAAACATATTTAGAGATATTCAAAGGTGCTTTTTTACCCCTCAGTGTCTAACATGCCGGTGAAAATTTAATGTGCCGGTATGAAAGTGATACTTCGGTATTAACAGCAATGCAGGTAATTAAGCTGACTGGTTATTCGGCTAAAACAGTAATCAGTTTTTTATGATCCTTAAAGGAGAAAAAATGTTTAAGAAAACTCTAGTCACGATGATTGTTGCTTTGACTGCAAGCAGTGCATTTGCAGCACAGCAAAACAGCATTCGTTTCAAAGGAAGTGTGTCGGCTCAGACATGTAATATCAGCGTCAATGACTCAACTTCTGCAGCGCCTGTTATCCTTCTGCAGGCCGCAAAAGTCAGTGACCTTACTGCGGCGGGTAATACTTCAACTCCCACAACTTTCAGCATGAAGCTGACAGGATGTGCGAATCCGGGAACCGCTGGGGAGGATATCAAAATCAACTTTGTATCTAATAATGTTGATGCTTCTGGCAACCTGAAAAATATTTCCACCACATCCCCTGCAACTAATGTGGCTATTCAGTTACTGGATCCAGACAGTCACGCCATCAATTTATCGTCTGGCCAGGCTACGTCAAAAGCGTTTTCACTGCTATCAGGTACTGACAGTGCAGAAGCACAGTTTACCGCGCAGTATATTGCCACTGGTGCGGCCACAGCCGGTAATGTCGAGGCATCAGTTCAGTACGCCATTAATTACCTTTAATTAAAGTGCCCCGCGAATATTCGCGGGGCCGGAAAACATCATGAAAATTATATCATTTATGAAGACGATGTTGCTTTCATTATTCTTTATCAGTGGATTGTCGCAGGCTGCCGTTGTGCTGAATGCTTCGCGGATCGTCATGGAAGGCAGCATGGAGAAAACCGTTACATTCGATAATACCAGCGATAACCCTTTCATCGTACAGGTTGAATCCGATAATACCGGGGACCCTGATTTTATTGCCATGCCACCTGTATTTAAAATTAAAGAAAAAGGGGGGCAGACGGTAAAAATAAGACTGTTGCATTCATCTCTTCCAGAGGATAAAGAGTCACTTTTTTACCTTAATTTCACTCAGATCCCTGGTGCCAAAAAAAGTGAAAATGACGATAACCATTTAAACATTATCATCAAAAGCCGCTTGAAAATTATCTACAGACCTGAATCAGTTAATGCGTTTTCTGCAAAAGAAGAAAATAAAGTATCATACCATATTCAGAATGGAAGGTTATCCATCAGCAATCAGAGCCCGAATGTTCTTTCCATCAGAGATATCAACAATGGAAAACTGATAATTGCGAAAAATCTGACCCTGAAGCCTGGTGATTCTTTCTCTAAAGATATTAAAGGTGGTTCTGTCAGCGGTCCGCTTCATGCGGTAATGATCAATGATTACGGTACACCAGTAAATTTCCTGATCACCGATAAATAAACTAATGATTTCAGTGAAATGAATATTAAGATATTACTGTTTATTTTTTCCTTCTGCCCATTTCTTTTACATGCGGAAGAATACGAATTCAGCCCCGCCATGCTGAAAGCAAGTGGCCTGACGGGCGTTGCTGCTTTATCAGATGGAAATGCTTTTTATAAACCGGGAGAGTATGAGGTTTCTGTTTATGTGAATAACAAGCTGTACTCTAAAAGAACGCTACTTTTTAAAATGAAAGGTAAAAACTTAGTTCCGTTATTTACAGGCGATTTTATAAACGGCATGCCCCTGAAAAAAAAGCCTGAGGCTCTTGACGGGGATAAAAAATATTTCCTGGAATCAGTCCTGCCCCAGTCAAAAGTTGGGCTTGATCTCTCCTCTCTGAGGGTCGATATTGCCGTTCCACAGTCTTTGCTGGAAACACGACCGGATGACTATATTCCGGCGAGTGAGTTTGAGGCGGGCAGCAGCGTTTTATTCTCAAACTATACGGTAAACCAGTATGAGTCGCACAGCGCCTATGGAAGCGTGCTGAGCTCAACATACCTTGGACTCAACAGCGGCTTTAATGCAGGCAAGTGGCAGTTCCGGCAGCAGGGCAATTTCAGTCGTAACCGTTACGGTTCACGGTGGAATTCATCGCGCCTGTATGTGAGACGCGGTTTACCCGCGCTGAGAAGTGAACTGTCGCTCGGACAGCTCAGCTCGGGATCAGATACTTTCAGCGGGCTTAGTTTCACGGGATTAAGCCTGAAGACGGACAACCGCATGCTACCCCCCTCGCTTGTCGCCTACGCCCCCACTGTAAAAGGGACGGCGCGAACTAACGCGAAAGTCGAGGTTTTTCAGAAGAAAAACAAGATTTATGAGACGACTGTACCACCGGGCGCCTTTAGCATTGATGACCTTGCACCCGCATTCTACGGCGGTGACCTGAGTGTCAGGGTCACGGAAAGTGACGGCAGTACAACCGAATATTCAGTACCTTATTCTACATTGCCGGGTTCGGTCCGCCCGGGTCGACTGGACTATGCATTTTCTGCCGGGGAAATTCGCGACTATTCCCGCGATAACCAGTTTTCTGAACTATCTGTTAATTACGGTGTTTCCAATACGACGACGGCCAACAGTGGATTACGTATTGGTCGCGGTTACCAGGCTGTCAACGGCGGGGCCGTTTACTCATCATCGCTCGGAGCCTTCGGGGGCTCCGCAACCTGGTCAAATGCCAGGCTGAGAAATGGCAGTACCACGCAGGGATGGATGGTAAACACTCAGTACAGTAAGACGCTGGGGCCAACCGGAACCACGATCAGTTTTGCTGGCTACCGGTATTCCACGAAGGGGTACAGGGATCTCCAGGACATTGTCGCGCTGAATAATTACGACACCCCGCTGTCGTCGGTTGAGGGGGGAACGTTCATGCAAAAAAATCGCATTCAGGTGAACGTCAGTCAGCCGCTGGCCGGGCTGGGGAGCATTTATGTTTCGGGTTCTTCACAGAATTACTATGACGGACGGAACAAAGACACGTCTTACCAGCTCGGATACACCACGGCGCTGCCCTACGGTATTCACATGGATTTCAGCATTTCCAGACAGTACCGCACCCGCGTATCAGATGCGCAAAGATGGGGGGCACGTGATAATGACCGTTACAAGGAGTATTCCAAAGATACCCAGTTTGCCCTTAATTTTTCCGTGCCTCTCGGACGGGATACTCGGAATACTACGCTCAGTACCTCATACATTAACAGCAACAGTGAAGGCAGCTACCAGACATCGCTGTCTGGCAGCGCAGGCAGGAATAATAATACCCAGTGGGGCGTCAATTACAGTCGGGACAGAACGGGCAGTGGTACGGGTCTTAATCTGGCCACAGTTTTGCCAAAAGCCAACGTAAGCGGAACGGTCTCAAAATCCACGGGCAGCTGGCAGGCATCGGGTTCTGTCAGTGGCGCGGTCGCCGTTCACAGCGGCGGTATCACCCTGGGCCATACCGTAAGCGACACCTTTGCCATCGTAGAAGCCAAAGGAGCTGAGGGTGCGACGGTGCTGAACGGCCAGAATATTAAAATTGACAGTTCAGGTTACGCCATCGTCCCTTCGCTGATGCCGTACAGACGTAACAACGTCAACCTTGATGCACCGGAGGGGGAGTCCGCTGATGTGGATATTATCGACGGTCATCAAGTGGTTACTCCCTATGCAGGTTCAGTCAACCGGGTGGTCTTCAAAACCCGTCAGGGAATACCGGTCATGATGCAGCTGAAACGCCGGGATGGCAGCTACGTTCCCCTGGGATCAGATATCTTTGATTCCAGTGGCAATAGTGTTGCAACGGTCAGTCAGGCGGGGAATACCTATCTGCGGCTGGAAAACCGTGAGGCGCTGAGCGCCCGCTGGGGCAGCGCACAGGATGAACAGTGTATTATCCACTATGCGCCAGTGAATGCTACGCCCGTAAAGGCCCTCAATTATGTCACTGCACTCTGTGAATAAGGTCAGAACATGAAAAAGCATGTAACTATTTTTTCCTTGCTGATGGTGATGTTCTTTACATCATCAGCCCTGGCAAGATGTCAATCTGTCGAGCACGGCTCCCCGGGGGGGGATGCTCAGGGAGGTGTGCCTCTCAGCTACGGTAACATAAAACTTACCCCGGCAGAATTCATGCCAGTCGGCCTGATAGGCGTCACAAATGTGAGAGTGGGGCAGGCCCAGGCGTTTCAGGCAAGACAGGGGCCGGATACGTTGTTATATACCTGCGATCTTGCCGATGAGGGACAGACCTATGAGTATTTTGCCACCAACGGAGACAGTAACGTGGGCGGCAACATCAGCGCGGGTGACAGCGTCTATCAGACCTTTTTCCCCTTTATTGGCATAAAGCTCATCCGGGATACTGATGGAAAAGTATTTTCAAGGTACTGGCAGAGTTCGCCCATTCGAGGACACAGAGAAGGTAATAAACTTAACTTTTATGCCAGCGACTTCAGTGGCGTGACGGCAGAAATTTACCGTCTGCCTGCGACGCTCAGGGGCGGTGATCCGATCGCACACTGGGGATGTAACGGCCCCGCCGATGATACTGCCAATGGGATAGGCTACACGTGTCCCCAGCCAAATGGTTATACAGTTTTTGTCGGTCCCGGCTGGAATGACACCCGAAACATCAAGCCCGGCACCGACAGCAATACCAACTGGGATGGCTTCAGCGCCAGTAACTGGATTGGCTTTGGGATGCATTACGCTGCGGATAATTCCTTCACACAGACACAATGGGGATGCCGTGTTTTCAACTACACCAATCCTGTAACTCTTCCTCCGGTCACTCTCAGTGAACTGAAGGCTGGCGTAGAAAGAGGCGCTAACTTTAATGTCACTTACAGGTGTGGAGGAACAGCCATTGCTCAGCTTATTGACAGGTTCGCGGGGGTGGGAGCCGATAAAATATCGGTGGCATTCAGTACGAACCATCCCGTACCGGGTGGGGTTGATTGGTCGCGTTATACATTATCGGATAATGACGGGCTAGACGGCTATGCTTCTAATGTTGGCATCGGCTTATCTGTTGCGGGTAAGGAAGTCGGGTTTTTAACCAACGCATATAAGGATCTGGGAGTCGGATGGTTTTCTCCACTCGACGGGGTCGTCTCCCGTTCTAACAACGGCAATAATCAGGTAGATATTACGTCACAGTATTTTGCATTTTACGGCATCATTGACCCGTCTAAACCAGTCATACCCGGTCAGGTTGACGCGACAGCCTATATTAATGTGAGGTACTGGTGATGAGACACATGGTTCACCTTTTCAGCGTTGTCTTCATGTTTATTTCACTCGGGGTCCACGCAACGGTTGTTCCTTTGCAGGACAGGGTGCTGTTTAGCAGTACCGACAGCGACAGGCGCCTGCTCATCGTCAACAATGACGGACAAGCGCCGGTGCTTCTTCAGAGCTGGATTGATGACGGTGCTACAGGTGATATGAACAAAGAAAAAAACTATCCTTTTGTGGTCATTCCGGCGGTGGCCCGGATGGCACCGGGTAAGGTTTTAAACCTGAAGATACTGCCCACGGAAAAAATCAGTGAATTACCAAGAGACCGTGAGTCCGTCTTCTGGATCAACCTCTATGAAATACCGGGCGTCAAGCAAACTAAGCAATCGCACCATATAAATAAAATAGAGGTCGGATTAAACTCGCAGCTGAAGATTATTTACCGGCCATTCAAAGAAGCCATGAATATTAACACTACTGGTGAATCCATAGGGTTACGTTTAACGGACGGAGGAAGAACACTGGAAATAACTAATCCTACACCGTATTACATTACTCCTGTATCGGTAAAGGTAAATTCGCCTGACGCCGGGCAGTCAGTAAAACTTGGCATGAATCGGTTGATTGCACCTTTCAGTCATAAGCGCTTTAAATTATCAGAAGCTGTAAACAGTAAAAAGACGCCTGTTGAATACACCATCGTTGATGATGTCGGGAAAAATGCCAGATTTATGAAGGTGCTTAATTAAAATTTAAAAATAAATGTCTGTTTTCTGGCTGTCAACCTGCTCTGGAGCCGGGGCTCATATGATTATTTAATTAATTTAAAAATGGAGGATCCGTGACGTTTATGGATAACGCTGAGCGCTGTCTGTCATTCACCGAGAAGGAAGTTGCAGTGACCTGGTTCTTTATGACAGGCATGACAATGAAGGAGATTGCCGAATGGTCCGGGATACCCGAGAAATCAGTCAGCTATCACAAAAGGAGGGTAATGAAAAAAATTGGGGCGGTAAACAACAATGAATTTATTATCTGGTTTTTAGAAAACAGAAAGAATTACCAAGGGGGCCGCGCGGAATCCGGTATTCTGCGTCGCAGAACCCCCGCCTCCCGGAATTAACGGATAAAGGACTTCGCATGTCAGTTTACGGTAAAGGAATTAAATTAATCCTCACTTTCTGGTTATGTTTCAGCGTGCTTACAGGCTGCAGTACGCAAACATCTCAACGCGTCAGCATGAAGGATTATTTGCTGGACAAGACCCAATCCTCAGCAGCACAAAACGAACGGATACGTTTCCTGGTCTTTCATTACACGGCAGTCGACGAGGCCACCTCGCTGAAACTGCTTACCGGCGAGAACGTCAGCGCACACTATCTGATTTCAGATCAGACAGACAGCCGCACAGACAAACCTGTCGTCTACAGGCTGGTCAGTGAAAACAGGCGGGCCTGGCACGCCGGTGTAAGCAACTGGAACGGGCGGATCAACCTAAATGACTCCTCGGTGGGTATTGAAATCGTGAATCCCGGTTTCACGGAAGATATGCTGGGACAAAAGACCTGGTATCCTTACCGTGAGCAGCAGATTAGCGCCCTGACAGCCTTGGCTAAAGAGATTATCCGGCGCTATGGCATCACGCCGGATAACGTGCTAGGCCACAGTGACATCGCACCACTACGTAAACAGGATCCGGGCAGACTTTTCCCGTGGAAGGCGCTTGCGGCTCAGGGTGTGGGAGCCTGGCCTGAGCCACAACGTGTGCAAAAGTATCTGGCCGGACGGGCAATGAACGCCCCTGCGGATGTCCTGAGCGTCCAGACGTTGCTTAAGCGATACGGTTACGATCAGATCCCACTCAGCGGCTTCCTGGATGAAGACACCCGAAAAACCATCAGCGCATTTCAGATGCATTTCAGGCCGGAAAACACTGACGGCGCACCCGATGCAGAAACCGAGGCGATTGCACAGGCGCTCAATGAGCAGTACCGTGCTCCTTCTGTCTGAAAGGCAGAGTGCAGCCAGCCGTTTTTCTTCCGGATCACGGGCAGCAGGATGCGCGCTCTTCAGAGAAGCCTGACCGTCTTTCTGATGGTCAGTAACCAGCTGAAAGTAAAAGTCATTCCCGGAAAATAATACTCCCGGTATCTGTGTGTTTTGTTCTCGGAATATGCTTCTGCGTTCCGTCTGGCTTAAAGATTAAAGATTAGGTAAGTGAGGTATGCTTACCTTTTTAAAAATGAAGGCTGGAATTACAGGTTGATATTAAATTCCTGTTATAGTGCTTGTGTTTTAATAATGATGCTGATTACATCGTAAAAAATCCAGTGCCGCAGATTTCGTTATTATTTAAGATCACCGCTTTTATCTTCGCCTTATTTAATCACGTAAATCAGCCGGTACTTACTGACTTTGCTGACGTTCTCTCCCGACCAGGTAATGAGCGGCTCCAGAATTTTAATCAGTGAAGAGCCAAAATCCGTAATGCTGAAAACCATTTCTACGGGAGTTTTCTCTGCATAGACGCTATGCATTACCATGCCATTCTCTTCAAGGTTCTTTAGAGTACGGGAAAGCATTTTTGTGAGATACCGTCATTACGTTTCAGTATCTGATTGAAGCGGCCTGCTCCGGAACTGAGAATATATAAGACTGCCAGATGCAATTTGTTAGAAAGTCTTTCAAGAAGCCTTTTCTGAGGTGTTTTATCATTATTGTCTGAAAGATAGTTTTTTCGCGTGTTCGGCTTTCTTAATTGGTACTGGATTCCTTTCAGGTCTCTTCTTTACAGTATCAGGAAACGGGCGTTATACATATTTGAGACCATTACTGTCAGGGTTAGTAAAAAATATCACTCAGAAAAAATTTTTTTGAGCAGCGATAATTGTAACGGCTTCGGTATCACGTCAACAGTCATTTATGACGATAGAGAATGCACACTGTTTAGTGGCCGAACTGATTGAGATAGACCGTAATATTATATTTATCTACATTACTCATCTTCACCGCAATGATTATCTGGGTATGGAAGTGAACAAGCAGAAGTATCCTGACGCCAGAGTGATTGCTTATAAAAAGTATCTTCAGGTATCATTGAGGTGTATGACTTCAAAATTCAGTACTGGGGAAACACGGTTCTTGGACATAACGGTGTGAATATTAAATTTTCTGTTGAAAAATGGACTTAAGATAAAATCCTGCTGGAAGGTGAAACAATTCAGATCCTCGGTTTTATGGCCGGAGACTGTACTGACATTGCGCCCTTATGGATCCCGGCCAGCCGGACGCTGATTGCTTCTGATCTGGTATTCACCGACTGTCACGTATGGATTGCACACTCTTCCAGTGCAATGACACTCTGTAGTGGCATAGTAAATTTGGCCACCTGAATAGAGGTGATATCATCACCTCATATTGAGATAAACATCCAGAATGGGAAGGATATGGTGCTGCCCAAAAGAAAGCGGCGCACTCAGCCGGAGAGTCCCCGTTGGCTTACCTCTGCGCATGGCCATGGCCGCATCGACCTCTTCCAGGTCATCCAGTATCTGTTGGCAACGTTCAAACATGATCCTCCCTTCATCGGTCAGACTCAGACTCCGGGTGGTACGGTTAAGGAGGCGTACCCCCAAACGCGTTTCGAGCCTGACAATACTCTTGCCAATGGCTGAACGTGTGAGTCCGAGAGAACCCGCAGCGTGGGTGTAACTCCCGGCTCTGACACCCACACCTTGACCCTGCCTGGAAACTGCTTATTGTCACCGGCTTGTGCGGTGGACTTACAACCTTTTCCACGTTCTCTGCAGAGATATTTACCCTCCTGCAGACGGGTAATTACGCCTAGGCACTGACGTCAGTATTTGTTCATGTTGCCGGGTCGGTGCTCATGACTGCCGCCGTATTTTATCTCGTGTCATTAATGTTCTGACGCAGTTTACATGGTTACAGTAAAGGCAGTAACCCGATGCCAGGGAGGCCTGAACGGGTTCAGGAAGCCTCCTCATTTAAGCCTTCCGGGTAAAGGATGTGTAATCATCCCGGCAATGAGACTCAGGAAAAAACTTGCCGATTTAAAATATCTCCTGCGGTGAATATAACTTCCTGTAACAGTTACTCATTAAACATTTTCTGAATGAGGCCGATAAGAAGCCTGAAGGGTCTGAATATTTCGGCCCCTCATTTCAATAGCTCCCTGCTTTCAGGGGATAACCATTTTCATCAGCTCAGGCTGTTCGCATCTGGCTGCTGATGCCTTACACCTTGGGAAATATATGAATAATATCAGAATCGGAATCCGGCTCGGGGCTGCCTTTGGCTTCATGGCGCTGCTTGTCATCTTTATGGTGCTGATTGGCATTGTCAAAATGAATTCGCTTGGCAGTATAAGCGACGAGATATCTGGCAGTATCTACAACAAGGCCTCCTCCTCCTCATTGCTGCGTTATTACACATCAGATATGAGCCGACTGGTACGAAATGCCATTCTTCTCAAAGATCAGTCTCAGAGAGAGAAAGCCATCAGCGATTACCGCAAAGAAAGAGCAGAGGTTATCGACCTCATTGAACTCATCGGGAATCAGGTCAATATTCCAGAGGGAAAAGACATCTTTAACCGCCTGAAGTCCCGGGCCGAACTTTTCCTGCCTTTTATCGATGATGTAGTGGCCCTCGCGCAGCAGGGAAAAAGTGATGAGGCCACACAGCTGCTGTTTGGTCCGCGTTATCAGACGCAGGGAGACTATATGGCATCGCTGAAGGAAATGCAGACCTTCCAGGAATCGCGCATGCGCACTGCTTCTGCAAAGTCTCGCGAGGACCGTTCCAGCGCTATCGTGATGCTCACCATAGCCGGCGCAATTGCACTTCTTCTTGCAGTCATCTCGGCATGGATAATTACACGCAGCATTACCCGCCCATTACTGGAGGCTGTAGAGGCTGCGGGACGTGTGTCACGTGGCGACCTGAGTGGAGCAGTTCGCGCTGAACATAAAGATGAAACCGGCAAATTGCTTATGGCCATTCGTGACATGCAGGACTCACTGATTAACACTGTCAGCCTTGTCAGAAACAATGCTGAAAGCGTGGCATCTGCCAGCACTCAGATTGCACAGGGCAACGCAGACCTTTCACAACGTACAGAAGAACAGGCCAGTGCGCTGGAGCAGACCGCTGCGACGATGACACAGCTCGGTATGACGGTTAAAAATAACGCAGATAATGCACGCCAGGCAGGTCAGCTCGCCGTCAGCGTACGCGACGTGGCTAAGAAGGGGAGTGAGGCTACTGGCGCTATCAACGGTACCATGAAATCCATCAGCGAAAGCTCAGGCCGAATTGCTGAAATCACAGCAGTGATTGACGGAATTGCATTCCAGACAAACATACTTGCGCTGAATGCGGCCGTGGAAGCTGCACGCGCAGGTGAGCATGGTCGGGGGTTTGCCGTGGTGGCAAGTGAGGTCAGATCCCTTGCGCAGCGAAGCGCAAAGGCAGCTGGCGAAATACGTCAGCTTATAGAATTGAATGCGCACAGTGTCGGTGAGGGTAACGAACTGGTGGTACACGCCTCCGAAACCATGTCAGATATTCTCTCTGCGGTCGGCAAACTGACGGATACGGTAGAAGAAATCACTTCAGCCAGTGCCGAACAGGCCCGCGGTATTGAACAGGTGGGGATTGCCGTGACCGAGATGGACAGTACCACACAGCAGAATGCGTCACTGGTTGAAGAGTCAGCCTCTGCCGCAGCCAGCCTGAAAGAACAGGCGGTCCAGCTTCTGCAAGCCGTATCGGTATTCAGTTTGGGTAACCAGGCACCTCCTTCAGTCAAAAGTCCGGATGTGAAAGCGTCCCCTAAGATAACAATAAAAAAGGAGGGCGAGATTGCTGACGAGGGATGGACGCACTTCTGAACATCATGAGTTTAGGGCGTTCATCAAATGGTTATGTGCAGTTCAAGATACTGAGTTTTGAGAGAAATTAAAGCTTTGTAATTTATTGACAATGCATAACCGCGCCGAAATGAGTGATTCAGGTCTTTAGCAATTTTTTTGAATTTTTTTGATTGAGGGGGGCCTTGCTCCCCTTATTATTCCTAATTCTCATAATCCATAAAGATTAAAAGTGTTAAATTCCGGCACTAATATAGTCTCAAGACAGTGAGTCATCCCCTGCTTCATGTTTATCCATATAGCGTAATATCAGTATCAGTGCTTTTATCTGAATATCGTTCCTGGCATAAATCATCGTAGTGAAGCATGGCACGTGACCCAGCCAGGCTGATCAAAGAAGACATCCAGCTCTTTGATCGTAATCCATTGCATCGTCCGCTTTACATCGATGGCATGTCTGTCCGGGAGCCGCTTTTTACGCCCTGCTGGCTGACATTGGGATGTTTCTGGACGGGTGCAACGACACATAGCTGGATTTTCGGACGCATTATAAAGGGGATTTTGTGCAGGCGAACTGAGACACGATGATGCAGGCGTTTCTGGCATTGGACGTTACGCGCCAGCCTGGCGTCGGCAGGGGTCATCGGCAGGAAAGCAGGGCGATTCCGGGCTGCAGACCCTTGACTGTAAACTCAGCATTGACTTCAGCAATTACGATGTCACAGCGAGCCGCATCTTCTGCCCGGACACCCTCCAGGACGTCTCTATCGGAGAGACCGAGATCCTGCATACTGTTTCCGCTGATGCGCACGAAGAAAGTTTAGACGCGCCGACGGATGCAGAGCTCATTAAGATCGAGTTCTTTTTTAAACGCAATCCTGAGCGGGGGAGGGGAAACCGACGGCGCACGGAGCGGCATAAAGCGGTAACCGGACGCGGGCGTAAGAATTGGTAGACAGAGCAATGCCAGCCAGACTGTGATATTGCCCGGATTCATGACCTGATGCCCCGGTCGTACAGCAGCATAACGGTGGAAACATTGATAGAATTTAACATAAATCCCCTCTCAGTTAACTGTTTACAAGAACAGTCTTATTGAGGCGAATTAATCTGGTAAAAGGGAGCGAAGCAGCCATTTACGTAAGCGAGGCCATCTGTCTGACTGGGCGGTAAATTATATGAAAATCAGTCCGGCAGATGCTAGGGGGTACTATTATGCTCAGAGCAGCGGCAGATACATTTGAAAAGCTTTTCCCGAGGCCTGACTCTCTGTGGCCGCGCTGCTTTAATGGTAATGCGGTATATATGTCTGGTGTGTAAGCAGTCCACACCCGCAACGGTGAAATGAAGCTTCCTCGCCACGCTGCGGTACGCCTCAGCCTCGCCTGCGGCGAGCGTCAGAATTGCACGATTAAGGAAAAAGAAATGCATCCTTATTACTCCGGCAACAACATGTTGTGTGACACGCTGCTGACAGATCCCGCCATATGTAGTTATGTGACCTTAGAGACACTTAATCTTTACCAGCCGATATGACCTCGATCAGCTCGCTGCCCTGATTGATGACGTCACAATTACGAACCCCTCTTTGCCGTGGTCCTGCTCATACGGCTGCACGCCAATGGCGGCAAAGAAAAGCGGCTCTCTTTTTGTAAAAGATAAAGATTGGCTGCTTACCTGTGCCTTCTTTATGCCATTCGAACCAGCCGTCGGCAAACACGACACTGTGCCGTGGCTTCAGATAAGTCTAAACATGCGGCCGCTCGCCGCCGTTTCGCCGCTCGCGTTGATGAGCGGCTGCTTATTCCACCACTTTTACGGGCCATAGCCCCAGTAAACGGATCGAGGCGCAGCGAGTCTTCCTGTTCGTTCAGCAATAGTAACTTATTGCCTGGTGCTACGTTAAACCTCCCGATAGGTTCCTGATCGAAAGTAATTTCGTCCGGTTCCACGCCGACTGAATAAAAAATAGTCGTCGCGACTTCTGTACTGCGCAAATCTTACACCTGGGGCCTCCTGCTGCTGTAAGGATATTCTGGTGGCTGTATCTTTTTCTGTTAATGCCGATAACACAGTTGACACCAGGCAATTCTCCTCCCTGAAAATGAGAACATATATGAAAATATCTACCCGTCTTACATCCGGTTTCGGTCTGCTTATCCTGCTTTTTATAATCTGTACCGGCATTGCGCTTAACGCACTTAGTAAGGCCAGCGACGGCATGGACGACGCCGTCAACGACAAAATGAAAAAGTATCAGCTGGTGCTGGATATGCGCGGCGCCCTGAGAGATATGGGCATTGCAGTACGTAACATAGCCCTGCTTACAGATCCTCAGGCCATGAAACCCGAGTGGGATCGCCTGCAGAAGCAGAAACTTCTCTATGTCGAAAACCGGCATGCTCTGGGTGAGATTATAAAAACGGGCTCCACACTTAGTGGCAGCGAGCTATTCAGCCAGATATCTGAAGCTGAAGGCCCGGTGCTGGCTGCGCTGGAGCAGGCTGGCCGACTCGGGCTGGCTAGTCGTCCTCAGGAAGCCACCGATTACCTCATGAAAGTCACTCGCCCGGCGCAGAGCATCCTGCTGAAATTACTGAACGACATGACGCAGTTACAGATGAAAAACACGCAGTCCGCCGTTGAACAGAACAGCAAGTCAACCGACCGCGCATCACAGATACTGGTAGTACTTGCAGCCGCATCTGTGCTCGTTGCGACCGGAACCTGCGCGTTTACCGTCAGGATACTGATGCGTCAGCTGGGAGGTGAACCGGCACAGGCTCAGGCGCTTGCGGCTATTATCGCGTCGGGAGACCTTACGACTCCGGTTATACTGCGTCGTAACGACACGAGCAGCCTGCTGGCATCGCTTGACACCATGCAAACCAATCTACGGGGCCTGGTATCCCAGATTAAAGACTCATCCGCCTCAGTGGCACTGGCCGCGGATGAGATTTCTCAGGGCAACACCGAGCTGTCGTCACGTACGGAACAGCAGGCTGCTGCTCTGCAGGAAACGGCTGCCAGTATGGAGCAGCTCACCACGACGGTGAAAAGTAATACGGTCGGTGCACAGCAGACCGCCGATTCGGCCCGCGAAACCGCGTCGCTTGCACGCTCGGGCGAAGCGGACGTGCAGCGCATGTCGGAAACCATGAATGCCATCTCGCTGAGCGCGACAAAGGTGCGGGACATCACCGCCGTAATTGAAAGCATCGCCTTTCAGACCAATATCCTTGCACTTAACGCCGCTGTGGAAGCTGCGCGTGCCGGCGAAGAGGGGAGGGGCTTTGCCGTGGTGGCCGGGGAGGTGAGAACGCTTGCCCAACGCAGCGCCACCGCCGCGCGTGATATCAAGCAGCTGATTGAGCAGGCCGTGGAACAGGTGGAAAGCGGCGTGGAGGTTGCTGCGGGAACGGGTCACAGTATCCTGAAAATCGTCGGCATGGTGGGTGAACTTGCCGAGGCCATGGATAATATTTCGCTGGCCTCATCCGAGCAGATGCAGGGTATTTCTCAGGTCAGCATTGCCGTCAGCCAGATGGACGGGGTGACTCAGAACAATGCCGCGCTGGTTGAGGAATCTTCTTCTGCCTCACAGTCGCTGTCTGAGCAGGCGCACGCGTTGCGCGGAATGGTGGAAACTTTCCGGGTCTGAAACACTGCCTGTCAGACAGACGTCTGGCCGGTGTTACACGGTCGTAGTTCGCGCACCTGTTTCGCTGGCCAGTCCTAAATATGGCTGAGCACGAAACGCAGACATGCCTCCGGATCCATGCTGTTCAGCCGTACTTCGCCTTGATGGAATAAAGTTTATTGATACGCTTACAGAATCGTTTACTGTGCACAGGACTATCGTGCTCGATCCCTCTGCAGGCAGAGGGCCCAGACTGCCTCGCAGCAGAAGTAACAGGCCGTCGCTGGATAGACATTGAGCTGCTCGACGCGTACCACGCGCTATGGTTACGCAGACCAAACGCAATGCGTACTGCCCGCATAGCATAAAACGTTTCATCCGGGCTGGGATCGGCCCGGAATTTATCCGCCCAATGAATAATGATGTCACCGCGCTCCACCGCTTATGCATGCCGACGGCGTGCGGAAGTTAAGGTTCCGTGCGCATGACGATCAGTGCCGTGACTTTACTTTAGCCCGGTCGCTACGGGCATCAGGGTCTTACGAAGTCCAACATCAGCGAGGCCGGGGCTTTTTTTCGTATTTCTCTATTCCGCTCAAGCCCCTTAATACGCTCCTCAATCTCATGAATATACTGCTGTTCATTCGTAATCGGGTTTGCGGAAAGCGGGATGGGCTGGTCGGCAGAGAATGCCAGTCTGGCATCACGTTCAGCCTGAAGTTGTCTTGTCCAGCGGCACATAGCTATTGTGACCTGCCCCCAGGATTAGATACAAGGCTCAGTTAGTAATGTCGGATCCTTCACTCTCAGAATTACCCTTTCTCAAGCCCGCTGCAAATTCAGACGGCGCTGATAATTCAGCGCGGAGTGCGGGCGACATTCGTTATAATCCTGACGCCATTCACTGATGGTTTTCCTGGCATGACTGACGTCACTGAACCAGTGTTCATTCAGGCATTCATCGCGAAAGCGCCCGTTCGTTAAAACTCTCAATAAATCCGTTCTGTGTCGGCTTGCCGGGCTGGATAAGTCGCAGCTTCACGCCATGCTCAAAGGCCCATTGATCGAGCGCGCGGCAGGTAAATTCCGGGCCCTGATCGGTTCTTATCGTAGCCGGATAGCCGCGAAACAGCGCAATGCTGTCCAGAATACGCGTGACCTGAACGCCTGAAATCCCGAAGGCAACGGTGACCGTCAGGCACTCCTTTGTGAAGTCATCAACGCAGGTCAGGCACTTGATCCTGCGACCGGTGGCCAGCACATCCATGACAAAATCCATCGACCAGGTCAGATTGGGCGCCGCCGGGCGGAGCAGCGGCAGACGTTCTGTTGCCAGCCTTTTACGACGACGTCTGCGTTTTACGCCGAGTCCACTCAGATGGTATAGCCGGTATACTCGCTTGTGATTAACATGAAGTCCTTCGCGGCGCAGCAGGTGCCAGATACGGCGGTAACCAAAACGCCTGCGCTCCAGTGCCAGTTCTGTGATGCGCCCGGATAAATGCGCATCCGATGCCGGACGCTGCGCTTCGTAACGGCAGGTCGACAGGGACAAACCTGTAAGCCTGCATGCACGACGTTGCGAAAGACCGGTCGCATCACACATCAACATCACGGCTTCCCGCTTCTGGTCTGTCGTCAGTACTTTCGGCCCAGTCCCACCTGAAGCGCCTCCTTATCCAGCATGGCTTCGGCCAGCAGCTTCCTGAGTCGTGCGTTCTCTGCCTCAGGCGACCTGAGCCGCTTAACCTCGGGCACCTCCATGCCGCCATACTTTTTACGCCAGGTGTAAAACGTGGCATCGGAAATAGCATGCTTGCGGCAGAGCTCGCGGGCAGAAACTCCGGCTTCGGCCTCGCGGAGAATACTGATGATCTGTTCGTCGGAAAAACGCTTCTTCATGGGGATGTCCTCATGTGGCTTATGAAGACATTACTAACATCGGGGTGTGTTAATCAACGGGGGTCAGGTCAGCTGATGTACTGCGCAAATTGCCCGCACTTAGCCCCCATGCTTTAAGGGTAGCGGGGTATACTGGCGTCAGAAGGATTTTAGTGATCAGAATTTCTGGCTTCCCTTCTTAATCTTTCCATCGCAAGGGCGTCGTCCTGATAAGAAATGGCGAAAAATTTAAATTGTACTTATTTGAGTACATGTTCCATAATAGCCGTCAACTGATGGGAGTTAATAACATGCATTCAATCAATTTTACCGATGCCCGCAAACATTTCGCAGATACGATGAAGCGGGTCACTGACGACGCCGAGCCTGTGCGCGTTATGCGCCGAGACGCACCTGATGTTGTGATAATCGATGCAGAAGAGTATGAGGCACTGATAGAAACGGTGTACCTGTTCAGCAACCCGGCAAACGCTGCGCATATTAATGAGTCAATGAAACAGGCGGAGCGGGGCGAGTTTGTCGAAGTGGAATATTAAGTTCACGAAAAATGGAGCTGACGATCTCAATTACTGGCGCGATACAGACAAAAAGAAGTTTGAACGCGTGCGGCAATTGCTTCACAGCATTGAGGCCGATCCGCTGACTGGCATTGGCAAACCTGAACGGTTACGGCATCACAAAGATCCAGCGCTCTATTCGCGACGCATCGATCAGAGCCACCGGCTGGTCTACTCAATCCAGAACGGAGAGATTATTATCTATGCAGCACGTTATCACTACGGCGATAAATCGTGATAATCAGTCAGCCCGCGTTTGCGGGCTTTTTCATGCCCGGCGGATAAGGAGGGATAAGATATGATGAACGTTCAGCCGGGAAGTATGAGGTATCTCTGGCGGGTAACGCATCCGTCGTAGCGACACATGCCGGGCGGGTGTGGAAGAATGCTCAGTGATCACGGGAATATGACCTTCACACCCGGTAGTCTGACACCGTAACAGCCGCGCAAATCCTCAACAGCAAAACGGCCAGCCTATGGCCGGAATGTACCGGGATCGCAACTAGCGCGAAACCCTGACGATATGAGCAATCGGCTAACGTGACGCGTGGTTTGCGGGCGCGTCAGAAACGCCGAGAACGTTCCATCGTGCGGTGCCGGTGTTATTTTCTGACTCATAAGTCTGGCACCCTCCATCCGGACTGCCTTCCGCAGCTTACTAATTTATTAACCTATTAACGGAATGCATGCTGTGAATGTGACCTGCTCCCCGTTGATTACTTACAACGCATGGCTATTTATAACTTGATTTCCTGTCTGCCCATGGCCAGTAGTGGCCGGTGTGATTGAGCCTGAAAGGGCCGGGAGGAGCGGGTCTACGGCCTCAGGCAAAAATATTTTAATAAGGAATGTTTCCTTTCAACGGGAGGCGGCCATACCAGGTTTTTTAGCAGGGGCACAGCAGGCCAGACTAATCCTCATCTTCCATCAGCGTGACCATGGCCCCTTTATGCGCCTCGACCATGCGGATATACCGCATTACCGTCTGAGTCTGTGTCCACGTGCCTTCCTGCATGATCTGCGCAATGGATACGCCTTTCCTGGCCATATCCTGCGCGGCGCCGACGCGCGCGCTGTGGCCGCTCCAGCTGGCGTAACGCCCTTTATTGGTTTCCGCGCGGGTCGTCTGGCCAGCCTCCCGCCTTGCCCGGTGCCAGATGTCTTCCAGGCTGGGCGCACTCATGGGCGTGGTCGGAACGACGGTCACCTTATTTGACCGGTGAACGGGGCAGAACAGCGCTGCCTCAGACTCGTCCGCCAGACCCGCCGCGCGAATCCATTTCATCAGCCGTTCTGAAGAACGCGTGCTCAGCGCTTTGACGATGCCGCCGGAATGCAGAATGGTTTTGGTCCACCCCACGTCGAGAATAACGCGGCCGTCAGCCGCGCGCGTGACGTCGCGCACCCGCAGGCGTGACAGCTCGCTCATCCGCAGCAGGGTGCCGTATGCCACGTGGACGAAAGCCAGATCACGCAGGTGCTGCAGACGGGGCGAATGCTGCCATAGCTCATCCAGACGGTCGAGATCCGGACGGCAGAAGGGCACGGCCTGTCCCGTACGTTCGCCGGACATGATGGCGGTGCGGTTAATTTTCTTTCTGGCGCGCACCACGTCAGGTGATACCGTCGGAGGGACCAGCCCCGCGTTACGGTGTAACATTGAAATAAGCGCAGCGTGCACCGAAACAGTTGACGTCGATCGGCCGATTGCCTGTAGATGAAAGAGATAGTCCTGCAGATCCTCTGGCGACATGGGAAGGAACGAGCGCCGGTTTGCCTGCGACCAGCGCCAGCAGATTCGCATGACGCTCAGCAGCTGACGCCACGTGTTGGCCGAAAAGGCCTCTCGATGGCGGACGAACGCGGCCAGCCTTTCGGTCAGGTCATCATCCGGCGCCGCTCCGGGGATGAGACCGGTAAAAACGGAGAGATCGTTCATCCTGTTCAGTTTTCTCCCATGTACGCCCTGGCGACGCTACGTGAATTCTGAGGAAACAGCAGGGTGGTTACCCGCCAGATTTCACGTAGCGCTGCCTGTTTTTCAGTCACTTTTATGCCCGGCTACCACCTGTATAAACTGCCACAAAGGTCAGGATCCGGCCCGGATCCGCATGATACAGGGTTTCTGCGGCCCTGTCTGGCCTTATATAATGATAATTATATAAGGTTAAAATATCAGGTTTGCCTTAGTTATGGAAGGCGCCAGCACTTCAGGCCTTAAAAAATGCTATCATGTGGATTAATGATTGATATTTATGACTTTAAAAGGCGGCTTTGCATAACAAAATGGACCTATAAATGGTAACGCCTTGGATATAAATTGATTTTTTGATATTATGATTTCCTTAGTGAAAATTTTTTGAGATAGAAATATTTCGATTAGATGTAAAATTAGGGTATAAAATCGTCATTTTTTCACCCTAAAATATAAAGCATTAACATTGATTGAAATTAAATAGCCATGTTAATGTCATTAACTCAGTAACACTTACTTCAAAGTTTATGGATGACGAAATGAATAGATCAACATATTTTGACTTATGTTCACGAAGACTCTCTTTATTATGCTTTGAAGTTGAAGCTCGCGGAAAGTTAAATGTGTTGAATTATCATTTACACTGCGAAGACTTCTATATCGGCTTGTTCAATAATTTATTTAGTTACTCATTAAAAAACACGAATGAAACATCTAGTAATGCTGCAGGTATTGACCTCTTAGATTCAGCACAAAAAGTGGTATTGCAAGTTTCATCAACCGCAACCAAAGATAAAATAGAATCCGCTCTTACTAAAGATTTAAGTTCTTATTCTGACCACAATTTTCAATTTGTATCAATTGCTAAAGATGCTACAGCACTTAGAGGTAAAAAATATAATAACCCTCATAGTTTGTCATTCGATACAACGGCCGACATTCATGACTTAAAATCTCTACTTGCTAAAATACAACATTTAGAAATCACCAAGCAAAAAGAAATCTACAATTTTCTAAAAGAGGAGTTGCATGATGATCTTTCAGAACCACTTTCAGAAACAAACATCGCTGAAATAATTAATATATTAGCAAAAGAAAACCTAAATAATCCTTCAGAAAAATCAGAAGCAGAGTCATTTAATATTGATGATAAAATCACTTTCAATAAATTAGACTTAGCTAAAGATATAATTGAAGATTATAAAATATATCACAGTCAAGTATCTCATATTTATACTCAGTTCGATCAAATGGGTAACAATGTGAGTCTTTCAGTGCTTTCTTCGTTCCGAACTAGTTATATTAAACTTCGAAAAAGTTACGAATCTGATGATCTTTTCTTCAAAATCATCGAAGATGCTATGAAAACCGTCAGTGAAAGCGCTAATTTTACACAACTACCTTTAGAAGTGCTCGAGCTTTGTGTTAGCATATTAGCAGTTGATGCATTTATCAGATGCAAAATTTTCAAAATCCCGAGGTAATAATTTATGTTGCTACCTAGAGACATGCTCCCTACAGATAGCCTATATTTTGTTGGTGGTTATGTTATTTCCTCGTTAAAAGAAAACAATAACATTAAATTATTAGACTTGTATTTAATCACTAAAGAAAAAATAAATGTTTCGATTTCAATATTTATTTTGTCACTAGATTGGCTTTTCTTGATTGGAGTGATTTTAGAAAACAAACAAGGAAATTTAGAATATGTTCATTAAATCACTTCAAATTAATGATATTGATGGCGTAGTTAGATTCATACCTTTCCACTCAGGTATGAATCTCATAATAGATGAAACAAGTTCTGAACCATCCAAACTGACTGGTAACAATGTTGGGAAAACAACATTACTTATGTTAGTAGATTTTTGTTTAGGATCCGATGGAAAATCAATTTATACGGATCCTGAAACAAAAAAAGGTGAATATACCCTTGTTAAAGATTATCTAACAGGTAGAGAAGTTCTTATAACATTAATTCTATCTGAGAACCTTAATGACCCTCTCTCTAATCAATTAATAATAGAGAGAAACTTTCTATCGCGTAAAAAGTGCATCCGTAGAATCAACGGAAAGCAACTGACTATAGATGAGTTTGAAGAGTGCCTTGTTGAAAATTTGATACCTGGTCATTATGGAAAGAAGCCGACTTATTCTCAGATAATTTCAAATAACATTAGATATAAAGATATTAGTGTTTCGAATACTTTAAAAACCCTAAATTCTTTCACCAGAGATGATGAGTATGAAACTCTTCATTTATTTTTACTTGGCTGTGATTTCCACAAAGGAGCTTTAAAACAAGATCTTCTTGCTCAAATTAGAACTGAGCAAACTTTTAAAACTCGCTTGGAATCGAAACAAACCCGTTCAGCATATGATACATCTCTTGCTTTATTAATTGATGAGATTGAAACGCTAGATAAGAAAAAAAATAAATTCTACAGCAGTAACAGTATTGAACATGACATTGACAATCTGAATCAGACAAAGTTTCAAATAAAGTTCATATCATCCAAGCTCAATAGAAATAAGATGCGTTACAATCTTATCCTTGATGCCGTGAAAGATATTGAAAGCGGTAAGATGGATATAGATACAAATGAACTTAGAAAACTTTATGGTGAAACGATAGAAAAAATTGGTGATATACCTAAAAGTTTTGAAGACCTATTATATTTTCATAATAAAATGATAGAAGAAAAAGTTAGATATATCTCCAAAGAACTTCCGGAGCTAACTCGCATCATTGATGAAGATACAAACTCACTCTCATTTTTTATGATTAAGGAAAAAGAGTTAGTAACTAAAATAAATGAGAATGTGTCAGTCAGTGAATTAGAAAATTTAATCATTGAATTGAATGAAAAACATCGTAAAAAGGGAGAGTTTGAAGCTATTATTGAACAAATATCTAACACCGAAACATCACTCAATGAATTATATCAATCGCTTAATGGTATTGATGATGAACTTTTTTCCAGCGAGTTTGAAACGCAAATACAAACGCAAATTAATAAATTTAATAAATATTTTGCAGCCGTATCTTTAGAGCTTTACGGAGAAAAATATGCAATGAAATTTGATAAAAAAACCACTAAATCAGGGCAGCGCGTATATAAATTTAGCACATTCAATACTAATTTTAGTTCAGGAAAAAAACAAGGAGAAATCGTTTGTTTCGATTTGGCATACATTCTATTTTCAAATAACGAAAACATTCCTAGCTATAACTTTTTATTGAATGATAAAAAAGAACTCATGCATGATAATCAACTTATTGAAATATCAAAATTTGTAGAAGCTAATAAAGAAAAAGTCCAGTATATAGCCTCAATCCTTAAAGATAAACTTCCAGCTGAATTAAATAATGAAAAATTTTTCATTATAAAATTATCCCAGCAAGATAAGCTATTTAAAATAGAAAATGCTTAATGCGTTTTATTTAGCTGCTAGCAATACTGATAATAATGCCACTAAAATAATTAACCGCCCGTAAGGGGGAATGCGTTCTGATGCCAGGCTGTATGTCGAGGGTGGGCATTTACCGGCAGACAATGCGGTCACTGTCTGAATGGTGTTCAGCATTGAGACTAGTGAGGGATGTTCATAACAACACCGCAGGGAACAGAATAACTAATCTAAACGGGCCACTCAGGCATCTTATTTAACATAATTAGTATTGTGCGAATCCAATTTGATAATGTCACTTTTTAGCTAGTTCATAATGTCACCCAGATATGGTTCTTTTGCCACCTTTCTGGGAGATCTCTGCTGATGCTGGTGACCATGTCCAACAAAGAGCTTCACCGTCTTCCCGTCATTCAGGCTGTTATCGAAAAACGTCTGCGCCGCCGTGATGCTGCTTCACAGTTACAGCTCACTGAACGTCAGGTTCAGCGGTTGATTAACCGCTATCGCGAGTCCGGTGCTGCCGGGCTGACAAACGCGCGCCGTGGTAAACCCGGTACTCATCGGATTGATGATGCGCTGCGATGCCGGATACTGACGCTGCTACATGAAAATTACGTGGGTTTCGGACTCACACTTGCCGCAGAAAAGCTCCGGGAGGGTCACGGGACGCTGTCTCCGTTGAGACGCTGCGATGCTGGATGACTGCTGACGGACTCTGGATCCCGCAGGCTCGCCGTCAGCCCCGGGTATATCAGCCACGCCAGCGGCGGGATTGTCCTGGCAAACTTATCCAGATCGACGGCTCTCACCATGACTGGTTCGAAGGCCGTGCACCAAAATGCTGCCTTCTGGTTTACATTGATGATGCGACAAGCCGTCTGATGCACCTGCGCTTCTGCCAGAGTGAATCGGCATTTGATTACATGGTGGCGACGCGCGATTACATCGACAAACACGGCAAGCCGGTGGCGTTTTACAGCGATAAGCACACAGTATTCCGCGTCAGCCAGGCCGAAACACGCCGTACCGGCGTGACACAGTTTGGACGCGCTTTGCACGACCTGAACATCGAGCTTATCTGTGCCAACAGCTCGCAGGCCAAAGGTCGCGTCGAACGCGCGAATCTTACGCTTCAGGATCGGCTTGTAAAGGAGATGCGGCTGGAGAACATTTCCGGCATTGATAACGCGAATGCCTTGCTTGAGACATTTATCAGTGACTTCAACCGCCGCTTCGGCAGGCCGGCAACATACCCGAAAAATCTGCATCGGCCTGTGTCAGAAACGCGCGCAGAGCTGGATAATATTTTCGCCTGGCAGACGTTACGCACTCTCTCAACATCCCTGAGGTTCAGTACGATAAAATGCTTTATCTGGTTGAGCCTACGGAAGAAAACGCGCGCATTGCTGGCGAAAAAATCATCGCTTTCGATTACCCGGATGGCACGATTGCATTTCGCTACGGTGCCGGGGGGCGCAGATGCAGAGTATAAAAGCCCGCAGCATGCTGCATTCGGTGAAGCCGTACCGCCCCAGCTTGGCGGCCAGGTCCGTGGCGCTGAACGGGTGCATGGCCCGTCTGGTATCTGTGTTTTCTCTCATCAGTCTCACTGTTTTTTCCCGTGATGCCGGCAGGGTCCGTGCGGTTGCGCCGTCCTGCCGGCCATTAAAAATATCAGGTGGATTCGTTACGGATTGTATACGGCGCCCGTAACGCTGATGACGTAGTTGCCCGCTTTGGGCAGTTTCGATGATACAGCGTTAACGTTATAACCAAAATTATTGACATTTTGATTACTGAAAATGTAAATCCCTTCTGACGTTTCGATATAATCAGTGTCTTGTGATGTGGGATATACCCGATATTCCAGTTTGTAGTCATCCTTGAGGTTATGGCCTGTCGCATACGTTACAAACGCCTTACTACCAGGTGCGTCGGTGTTTAAGGCAAGCTGCGCACTTGCCCCGGCCTCCTTAATTCTCAGGTTACCCGTTGCAATCAGGCCAGAGGCCAGTGTTGGTGTGGAAGCCCCCGCCTTCAGTCCTTCAACAGGTGTCACGGTGTTTTCCAGCGTTATAGGCTGGTTGAGCGTCACGGTGGCGGTGGCGGTAGTCTTCTGCGTGATGCTGCCCGTAGTCACCAAATCCGCCATGGCCATCTGGTTGAAACAGACGGCGACGACAAGGGCGGTCAGTAAACGAATTTTCATGGTTTTTCCTCTGGTTTAGTATTTCCGAGCCGGCAGGATTGCCGGTCTCAGTCTGTTGTGGCCGCGCTCAGCGCCACGGCCCACGTGTCGGCGGCGGCGTTCTGGTCGCCGTCGGCCTCAATGCGGAATGCAACGCTGCGCTCCGCGTTAATCGTCATGATTCCGCCTTCCAGCGTCGGTCCCGGCTGCCATCCCTCTCCGCTCAGGCGCACCCGCAGGGTGTTACCAGCATGTCGCTGCCCGGTCAGTACGCAGCGGGTTGAGCTGCCGCCCGCCGCATCCGCAGCGCACCATAGCCGGAAGCCGCCATGCGGCGCGTCGCTGCTGACGCGGCCCCGCATCAGCAGCGTGCCGTCCCTGACCGGCCCGGCCTGCAGGCCGGGAGTGGCGGTCAGCTGAAGCACAGGGCCGGCCTGAGCGGCTCCCGCCACGGTCAGCAGCAGCCCCGTCAGGGCAAAATGCCAGCGCCGGGCACTGGCGGTTGCGTTATTCATGTTTTTCTCCGTGTTGTGCAGCCCGGCGACAGACCGCGCTGAAGGTGTAAAGGCCGGCCGGGCCCTTTTCTCCGGGCAGCCGGTAGTCCGCCTGACAGCTCTCGTTGTCCGCGCGCACCATCAGATGACCCGCAGGCGGCAGGCCGGTAAGAAAAGCCTGCCCGCTTCCGTCCGCGAGACCCGCGCTTCCGGCTTTTCCCGACACGCTCACCTGCGCCCCGAACGGCACGGGTGTACCGTTCGGGTGCCGAAGCGTGACCAGAGCCCGGGCGCCGGATCGCGTCCGGAAGGCCGCCATCACGACTGCACCGGCAGCTGGCACCACTCTCACATCGGTCTGCGGCACATCCACATCATCCTGCAGAGTGGTGGTGTCCAGGCTCACCAAATTGTCCTGATAGTCGGCCAGCCCGGACACGGAGGTGTAGCCTCGCCAGTCCGTACTGACGCCCGGCCACCCACCCACGCCCACGCCAGCGGCGCCGGGGGCACTCACCAGCGCAACCGTGTCGGCCAGCGGCTGGCTGAACGTAACCCCGTGCCGGTGAGCAATTACGCCGCCCGCCACGCTGACGTCGGCCTGTCGGCCCGACGCGCTGTAGCTGTAGCCGGCACTGGCCGTCCCGTAGGTGCCGGCCCACCCCGCATGCAGACTGCCACCCGTCGGGTCTGACCCGCTGCCGGGGCGGTAGCTTTCCCGCATGCTCCAGTCCAGCCGGTCGTTCACCGCCCGGCCGCTCAGCGCCACTTCCTGCGCCTGTGCGCCCTGAGTCGGGGCCGTCAGGCTCCAGCTGGCGCGGGTGCTCTGGCCGAGCGGCACGCTCAGCCACAGGCTCAGCAGACCGTCCTGGCAGCCGAGCCCGGTACGGCTCTGCTGCCAGCTGAGCGACACGGATGCGCCGTGCAGCGACGCGCTCCAGCTGGCGCCGTAACCGTAGTCCGGTCCGCTGCCGCCCCGCCAGTCCGTACGGGTGACGTTCAGACCCAGCGCGCCCGCCGCGCCCAGCGACTGGCTCACCTGCATCGTGCTGCGACCGCGCACTGACCGCCCGGCGGGATACGCAGGGCGGTCAGTGCGCGGCCAGCGATCCAGGGTATCAGTCATAGACAGGTAGCCGGGTGAGGCATACTGCACGCTCGACAGGGCAAGGCCCGTTCCCGTGCCACCCAACTGGCTGCTGTATCGCACCCGCCAGGCAGCTCCCGCCCGTGCCCCGTCATACGGGGTGCGGGCACGTGCCGCCGTGGCGTCAGCCGAGACGGCACCCCAGCGGCCCAGCGAGCTTCCGAGCCCCAGTGATGCCCCGCTGTAGTATGCTGCCTCCTGCAGTCCGCCATAAAGAGTCAGTCCGCGGGGCAGCCCGTACATCAGGGTGGCCTGTGCGAACGGTGTCCGGGCAACCCCCACCTCAGACGGGCGGTAGCGGCCCGCGACCATGCTGTACCTGAGGTATCCTTCGTGCAGCGCCACGGCCGGCGTCTGCCACGGAACCGTAAAGAACTGGTTATGCCCGTCCGCCTCATACACCGTGACCTGCAGGTCGTCTCCGCCCTGCCCCGCAGGCAAATCCTCAATACTGAAAGGCCCGGGCGCGACCTGCAGCATCCTGAGCAGATAGCCATGCTGGCGTATCTCAATCCTGGCCCGGGTGCGCGCCACGCCCCTCACCGCAGGCGTGTAGCCGCGCTCGTCCGCCGGTATCATGGCTTCGTCTGTGGCAAGCATGGCGCCGGTGAACGGCACGCCGTCAAAAACGTCGCCGGAGGTGGTGCGCTCACCGAGCGTCAGGCGGCTCTTTATCTTCACGAACCCGCGCTCTGCCCAGGCGTAAGCCCGCTGCCAGCGTCCGCCACTCTGCCAGCTCAGGCTGCTGCGCACGCGCCACGGGCCGGCATTGATGCCCGGCTGCAACTGTGCCCACGATGTCTCCGCCGGGCCGCCGGGCTGGCCGGCCGTGCGTGAGGTGGCGGCGCTGTAGTTCATTCTGAAGGCGGTGATGCCGTTGTCCCAGAGCGCCTCCGGCGCAAGACCGCCGTAGTGCGGACGCAGGGCGGCCTGCGGAATGTTCAGTCTCAGCTGCAATGCCGCCACGTCCGCCGTCAACTGCGACTGCGGTATGGCCGACAGGCGGGCGCACGCTTTTTCGCCTTCGGCCAGCGCAGGCCAGGCCGCCGTATTGACTCCCCAGCGCAGCAGCTGTGCAACGCTCAGGCAAGGCTGCAGACTTTCTCCCGACGGCGCTTTTACCAGTCGCAGCGTGATGTCCTGGCTGTCAACCTGTTCGCCGTTAAGCAGAACGTCCATCCGGTAGGTGCCCGGCTGCTGCAGCCCCTGTTCAAGCAGTGACAGGTCCGCGTTTTTCGCCGTGCCGCCGAGCAGCGAGGCGTCAAAATGATACTGCTGCGCAGGCGCGCCGGAGGTAAAGCACACTACCGGCAGGGCCGTGATGAAAGCTGTACGACGCACGCGTCCCTCCGGCTCTTCGCGTTAAATCGGATAAATCAGTCAGCTCTGGCCTCAAACTGTCGGCTCTCGCCCCCCTGGTCGTTGATGACGCTCCACTTCACGTCCGTTGCCGAGCCTGCAGGCAGCGGCAGCGTCACGCTTCCCTGCGGCGGGACATAGGTCAGGTTACCGACCTCTTTCCCCCCCACGCTCACCGCCTTCAGGTTCATGTAAAATGGCGTCGGATTACTGACCCTTAACTCCTTACCTACGCGCGTCCAGGTGAGCGCGCCGGCCGAATCTTCCGGACTGCCCTTCAGGCCGGACGGCCTGAAAATCAGCTTGTCACACATGCTGATGGCCATGTTCACGGTCATCGACACCCCGGCTGCGTGACCAGACGCGTCGCCCGACGGCGGCAGCGCTTTCACGCACAACCAGTACAGGCTCTCCCGCGTCGGCGAAAGGCTGCCTCCGGTGCGGATAATACGCAGCCGGCTCTGCTGGTTTGCTTCAAGGCGGAACAGCGGCGGCGTGACCAGGAAGGGAGCCGGCGTTTTCTTGTCCTCGCCGGTCACCGTGGACTGGACCAGCATGGGGCGGTCCTGCGGGTTTGACACCGACAGCTGCGCCCCAGGCGCCCCTTCCGGGTAGATAACCCGTGTGGATCCGAGTGTTACGCGGAAAGCGTTAGAGCTCGTTGCTGGCTGGAGTACCCCCGCTGTTGCAGAGAGGCACTGGGTAAGCAAAACTCCGGCCAGCAGGGTTTTAGTGATTATTGAATGGTTCATGCGATGGTCCCGTTATATTTACGCCGTCAGACAAAATACAGGTGCCGTCTGCCTGAAAGGGATAAACGCGGCGGCCTGTCAACTGAGGTCTTAATTCAGGACGCGAATCATAGTGACGGGAAGGGGCTGAGAAAACCCATCAGGGGTTAACCCGTCGTTAACTTTCAGGAAAGGTTCAAGCGTACAGAGCAGGAAGGGGGGCTATACTTCGTGTCCACGGTATGAATACCCGTTGGCTATACCCCAGGTAATCATTATTAACGGACAACTCCTTTGCTCAGTGTTTTCACAAGGCGGCTCACCGCCGGCGTCAGGGCTTGATAACAAAGTGTTCTCATTTAAACTATCCTGTATTCCCATAATCCCCCCCCTGACAGAGGTGTTGAAAAACACATCAGCTCTGCTTTTTGCACACACTGACTAAGGAACCATGATGGATAAGGATAATAACCGTGGTATGCGGGACTGGCTTATCTTCATCCGCACAGCAGAATCCGGGAGCATTTCAGAGGCTGCCCGGCAGTTGAATATAAGTACCGCAGCCGTCAGCAAGGCCGTCGGTCGCTTGGAGAATTATCTGGGTGCGATACTGTTTAGCCGGACGTCGCAGGGAATGAACCTGACCGAAACGGGCCTGACAACGCTAAACCGTGCAAGGGAGATCACTGAGTCCTTTTATTCGCTGCTTGAGGACATCCGTAATCCGGACAATGAAATAAAGGGACATATCCGTCTGACGGCACCCGCCATCGTGTGTGAGTTTCTGGCCAATGAATGGGTCTTCGATTATGCGCAGATGCATCCGAAAGTGAAGGTGTTCCTCGACGCGCGTGAACGCAGCGATCTTAGCCGGGAATCCCCCGAACTGGATGACCTGGTATTGCGCAGTGGTAGGATTGAAAGTGAAGACCTGGTGCACAGAAAGCTGTCTCCCCTGAAGCTTGTGCTGTGTGCCAGTCCCCGTTATCTTCAGCAGCATCCGGTCATTTCTCATCCGCGCGACCTGGAAAATCATCAGCTTCTGGGGATGCACCATCACGGCCTTGCAGGTCCGATCCTGTTTTTCAGGGGAGAAGAGTCCTATGCGCTGGAGCGGGATGCTGAAACAGGCATCTCATCAAACAACCTATTCGCTATGTTGAACCTGGCGATTCAGGGGTGCGGGATCAGCGTCGCCACGCCCGGCTGGCTGGCTTCCGGTTATATGAGGCGTGGACAAATTGAAATCATTCTGCCGGAATGGAATATACCTGACCTCCCGGTCTGGCTTATCTGGCGTCAGCGCCCCCGACACACCAGGATTTTCACTGATTTTTGCAATTATATCGAGGAACGCTGGAATACGCGCCCGCAGCTGATTGCTGATGACCACGCGGCGCCTCTGCTGCAGCCCGATTTTCTTGCACGGCATGACACCAGAAAACCGTAACCGCCCAGTGCTCATTGATAAGCGTGGCATCGCTTTCATCATTCCACAGACTTCACCGAATGTTTTGTCTGTACACTGTAAAACGAACAGCACGGAAAAAAGCGCAGCGGAAAATTCTAGGCTGGCTGAACCATGCAATGTCCTTGATGTCCCTGAATGAATGGAGGACGTTATGGAAGTGTTGATCACTACACTCAAGGCAATTCGTGTTGCCCTCAGCGTGATTATCTTTTTGTTTGAATTTATGCGTTAACAGCTCCCCTGCCGGTCAAGGCCGGCAGGGCCATTTACCTATCGTTGAAGCCCTTATCCCTGGTGGCCTTTTTATACAAGCCCCTGAAAAGCATATTAAGTAAATTCTGTCTATTTCCGACAATTATCCCTAACTTACCCACCGTTTCTGTGGATAAGGTTGCATGTAGTGGTTCTACCAGCTGATATACATACTATATGTAGCTCCTGCTGCGCCATTTTCTGCTGACGCGCTCGATTGCAGACTGTATAACGGCTTCGCTGATCACACCCGGTAGTACTGTAGTATTCGCAGCTGTTGCGTGTTCAGATAGCATAATAATGCCTTGGCGTCCCCGTCAGGCCCAGCATTTCTGGCCGGTTAATCATAATGCAATGATACGATCAGCCAGCGAGTTTTCTCTCATATTGACTTACCGTGCCCCGGCTGTATCTACTGCTTATATTATTATGAATAACCGATATGCCCGCTGTCTGTTAAGGGTTCAAAATCTGATGTAACGTCGCAATACAGGGATTAAAATTTTGAGATGAACAGCAGAGTCCGGCTCAGAATAAGGGGTGTACTGATTGAAGATTATATGAAGGGAGAAACGTGAGTCAGATAAAGCCTCTCTCCTGTTCAGCCTCACTGAGAATTGCATTTTTAAACTAAATTGAATTTTAATCCGATAATCACTCGTTCTTTCTTCATGCTTAACATTGATCAGTTTAAGGTCTGTGTTGCTTTAGCCAGACCTGGCTCTGTAATATGCAGGTAATTAAAGAACGTTTGCTTCCGGGAATTTCAGACTGAAATTTTTATGGTTTTTATTTTAAAAACAGCGGTTTAAAGTTTTTTTTTGCGGGGAATCCCTTCTGAATTTCCCGCAACTGGCACTAAGTTATGCGCCTTTTGCCTTCACAACCATACGCTCGATGACGCTTCTGACCGCGGCATCAAGTTCAGCCTGACAGGCTGCAGAAAGGCGCGAGAATTCATAGGTAACCACCCGTTTATCTGAATCCGTTTTCTTTCTGGCAAACTGCTTTTTATCAGCAAATTCAGCCAGTTTTTCAGTCACGACTTTCTTGCTGGCCGATCCTTTTTTGGGCTCTGCGCTTTCAGCGCGAAAATAACTGATTATCTTTGCCTTATAGGTGGGATCCCCCCTGTCGTAATGCGCGTCACTTTCGATACGTGCACGGACATGGCCAGCAAACTCCTCCGTGCTGATGCCTCTCGCACGGGCTCTCTCAGTCACCTCAAGCAGAATCTGGTAGTCACTGATTGAGAGTTCACTGACCGAAGGAAAAACTGCAATGATCTCGTCTGGAACTGCAGCCGCCTGAAACGCCCGGGTGACCTTAGCCGCAGAAAGTCCTTCTGCGGCGGCAATATCAGACTGATTCATATCTGCAGGATACATCAGCTTTAATCGTTTACCGAGTTCACGAAGCGTATGTTCTCTGGCAGTCTGAATGTCAGCGGCCAGCTGTCTGGCATCAGAAAGAGACAACGCATCACGCGTCACCAGCACTTCAAAGGCGGTCCCGTTGTAAAGGCAGGCGGCCCGACGGCGTGAACCATCGAGAATCTCTGTACGTCCGTCTACCTCCCGGCCAATAGCGGGAAAGAACTGCTGCAGTCTGATGGTACGGGAAATATCACTGACCGATTCGCGCGTCAGAAAGGCCTGGTCACGACCATTAACGGTTGCGTCTACAAAAGTCTGTGCTTCAATGTGATCATGCAGAAACTTTGTCAGAACAAAACGGGCCTGAGCGCCAGACTTCAGGGTGAACACCCGCTCGCTGTCTGACTCACTCATCATTTTCGAAAAACTTGAGTTACCCAGCTGCCGGCCCAGCTTCACCATTTCTTTCTTCATTTCACACCCCTGATGAACTCGATCCTTTTAAATACAGCCTGAGTAAAGCGTTCTGCTTCCCGTTTTGCCTTTTTGAGCGCTTCAGCACTGCCCGGATAAGAACCGGGATCGGCGCTGATGATAGTATCAAAGCTCTCACCACAACGTTCAAAGCCATCAAGCCGTGGCAGTGCCGCATCAAGAATGTAAGACGTAAAGACGTCGCGAGCCAGACCATGCGTCATCTCATGATCACGTTTTGAGGTCATTTTCGACATAAAGCCGATATTCCCTTTTATACGTGGTGTGATTCCCTCTTCTTCAAGCTGCTCAATCATTTCAGGCAGTCGGGTGAGATATTTCAGAGTGGAGTGAAAATCCACCTGTGCCGGCGGCGTGGGTGTGAGCAGTAAATCGCTTGCCGCGAGAGCATTCAGCATAAAGGCATCAAGGTGAGGACCGGTATCAATAAAGATAAAATCATAATCCCCGCCAACACGGTCAATGATAGTGCGGCGCAGAACCTCTGAGGGTAACTTGTCCGGCAGGTGTTCTCTGACGAGATCATTCCACTGACTGGCAATGAAACCATCGTCTATGGAAGCAGGGATCACATCCACACCAGGAATGATTGTGGGTTTGATAATGTCTTCACGGAGCTGCTCAGCGTCAAGATCGTTAAGCATTGCCTGTGCAGCCGTCTCCATTATGGAGCCAATGCTGTTTTGCTGGCTGAGAAACATGGTGCTGGAGGCCTGGGGATCAAGATCAACCACAAGCACACGAAGATCATGCTGTAGAAGGTCCTGATGAACACGTAAACCATGTGCAAGCGTCACCGTGCTCACGGTTTTCGAAACACCGCCCTTAAGATTCACAACAAAGATGACAAAGGGACCTTCCCCGGTGTGCAAATCACGGTATTTAGGCACTTTGCGGTGAGCGTAAATATCAACAACGTCTTTAATGGTCAGAGCATAGTGTCGGGTATTACCGGCATCTTTTCTGCCGAATACATGCCCCTGCGCTTCCATTTCATCGATCGCCTGCTCAACTGCACGCCGGCTGAGTTTAGGAAGGTTAGCCACAGAGTTACGTGTGAATGTCTGGTAGTACTGATCTAGGCCAAACTCATTTCGTCTTAAGGATATATCGTCACTCATACTGCGCAACATTGCGCTTGCCCTGCGCGCGGTCTCATCCACGCCACCATAATGACTTTTCATTTAACCGTTCCGTTGTCAATTTTTATGTTGATTGTACATGTTAAAAAAGTCAGAGCAACAATTTTCGAAAAGACATGGATTAATTGTACATTCAAATAATATATTGCTCACTGTACCGCGCTTTTTCTGTCAAAAGTGAAGTCCTGGTAATGAAGTAATTACAGTCACAGGATAAGTGATGCACTTAGATTAAGACAAATTTAGCCCATACTTTAAAACATACAACATACTGTTTTTATTATAATTTATTTGTTTATTTCAAACTGAAATTCCCTTTAACTCAGCGAGGATCAGCAATGTCTTTCAGATAATTTGCAGATGATCTTTGTACAGTTTTTGTAAGTTTTTTTAGGACATTCATGCTTGCTTCAATAAATTTAGCGGATGCACCATTTTGATTAAAACTGAGTTAGGTCATTTCTCCTTAGAGGGTTAAAAGACTCATCTACTCGACCTTATAGACACCCCAATCTCTGCCATAGAAGACTTACGACTCATAGCATCAACGATTAAACAATAAATCGTGTGTGCTGGTGGGAAATGGTTATCCTGAAAGAGAATGTGTGCTGGCGGGATGTCATTATCCCAAAGGAAAATGTGTGCTGGCGGGTATTAAAAAGAACAGGACTTAAACATGTGTGCTGGCGGTTCTGTTTATAGGCAGCCCTATAAAAGCCATCTATAACGGGCTATATGCGGCCACTGACTTATAAGCTGGATGCACATTTACTTTGCCGAAGCAAAAAGATGCAGGCTGGCAGGCTATTTTCTTCTTTTTGGATACAGAAATGTGTGCTGGAGGGATACGAGTTCAGGTAAAACTAAAAATGTTCTATGGCCGGTCAAGCCCGTCCGAAAGTCACGATCATGTATGCTGGCGGAAAACTGAGCCTTAAGGACTCCAAAAAATGTGTGCTGGCAGGATGGGCTTTCCAGAATGACTCATACTTATGTGCGTTAGCTGGAGATTCATGTGTGCTGGAGGGAATCAGCTGTGCTTAAAATACCCGATAGTGTGTGCTGACGGGCTGCTGTTCAGAGTCAGAGCACTTTATATATGCCCAGGAAGGTTTCCGGAACAATGCATTGCCTGAACATGTGCGCTGGCGGACTAGCATAATTGCTATTCTGAAGTGGAGGCTGTCTAGGGTTCCCGATAGCACACATTCAGATGTCAGACGGTTTAAGTTTTGGATTACGCTTATGAATAATAACGAAATTTTCCCGCGCTTTACGGACCAGGGAGAATTCCAGGTAACCTATCTTTTGTAACTGCTCAAGCGCTTTTTTGATTGTGCGGTTTTGTTCGCTTACAGAACTGCTGAGAGAGAGACGTTCACGTAAACGTGAAAAGCTTACCGGAATAGGATTAGCTGGAAGGCTTTCAATGAAAGTGTAAATAGCCTGAGCCGCTTCCTTCTTGGGTAGTGCTTTGATTGCATGTTGCTGAAGAAGAACTCTGTAGTCCAACTGAAACAGTTCCCAGAGTTTCTCATCAGCTTCAAGCTGGACGATATCTTTTTCAGCATCAAAGTAGCCGGTTTTCAAAAGCCCTGTCTGATAACTTCCCTTAGCATCACGTCCACGTTTGAAAGAGATTGATTTATTACGTAATTTTCCCAAAGACTCATGGATTGAAAGGCGCAGCCTGCCGTCTATACGTTTAGCAGAAAAGCCACACCCTTTAGCAAACTCGGTGAATTTCAGTTCAATTTTATTCGATGTCAGTCCGTATCGGCTGAAAGCATAGATAACTCCTATCCACACTTTAAAGTCACTATCCATATCGAGTCGCGGACCTGAAATATTGATATGATCGTAACCTTCAGCCCGAGCAATCTCCAACTGTGAAAACAATTCCGAAGCATCAACAATATTGTTTTCACCCTGTGATTTCGTGGGTTTAGGAACAAAAACACCAAGGCGCATCAGTGCAACTGGCTGAACAGTATTGTTAGAATTAACTGTGAGCTGTTTATCTTTACTGACCATGTCACTATAAAGTGCATCGCCAATGAATGACTTATCTATCATATAGTTATCTCAATTCTGCGTCACAGGATCTTTCTGTTAATAAAAATAGCTTCTATCCCAACAGCACACACACTACATCCCAACAGCACACATTACCAGCCCACCAGCACACACGAATATCCCGTCAGGACACATGTTTATCCCGCCACCACACATGATAAAAGTGCTTCAGACCTTATATGGCAGGGCCTCAGAGACAGTGGGATCTTTTAGGAGCTATAAGGATCTATATTGGTAATTTATGGGATCGAGCCTGTGCAAATGTGGATAAACGATCTTCTTTGCTAACGCGCCTTCGGCTTGTTCAACTTGCGGTGCCCATACAAAGAATTTGTATGGGCACCGCAAGTTATCAGTAAACCTTTTGCTGCTTCACACAATATCTTATTCGACCAATTTCCATACATCCGCTGGCACGCGATCAAACAACTTTCCGACCGTTAACTCAGCCTTGCGGTGATCATATACTGACGTAATTGCGAATTCTTCTTTCGAATCAGTTTTATATTTTAGGTGTTCGTATACCGTCTCGAGCGTATCCATCGAGCGACAGCGCCTGAAACGCATTAACCAGTCTGTTTTTGTCATTTTTCCCTTATGCCGGCTCTGACCTGCAGGCGGGCTTTGACAGGACTGCACCGCTCTGGTACTCATCATAATATTTTATACGGCCAGGTGCCGGTCTGCCGACGTGTCTCTGTACGAATTTACCAATGTGCCCGTAGCAGAAGCGCTTGAAAACCTATCACAGCAGGGTGTACTCGTAAGAGTTGTGGTTGATGAAAAAAGTCACGATCGCTGGTCACTGGTTAATAAGCTGGCCTGTTCAGGTATTCAGGTCAGAACAGATGAGCAGTACAGCATTATGCATAACAAATTTATTGTGACTGGAAATAACGGCGTGCAAACGGGATCGTTTAATTACACCTCATCGGCTGAAAAACGTAATGCTGAGAATGCCCTGGTTATCCGAGGTAATTCATTCCTGAGTCAGCAGTATCAGAATGAATTTAACCGCCTTTGGGCAGAGTCATCGCCCGTACAGTGCAACAATTCATGATCGACAGGCGAAATATAATTTGCTGAGCGGACTGTATATGACGAAGAAAAAAGTTTATCCGGTTCACTTCACGGGTCAGCGGGGCCAGCAGGAGGCGTCTGAAGCTTTCCAGCAAAATGAAACTTCCACCTGGCAGCGCTGGCTGAAACACTCCAGGGATAATAAAAAAACTACAGTGGTGACCTGCAGGTGTCTGCCGGCAGAAAACGATCCTGTCAGGAGACGACTGAAGGTTCATTACTCCTGGGATACCGAACGCTGCTGGCTATCTTCATACGCCTTCACGGGTAATGAGCATAAACCTGACTGCCGGTTTTATTCTGTGTGGTCTGATGAACGTCAGGCAGAGATTTATCAGGGGGATGCGGTCCGTGCTGCGACGGATGGCTCCATTGTGATCAGACTGCCCACGGGCCTCCAGAAAAAGGCACCTTCTGATGTAAAACCGGCAGAGAACGTCTCAGACGACGAACCTGTGAAACGCAAACGGCGGCCATCAATGAGCCTGCTGGGGCTTCTGCACCTGCTGTGGGAGCAGTCTGGTATCAATGTCTGGCACCCCGCTTTCGATAAAAAAAAACGCACACCTGGCTGGGTGAGCTGGCGCCTGCAGCAGACGGCAACCCGGATCCGTATTGGTCGCGTGCCGCTGGAAGAATCCCTGCTGCTTATGGCCACGAAGGGCACTCGGCAGGTTATCGCTAACCGGGAACACCTGAGAGCCGCCGAAAAGAACAAAAGACGCCTCATTGTCATTTCTGTGCTGGCTGGCTGGAGTGAGGCCGGTGAAGCACGACTGAAAACTATGTTGCCACTGGGGATGTTTTCTGGTTTTCCTGACCTGGCTCTGCCGGAGGACGTGCGCCTGCGCCTGGAGAGGAGTTTTAGTCGCGAGCTGGGCGACTGGCGCCGTGGAATGAAAGTAGTGGTCATTGCGGAAACGGAGCCTCCCGAAACGACGTTCAGGTACTTTGACGGACGCAACCGGCCATCCAGCTGCAGCACCGTCGTCGACATGGCGCTGATGACTGTCAGCCCACGCTTTATTCCGCTTGATTCCGGTTATGAGGGAGCTGTGGAAGAAAAACTGTGGCAGGAAAAACGCTCTTTTATCAAGCCTCTGCGCTACGACGGTGAGGAAGATGTGTTTCCGGATTTTGTGCTCAAGGACGTTCCTGGCGTGGATGCGCTGCCGATGGAAGTGTTCGGAATAAACACACCCGAATACCTGCAACGTAAACAGGAAAAATCTGCCCATTATGATGCGGAATACGGTCAGGGTCGTTGGTGGTACTGGGAGGCAGCAGGCAAAATGGAAATGCCACCATTCCCGGCTGTCTGAAAGTACTGACGGGAGTGAGACGTGAAGGTGATTAGCAGGTCACCTTCACTGTGAATATTTAAACAAACTTCAGGACCATATGAGACCCCTGAGTTTTTTTGACTGCTTCATCGATATAGTGCTGACGAACGGCATCAGTTACGGGTTCACTTTCGTAGGGGGGTTCAAATTGTTTCATAGTACTTGTTTCAGCCACGAAACCACCCACGACCATTTCACCTTCTGCCCTGATTTTCTTTCCGTCTATATCGAGCATCACATATGAACTGGTGCCTGTAATTTTCATATCAGTTATCCCTTACAAAAATGACTTTTTCCGTCTGCGATACCGGATCGATTGTAGTGATTTTCGTGACGTTATCATTGCCCATCAGGCGCGGTAACTCAACGTTTTCCCATATATTACCTTCACGCAGCGACTGTCCCACTACGGCCCTGACTTCTCCTGATACCTGTTTAGCATAGGACGCGGAGACGTCCTCCCAGGCCTTGATGCTCTGGGGGTTATCGAAATCCCATTCAGGCATTTGAATGTTTTTATCCTTGATTGTGGATTCGAGCGTGACTCCGCCCCGGGACTTGGCTATGCCCTCTGCGACATCAGGGCCACCGACACCTTCAGTCCGTCCTGACCAGAAAAAGGCACTGTCCGGATCGGTCGCCAGCTGAGGTTCTATTTCTTTCAGGTTGATGAGGCTCTTAGGCGTGTTTCGCCACGTATTGAAGGCTGCGCCTCCTTTTGCGCCGGCAAGGCCGCCTGCAAACGCACCGCCCAGCGCAAGCCACTTCTGACCGTCAGAGCCCTCTCCCCATAATTTCCCGCCTATATAAGCACCACCATAGCCTCCACCCAGTCCTCCCGCAAAACCTAGCAGGGCTATCGCCGGCCCAGCCAGGACAGCTGTGGCAGCAAGGCCTACGCCCAGTAGTACTCTGTCAACCCAGTCCGGAATTTCCGGACTGATTGCGTCAGTCTGCTCTTTACTGCCACCAATAAAGACGTTGGGTGAGCCGTCGCTGATCACACCGCTGCATGTCAGGCGATCTCCCGTTCGGGCAGCAGGCAGTCCGTTGATGTAGACGCGTGAAGACCCTTCTGCCACGCGTTGCAGGGCCGGACCGTGTTCGTCACAGTCACCCACGGACATATGCGACATCACCGCCGGCCTTCCATTAATAAACACATTTGATGAACCGGTGACCAGATGGCCGGTTTCGTGGTGGGGTGCCCATGACATGCTGCCAAGAACTTCTCCCAGCCCGCCACCACCTGCAGCACCGGCGACCGTCGCCGCCAGGGCTACCGCTCCGACACCCCCTGTGGCCAGCGTGAACGCCGCGCCGGCAATTGCCCCGCCTATCAGACCGAGCACCAGCCAGCCTTTAGAGGCAGAGTGTTCTATGCCATCCCCCACCCGTGCAGCGGAAAAGGCTTCTGCTGCACCACTCATTTTTCATTTATCCGCTGACTGAGGTAGGCCTCAACGGCTTCAGTTGTATCCAGACCGTCAATACCCCGGACACTTCTGGCCAGAAGCAGGCTTGATATCAGTCCCGGTATTCTGGCACCGGTCATCTCCCACAGCGCAAAGCGGCCTGCATGCTCACCGTCAGGTATCGGAGATAGCATCAGCGGTTCGCCGGCAGCGTCAAAAAACAGATAGCTGCCGTTCCTTGCGCGGATAAGATCAATGGATGAGTACAGGTCAGAAATTGAAGGGAACACGGTCAGTTCGCGGCTGTCACGGTCAAAGCTGAAAAAGATTTCCTGACTGTCGGCAGGGATCTGGCTGCGCCGTGCGGGCGAACCTTGTGCATCGTCCGGAAACGTAATGCTGTCCGTGATGCTGTCATAAATACGGCTATGGTAATCGTCAAACGCATCCGGGCAGGTGCCAATGAAGCAGAGCAGCTTTTTACCTGTACTGTTTTCAGATGTCAGTACAACCCTTTGCTTCTGAAAGATGATTCTTTCGCCGGATTTGAAACTGTAAAACAGTTCCAGCGCCTGCCTGCCATTTATTTCGGTAAGCCGGGCATGATTGAGTGAGAGATCCTGCAGAGTAGCCTGCAGTTCAGATGACAGCTTCTGGGATACGGACTGAAGCGTGTCTTCTGCCGCAGCTGTTGCACGTGAAATCACGAAGGTGAATTCATTGGCATTCGTATGGCTGAGGGTAAAGAGGTTCATGGTGCGATCGCGAAATACGTCAGGCACCGTAATGTTGCAGTCCTGCAGGGTATATTCAGACATGTAAAGCTTCTCCGTTCCGTGAGTCCGGACCAGAATATCAACGTTTATAAAAATGATCTCCCTATGATCCTGTCCGAAAGTTAATCCTGGAGGTGATGCAACAGGCCGTGGTGCTGTATGCCTCACGCAATATTATTCCGCGGCCTTTGCACCATCTGGCGGGAAGGCTACCGGTACGCCAATGCAGTCGTCATGCCAGATGACTTTCAGAAACGTAAAAAGGCGGGGTGCCCTTTTCCGCCTTAATTCAAGTTCCTTCAGTCCCTACTGACGTCCGGTCAGTCTGAGCGCCCCCGGTCAGGTCAGCACTGAACTTCAGCGCAATGCCAGCAGGAAAAGTGTCATACTGTACACCGGTTACAAAATGTACCATAAGGCCTGCAGTATCCATCACAAGATCTGCTTTCTTAAATTTTTTATGAAGGTTAGTTGATGGAGAAGAATTAAGTTTCGCTTGGTCCAAAGAGGTAATCGACGGGCTGGGATACCAAATGTCATCTTCGGCATTTTCGTACATTTCAACCCTGTATTTTACGCCATTCGCACCTCCATTTCTCACGCGAGACGAATTTCTGAACAGAACGATATTATATTTAGCATCATCCTTATTTTCGGGGTGTGCACTCTGCGTTGAATGAAACATTATGCCGTCCAGCTTTAGTGAATCAGAAATGCTGAGGTATTCGGATACGGCCTGCGTTATTAGATATTCGCTGTCCGTCCGGGCCGCTGTTACGGGGACCGTCAGCTTTCGAGATAATGTTCTGAGGAACGAGGTGACTTCTATCTGGCCACGAGTTTCCGGATCGAACAGGCTGCCCTCCTTTATTACAATGTTCTCAAGCGCCGACAGGTCAAGAATACGCATCGGGCGTGTTGGTCTGAAGGGTGCTACTACAACCACGCTACCTACAGCGGGCCTGACCTCGGCAATTGCCGTTTCACGACTGGCTGCGCCGTAGAATACCGGCACACCCGGAGCGTTCATCCTTCCGGCTCGAGCCTTGGCCGAAGGTGGCGGACCGAAATTGCGCTCAGGATGTTCTAGCTCTGCTTTGATTTTATCGTAATCATCAAAGGCTCTCGCCCTGTACATAACATCATTTTCATCAATGGTTCTGACCGTCGCACCGGATGAAATGTATGCCTGTTCTACGCCTGAAAATATCCGGTCAAGAAAGGTGCGCAGACTGCTGTTGAAATAGCGACTTTCGGTCTCTAGCGATGTCTTGAGTTTTTTCCATGTGTAATCAAACTCCGTCACTTCAAACGCATCTTTAACATAAACGTAGAATTCACTGTACGTTTCATTGTCCCATTCATTATGTTTCTCACAGAGAAGATCAAATATATCCTGGCACGCCGCTTCATCCACGCCCAGTTCCTCTGAGATGACTTCCTCAGTTGTTGCTCCAAACGCATAGTTTTCGTTTTCAAAATATGATGTGTAATAACCATTAAATACTGCATGCATACGGTCCGCAATGTCACTTAGCTCAACCGTGCTTTCAGCCCGCCCGCAATAACTACACGGTTCCCCGATTTGTCCATGCGAACGGATGTGCTGGCTGACGTAAGAGTCTTCGATGCAAACGTCACAGATGTACTTTTCTTCGTCCATAGTTTTTAGGCTTTTATCTGACCGGATGATGTCTTTTCATTTTACCGGATAGTTCTGCTCTGGCACGCATTTCTTTGTTTAAACAGTGACCAGTCATGAGGCAAAAGGTGACTGGTAAATAGGCCTGACATTGACACCAGATGCAGGCATACTTTATAGCTCTCAAGTTACACTTTTTCGTTAGGAGTGATTGGTGATGGAACAACACACCTTCATAGACCGTTTTTTTCAGAGCAGTAAAGAACTAACTGACTTCAGGAACATGGGGGAACGTGACATAAACACGCTCTTCAGCTTCCTTAATAACCTGCATTCATTTCAAGATCGCATTCGTATTGAATTTGATTTAAGCATTGCTCAATATCCGGAATTCAAGCTTCTGAGAATTATCAGAAATTATTTCCATCATGTCGGGGATGTTGATGAATTCAGGGTGTTTAATGCCAGGAATGAATTCTCACTCAGTCATACAGAAATGATTATTATCCCGGTCTCTGTGATAGCTAAAGCCGTAATGAACACAAAAAAAAGACGTGATGGCTTAAAAGATGTTGAGTCGATATGTGAGTTCATTGATGGGTTTGAATATATATCAGAGCAGGACTCTTTTCTGGCTCAGGGGCGATATCTAATTCACGAGGGAAAAAAGTATTTTCCTGGGTTCGACCTTTTTAAATGTGTTTATAATATAACAAATATAATAGCTGACATTTGCCGTGAAACGACAGAGTTTTCACAGAAAAAATGTGTGCTTTCTCTCGATAGTACTTATACCAGTGATAATAATATTGGGAAGTTCAATTTATACTGTCACGCTGGGAGTGTTCCATTTCTCTCAACTGAAGGATATATATTTCCTTCTTCAAGTTGAATATATGAAGAGGTCGCGTAGTGATAAGAAATCTTGAAAGGATGAAACATGCCCTCACTGAGTGGGCTATAAAAGAGGGAATGTTTGGTGACGCCCGTTTTTATACCCAAATGGAATGGCACGAACGAAAAGAAGATGTGCATGACGATGCGCTGATGGTCATGGTGATTGACGGTAGCGGGTTATGGAGCCTGCTGAACACGGGCTGTAACACCACTGAATTTGAGGATCTGATTGAGTCGTTTGGTTTCTGGTATGAACTGGGTTATTCCTGGAACATAGGGTTTTATCCAACCGATAATTATGACTATCGCAGGCTCAATGGTACCTATGCATCAAAACTCTGTGATCCGAGATGGAAACGGAAAGCCTCTCTTGTCAAGGATGTGGCAGGGCACGAGTGCCAGGACTGTGGTGCAAAAGACTATCTGGACGCACATCACTGTTATTACACCACGATAAGTCAGGGCTATGAGCCGTGGGAGTATCCGCTCAGTGCATTTCGCGCGCTATGTTCTGACTGCCACCGGACGCGCCCTGTTCCTGAAATCAGGATGCGTGCCTTCCTAGCTCAGCTGACCCAGTCCCAGCTGGCAGGACTTATTGATGGGCTGGACAATGGCTTTAACCGTTTTGAGGCAGATTCGTTCATTCAGTTTATGCAGAAAGCGACATTTCTTAAAAAACCTATGGATGAGGCACTCCTGCTTCTCAAAAAAAATACTGATATCTATGACTGAATTATCTGGAAAAAGTCATAAAAATGTTATTTCTCCAAATTAATATTTAATTTTTTAAGGAAGGAAAATGCAATCGCGTGATTTTAATAATCTTTTTGTCAGGGACGTTGCTAGGAAGATCAGGGAGTTAAATAATTTAATATTTATGCTGGCCTTAAGAGCTGAGGATATCGATAAGGGTTTTTCTTTCAATGAAAGCGCCAGGCAAGTCTTAGGCTGGCCTGCTCATATAACTAACATGTATGAATATTGTATGATGTGGGACGCTGACTACAATCGTTTATATCAGATATGCATAATATCTCACTGTTCAGAACTAGAATATTTTTTTAAAACGCTTTTTGATAAATACTCACACCTTCCAAAAAAAATAATAACTTCTACCAGAAGTTTGGTCTTGTTATAGAGGAACTGCAAAAAACGGGGATAGATTTTACCTCCATTCAGCAAGATATTGATCTGGTAAGTATTGCCTTTCAGGTCAGGCATATTGGTATCCATAACATGAGCATTGTGGATGAATATTTTAAGAAAAACACGAAGGGACTTGGAACGCTGGGACAACCCTTCGTCGTAACTCAGGAATTTGTGACAGATACCTCAACGGCTATCGATAAGATCCTCAAGCACCTCGACGACGCTCTTCCTCCTGTACCCGCCTGATTTTGCTTTTCCCTGCGGTACCAGACATTGAGAGAAAAGAGTCAGGAAATTTTTTTTTAAAGTGTAAGCTGGGTTGGGCCTCATTTACATAGCGCTGTTTCAGTCGGCAGGTAGTTGCATTACATCATAGCTGAAGCCTGCAACAGCATCCTGTAAAAGCAAGCTGAATCTGCTATTGCGGGGGATAAGTATTTCTTCAAGCCCTAAACTGTTGTCATCAGAATAGAGAGAAATGTTTCTCCCTGTATGGGAAAAAATACGTATAGAATCACAGTCAAAACTGCTTCCGTCATATCGTTTGGTATGCAGATTTGTGCTTGTATAACCGGCATTGATAATCGGCTCTCCGGATAGTAATAGGTTTATATCCGAGGCGCTTATAGTACACCATCTGTGAACCACCGAGCTCTTATCAATTGGCAGCTTGCTGAGTGCCGAGTCAATTAATTCTACAAGATAATGGTTTTCACCGGACCGAAGCGCGTCATTAATTTTTTCATAAAAAGGTGGATAAACATTGGTATATGCATAAACTGCAATAGCTTCATCATAGTCGAGTGATATATCTTTCTTTGCTTTTTCATGTGAATTACAGATAGCCAGCCACCACATGTCAAGCAGATACTCCTGCACTTCCATTCTTATGTAATTTCTCCCTGCACTCATTTATATGCCATTTTCATTTTCTTTCTAATTAAAAAAACAGATGCTTGAATATTGATTAGCTCAAATGGAAATGACAGAAGTACTCACATTAAAGTGCTAATGATTTAAAAAAGCCGCAATACGCGGCTTTGAAGGCAATCATTTTTTCATCGGCGGGATTTTCGGTCCGTTTGCCGGCGCGAAGGTCTGCCGAGGAGCGACTGAAGGCGCAACCTGATGTCCGTATTCTTTAGGGTGCAAACCGCCAGTTGGCATGCTCTGGCCTTTTTGAACACCTTCCGTCATCATCTGTTGTCCGCGTTCAGCTACCTGAAAGCCCTCCATCCCTGCTGTCTGGCGACCATTATTCACCAGCTGCTGCGTTGTTTTCGGATTGTGATTCTTCGTCATCTGAAGCTGCCTCTATGAAGTTTTCAAATATGATCATTTTGCCGTACTCTTTAGACAGATATAAAAAATTTGTCATCCAGAGAACTTTCCCGCTTTCTGCATTTAACACAGTCACATTCAGCAGACCCAACTCCTGCGTTTTCTCACTTTCATTGTAAAGATATATCCTGCCATGAACCAGCAGATTGTCTTCGTGCAGCAGTACATAACACTCTCCGCATCGCTGATGCATCAGTTCCGCCGAACGAATAAATGCATTGTCATCACCGTATTTATTCGAGATCCCTTTTCGTAAAAGGTATTCATGCAGTGATCTTTTCGTTGAAATATAGACAGCAGTAAGTCCGAAAGGAACAGCCAGAAGGCCGCCGCACAATATTTCCAGCGGATTCAGCGTGATTTTGTCCTCACCGTTTGCGACTGTCCAGACAGAAAGTAAATGCCACTGTATGGATTTAGTATCCAGAATTCCGGTTGCAAGCTGATAAACAGATAACCCCGCCTGCATAACAAGATACGTCGTAATACCGAAAACGACCGACATCAGGATATAGCGAAATGAATCCCACGGTTTATGCTGCGTATAAGTGTCATAAATAAGGGCCATGATGACACCGGGGATCATGATGGCAACAAGCGAAACGGTCAGTGCGTTCATTCATGCTCTCATTATTGACTGGTGCAGTTATTCTATCATTAAGCAACCTGACAGTTGTACTTCATAACGTTTGCTCTGCCTTATTTTACTAATCCTGCTTATTACCAGGCGTTGAGCGAAGAGTGCCTGGTATCGCTCTCGTAATCATATCCAGCTCGTCAAAAAATCTTGACCCGTTATCATAATTCTGATAGAAATCCTACCAGAGTTCAGAGGAGTGAGCGGGACGGGTCAACTGACATGAGTGTTTCAGTTAACGTAAGCGTAAAAGTTAACGTTAGCAGCAATATAAAGGTTAGCCGTTCTGGGGGTTCAATTCCCCTTAGTAAGAAGAAATCCAAATCCACTACTGCTCATAAAGGAGGCCGTAACAATGCAAAAATATGTCGCTAAAGTGAAAGCCAAACTCAAAAAAGTATGTCGTGTCGGGTTGATCTTCCTGCTACTGGGTGGGACTGGTGTCCACTTCGCTCAACCCTGTGAGCTCTAATATAAAAAAACCTCTTTTGAGGTTTTTTTTGAAACCTTATATCCATTCTGAATAAATAAAATAAATATTTAGCTATCATCATGGATACTTCACTTGATGAATTATAAGTGATTATTTATCTTGCTCAATTTATTGTATTTTTTGGCTATTTCTCCTGCTGCTTTTTCTATGCCAGGATAAACTGTGCTCTCATTAATACCAAAGCGTGATAGTTGCTCCATGATTTTATTCTTTTTGCCACTTGTTACTCTGAATTTTTTTATTTTAATTTCACTGAGTCCCGTTTCAGGAAGCACAGCATCTTCACCAAATATCAGAAATGCGCCTGACTGAGAATTAATTCTTGGATTAGACATTCTGCCTTTAACAACTATCAATCGTTGTAAATCATCTGGCTTTATAACATCTTTAAAATATGATTTTTCATCTTTAATAAGATGAAGGAGATGAGAACATGCTGCAGTTTCATTGAAGGTTTCTTTAGGCTGCCTGTAATTCAGCTCTTTTTTAACAATTTCAGGTAGGCGGGAAAGATTAGCAATACAGCTGACTGTATCAGAATCGAAGAATTTGATCTGACTTTTCTTCGTTGTCATAATGATGACGTTTCCATCGATTTCAATTTCTAAGCCGGTTTTTTCATCTTTTTCTTTTTTTATTGTTGAACAGGCAAAATAAAGTGCAATCAATGGATTGGATGTGACATCCAGCAGTCGGGTCGGTAAGCCATAATGCTGCATGCGAACGAGTTTATCAAGCATATATCTGTCATTCATGAACTCCGCAGGCTGAACGGTGAGAAGTTCATTAATCATTTCGCTTTCATATTTTTTATACAGATAATTGCTTTGCTTATCCATTCTGAAAAGAGAAGGTGTCAGCTTATAACGATAATCAGAATGTCCACGATAAAATATCTCTTCATCATGTGAAAAAGGATGTGATAATATCTTTTCGAGATAAATGTTCACATCCTCTATAACTTCGTCGTCTGGAACCATTTCAACAGTAAAGGTAATTGGCCTGGGCCCTACCCATTTAGCTGAAATTAGCTCAACCGGTTTCAAATAGTCTTCGACCCCCAGCAAACTCAAAACATCATTTATTGAGGTTTTTTTTACTGACCAGTGAGTGCGTTTAAGGCCAAAACTACCTAAACCTAACTTCAGATTATAATTGTTTTCGCTCTCTAACCTGCGCCTGCCTAAATCATTATTAATAATGAAATCAAATCTGAGACAGGACTCTCTACCGTTGTGTGCTAATCTGAGATTATTAATTGTACCGATACGAATTATTGAGATTTCGAAAGTATCTGTCTCATCCGGTTCAGGTTCTGTAATAAAGAGAACTTCCATTTTCTGCAACACTGCTAACGAGTTATCATTTATGGGGAGAAGCGCATTTCTTATGTCTTCATCAGTGGACTCAAAAAGGCGCGATATGCTGAACTCTTCAGTTCCTGTCCTATTTTGAAAAAATGCATAAGTTTCACCCGCAACAATAAAATTAAACATGTTCTTTCCCTGTCTTCAGACGAACGTCTATATGTGTTGTAAGCCCTGATCCTTCCACTCAAATCCGAGGGCAGTCAACTGTTGTTTATAGTCGTGTCTGTTATTGCATGTTACTACCAGGCATCCAGCCAAGAGTGCCTGGTATAGCCCTGCACCCTCCATATCTGGCATTTTTGTAAAAAAATGGAGTTTCATCAGACAGATAGCCGTAACAAAACTGTAGCCGTTCCTTTAGCGACGCCGCGTGCGCGCGCAGGCCTACCTGGTTATATTCCGTATAGCGGAAAAAAGGCCGATCCGCCCTTACCCGATCACCGATTTTTTGCGGTCGGTTTTTCTGGACAGATGCGCGAAAATACGTTCCATGACCCCGGACAGCGGAGAATGAAAAATTGAGAGGGTTACCCCGCGAACTTTCGCAGAATTCATCAAATTTACCGAAAGGAAATCCTGCGTGCTGAGATCTCATTCCCGGCAATGTGCTACCGGCAGGCCAAGCCCAGAAAGTGACGGGCTATAGGGGAGGAACGTTTAAACAGTGCGCTGTGAGCCACCGGCGTGATTTTTTCGTTGTTATGCGCAAATTCTTTCAACACAGTCTTTGCTGCATTCTGTCTGCTTACATGTATAAATGTAATAAACCTCACTAACAGCAATATATGCTCTTCTGTGCTGCATTGTGACTTTTTTCACTGCATCCTTCACACAGCTTGTTTGCTGAATCCACCAGATCCGGAAAGTACCAGAACCGGATCTCTCCCCTCAGTGGCGTTTTTTCGTGCAGAGCACTACATATAGTGGTTCAGTCAGCTGCTTAAGCTACCAGATATAGTGTCTTTGCGGAATCAGCGTCCTGTTAAAGGGGGCTTTGCCCCGCCCCCCCGCCGCGCTGTGCTTCCGGTTACTGCCGTAAAGGGAAAAAGTCGGATCATGTGGGTAAGGATGTGCGGTAATTGCGACTGGGATAGTTTCGCCCGTCAATAACATGATATTTTTATTGGTGTATACTGATTGACTCATTATGAGTACATTGATAAATACTGGTCTTTAATATGTCACTGCCTCCCTTTTTCGGATGGCTTGTGTCATTTGCATGCAAAAAGAAGAAAGGTTGAGTCATGGCGAAAATCCAAGCCCGTAATGTGGATGACGCGCTCTATCAGTGTATCGAGCAGTCAGCAATGAAAAATGAACGATCGCTGGAAGGCGAAATACGGACTGCGTTGCGGGAGTATTATCAGCCTGTCGTCAGTCAGAAGCCCATGATGTCAGAACGGGAACGCTGGCAGCGCGAAACGGGTAAGCGGCTGAAGTGGCTGTTTGACCGGCTGACAGAAGATAACTATTACCGTACGTCCGGACGTGCGGATAAAGCAGGGGTGCCTGAACTCGTCCAGCTTGCCCGGCAACTGGATACGTCGCCCGGCCTGCTGATGGATATTATGGAGGGGAGTGAGGAACTGCCGTTCATTCTTGCCGATGCGATCGCCGAAAATTTTGATGCCGGTGCCGGCTGGTTACTGGGAGGCAGAGGTGAACCATTTCCGACGGTCAACCTGGGGATGGACTATCACGAATTTTTCCTGCCGCCCGGCGATGACACGAATTATATTTTTGAGTTTGTCAGGATAAGTAAGGGACGCCATGAGGGTACACTGCTTTGTCTGCGTATTCATCCCGCTACAGGGCGTATGCTCCTCGGAGTCGTGACTGCAGAGTTTAAGCTCTGCAATGATGGAAACGGCGGAACGGGGCGCGGTAAGCTGCTGGCATTCCTGCTCTTTATTAAAGAAAGATGTGCTCATCGCGGCATGAATTCGTTCGACTGGGAGCCTGACGAATCCGGCTTTGATTTCTGGTCTGTGGTCGGACAGCATCACCCTGTGTGGTTCCAAGATTTCCGCCGCCGTAACACTGCGGGCTGGCTCCAGCAGCTCCTGACCGGCCAGGATCCCGACGGCTGGTTCAAAGACTGGGAAGGTGACCTTGAGAAGGTACGGGACATGCCTTTTGGTATTGCAAGTAAAGTTGCAGGCGGAGTGGTTTCAGAGTGAATTCAGCTTTATTAAAGCATTCGGTGTACGGGTTGCTTTGTTCCGGGCTGATACCTGCGGCTGGCGCAGCAACAAACGAGGAAATGACGCGTCTTGAAGCGGCCTATCCGGCAGGGAGCGTGGTAATCTGCCGCCAGGATTTGCCAGGGGATGGTATGGCGCGCCTGCCTACCCGGCTGGAGGTCCACGGGACTGTTCTCAACCGGGAAGCCGATCTGACCACCGGACAGGGTATTGCCACATGGAGGACACATGGCAGCGCCAGCCCCGGTCTGACGCTTACGTTTGTGGTTACGCAGAGGAAAAGCGGGTCAGGTTATTATTCACGAATCGATCCTGCCAGTATGGCCGTCTCAATGCCCGCTGTCGGGCCTGAAGGGGAAAAAAACGTTCTTGAAGGTTTTCGCCGGCGTCTGCCTGCAGGTGAAGAATTTGCTCCCTTCAGCGAGACAGAAATTACGGACTTCCCTTCCTATGTGGTCCGGAAACCTGATGAGCCGCCGAGTTACTGTCATAAAGAAATGCAGGAATTACCATGACACTACCCTCTCTTTATCCGCAGTCATCTGTCACACAGTTGCCGGTTGCCATCGACTATCCGGCCGCGCTTGCCCTGCGGCAGATGGCTGCACAGCATGATGAGTACCCACAGTACCTGCTGGCTCCCGAGATCAGCGCCCTCCTCCATTATGTTCCGGATCTGCACCGCAAGATGCTGTTCACGACTCTCTGGAATACCGGCGCGCGCATCAATGAAGCGCTGGCGCTGACGAGAGGCGATTTCAGCCTGGCACCGCCATACCCTTACGTGCAGCTGGCCACACTGAAGCAGCGCGGTGAAAAAGCGGCACGCGGTCCCGGCAGGGCACCGTCCGGTGTGGTCCCTCACCGGCTGGTTCCGCTGTCCGATCCGCAGTACGTTGCCCAGCTGGAGATGATGGTCGCCACGCTGAAAATTCCGCTGGAGCGACGCAATCCGGATACGGGGAGGACCGAGAAGGTCAGGCTCTGGACGGTAACCGACAGAACGGTGCGGACCTGGCTGAACGAAGCTGTCGCTGCCGCCGCCGGTGACGGAGTCACGTTCTCCGTGCCGGTGACGCCGCATACTTTCCGCCACAGCTACGCCATGCACATGCTTTATGCAGGCATTCCGCTGAAGGCGCTGCAGAGCCTGATGGGGCACAAGAGCATGAAGTCCACCGAGGTCTACACGAAGGTTTTTGCGCTGGACGTGGCGGCGAGACACCGGGTGCAGTTTCACATGCCGGGCAATGAGGCTGTAGCGATGCTAAGGAAGGGATGACGGCGGGTAACTTTAATTGGCCTGTTGGTTTTCACTGGCTAATAATAGCAACCGACGTTTTAAATCGGCCACGTATATATTGGCTATGTGAAATAGCCATTTTTTAATGAAATTAGGGTGGCGTTGATTATAACAAACATAGTTATAGTTATTCATGAAAAAAATGTTTGGTCACCTATTGTCGCTATTAGTGAAGAAATGATTACGGTAGTGTGAAGTAGAGTAGCGCGCGACTAAAGAAGGACTAATTGATTGAAATTGATTTCTGAATAATACTATATGAATTGCAATTTAAGATATCAGATAGAGTTGTGAAGAGATCTACGGATATACTAATAAGAACGTTTTAAGCGAGGAGCCCCAACAGAAGTTGGGGCAGTGATTCTTGCGCTTGATGCCCTAGATCTGGCACTGAACAAATTCAATGAATTGAACGTCAGGAGAAGAACATGGGGCTAGCTACATTTATGATGCTATCTGACCGTAGTAGATAATGCAATCGAAATGTGCATTGTTTTGTAGTATAAAGCATTAACTATACTTAACCTTACACCTTAAATATGCCGAAAACCTTTGATTTCACTGACATTGAAAGACTCGTGTCAAGTGCTAGGCTAAACAGCTACCGCACAGCATTCAGAACAGTAGGTAAAGCAGATCTTTTCGGTATCTATAGCTGGAATCTTGAACTTTCCGGTGCTTTAAACAGTTTACTACAGTTAGTAGAAGTAGCCTTAAGGAACGCCATCAATGAGGCAGGGAAGACGCACGTCGAAACAGCGGCCGGCCAAAATTGGTTTGATGCCGTACCATTTACTCTAATCGAAGATGAAACAGCAGTCCTTGCTGAAGGTGAACAACCCCCTTTAATCAAGGCTCAACAAACTAAAGATTTTTTTAGTGGAATTTCAAGTGCAAAAAAAAAGGCGCAAAGACTTTTAAGAAAAAAGCTAGGTGAAGATACAACTGCTGTCCCTACGCTTGACCAAATCATTTCGCAGACAGATTTTAGTGTATGGGAGTATATTTTAGATAAAAGCTTTTATGATGGTGATGCCGCTAAAAAATTTTTATGGCCTAAAGGCTATATAACAGCTTTTAAAAAACCCCCTCAGGTTGAGGGTAAGAATAAACAATTTCAGCAACGTGATATGATTCGACGCAGAATAGAAACGGTACGTATGTTGAGGAATCGAGTGGCTCACAATGAGCCTGTATGGAAGGATGTTAATACAGATGACACAAGCGTCATTATTCACAAGCTTAAAGATAAAATCAATGAAGTGCTGGAATTAACATACTGGATATCGCCCGTATTATATACATACATTAAAAATGGCTCCATAATCCACCGGTTGAATATTCTTCTTTGCGATCATGAGATTAATAATTCATTATATAAAAATAGTGATATTGATATAGTGGATCTATCATCTCTAAATCTTGCTGTAACAGATATTCATAGTGATGATAAACGACTCTTGATACAAGTAAATGGAAAGCGTAGCATTATTTTTTCGCGTAAAAATAGATTTAATTAAAGTTTTGTATTTTCAGGTTGAATTAAATTTATCTCTAACTGAGACACAATGACAGCTGATGTGTGGCCATCTCTAGCATAAAACAAGGCTGATAATCAGCGTTGGAGGCGGGCCGATAGAACGCTTGCCAAGCCTTCCAATCTTGTAGCCAACAAGTCTGCACACACTAACGATGTCGAAGGTCTGTCTGATAGAAGCCAGTAGTGAAAACTACTGCCAATGTTGAGGTGAATGATTTAATTTATCTTAAATATGTATTTAATTTCGACATGTAAGGATTTAATAATGGCGCTTTTCGACCCAGAATTTAGGAAAGGAATTAAAATTTTTTTCTCTGACGCAGATAGCCACATGCTGAGACTATACAGTGAACATACATTAGTTGATGAGAATGACTGCACCTCTAATTTTACTTCAAGGATTAGAGATTTATTCCCTAATAATTTTCCATTAAAAATAAAAGCTTACTCGCAAAAGTTACCTTCTGGAAGTGAGCAGAAATGGGGTGTTGATGGTTTGATATTGTTAGTTGACCATGAAAAAAACCAGGGGAAGATTTGCTTATTTGAGTCCAAGACAGACCGTAAAAACTGGGACTACACACATAAGAATTCTTCACCTCCTGTATCTCATTTTTCAACTCAATTGAAGAGGCAGAAAACTCCGGCTGCAATGGGTTTTGTTGTTTGGGAACAGTTTTACATTACATCACAGGTAAATTCTTCTTGTTTTATGCATCATGTTGCAATTCAGCATAAAGGTGCCCCAACATATAAATATATATGGCAAGATGAAGATGTGAGAAATGCATGTGAACTGCAAAAAAAAATGGGGTTTCCAGTAAATGTTGGCGAAATAATCGAATTAGTTTGTGAATGTTCTATTGGCACTCCATTTGATATCGAAACTATCGCAGCTCACCTCAACGAAATTCCTCCGGTAGCTAATGCTTTGATAATAGAAAAACAAGGGCCCGAGCTTAATAATAATTTGACTGAAAGGCTGAAGGAATTATTCTCTCAAGGTCTTAATAAATTGTCCCCTCAAGGAACTCAAAAGAAACGTGGTTTTAGGCGCAGGTAGTCACTACTCCTAATAGGCTGTGAATATTAAATAGTTTATTGACCGACAGTGGATAACCTTATAAACACTATGTTCAGCTGTTCAGGAGATAAGAATGGAGTGTTAGAACGGATTTCATTATTTAAGTCGGAAATTCGGCTCCCGGATTATGGCCGTCACGCAGCTAACGGAAAGTTTCCTTGATTCCGTTAAGTCCGACCCAAGGATGCCAATATTTCGTCTGCGCCGCTATCTAAGCTAGTACGGCCCGCGTAGAGAGATGTTGAACGTGGAAGTTAGTCGCATTATCGCTGGGCTGCAGAAGATCAGAGACACTTTTGATACCCGAATCTATGGTTCAGGCCCTTATGGCTGGGAATCGGCTGATTTTACGTCCATGATACATCGTATTTTCAGAGGGAAGCAAAGAGGGCTATTAGTGGTTTTTGATGAGCTATCACTGGTCTATCAGCAAAATGGGAGCGAGTTATGATTGTCCATAAGCTTAGGCTTCAATCGATGCCGACACCATAAGTGTCTCTGAACCAACTTGGACTCCTGTCATCGCTGCGCTAGCTGGGAGCGTAGTGACCGGAGTCATTCAATTTTTTATGAACCGCCAGAATCATGCCAACACACTCGGTCGCGAGGAAAAGGCCGCTGCCGAAAGGTTGCAGCATGAAAAGCTGGTAGCAGAAAAGAAACTCCGATGTGAGCGTTATTTTATTGCTACACAACTGGTTCTAATGCTAGAAACGTTTGCTGCAGCCTGCTCTGATGTGGCCGTGAGCGGTGTAGATTTACATGGCAAGATACTTCCTGGCATTAATGCTCTGTCGCCGCAACTGAGCTATGACGGTACAGAGGGCGACTGGCGAGCGGTGCCCGATTTCCTTCTGGACCGGATACGTGAGCTCCCTGTTCTTTGTGCCAACGCCGAAGCGCTTATCCGGTATGTTAATGAGCGTGTGGACGATGTCAGAGGCGGCAGTATCAATATGCGCACATAGGTTTGTTCGCATTGTTCGCTGCGGCAAAGCTGCGCCGGATATGCGATCTGCCTGTGCCGCGTCAGGACACGGACAGCCGCTCGGTATTTTCTGTCCTCTGGCGATGGCGCCGGCATCTGTGGAGACGCCGTCTCAGACATCTCGGAGTAGCTCATGATATATGAGAGACGCTGCCACTTGCTGACTTGCGGTTGAAGTTCCTTTTGTTGAAAGAGATTAACGGATCGGCATTAAAAGTAGAGGACCAAGACTTTGACGCCCGCTCAAATAGCTTGCTGCCTGGCATTCGCAGTTTCTCATCCGGATACGGGTCAGGAGCTCAAACAGAGACAGCTGATTTTCCCAACCCAGTAGCACCTCTAGACAACTGTATAAAAGGATAATGAAAAATTAAATGGCCCGCATACCTGTACTGCCATGCTGGCCGCCATGTCGTAGCGTGCCAGTGCAGCAACCTATGAGGAAGCCACACGTCTGGACGATGCTTATCCCCCGGGAAACACCCAGGTTTGTATTCAGAGCCTCCCCGGAGATGGAAAAAACATCCTGCCGACCCGGCTTGTAGTCTGGGGGACAGTTATAAGCCGGACGGCAGAGCACACTGTTTTTCGCGCCACCGCTGCGTGGACCCCGTAGGGAAAAACCGTTCCCGGGCTGACGCTAACCTACACGCTCACCCAGAGAAAAGATAAAATGGGTCACTATTCCATTGTCGATCCTGCCAGCATGTCGGTCACCATGCCGGGTGCAGGGCCCGTGACAGAGAAAACCGCTCTGGAAGGAATGCGCCAGTGCCTGCCGGCAGGGGGAGAATTCAGCCCTTACAGCAATTGGGAGATCACGGATTTTCCGTCATATGTGGCTCACAGGCCTGACGAGCCTGTGAGTTACTGCCATAAGGAAAAGCAGGAGTGATCATGACGCTGCCGTCTCACTATCGACAGGCATCAGCTCCGCAGCTGCCCGTGGCCATTGACTACCCCGCCGCGCTGGCGCTGCGGCAGATGGCTGCACAGCATGACGAATACCCGCAATACCTGCTTGCTCCAGAGGTCAGCGTGCTGCTTCATTATGTGCCGGATCTGCACCGCAAGATGCTTTCACTACCCTCTGGGATACCGGCGCGCGTATTGATGAAGCGCTTGCACTGACCCGGGGGGATTTCTGTCTTGCACCGCCCTACCCTTACGTGCAGCTGGCCACACTGAAGCAGCGCGGGGAAAAAGCGGCACGCGGCCCAAGCAGGGTGCCGTCAGGTTTGGTTCCTCGCCGGCTGGTTCCGCTGTCCGATCCGCAATACGTAGCCCAGCTGGAAATGATGGTCGCCACGCTAAAAATTCCGCTTGAGCGACGCAACCCCGATACGGGCCGGACCGAAAAGGTCAGGCTTTGGACGGTGACTGGCAGGACAGTGCGGACCTGGCTGAATGAAGCTGTAGCCGCCGCAGCTGGTAACGGAGTCACGTTCTCTGTGCCGGTGACGCCGCATACTTTCCGCCACAGCTATGCCATGCACATGCTTTATGCGGGCATTCCGCTGAAGGCGCTGCAGAGTCTGATGGGGCACAAGAGCATGAAATCTACTGAGGTATACACTAAGGTTTTCGCGCTGAATGTGGCTGCGAGACACAGAGTGCAGTTCCATATGCCCGGAACGGAAGCTTTTGCGATGCTCAAAAATAATACCTGAGCTGTTCCAGATGTAACCCCTCCTCTATAAATATGTATTATTTATCATTGCCTTACCTGTATCTCTACTAAATAAAGCAATAATAAAATTACATAATCATGTCATCATATAATTATGTAATTTTTTGATTTTATAATTACATAATCTTTTCATTGAATTTTAAACTTACGTACGTATAGTTACAGGATTACAGGATTACAGGATTACAGGATTACAGGATTACAGGATTACAGGATTACAGGATTACAGGATTACAGGATTACAGGATTACAGGATTACAGGATTACAGGATTACAGGATTACAGGATTACAGGATTACAATTTTGAGCCAAAATTTTTACTTTTGAAAGGTGTGTTTATGGCTAAAGTCATTTCTTTTTTGAACGGTAAGGGTGGAGTTGGTAAAACGACTACTTCAATAAATGTAGCTACAGCAATCGCAAAGAGGGGGGCCAAAGTAATAGTAGTCGATACTGATCCACAGAGTAGCATCGGGAACTGGTACAACGAGGATAAATGCCTCTTTGACGTAGCCGATGCTGGATCAGAAAAAGAGGTCTACTCAGTAAGGAAAACATTGAAATCATATGATTACATAATCATAGATGGTGCGGCTGCGATATCTGCTATTTCAGCTGCTGCAGTTATGGTTTCCGATGTGGTTTTGATCCCAGTTACACCCTCACCACTGGATTTTGCTGCCTGTGGCGCCATCATTGCTGTGATTGAAGCTCGGCAGGAACTGCAACCAATTAAGGCTAGGTTTGTAATAACCAAAAAGGTAAATACAGCCAAAATGCTGGGCGTTCTTAAGGCATCCATTGAGGACACTGGCATTCCCGCGCTAAGGACAGGAACGACACAAAGGCAAAGTTACATCAAAACAATGCTTGATGGTGGCACCGTTTTTGACACTGATGATTCTAATGCCAAAGGTGAAATCGACGTATTAACAAACGACATTCTGGAATTATGCCAATGAAAATGAAACTCGGTGCAAGCAAAAGCACAATGCATGCGGTTGACGCCATCCACAAACCGGGATTACCGACGAAAAAACTCCAGATGAACATTCCTGAAGATCTGCACAAGTCTTTCAAACTGGCTTGTTTGAAGCAGGACAGGGACATGACAGATGTAACAATTGAGCTAATTAATGAATGGATGGCAAGGCAACAGTAATCACAAAATGATGTGATTATGTGATTATGTGATTATGTGATTATGTGATTATGTGATTATGTGATTATGTGATTATGTGATTATGTAATCATGTGATTATGTGTTTTTTTCTGGGTTTATACGGGTTGCTATATGAACAGATTAAAAATATTGCTATCTGGGTTTCTGGGCTTTAGGCCGATGAGTTCGATGAGTGGTAAAGATAGAAAAAGTGCTGCTGAATGGGGGTTCCTACTGAGCACACTGTTTATCGTGCCGCTTTTTTTCATGCATGATGCAAGTGAGCTTGTCAAAATCGGCATGCAGCTGCTGTGGGGCGCCTGCGTTTCGCGCGCAGCCTTCCTGGCTAACGGCGGCTGGAAGAAAAAAGTCTAATCAATGAATGATTAACGCAGAGGTATTGATGGAAATGCAGGAACTGCTGACGCAGATGCGCAGTCCGGGGATTGTATTCAAAACTGTTACGCAGTCAGCCAGTATGTTTAAGGGGCCCGTACGCAGGCGCCGTCCGGCCTTTGATGACTGGCTTCATCAGCTTTCGCGTAAGGACAGGGTTCCGCACGGGCGGTACTTCCGTGGAAAGCGCCCGGGTAAACCCCTGATCATTGTGGATGAGTTTTGGCAGCAGTTTTCCTGAGAATGCAGGGCATCAGGCAGACGTAAAGTATGCTGTGCCCCACAGGCCCCATCTACATCACGCGCGCCACCGGTATATCACTCCAGCGCGTGGTCCATGCCGGTGAGAGCATGTCCCGCTTCATTTTCCATTCTGTATTCACGCCCTGACCGGCAAACCACACACTGCCCAGCCCGGACTGATTGATCCCGTCAAGAACCTTCATCAGCTGCACACTGTTGGCACGTGGTTTATTTTCATCGAACAGATTCAGCTGGCTGACGCCGTTAGGCGTAAAGTCGTCGAGCATTATCCCGGCCTTCATGTAACGTCGCCCTTCAAGCCAAATGCGATCAAGAGATCGCATGGCAACTTCAATCACATCCCGTGTGTCCTGGGTAGGAATTGTGAGACTCTCACCGGCGCTGTTGCCATAAAATATCTCACCCTGCGCATGCGGTGATGTGCGGATAAAGACGCTGATGCGCCGGCAGAACTGCCGTTCCTTTCTGAGCTTCTCCGCAGCCCGGGTTGCGTACTGACACAGAGCCTCCTGCATAAGCACCTTCGCCGTAATTCTCTCGCCAAAGGACCGGCTGCAGACAATCTGCTGTTTAGCAGGCACAAACTCTTCAAGGGGGATACAGGACTCTCCGTTAAGTTCCCGGACAGTACGCTCCAGCACGACGCTGAAGTTTTTACGGATAAGGGCAGGGTGGGCGCGCGACAGCTGCAGGGCGTTTTCAATACCCATCAGATTAAGTCGCTTACCGATGCGCCGGCCAACGCCCCAGATTTCCTTCACGGGCTGGTTTGCCAGCAGGGTTGCGGTGCGCTTAGGATTACCCGGCGTCAGCGCCAATACACCGCGGAACTGTGGCCACTCTTTGCTGGCCCACTGCGCCGATTTGGCCAGAGTTTTTGTCGGCCCCATCCCGACGCCCACAGTAAGGCCCGTCGTATCGAGCACGTGCACGCGCAGGCGCCGGCCAAAATGTTCAAAGTCTTCGCAGAAATCAATGCCAGTCAGGTCCAGGAACATCTCATCAATGGAATACTGCTCAACGCGGGGGGTTATCTCTTCCAGCGCGGTCATGACGCGCTGAGACATGCTGTGATAGAGCGCATAGTTGGAACTGAATACATGTACGCGCTCGCTGAAATCCTGATTTTTTATCTGGAACCACGGTGCCCCCATTTTGATGCCCAGTTTTTTTGCGCCCGCGCTGCGTGCGATGACGCAGCCGTCGTTGTTAGACAGCACAACAACGGGTTTACCGCGGAGATCGGGGCGAAACAGCGCCTCGCAGCTGGCGTAAAACGAGTTGACGTCGGCGAGCCCAAACATGGACATGGTCACCTCCGCCGGGCTCGGGTACTGTTGAAGAACCAGGTAACAACACCGAGCAGCTGCAGTTCTTCCGGATAGATTACCGGATAGGCCGCATTCATCGGGAGCAGGGCAAGCGTGGGCTGTAGCTGCAGACGCTTAACGGTGAACTCGCCGTTGACCTCAGCGATCACGATGTCGCCGTGAGCCGCATTCTCAGCCCGATCAACAACCATGACATCACCATCGCAGAGACCGAGGTCCCGCATACTGTTTCCACTGGCGCGAACGAAGAAGGTCGAGGCGCGCCGGCGGATGCAAAGCTCGTTAAGATCGAGTTCTTTCTCAACGTAATCCTGAGCGGGGGAGGGGAAGCCGGCCGCGCACGGATCAGCATACAGCGGCACCCGGATGCGGGGCGTAAATAGTGGGGGCCAGAGCAATGTCAGGCCTGCTGCATAGTTACCCGGATTCATGACCAGATGCTCCGGTTGTGATGTCGTGTCACTGCAGAAACTCGGTTGAAATAGCGCATAAAATTCCTCCTCTTATTTTACTGTTTATATGTACAGTATTATTGAGGCGGATTAATCTGGCAATAGGGAGCGAGACGGCCACTTATTAAAGCGAATCTATATATCTGAAGGGATAGGAAATTTTATGAAGATCACCCTGACTTTCAGAGCCGGGTTGAGCTAACAATAATGCGTTATATATGTATGATGTGTAAGCAGTCCATGCCGGCATCGGTGAAATGACGCTTCCTCGCCACGACTGTTCGTTCCTCGCTGCGCTGCGGTACGCCTCAGCCGGGCCTGCGGCGAGCGTTACAATTGCACGTTCAGGGAAAGAAATACGCAACCTTATTACTCTTATGTCTTGCCCATTTCGGCAATAATAGCCGTCTGAGAAATGCCCTATATGAAGTTTTGTGAACTGTAAGCGGGTCAATTCTTATCTGCCGGCATGGGATCGATAAGCTCACGGCCCTGGTGATGAATATTGCCTACTTTTTTGCTGACAGGATGCCAGGTAAATGCTTTTTCCGGAACGGCAGCGTCATGGGCAATTTCTTCAGCACGCGCTGGTGACGTTTCTTCACTGAGCCATTCACGAACGGCATCAGGCGTAATAACCAGCGGCCGCCTGTCATGTATATCGAACATGCCCTGATTGCTGGCTGACGTGACAATCACGAAGCCTTCTTTGCCGTGATCCTGCCCGTATGGCTGTCTGCCTATGGCGGCCAAAAAAAGAGGCTTCTTTTTTTTGTGAAAGATGAAGAATGGCTGTTTCTCACCACCTTCTTTCTGCCATTCGAACCAGCCGTCAGCAGGCACTATAGCGCGCTCATGATTCCAGAGAGGCTTAAACATGCGGCCGCTCGCAGCCGTCTCACCGCGCGCGTTAATAAGTGGCTGCTTATCCCACCATTCCGGTCCGTAGCCCCAGTACATCGGATCGAGGCGCAGCGAATCTTCCTGTTCGTTTAGCAGTAATACTTTAGTGCCCGGTGCTACGTTAAAGCGCCCGAGAGGTTCTGGATCAAATGTGATTTCGTCTGGTGTCAGGCCTAATGCATTAAAATAATCATCGCGGCTGCTGTACTGCGCAAATCTTCCACACATAGTTACCTCCTGCTGCTGATGTGAGGATAGCGACGTATACTGATATCTGGAGTATTAAGTGCGACAGCATGACGGACACCGGGTAGCTATCAGGTTCACCTTACAAGGCTGAAAAGCTGTTAAGAATGGAGCAATTCATGGCCTTTCAGAGTCCGGCCCAGAACTACACCGAAGCGCGCCTGAGTCTGGGCGATCTGGTGCATCTTGCCCCTTACTCTACCTATCTCATGCGCAGCGAAAGCGACTGTCCCGGAACAGGTATTGTTAAAGGGTCCGTGCTGGCCATCGATCGGGCGCTGACGCCGGCACACGGTCAGATTATCGTTGCTGAACTCGACGGGGAGCTGACGCTGAGGCGCCTGCTGCTCAATCCGGTACCCGCCCTTCAGGCGCTGGATACGGACGAGACTGTAACGCTGCTTGACGTGAGCCAGACGCTCCCGGTGTGGGGTGTGGTTGCCTATGCCCTCACCGATGTAGCCGGAGTGGGATTTAACGGACCTGCAGGAGGTTAGAAATGTTTGCGCTGGCCGATGCCAACAACTTTTACGCCTCATGTGAAACCATATTCAGGCCCGACCTGCGCGGCAAACCGATTGTCGTTGTGTCGAACAACGACGGCTGCGTTATCGCGCGATCGGCAGAAGCAAAGCGTTTAGGCGTCAAAATGGCTGCTCCGCTGTTCCAGAACGAGCGTTATTTCCGGCAGAATGGTGTGCATATGTTCAGCTCCAATTATGAACTGTAGTAAGTTAAGTGGAATGCAACATTGACTGAGTAAACTTTGAGCAGCGATGCTGTTATCAGAGGTGAACACAATGCTGATTCCACCGGATGAAGATATTCTGTTACTGGTTGAGCGCTGGCTGAAGCTGCTGTCCGACCTGGGCCGGGCACCGGCCACACTTACCGCCTACCGCCATGCCCTCGGCCATTATTTTTCGTTCTGCAGTCAGCACAGGATTGCCCCTGAAAAGGCACGGTTTGAAGACCTGGCCGCCTACATCAGCCCTCAGCTGCCCGGCATGCCTTTTCCTGCGGCCAGCGCCACGCTCCAGCTGCGCCTTTCTGCGATCCGTCTCTGGTATGACTTTCTGGTTTATCAGGATATATGCAGTCTCAATCCGCTCCCCCGTGCGGGTTTACCCGGTTCCATTTATACCGGGCGGGGGTTGGTCCCGCGTATCACCCGCTTACCTGTGATACCTGATGACGAGCAATGGCTGAGATTTCTTAAACATGTTTCAGCTGCCTCACTGCGTGACCGGCTGATGCTCGCGCTTGCCTATTTTGGTGCTCTCCGCCGTGCAGAGGTGACAGCCCTGGCGCTTGAAGATATTGACCCTGCTCATCGCCTGATTCGTATCCGTGCAGAAACAACGAAAGGCAGGCGGGAAAGGGTTATATGTTATGGTCCGGATGTGACGCCGGTACTGGCAAATCATCTTCGGCGACTGAAGCTTGCTGGCTGGACACAGGGTGCTCTGTTCCGCTCAGTTTCTGACCGTAATTACGGCACACCCCTTTCTTTCTGGAACTGGAGTAAAACCGTACGCAGATGGGCTCTGGATACCGGGCTTCCTCAGATTACAACACACACCTTCCGCCATCTTCGGCTGACCCATCTGGCGCGGGCCGGCTGGAAGCTGCATGAGCTGGCTACTTATGCAGGACACAGGGATCCGCGCACCACACAGATTTATATCCATCTGTCAGGTTCCGATCTGGCTGGCCGGATAGCCGCAGCCGTGGCTGAAACCGACAGGAAAGTCGCTGGACTTATTTTTCAGGCGGAGACCTGCTGATGAACGAAAAAACGGCCAGAGTCACTTATGTACCTTTTACACGCACAGATTATCAGCTGAGTGATGCGTTAAGTCCTGAGGAAAGAGACGCAATAAGTACAGGCTACCGGCGGTCAGCTGCGCTCGATCAGCCAGGGGCCCTGCCGTTTTTGCTGTTGCCTCTGCGGGACATTGCGTCCCGCAGCAGTATTAGTGCCAGACTTGTCAGAATTACAATACTTGCCGTTCTTGCAGAAACACACCTGGCCGGTCAGCCCTGCTGGCTGTGGACGCAGGAAAGGTGGTTAACGCTCTGTCAGCAACACAGTTCCGGCAGGCCTTTGCTTACTGCTTTTGCCTTTCATCTCGGCCCATTTCCCTCTCCGCTCAGCCTGCCAGTGCATGGCGCACCGTCGCTGTACGCCAGTGCCATCTATGGCCGGAATTTTGTCAGCCATGAACTTAACCGGCTGACGGACGTGCTGATTTCACTGGGATATGTCGGGCAGAATCAGAAACACAATCTGTCAGGTATGCTGGGTGTTCTGATGCTGATGAACAATGATCCGCAACTTGAAACTTTTACGACAGAACTGCTGTGGCGGGGGCAGAACTGCCACGACCGGGGAATCTCAAGAGTTACAGGAAAAATATCCTATGCACTTGCTGCTATGGGAATTATAAAAAGTCCTCTGAGAATGCGGAATTATAAAGAATGGCATGAAAAGCCAACAGAAGGTATCGCGCCTGACTGGGCCCGGTGGTGCCGGAAGTGGCGGGAAACGTCGGTGCTCCGCCCCCGCTCCAGAGAAAGTCAGTACAGTTTCATTCTCCGATGCGGTCTGTGGCTTGCCCGGGAAAAGCCGGAAATATGCGAGCCGTCTGACTGGACAATGGAAACCTGCGCCAGCTTCATTGCAATGGTCGGCAGACTGAAAGTGGACGGGCTGTCACTGAACACCCATAAAGGGGGCAGGCGATCAAACCGCTCAGGAGAGCCTCTGATGCCGCATTCCCGCAGCCGGTTTGTTTATGCAGTTCGTCGTTTTATGCTTGATTATGAAAGCTGGGGATGGGGGAACTTAAAATTCAGTCCGGCCCGTCACCTGTCCACGCCTGACACACCGCTTTTTCGTCAGGGCGTGAATCCCCGTGTTATTGATGATCCGGTCTGGCTGAAACTGGTCTGGGCAAGCCTGAACCTGCGTCAGGAAGATCTGCTGAGCGAAATTCATTATCCCCTGTCTATGCTTCAGGCTATGGCGGTTATCTGGACACATGCCGGGCTGCGACAGAACGAGCTGATGCGTCTTACAACGGAGTGCGTTACTCCACAGACGGATGACATTCTTCAGGAAAATGGCAGCGCTATCCCGGCGGGCACTCTGTGCTACCTCAGCGTGCCGGCCGGCAAAACGTCTAAAGCTTTTGTTAAGCCAGTCTCGGCTGTTGTGAAAAAATATGTTGATATCTGGCTCAGTGAGCGTCCTCAGGAGCAGGCAGCACTTACGGATGAACGCACCGGTGAAAAAGTTCGTTTCCTGTTTCAGAACCGGGGTAAACCGGTGGGCAGGGACATAATAAATCTCACTGTTATTCCGGTTCTCTGCGCCAGAGCAGGAATGCCTGCAGAAGATTCACGCGGTCCTATTACAAGCCACCGTGGCCGTGCTTCTGCCGTTACAGCACTGGCCAGTGTTCCCGGGGGCATGTCTTTACATGAGCTGATGCAGTGGTCAGGTCACTCATCCGCACAGTCGACAATGCATTATATCCGCATCCGCCCGACTCAGCTGGCAGCATCGTTCGTAAAAGCAGACAGGGTCGCCCACATGATCAGCGTGCTGATTGACCACGATCCGGAAGCCGCCAGTCTGACCGGACCCGCGACGTACTATGATCTGGGTGACTCATACTGCACGAACCCCTTCTGGAGCAGCTGTCAGCACCGGATGGCCTGCATCGGTTGCGATTTTAACCTGCTCAAACAGAGCGCGCGCGGACGGGTAATGGAAAGCAAAGCCTCTGTCAGACGTTACCTTGAAGAAGTTCCGCTCACACCCGATGAGAGAGCCATCGCTGAACAGGACGCAGAGAAAATTGAACAGGCTCTTAAAAGGTTGTCCCTTAAACCCGAAGGGTAAAACCGGCCGCTTTGTGCCAGAAGCGGACATTATAAACACTAAGATACGAGCATTTAGGGGGCAGTTTGTGATGGGATATTAGGGTGTGAACTCATCACGACTGGAGAAGACCGCAACAGATTTAGCCCCCCTTGAGAGCGCAACATACAAATCAGCTGCCCCCATATTTCCCACATCTAGTATCACTGCGTGTTCGCATTCCAGACCTTTCAGAAGAAGAGTTGAGCCTATTGAACGGTGCGATATGCGTCCTACACCTTGGTATCTAAGTTGCTCACGAATAACTGACGCTGACTCTCTAATGCTTTTATCCGGTGAGCTGATGGACAGATTTATCGCATCTTTTAGAACTTGCAGAGCTCCGGCTCTGAATACGCGTGTCTCTTCCTTATCTTCGAGTAAAAGGAGTGTCGTTCGAATATTTTGTCGGGTGGGGGCCAGGGCAAGCGCTACTAATGCATTCTCAAGCGAAGAAGGGGGGGTTATGTTTCGTCCAGCCTGAATAGAATTAATTCTTCGTAAGGTTGCACTAACGCTAACGTTTGTCATCAGCTCAGCTGCTGCCTGTAAAAGATTTTTCATCACGTTGGCAGCATTATCATCATCAAGGGATGAAGCCATTTTTATTACGTCGCTCATATCTACTGGTTCGACAACATCAATACAATTGATTCGTTGTGCAAATTGATGCCTTGACGACGCTCTTCTTGAATCACCTATAACTAAAACTGAGTCGTTGGGAAAATGTCGCAGCAGGGAGTAATATTCGCGCTGCTGGCGCTGGATATTGTCATTATGATTTCGTGAAAGTGGCTGAAAACGTACATAATTAGGACAGGATCTTAGGTCGATACGCTCCCGCCGAAGTAATCGGTGTCTTTGCTCAAGGATCCACTGCCCCAAATCTGGTGTTTGTGCATTGTTCCAACGCCAAGGCGTTTGTAAGATTGCCAGAGTAGGGAAAAAATTTTCAACGGTCTGGCTCCAGTCGGGCATAGGGCCGCTAAAGTTGAAGATACACTGCATCGGGTCACCAAAGACTACCGTTGGTAGCAAACGTGAAAGCGCACAAGTCAGTTCATGCTGCTCGCTATTGCAGTCTTGGTATTCATCGACCAGCAAACGCGAATAAGTAGCCGTGATGATTTCGCTAATATTACCGTTAACAATCAGATTCCGTACGGCACGGCGAAGAGAAGGATAAAAAACGGTTGGATTTTCAGGACCCACGCTAAGCGGACACAAGTTCGGAAAGCAGCCGGCTATTTTTAAAGCCCATCCATCGATTGTTGTCACAACATAGTTCCGTGGAGGAACTGCAAAACGACTCAGTCGCTTTTTGAGTGCCGTTACACCTGCTGTTGTGTGCGTCAGAACGAGATACGGCTTACTTTGCGCAAAGCCTAGAGCTTCAGTAATCAGGTGGGTTTTGCCGCATCCCGCTGGCGCTACAATCAGGCCTTTACTGGCGTTTAAAACGGCATCCACACTCATCGTGTGTCACCGTTTTCTGCAGACCATGCCAACAGATCTCTTATAATTGCTTTGAATGGCCGTGAAAACTGATTGATTCCCGGACCCACGATATTCTCAGCTAGAGTCTCAGCCTTGCCGATCGTTTTAAACCAACCATATTTGCCTGCAGCGTGAGCCACTGGCGTTCTCATTTCTTCTGTTGGTTCACCTGTGCATGCGTCAAAATTATAGGTCCCTTGGGAGCAGTTCTGAATGTGCTGATCCACTTGTTGTTGGCTGTTTAGAGCCGCAGCAAGAAGAACAATGTCACGGATAGTCTCAGCAGGGCTCCAGGCTAGCAGGGCACCTTCTGTTGAAAAACCATTACCCCATTCAAAAATGGTCACGCCTCTGGCCCTGCAGTGTTCTGTCTGTTGAATGTGTGCAGGTGTAGTGATATCAGAATCTTTTAATAAAGCAGTACGATATCCCAGTTGTGCAAAAACCTCGGCGCGTTTGAAATAATTGTCCCCGCCGCCGCCATCAGTAGCGAAGACCCCCTGATCCTGAAAGCCTGTTCTTCCCCTACGTTGTCTGGACAAGTCCAGACCTCTGATAAAACCAACCTCAGTTCCACCTTCGCCCACAATTACGGCTTTGCTGAAAAAGGCTTCAGCGCAGGCCCTTAAGGTAGCTTGTTCCTGATCGTCTCCACTTAGTGTCAGGAAATTGTGTGAAGGCTCTGGGGCTGGTTGCTCAAGTTTCCGCAACACACAGAGCTGGGTTGCTTTGAGTTCCCTGAGAACATATGGGGAATGGGTGGTGATGAACACCTGCGAAGTGGGTTCATCATCACGAGAACCCAGTTGATTCAAAAGTCGGCTGATCCTATATGGCTCCAGTCCGTACTCTGCTTCATCAACCAGAATGATTCCCGACCGCCCAATAGCTTTTTGTAACCCGCTCACTAGTAATCGGGTTGAGCCTGTTCCAAGCATTCTCAGTGGCGTGTTATCGCTGTTATGCAGGCTAATTGCGCTGTTAGACAGGGAGACGCCATTCACGTCCAGAAGCGCTTTAAGTTCTCCAACCTGAACGCCTAACTGATTTGCAATGGTTCTGACCTCGGTAAGGATGTTATCTAACTGCGGTAATTGCCGGGCAGCAAAGCTGTGTCTTGTCTGTCGAGAGAGCTCGGCCAACGTAGAACTGATATCAAAATCTTCTGCAGATAATTTATTCAGCACTGAGCGGTTGCCCCATGCCAGGTGATAATGCGAAGTTGCCCCAAGGCGAGTAGGGCTTAACTGCTCACGGTGCTTCCACAGTAATCTTTTCTCCAGTCCTTCCGCTGTTGCTCGTTCTGAAAATAAGCACCAGTCTGGTTCGAGATCTGCACCGACGACCATTCTCAGTGTGAGTACGGTTTCATCTCCTGCCTGAGGTTCATCATGGATTTCCTTTGTTTCGCTATTGAAACCACGAAGATAACGCCCATAACTCTCAAGGTTCTGAAGCCCGTCATCAAGCTGTCCGAGAGTTACACTGATACAGACTGGAGTGGCCGAATTCATGAGATAAAAATCAGCATCACTGAATGTGAACGATCTTCTCGCCCCGAGTACTAGGTCAATAGCATCAACAAAGGTCGATTTTCCTGAATCTCCAGGACCTATCAGGCAATTTAGCCCTGAACTTGGAAACCATTCTGCCTGCCGTATTGAGCGAAAATTCTGAATGCTGATGTGGCGGATAACAGCCATGTTTCGTTCCTTCGTAATCCACGAATGTTGTATTTGCGCCGTAATGGCAGGAATTATGACACACCCTTTCTTATTTAATTGTGATTTTGCAGATATATACTCTGCCTTAGCGGAGAGATAGATTTCAATCTAAGGTCCATTTTTCGCTCATAGTGGATTTTAGCCTGGCTCTGTCCTTTCATCGCTCATTGCGGAACCTTCAGAGAGCGGTTCATGCTGTTCCCGCAGACACTTGCAGGTCTGAACAAAGAAAAGCATTAACATCATAGGCGGTAGTCCAGCTCTGGTCGGAGGAGGACAATAGCAGATGACCTCATCGGTTGCGTGAAAGCATGTACCGGCCGGAAAAACTGTCAGGAATGACACCTCGTTACTTGCCCTTTAAGTTGTACAGGAGTTATGCACTGATTCTGTGGATAAAAAATGTGAAGTTTTTTCAGCAGAAAACTCTGGCTGATTTCCATGAAACAATGGAGACAAAATCTGATGCCGGTCAGCCTGAGATACATAACCTTGAACGACTTAAGCCTGCCGCTGTCTGCTTTAATATGGAGAATATTCTCTGTAACGATTTTCACCCGCTTTGAGCGGGTATTTTTTTATCTGAAATTCGATGGTCTAAAAAGATGAAAAAAACCCGCCGAAGCGGGTGTCATATGGAGATGACAACACCAGGGAAAGCGATTTACTGACGCTGCCGGGAACATATTAATAAAAAGTTTAGCATTAATGATGTTTTAAGCCTGTTCATATCTTCAAAATTTTACGTGTTAAGCAGTAAATCCCTCCCGGTCCGGGGTGATGAGATATGTCTCAATCGCCGCTGAGCTTAAAGTTAGCCTGCTATTGTTAAAGCCTGTCTTATTAAAAGATGACGATACGCATTATGACTATGCAGAAATTACGAGGCGGTGCTGGAAATTTTGCAGCAGATCACAATCGCGCCGCTGAAGCCGGGCGCAAAGGTGGGAAGGCAAGCGGCGGAAATTTCAAAAATAATCCTGAAAGAGCAGTCGAGGCAGGTCGCAAAGGAGGGATAACAAGTCGTCGGGGCAAATCACAGAATGTTGATGGCTGAATGCGGCCTTCACATAATGTTGAATCCAATTTGTCCTTCTAAGGTATTTTAAGCTGACCATGTCCGCTTTTCGCTCATAGCGGACCCTGGCCTGCCGACAGTCCGCTTTGTGCCAAAAGCGGACGTTGCTAACCATTAAGTGGTAAGTATAAAAAAAATACCTGTCCCCCGAGGAGGAGGACAGGTACGAAACGCGGTGGTAGCGTATTGTACTGTTATATAGTTTTCAAAGTTGCGAGTAAGACGCCTGGCAATCCCGTCAGACTTCCTCCTGTCACTGAGCGGCATGACCGCTCACCTATGACACAACACTATCTATATTAAATACTTAAGAGCCAGTCACAAGCGTAAGCGGTAAATTAATGAAAACCCGACGGGTGAAAAAAACAGCGAGTTTGCCGACATGCTCTACATCCATCTCGGCAGACTTCGTGCTGGGTGATTTGAAATTAGTTAGTTGTGAGGCTTTGACATAAAAAATGGACAGGTTGCGGGTATCATCTTCACGCACTTTCAGATTGTGCTGCCATCAACTCCATACGGCCCATATATTGACCATCACAACTGCAAGCACAGAGATCAAAAGGAAAAAGGCCATATTGCGGCCAAGAGAATTACGCGTACCTGAATTGATTTATTTACTATTCACAAATGACGGGTTTACACACTGATTTACTGCGCTTTACCACGGCGACTGACTAAGCCACCTTTACGACCGGCATCAACTGCTCTGTCAGGATTATTTCTGAAGTTACCGCCGCTGACCTTCCCGCCTTTTCTGCCGGCTTCAGATGCGCGTTCTGAATCTTCGGCGAAATTACCTTTACCACCACGATGTGTGCTCATAGCTTAATACTCCGGCCAGGCAATATTGCTTCAGGCCTTAAAGGGCTTACCTCATTAGTAAAGCTTATAAATGTCATGAGCGAACAGAGACTAAGAGGATTCTTACGCTTAAGTCACTATTATGTCGTGGTTTGGCTTAAAAGCTGTCTGGAGGTTTTATTTTTCAGCGCTATTAATCAGGACTTTGCCAGAAAGTGAGCGCTGCCCATTCGCGTATTAAAACAATGATTTACCTCCATTAATTACTCAATGTTATTTTATTGAGACTTTGGATTTCTGACAATTTGCGAGGGAAAAATTAATTTTTCAGCTAATGTAAGTTTACGTATGAATTGTACTCAGAAGGAAGCAGATTAAGCTAGGGTACGAATGGCAGCGATAAAAACCGCAACCTTTTTTCTTTTGCCATGAAGATCATTTTGAATGGTATTTTTTAAGATCTGCGCGGAGCAATTTTTGCAGGAAATATTTCAGGCTCTTGTGCACCACTATGGCAGCATCAGTGACCGATGCGTATACCCTGCTAATCAATAAGCGCCTCATCGTCTTCTTTGATGAACACTCGCTGCTGCAGATCCGGCAGAATATCGATAACCGCTTCAGAGGGACGGCAGAGTTTCGTACCGAGCTGCGTTACGACCACCCGCCGGTTAATCAGGACAGGATGAGTCAGCATGGCATCCAGCAGTTCGTCATCACTGAAACGGTCTTCCGCCAGGCGTATTCCGGTTTACACATTGTGTGAGAAGCGCTATTGAAAGTCCGCCCCTCGCTCAAAGCGGCCAGTCAGTTCCTTTGATTTTTTGAAGATGTTTCAGTTTCCGTTCTGCATTCCTGGTCAGAAACGCAGTTTGTCCAGGGATGCACGGATTTAACTGTATTGGTTCTGATTTGCCTGAAAGTGGTTCGGTTTGGTTACGTCAGGGCTGTATCCCGGCAGGCGTCCCTGAAAAATGTTTCACTGGACAGAATATGCGGTCTATCCAGGACGTGACTGTATCAACGCGCTGGGTCTCTGAGGCATAGATGGTGCGTGACTTTTTCTATGCCAGTTAAAGCAACAAAGCCAGCTCGTTCGTAGAAAGTGAATGCCGATGGAGGCACGTTTGTGTTGATAAAATCAAACCAGTGATCAGAATCCTTAAGTATCTCACTGAGCAGGGCGCTGCCAATCTGCCTTTTTCTCCATCCTGAGTCTACATAGAGATGTCGAAGACGTCCGATGCCAGTTTTTAGCGTATATGGATCGATGTTGAGTCCACAAACGCCAACGATTAATCCATCTACAGAAGCCCCAATTAGTTTTTCTCCGGGTCTATCGAAGCGGTTCTTTCCGCTAAGCCAGTTATCTTCCAGTCGGCGTAACATGTTAAATCCTTCAGCCATGCTCTGCGATCTTAACTCAGCAAATCCTGGGCTGTCCGGGGTGACGTTGGTAAGTTGGATGTCCATGATTCTTCCAGTGATTTCAATTGGCGTAGTCTGGTCAGAATTACGATTGTGTCCAGTATGACAATGGCACTGTCATACTTCTAATGCCATCAGTGTCCGCTCTGTGCCAGGAGCGGACGTTCACATTAACTGTAGGCACACACTGTTATGTAAAATGTGAGCACTGAGCACACCCCGAAGGAGAAGAGGCCGTCTCATGGCATCAGCCATCAAATTACTACAAAGGGGAGACGGTTTGGACGTTATGCTGGAAGACGTAAGGATCGGATAGCAGCTGAAATTGCTCGTCATCCGGATAGGTAACTGCAATCTGGTACTGTTCGCCTGCGAATGCTTTCACTGCCTCAAGATCTTTCCAGTAAGTTGCCAAGAAGAAATGCTCCCATTCCCCCTGCGTCTCTCTTCGTACATATGCCCCCAGATTGCCCGGTGTGCTTTCTGAATGTTCAACACCAGTTTTTTGCAAATGGTTTGCAAAGCCTTCTGCATGCTTGACTGGTACGCATCCGTGCCATGTTCTTACAATCATGTTTCTACCCTCATGTTCTGGAAGGGTTTTAAACATAACATATGTGTGGCAGGAGGTGTGATTCGTAAACGAAATCGAATGTTAAATAGTCAGAGCTAAGGAAGAGATGTATATGCGGACGATTATTGTTGTGCCATACGATGATAAATGGCCTGAGATGTTTGAAGCCGAAAGTTTACTGATAAAGACATTGCTCGGTGGAGTGGCTAAAAGTATCCATCATATTGGCAGTACATCTGTGCCTGGTCTCTCAGCAAAGCCCGTAATTGACATTCTGCTGGAAGTTTCCAACATCAATGAACTGGATACATACAACTATGCAATGACCCACGCCGGGTATGTTGCTCGCGGTGAGAACGGGATTTCGGGGCGAAGATATTTCATTAAGGGCGGTGATCATCGTAGTCATCAAGTGCATGCATTTGCTGTTGGAAATATGCAGGTATTAAGACATCTTGCTTTCCGTGATTTTTTAAGAAAAAACAAAGATATTGCTGGGGAGTATGCTGAAATAAAACACTCGGCAGCATTACTCAGTAAAAACGATGCTCATCGCTATAGCGCGCTCAAAGCGAACTTTATAGAGCAACATCTACGACTGGCGCTGAATGACCAGGAATGTTAGAGATAGATTTTGTGGCCAGGATGGTATGTTCGATGTAATGGATATACTCAAAAGCCATGAGAAAAACGCCCGCTTTTTGATCATGGCTGCTCTTAAAGCCTTCTCACTGGCAGCTTTGTGCCAGAAGCAGACATTGCTAATCCCCTGGCACACGCTAAACAATTTGCGGTGCAGCTTATTTCTGTTCCCCATGTAAAAAGGCATTAACTGAAAGATGTCACTTAACTTCCTCATGTATATCTACATCCACATATAGTCATCAGGAAAAGGATGAATGAAGATGCTGAGAGGTAAAAGAGCTGTTATTACCGGTGGCGGCGGGGGATTTGGCCAGGCGCTGTGCGTGTGGCTGGCACGAGAGGGCGTCGAGGTGGATTTTTGCGCACGGCGGGCTGAAGATATTCAAAAAACCTGCAGCATCATCACTGCTGAAAGCGGCATTGCAAAAGGGTATATCTGTGATTTAACACGCCCTGAATCCCTTTCTCAGTTTTCCTCACAGCTGTTAATTTCAGACAAGCCTATAGACATTTTAATCCTGAATGCTGCTCAGTGGTTATCAGGGAGATTAGACGATCAGCCTGACACAGAAATTATCAATACCGTCAGTTCAGGTCTGACAGGTTCGATTCTGCTGACTCAGGCTCTGCTGCCCGGGTTAAGACGTTCAGACAATGCTGATATCGTCTCAATTATATCTTCATGTGGGATCCCGAATTTTACGGATTCAATTGCGCATCCTGCTTTTTTCGCCAGTAAACATGGGCTTAGCGGGTTTATCACCAAACTGTCACAGCAGTTGTCCGAAGAAAACATACGTGTGACCGGGTTGTATCCACCGGATTTCGAACTTACAGGGTTAGATACGCTTGTCGATAGTGAATCCAGAATGGGGGAACGTCTGATGAATGGGCGCTCAGTCTGGGAAACAATTCGTTTTGTGCTGACTCAGCCACGTAGTTGCCATATAAGCAGTATCTACTTTCAAGGTCCAACTCGCGAAGACCTGGGATAAGAGTGGCTAAAAGCCAATAGAGTTAAACAAACATTCATACTTCCGCTTCTCGCTCATAGCGGACCCTGGCCTGCCGTCAGTCCGCTTTGTGCCAGAAGCGGACATTTTCTTTGAGCCTGAACTGCCAAGGTTCTATCAGTATCAAAACCCTTAAACTGTGTGTGCCGCAAAGCGGTTTTCAGGTACTCCGGGGCTGACATCGGATTCAGCTTTGAGCAGTGCACCGTCATATTCAGACAACGCAGTGAGTCCCACAGAAGCCGTGGTGCAATAGAGACGGGTAAAACCCTCACCGGCGAGTGTCGGGCAGGTGCTCTGGACTCCAGGTGACGTCAGAAGAGTGTCTGTGGACCCATCCGGGCGGTATCGGACAATACGGTTCCCTCCCCATTCAGCATTCCATAGATAGCCCATCTCATCCACGCAGGAGCCGTCGGGCGCGCCGTTGCCTTCAGTTTTAGCGAACACGCGCTGGTTCTGCAGCAAGGGATAATCACAGCACATTATCCGACTCTGCATTGAGTCACAGTAATAGAGCGTGCCACCATCGGGGCTGAAACAGATGCTGTTGGGGATAGCGACGTCAGACAGTGCGAGCGTCTCGACGGTCAGCGTCGCCGCGTTGAGCCGGTGAAATTTACCAATGACTTTAACGGGATAACCGTCATCCATCGTACTGAAGACAAAATTTCCGGCACGGTCACACCGTCCATCACCTATGCGGGTGCCGGTATACCCCGGTGAAGCGGCCACCGGGGTAAGCAACCCGCTGTTGAGATCATAGAAAGCCAGCCTGGACGCGAATCCCATCAGCAGAACGTTGCTTTGTTCAGTCAGGGCAAAGGAGCCGAGGCGTTCAGGCAGCGACCAGCGCATCACAGCGCCAGTGCCTTCTTCCAGTGCGAGCAGTTCACTGGCTTCGATGTCAGTCCAGTAGAGCCTGCGGGTTCTTTCACACCACAGAGGGCACTCTCCAAGCGTATTCCTGACATCTGCTGCGATTGATAACATGTTAATCCTCCGGATTAATAAAGGTTTTACTGCGCGTCAGCAGAAGTGGGTAACGCAGTTACTGCAGAAAACGTGCTGAGAGCCGATCGCCGAAAAGCATGACGGCAAGTCCGATCAGCATGACAACCATTCCCCCCAGCCTGAGTAACGAAACCGGACGCCGCACAGCGCCCAGCAAGCCATAATGGTCAATCATCTGCGAGGAGAGTAACTGTCCGACAATTGCCAGCCCGAGCAGAGCCGAAAACCCGATTTTCGGTGCAAGCACCACATAGCTGAACAGGGCACATGCGCCTATCAGTCCACCCGTAAGACTCCAGAGGGGTTGCGACGGGATCGCCGCTAACGATGTCATCACCCCACCCCGCAGCAGCGCGAAAATCCCCAGACTGAATGCGCCCGCCGTAAAGGAAAACAGCGCCGCAGTGACCGGGTCGCCGCCTATTCCTCTGGCCAGCTGGCTGTTCAGGGTCGTCTGCAGGGTGATCCCCAGACCTGCGGCAAAAGCGATTAGGTAATAGATCATGCTTTTCATCCCGGTCAGTCGGCCTGCTCCAGTGGCAGGAAGGTGTCCGCAAACATGTCAGGCTGGTAGCCGGAGGCGGCAAACAGGTGCTCACGCGACTCATCAATCGCCGCACGCAGTCGCGTGCTGTCCACGCCCAGCACCTTGCCGTTCTGTTTAACGATGCGTCCGCCGATCATCACGGTATCGATGTTGCTGCGCTCGGCGGCATGAACTACCGTGCCAAAAGCATTTCCTGACGGGTAAAGATTGATATCACTTGTATTAATCAGCACCAGGTCAGCCTGTTTGCCTGGTGTCAGGCTGCCCACGTTGTCCTGCATCCCTGCACAGGCCGCGCCATCAAGAGTCGCGGCTTTAAGGAGTTGCGCCGCCGGAAGCGTTTTCAGCGCATGTTCAGAATCGCAGCACTGCTGCTGATGCATGCCCATCACACGCTGCAGGTAAAAGGCGACGCGCATCTCCATAAACATGTCGGTGCTGTACGACGTTTCATTGTCTACGCTCAGGCCAGGATTGATGCCATGACGCTGCGCGGCCTCAATAGCGAACATCCCGCTTTCAATCCCATAGTGCGAATCTGAGCGTGGGCAGACGTTCACCCGGACACCGGCTTCGCGCAGAATTTTCCATCCCTCGTCAGGCAGCGCCGTGCAGTGATTGAAGATATTGTCCGGCCCCAGCAGCCCCTGCTGATGCAGCGACTCAAGTTGCGCCCCCATCTCAGCCCCAAAGAACTCAGTGACAATCGACAGTCCCAGCCTGCGGGCCTCGGCCCACAACTCTGGCTCCAGCTGGGCCATGACCGCGAGAGAAACCAGGCTTTCAGGGTTGTTAGTGAAATACTTCTCCTGCAGACGCTGCCAGTTTCCCGGCCAGTGCGCTTTATCCCATTCACCGGCCACTGGTGCGCCAGAAGCATGAATGGCACGAATGCCGGCATCAAGCAGGGCCTCGACGGCGGCATCGGAATGCGCTGCGGTTCGGCTGTTGTGCGAATTATCAATCATCGTGGTGATACCCGCATCAATAGCGCCCAGCGCCGTCAGCAGGTTGCCAACGTAGATATCGGCAGGACGGTAATATTTAGCGAACGAGAAGTGCGTGGCGTTGCTGTAGTCGTCCAGGCAGGTCGCGTTTGGGTTAATGCGGCGCAGCTGTCCTTCCCATGCGTGACGATGTGAATCGACCATGCCCGGCATGGCGATCATGTTGGTGGCATTAATGACATGCGCACCCGGCGCATCAATGTTCTGGCCTACGGCGGTAATCGTTGAACCGTTGATGAGAATATCACCGCGCTCGATGTTACCGACGTTCTCGTCCATGCTCAGTATCGTCGCGCCACGAATCAACGTAGCCTGTGAAGTGACATTCTGATTGTTAACAATATTTCTGATGTATTCGGTCATTAAACCTGCCTCTTTCCTGATTAATGGGGAAACGATACGCCACGTCATTAACCTGAAAAAGATGCTTAAAACGTTTTCATAATTCATAATTTGCGAATAATCAGACGCACTTTTACCCAAGAGCAGAACGATGGATCGGATTCAGGCTATGCAGGTTTTCACGCGGGTTGCAGAAGCGGGGAGTTTTGTACGCGCGGCAGAAACACTGTCGCTGCCTTCTTCCACCGTCACCAGCACGATTAAAAACCTGGAGAAATACCTGCAGGTGCGTCTGCTGAACCGCACGACAAGGCGGGTCAGCCTTACTCCTGAAGGCCTGCAGTATCTGGCGCAATGCCGGGAGATCCTGTCGCTAATTGAACATAGTGAATCCAGCCTGACTGAATCCATCAGACGCCCTCAGGGGCGGCTGCGGGTTGATATGCCTGGTGGAATTGCCCATTTCATCGTCATGCCCAATCTGAAAGACTTTTACCGGCATTATCCGGATATTTACCTGATGATTGGTGTCAGCGACCGGCAGGTCGATCTTGTTCAGGAAGGAGTGGATTGCGTCATCCGAACCGGGGAATTAACTGACTCCACACTGGTTGCCCGTCCGCTTGGCCGGTTTCGCTGGGTAACCTGCGCCTCTCCGGACTATCTCAGGGAGTATGGTGTCCCTGAGACGCCGGAAGCGTTGTCGCAGCATCGGGCGATTCATTACTTTTCCGGTTCGGTAAGGCGCACTAATGAACTGCGTTTCACACGAGGCACTGAGCCCTTCTCTGTTCAGGTTGAGGGGGATGCAGCCGTTAACGAAACGGGACTCTACATCAGACTGTGTCTTGAAGGTTTTGGGCTGGCACAGCTTGCTGAGAATGTGATTTCGGAGAATCTGCAACAAGGCAAACTGATCGAAGTTCTGGCGGACTGGCAGCCACCCTCCGTGCCGGTGACGATGCTCTATCCGCATCAGCGTTTTCTCTCTCCTGCCGTGCGTGCTTTTGCTGACTGGGTTGCCGGACTTTTCAACGAAGGAGCAGGTGAGAAACGGTCTTCCCGGTAAAAGACGGCTCCGGTAACAGGTAAACGCTTCAGAACGACAATTAATAGCATCCTCAGCAGAGAAACCGATCGTTTCCCCTGCTGTGTCAGCTAATTCACCCCGGCTGCTGTACAGGTTCCAGGTGAGCGTTTCGTCCGGCAGCCATTCCGGTGCAGGCACCTGCGACTGCGATTGCTGCGGTTATCAGTAATGGTACCGTCCAGCCTCCGGACAACTCCTGTACTTTGCCCAGCAACAGCGGACCCATCGCCGCCATCAGATAACCGACACTCTGCGCCATGCCTGACAACGCGGCAGCATCACCGGCGTTTTTAGTACGCAGCCCGATGAAGGTCAGACCCAGCATCATGCTGGCACCTGAGCCAAAGCCGAGAAGCGCAGCCCAAAGCATCGCCAGATTCGGCAAATACAGGATGCCGATAAATGACACCCCGGTTAACAGGCTGACGCCAGCAGCAGCTAATTTCTGATCGTTAAGACGACGCAGCGTGGCTGCCAGAATCAGGCCGGGAATGGCGGTGGTAAGCTGAAGGATGCCATGTACCTCACCAGCCTGAGCTGAAGAGAGTCCACTGTCCGTAAGAATGGCTGGCAGCCAGCCGACAGCAACATAAAACGGCATCGCATTCAGGCCCATAAACAAGGTGACCTGCCATGCCAGAGGCGAGCGCCACACCGCGACGGTCGCCACTTTTTTCTCACCCGCTACTGGCAGCTGATGCTTCTTCTTTAACTGGGGCAACCATAAAAGCAACGCAAGCAGCGGTGCTATAACCAGCATGGCTAACGCGATGTTCCAGCCCCAGCTCTGCGTCAGAGGAATGACAATGGCAGAGCCAATGGCGCCAGCGGCGCCCATGGTGATGGAATATGCCCCTGTTACGGAAGCCACGTTGCCAGAAAAGTCACGCTTTATAAGGCCAGGCAGCAGGACATTGCCCAGAGCAATCCCGATACCTATCAATATGGTTCCGCCATAAAGCGCCCAGACACTGCCTGTGGAGCGAAGCAGGATACCCCCCGAAATCACGGCCAGGGCACCAAAAAGGGTGCGCTCCAGACCGTACTTCCGGGAAATTGATGCACTCAGGGGAGAAAATGCGGCAAATGCCAGTAAAGGCAGTGAGTTAAGCAACCCAACGGCAGTGATACTTAGCCCAAAATCATGGCGAACGGACTCTAAAACGGGTGCGATAGCGGTAAATGGAACTCGCAGGTTAATGGCAATAAAAAGGATGCCGGTCACAAGTATGATTGAAGACCACCTGTTCGTAGTGTAGGACATAAATTTTGCGTTCTCTGGTAAAAAGAAAGACTTTAAAGGACGCATGAGTTACACAATATAGATAACCTGACAACATATAACTAAATCATGCCAGTTAATAAAAAACCGGTGACCTCACCGGATGAGTTTAATGCCGATGCTTTCAGTCAGGCTGCTATCGCGCTGCATGTATCATCGTCAGGCGAGTATGCAGGTCAGAGTCCGCACGCTCACCGTAAGGGACAACTTATTCTCTCTTTGCGCGGTGCAGTGAGCTGTAAGGTTCAGGATGCGCTGTGGCTTGTTCCACCGGGACATGCTGTCTGGGTTCCGGGAAAAATCCCCCACAGTTGTCGGGTCACGAAGAATGCAGACACCTGCTTTTTATTTATTGAGCCCGGCGCGGCAGCGATGCCGGAAACCTGCTGTACCCTTGCTATTACTCCTCTGGTCCGCGAGCTGGTTCTTTTTCTGGCAGAGCAGGAACATGCTTATTCGCCTGACAGTAAAACCGCGAGGCTGGCAGCGGTGCTGCTGGAACATATACCGGATGTGCCGGTTAAAGCGCTCCACCTGCCTGTATCCGACCATCCTAAAATCCGGAATATGGCTGAGGCACTTTTTAATGATCCTGATGACCGGAGAACGCTAAAGCAGTGGGCTGCGCATCTGGCTACCAGCGAACGATCTCTGGCCAGGCTGATAAAAGATGCGACAGGAATGAGCTTTGGTCGCTGGCGTCAGCAACTGCATTTAATGATTGCGCTGAGCCATCTGGCAGAAGGCCAATCCGTGCAGCACGTAGCCGGAACGCTGGGATATGATTCGGTCAGCGCGTTTATTACAATGTTCAGGAAAGCGCTGGGTAAATCACCGACGCAATATTTTTCGTCCCTAAACTAATGCATCCCAACACAAACCGGATTTTTACAAAGACAGTTAGGGGCCGCTTTTCGCTCATAGCGGACCTTAAAGCACCAATAATTTCTGTAGATTTTCCATTCCATATAAACGGCGACATGTCAGCGCGCATGATGGCCATACTGGGTGAGATGGCCGCGGGACAGGAAGTCTATTCCATCGATGAGTCTTTCCTGGATGTGACCGGGATTAGTGAGCTAATCTCCCTTGAGACATTTGGTCAGCAGATGCGCGAGCGCATCCGGCGTGAAACCGGGCTGATTATTGGGGTAGGGTTCGGACCAACGAAGACACTGGCCAAACTGGCCAACCATGCGGCAAAGAAGTGGACGCAGACCGGGGGCGTCGTGGATTTGTCCAGCAGAATCCGGCAGCGAAAACTACTGCACCTGACCGACGTCGGTGATATCTGGGGGATTGGCCCGCGCATTACCAAACGCATGCACCAGCTGGGGATCACAACGGCTCTGCAGCTGGCTGACAGCAACATCAGCATGATACGGAAAAATTTTGACGTTATTGTTGAGCGCACTACTCGCGAACTTAATGGTGAGTCCTGCATTGCACTGGAAGATGCCCCGCCACCAAAGCAGCACATTTTAAACTCGCGATCTTTTGGCGAAAGAGTCATAAAACTGGAAGACATGCAGCAGGCAATCGTGCTGTATGCCACACGTGCGGCGGAAAAACTCAGGGAGCAGAATTCGCGCTGCCGACATATCAGTGTTTCCATCGCCACCGCTCGTCACGGTGATGAACCGCAATATTCGAATACCGCCTCTCGCATCTGTGATTATCCGACGAACGATACCCGCGACATCATTGAGTCAGCGCTAAGCGGCCTCAGCACCATCTGGCAAGAGGGTTACCGGTATGCGAAAGCTGGCGTCATGCTGGGAGATTTTTATCAGTCAGGTGTTGCGCAGTTTGACATGTTCAGTGAGCAGCAGCCGCGTGCGAACGCAGACGCGCTAATGGCAGCACTGGACGGTATTAATCGATCCGGGAAAGGAAAAGTCTTTTTCGCAGGTCAGGGTGATCGCGACAGTTCATGGCAGATGAAACGTGAAATGCTGTCACCTCGCTACACAACGAGATTAAAAGATATCCCAAAAATAAAGTAACTCAGTTTTCGCAGTCTTTGCTTCGTGCGCCCGATCGCGCTGTTGGTCTATAATTGCCGTCGCAATTAATCCACTAAAAGGAATATGTGATGAAAACAGGACTGATTTCACTGGGTTTACTGGCTACCCTGCTTACCGGTTGCGATGCTGGCGCGCAGAGTCTTGAGTGGTATAAGGCGCACGATAAGGAGCGCAGTGCAAAAGTTGAAGAGTGCAAAAAAGCGTCCGACCCACGCGGTACCGAAGACTGTCGTAACGCAATTGATGCCACTGTCCTCGGCGGTTCTTTCACAAAGAGTCCCGCTAAAAGTTGGTAAATCCGTCGAGCCGCCGCCTGGCGGTTTTTTTATGCCCTGCTCCGGACACTCACAGGTAGAGAAGCCCCGCACGGCTATCACCTGCAACCACTGCGCGTCTTTGAAACACCCCTCTAAATTGATACCAAACCAAACTGCTCACCCGTTCTCCGCTTAGCACGGAACATTCTGTCCGTTCCGGCTACGCATGCGGCTTCCGGTGCGCCTCAGCCGTTACTTCAGCGAGCATTGTGGGTTCACGTTTTAAAGGCGGATCTTTTGCTTATTGCTTACACCCAGGATATGCCATGTTCTGGTTCAATCTTGATTCTTCTAAAAATCAGATTCTCTTCCTATACCATCTCCCTACTCGCGGGGTTCCTTTTTGAAGACGTCTCAAACGTTTCCAGCCACCAATAAAAAGAACTAAACCGGTTATGAAAATAGTTGCTGCAATGAATGGGCGTCTGAGTCCCAGTTCACTGATGGCTGGAGTACAAAATAATATGATTATGCCCGTTAGCATCGGCAATGCCGGTCTGCATCCCGTACTCGCTGGCTCCAGTCTGTACTCAGCGTGGCAGCCCGTGCAGACGGTATAATTATCAGGTACATGTGTACCACAAAACCCACATTTCATTTCCAGACCTGCTCCTTGTGAAAGTCCGGGCAAGGATACATCAATAAAGTATGGTACTGAGACTCTCTTTAAGTAATTTTAGGCACCCTCTTCCAAAATAAATCATGCATTTATTCATCTGCGGGCCGGCTGCACTCCGCTTTATCAGACGGCGCAGGCAGATTTGGCGCCGGTTAGAATATGCACATATGACAGAAACAGCGGGCAGCTTCGAGGTAAAAGGGCTATCTGGGGAGGCAGGGCTGGCCTGCGGGCAACACTGTGTATGGCGATGCTTTCAGCAGTTCGATATAACCCTCAGATTAGAGACTTTTATACATCGTTTGTGCCAGAAGCAGACATACGGCGATTTCGCTTTTGGTTGTTTTATAAGCAAAGATAGTATGATTTAGTAACAGCGGAAATGGCTCATATCAGTCGTTTGGGAGAGCCAGTTTTTTATCATCACTTAGAGAGTCAGGAACATGGAACATCAATATACATCGAGCATATTCTGGACCGGAAATCTGGGTACTGGCACATCGGGCTATAAAGCATATGCGCGGACATGGGACATCGCTATAACCGGCAAAGAAATCATCCATTGTTCCAATGACCCGTTACTTGGAGGTGATGCCAGTAAAATGAATCCTGAAGACCTGCTGATATCATCGCTTTCTGCCTGCCACATGCTCTGGTATCTGCATCTTGCCTCAGATGCCGGGATTACTGTTCTGGCATATGAAGATTCCCCCATAGCTACTGGTGAAATTTTAAAAAGCGGTGCCGGTCGCTTTGTTTCGGCGGTATTGAGACCTAAAATTACTGTGGCGGAGGGTGCTGATCTTGACTCAGCAATGGCTATCCATCATGAAATTCATAAAGTCTGTTTCATTGCAAGATCGGTAAATTTCCCTGTCATTTATGAGCCTGAATTTGTAATCAGTCCTCTGTAAAATCGATTTTTTCCAATACTGGATTAAGAAGAGCCGTCTGAGGCAAAATCTGTTTTTCGATCATCGCATACGTTAGCCTGACGTCAGTCCGCTTTGTGCCAGAAGCGGCCGCAGGGAACTGCCTGAGCATAGTGAAACCGCATGCCATCACGCTATTTTGAGGTTAGGAGAAACCGCCTGAGGTTGACTAAATTTTTCTGAGAGTTCAGTTATGTTCTGCATATCATGTTGATTTCATCGAATTGTAAACCTTGAAGGCGGGGGTATTTTCAAAAATTTCAGCTACAAAATCCATGAATACAATCGCCCGTTTTGGCAAAAGTCGATTGGCAACATAAACGGCCTGAATGGGAACGGGCGGGGCAGTATAACCAGTCAGTAATAATTGTAATTCGCCATTTTCCAGCCCCTCTTTGAACAACCATTCAGGACCCTGTGCAATCCCAGTCCCTGCATTGACAAATTTCTGTACTGCTTCAGGTGAATTGACCCTGAGCCGGCCAGAAACAGGAACACTGATATCCTGAAATCTCCAGGTGGCGCCTGTAGTCAGCAGGGTATAGATCAAACAATCATGTTTTTTTAAATCTTCTGGCCTATCAGGGGCTCCGTGTTTAGCCAGGTACTTATTACTGGCAACACAGACTCGCTCAAACATGCCAAGCCTGCGGGTATACATAGCGCTGTCTTCCAGATGACCAATGCGTATTGCCAGCTCAGCCCCTTCATCAACGAGATTGATATAGCGGTCATTAATCTGCAGGTCGAGTGCGAGTTCAGGGTAGCGTTCTAAAAAATCCGGGATGTGCGGTACTAAGAATGTATGAGCCAGTGCTGTGGGGCAGGCAACGCGTAACAGCCCTGTTGGGCTGACATTTTCTCTGAAAGAAGACTCTGACTCTTCGACAGCTTCAAGAATCCGCCTTGCTTCAAGATAATAACGTTCGCCTTCAGGCGTTAATGAGAGCTTTCGGGTCGATCTGTGAAGTAATCTGGTCTGCAGATGCTCTTCGAGGGTTGCGACATGACGACTGATGTTCGGTTGCCCTAAACCTAAATCCCGCCCAGCTGCGGAAAAGCTGCCTGTTTCAACGGTACGGACAAAACATGTCATCATAAGTAGTTTATCCATTCTATAGCCCATTTATGCTTTTTATGCATGAAACATATCCAAATATACAATCTTATCACTCAGTTTGCATGAGCATATATTGTCTCCCTGTCGGTGATTCGCCGATCCGTTGTTAAAGCCAGCAGGAGATTTTCAGATGTCCAGATTACAGGGTAAGCGCGCACTGATTACAGGTGGAACAAGTGGTATTGGTCTTGAAACAGCGAAGCTGTTTGTTGCAGAAGGTGCACGCGTTATTGTTACCGGAGTTAACCCGGATTCAATTGCAAAGGCCAAAGCAGAGCTGGGTCATGAAGTGTTAGTTGTGAGTGCTGATTCCGCTGATGTAAACGCACAAAAAGCGCTGGCTCAGACGGTAAAGGAACACTTTGGTGAACTGGATATCGCTTTCCTGAATGCAGGCATATCAATATATATGCCAATTGAACTATGGACAGAGGAGCTGTTCGACCGCATTTATGATATCAACGTCAAAGGTCCTTACTTCCTGATGCAGGCTTTGCTGCCCGTTTTCGCCAGCTCTGCATCAGTGATCTTAAATACATCTGTAAATGCTCATACAGGGCCCGTAAATTCTTCAGTTTATGGCTCAACGAAAGCAGCATTGCTGAACATGTCAAAAACACTGTCTAACGAGCTGCTTCCCCGTGGGATTCGTATCAATGCCGTGAGTCCCGGCCCGGTTGATACACCGCTTTACGATAAGGCGGGGATTCCGGTGGAATATCATGATCAGGTGATGAAAGACATCGTTGCAACCATCCCTGCAGGTCGTTTTGGTAAGCCTCAGGAAGTAGCGCAAGCGGTGCTTTATTTCGCCTCTGATGAGTCTGCCTGGACCGTGGGTTCAGAAATTATCATCGACGGCGGCGTTTTAATCTAAGCAACCATAATAAGATTTACAGTTAACCAAGCCCGCCACCTTTTATAGCGACCGGCTTTGATTTTATCTGGAGTCTGAGATGTCTATCCAATGATCTGCTCCAGGTTAAGTAACACTGCCGCAGGTTGGTAATACTCTCGTGAGGAGCAATTACAGATGTCCGCTTTTCGCTCATAGCGGACCTTAGCCTGACGTCATTCTACTTTGTGCAAGAAGCGGAAGTAATGATGGATCAGTACAAGGGATGTCGTTTAATAATCTGGTGTCGTTTGCTGATAACGAGCTCATCTGGTCCAGCATCTACGTCCGTACCGTCGAGGCCCGCGACAATGAAATCGGCATTTATCCCGATCTCACAGACAAGGTACTAATCGGTGAGGACGGCATGTCTGTATTTGTGTAAAAGGCTGCCAATGATTGTTTTAAAATCCGCGACCGTGTTGCGACCGATTACGTAACCGAGGTACAACACCAGTTCAGAGATTTTTTATCAGCCGTTATGGATACCGTAGCTTTAATTATTCGCAGGGCTATGTCTGTGCTCTACTCAAATTATGTATGTTCCCCACTGCTTGATCTCATTTTGGCCTGCTTCCTGTTGATGCCAGAACCTGTAGTTGATGTGGGTATGGGGGCTGCAAATGAACCACCTTTACCTGCGGTGGTTCATTGTTGACAGGAAACGGATTTAAGCGCCTGCGAAAACAGCTTCCATTAAGCGAGCTTACGATCCGCCCCCCTGACTAAAAACAAGCTCATAACAAACAGTGTCAGAACAAAAGGGATGAACATGGCGGGATCACCATAAACTGCAGCCGCCAAAGCTGCTCCGGCAGATAATGCAATACTTGAAATACCATCCAGTAATGCAATTTTATTGTCGTTTTCGGCAGACGCGATTACGGTATCTATCCCCGCGCCGTAAAACATTTCCAATAGCGTAACGCCAACAACAATCAGTAGCAGTCCGGACAGTTCTGTAAACTGTAGAAACCAAGGTATAAACAATAAAATACAGAATGCGGTCGAAAAAAGAAGAGCGTTAATCACACCAAATTTCTCGGTGAAATACTTATAAACGGGGATCTGACCAAGAATAATGACGCCGGTATTGAACAGCATGATGGGCCCAACTAACTCTTTTTTTCCAGACTGGACCAGCTCCAGAGGAACAATTGTCTCAAAGGTATAATATAGCATGGCAAAAACAATGCTAAGGGTTGCCACCACGGCAGACTCCCTGCTAAGCACTCCGGCCAGATGCGGTAATCCAAAAGATTTCCCTTGAGACCTTTTGCACCTGGCGAGGCCGGCGGCCATCATCACACCAACGGTGTAAAGTACGATCAGAATCAGCAGAGCAGAGCGAAACGGAACATGGAAAAATACTAGGGCACTGATAACCAGTGGCGATACTGCAGCACCAACATTACTAAGCGTCATTCGGGCTGAAAAACTTTCACTGATATTATCAGAAGTTGCCCGAACATAGATTTTAGAGGCCGTAGAGAAAAATGACGATGCGAGGCCATTCGCCAACATCACAGCCATACAGACGATAAATCCCTGCCCGGTAAACAGAACAGCTAATGATATAAGTTTAAAAAACAAGGAGAACACTATCGTATTTTTGACATCGAGACGACTGGCAAGAGGAATGATAAGAAAATACGAAAGTGAAAATGACCAAAATTTCATTGTACCTAGGTACAGAATGTCTTTTGCACTGAGGCTGTTACCTGCCAGATAGAGCAGAGCCAGAGGCATCAGGAGTGTAGAACCAATAGAGTTAAACAAAAAGCACAAATTAATATTACGACTTTTTCGTTCAAAAAGATGTCGGTAAACGTTCATTTCCAAAGCTCCATAAAAACAAACAGCACCGTCACGGTGCTGTTTGTTTTAATCCAGTTTCCAGAGCTTACAGATATCTTCATAGATAGTCTGCCCGGCTTCGGTAAATCGTCCATGCTCTTTTACTATTTCATATGTATCATTTAATTTTTTAAACGCGACCGAGAATCTTTCCTTACATTCATCGACATATTCACTGGTCCCACGTTTGATTATCCTATCAAAAACATAGCAGATTCGTGAAAGAACAAATAATGCATGGAATATCCCGATCATTGGCCTGTTATCCACCCGTAAAGGTGCAACAAACGTATCATTGGGATTGTTGACAACCAGTTCATCGAATGAATTTATAATATTGAGTGCAGTGTGCCCACACTCATGCGCCAGAATATCAATATAGTAAGGCACGGTATGTTCTTCATGAACATACGCAAACATCATTCCCCACATATAAAAGTTAGTTCCGGAACGCATGAAACGAGAACCGTCACTGGTTTCACGAGTCAGATGTACTGAATGGATAAACGTTTTAATCTCTTCATAGGCGTCAGGGGCGTTTTCTTTAATTACATCAAGGGCTTGCACAACCTTTTCCGCTTCGATCGTAGCAAGTTTTTTGTCATCACAAAAACCGAAACCAAGCTCTTTATCATCATGGATGATCTTTAATATCATTTCCTTGTCAAAAGATTTATTACATGATGTTAGTGGTGAGACAACAATCCCATCTGGAGCAGGAATTGACTCTATATATTTTAAATATTTTATGGCTGAATCATGATCCTCGGACTCAGCTGACTTAGCTGCAAGATAATGTGCTGCACACATTTGCCATGACAGAGGCGGGGACTTTTTAACATCTTTCAGCTCATAGAAATCTATGAGGTAGTCGACAGATTCGTGCAGACTTTCAGTGAAAAACTTTCGGGCAGCTTTGTGATCATAATCTGGGGAAGCGATATTCAACATAATAATCTCCACAAAAAAATCACGCTCCAATGAGCGTGATTTTCCAAATCTACTTGTCAGTAATTACTTGCTGAATGACCAGCCAGACAGTGGAGATTTGATTTTCAGCAGTTTTGATGATTCAACTTTTTTCATTTCACTTTCCTTTTAAAATTAAAGTTAACATTCTTAAAACATTCTGTCCCGGAACAATTAACAATTAACAAAAAGTATCCTGCCATCACAATACCCACTTTAAAAAAAAGCTAAAAATTCTGTTTTCAAATACCCGCACCAGTTTTAATTCTATAAGCCGGATCGTATTAAGAACTTTATTAGGTCAAATTTTCGCCAGAAGGCTTGGATAGGATAATTTTGTTAATGTTTTTTTGCACGCAGCCCTGTTTCAGCTGCACCTGAAAGATGCGATAAGTCAGCTTCAGGACTTTGCCGTCTGTCCAGTATTGAAGTGTCGGCTCCGAGCAACGTAATGATTGTTATGGCTGTAATTGACCTGGATTGGCCGGACTGCGGTTCCTCGATGAGTGGAGGGTGATCAGCTCGCCGGATGCGACCGTCATCTGTAACCGTAGCGACTGTAGGTGGGAAGATTACTGGCCCTGATATTTTCACCCGATGCCTCCCCGACCGGCGGCATCTCTCAAGTTAACGATAAGAATGTCGCTTCGCTCTGCTTCTTTTGCCGCTTACCGTCCTGCGGCCGGAAACCGGCAGGGATAAATGCCGTGCCCTCACGGTAGCCGGGCCGCTTCGCCAGCAAGGGAAGCTTCACCGGCCTGTTCACCCGTTCCCCGCCGTGCGCGGGACATTCAGTCCGCTCCGGCGGCGCGTGCGGCTTGCGCGTCCGCCCCTGCCTGCTCCGCTTTACGCCCGTCTTTGCGGTGGTCACGGCACCACAGGGGTGCCCCCTGACACTGAGGAGCATAACTATGTCCCGATTCATGCGTGGCGACAGCGTAGAAATCATGGCCGGCTTTCCGGATAACAGCATCGACTTCATTCTGACCGATCCCCCGTACCTCGTCGGCTTTAAGGACCGGTCCGGCCGTTCAATCGCTAACGACGTGAGCGACGAATGGGTGCTGCCGGCCAGCCGTGAAATGTTCCGCGTGCTCAAAAACAACAGCCTGGCGGTGAGTTTCTACGGCTGGAACCGCGTGGACGTTTTTATGCAGGCGTGGAAATCGGCGTTTGTCGGTTATCAGCATGAAAACGCCTACCTGCTGGCCAAAGGGCGCCCGCCGCTGCCGGCAAAGCCTTTACCCGATGTGATGCCCTGGCAGTACACAGGCAACCGGCACCACCCGACCGAAAAGCCGGTGAGCATATTGCAGCCGCTTATCGAAACCTTCACCAGGCCCGGGGATTTAATTCTGGACCCGTTTGCAGGCTCCGGCTCGACATGCGTCGCCGAAGACCAGTGCGGCCGCCGCTGGATCGGTATCGAACTGCTGGAGCAGTACCACGCCGCCGGCCTGCGCCGCCTGGGTGAACAGCGTGCAGCCCGTGCCGCTCATGCCGCATAACCTGTTCCCCTAACCAGACCATAAGGACAGCACCATAACAGATCCGACACTGACGACCGAAAACACCCAGCTTACCGACGACATTAACGACCTGGAGGAATCACTTTACGAGTTTCACCTGCGGTTACGGGACATGACAAAGCGCCACCTCTATCGCGGCGCGGCGCCGGCGCAGAAAATGGCCGGGATGCTGATCGAGCAGATCGATACCGAACTGGTGGCGCTGTACCGGCGCGCTGCCAAAATGCGCGGGCACCTGAAGTAACGGACGGGCGGTCATTTTATGACCGCCTGCTGTCTGTGTGCAGCTACTGCCGCCGCCGCGCTTTTGTCCACAGGGTTACAGACCGGATATGCACCCGGGCTGTGGATAGAATGAAATAAGGATGTTGCTGCGCGCCGCTATATTCCGCCATGCGGCGGGACAGGGCAAAAAAACCGTTCCGTGCGCGCTACGGCCGGTGCCGTGACTTCACTGTAGCCCGATCGCCTTGTGGTAAAGCGCGCCTCCTTCGCCCGTTCGCACTCCCTGCACCGCGCTTACTTCCGTCGCGCTTCCGCTCAGTCTTCGCGTCAGCGCCGTGCGTAAACACGTCTCCGTTCGCTTGCGCTGCGGCCTCCTCGTCACGCTTGACCACTGCGTCTCTCCGTCGGGCTGTCATTCAGTCACGGCACAGGCCGGAACTGAGACAACTTTGACTGCGGAGGATTTCTTATGACATTTAGCGGACCAGCGGTATACGTCGGGACTTACCATAAATACAACTGCGGCAGTATTTTCGGGAAGTGGTTTGATCTCACTGACTTTGAGGAAAAGACCGAGTTTCACGACGCGTGTCGCGAACTCCACGCCTCTGAAGAAGATCCTGAATTTATGTTTCAGGACTGGGAGGGCATTCCGTCTAAATTCGTCTCTGAATCCTCTATCGACTGGGATTTCATCGCGGCCTGGAAGCAGGCGAAAGAAGAGGGCATGGAAGACGCCTTTGTTGCATGGGCGGATTATTCGGGCGAGTGTGATTTTGACGCGTTTGATGATGCGTACAGGGGGAGGGCAGAAACGGAGGAAGATTACGCGTATGAGCTGGTTGAAGACAACGGCCTGCTGAATGATGTGCCGGAGCCGCTGCGCTCTTATTTCGACTATGAAGCTTATGCCCGCGACCTGTTCAGCAGCGGCTATGTGCTGCACGACGGCTTTGTATTCAGCAACTGATGTCGCCGGCAGGGGAAGCCCTGCCGCAAAGGAGAAAAAATGAAACTGTCACCACAAACCCGCGAAATCCTGCGTCAGTATAAAGCTGTTGTGAACGCGCAGCGTCGAACCAACGGCCTGAGAGAGTTGAGAATGGAGGAGATCATGGATGAAATCTGTTATTTCATGACCTGCCAGAGTGCCGTTTACATCGGTGGCCACTTTATTCAGCAGAGCGGAAAAAGGTAATCAGAACAGTCAGGCGGTTCCGGCCGCCTGTCAGCCCGCCGAAAAACCTGCGCCTGCGGCGGCGGGGCGGAAAGACATGCGCCTGACGGCGCAGCCACCGCTCCGCCTTTGGATGCGTGAACTATAAAAACGGCTTTCACTTCTATTTTCGCAGCATTTTTAATCATAGTTTGCGACCAATACTGCCGGTTTTATCTGTTGTAGGCAGATAGTTTTTTGTCTCACCGGGCGTCCAGTCGGCTGTCATGCTCCGCACAGAGCCGGCAGGCCGTCTCTGCCCGGCCCCGTTCCGGGGCAGCGGGTTTCCATCCTGACGCAACACCTTCCGCTCGCAGCAGCCGTTCCGGCTGCGCCGCTCAGTCCCGCCGTAAACGGCGCTCCCTGCATCCCGCCACCACACATGGCGGGATGTAAGGGGCAACGCTGTTTCGCGCCCGCGCGTCACACCGTTGCGGCGGGTTCCTGCTTTCCTCATGGGTTGTTTCGCCCGTCTGAGTCCTTTCGCCGGGGCTGAGACAAGCACAAACCGCCTGGCTGTCCAGGGACGGCTGAAGCCTCTCGCCGGAAAATTTTTTATGTGGCCAAAAATTTTTCCGCTCGCTCCCGGACATCTGCGCCGGCCCGTGCTCGTTACGCCCTTTGCGGCGAACGGCTCTCAAACGGGTGAAGGTTACAACCTGGGGAGAAAGCAGCAGTTCCCCGCAAAACGTCAAGACCGCGGCCCCGGCAACTCAACGGGTGATGGTTTTAAGGGCAAACACAATCAGGAGATTTCAGTGGAACAGCCAGCAGTTGTGCGCTTACCGGAGGATACCTATACGCGTGAGCAGGCGACGGCAGTTGCCGCGCAGTACACCAATGTTGCTATCGAAGACGATCAGGGTACGCATTTTCGCCTTGTCGTGCGCAAGGACGGCGATTTGGTCTGGCGGGCATGGAATTTTGAATCAAACGCGGGTTACTGGCTGAACCGTTATATCGGTGATTACGGTATTCGCAAAGTGCAGTAAGCAGTTAAAAGGTGCCCTGCGGAGCAGCCACTCTGCAGGGCGAGACAGTCATTAATCTAACGAGGTATCAACGATGTCAGTAGCCAATGTTAAAGCAAAAGCCCCAAAAAAAACCAGCGCTAAAAAAGTGACCGACGCCGAACAGGCAGCGGTAAAAGCGGCGCTTGAAGCCGCGCCGGTTGAACACGCGCCCCTGTCAGTGTTCGTGATGTCGCTGCTTAATGCCCGTACCATCCCGTATTCCACGGAAAGCGTTGAAAGCATGGCGGCAACCATTAAGTCGGTCGGCCTGTTGCAGAATCTGGTCGCCCACGAACTGCCGGACGGCGAACTGGCGGTGGCCGCAGGCGGCAAACGCCTTACCGCTCTGAATCTGCTGCTCTCACAGCAGTTTCTGACCCCCGATTACCCGGTGCCGTTCAAGCGCGTTTCCCCGGAACTGGCCGCGCTGGTTTCCTACATCGAGAATGCGCAGCGCAGCGATATGCATGCGGCAGAGCAGATTGCCAGCTTCGGTGCCCTGGCTTATCAGGGAAAAACCCCCGAGCAGATTGGTGCCGATCTGGGCTACAGCACCCGTCACGTTCAGCGCATGCTGAAACTTGCAAATCTTGCGCCGTCACTGCTTAAGCTGCTGGCAGACGATCAGCTGACGGTTGAGCAGTGCCAGACGCTTTGCCTTGAAGACGATCAGCCCCGTCAGGTGCGTGTCTATGAAGAGGTGAAAGCCTCCTGGCATAACCTGCCCGTCACCATGTTAAGAAAACTCATTACCGATAAAGAAATCTCGATCACTGATAAGCGCTTTCTTTTCGTAGGTCGAGAGGCGTATGAGGCAGCCGGCGGTGTCGTGCGTGAAGACCTGTTCAGTCAGCAGGAAGGTGAGGGAACGGCTGACTCGGTGCTGCTGGAAACTCTGACCATGCAGAAGCTGACCGCAATGGCGCAGGACATTCAGGAAAGCGAAGGCTGGAAATGGAGCATGGGCCAGCTGAGTTCGCTTTATCCGCACCGGGATGCGCTGACTTATCAGCTGACTGACGAGCCGGAGCCTGTATACATCGGTGATGAAGAAAGTCGCATCGATGATCTGTACCAGGTAGCTGGCCAGTGCCGCGCGCGAGCTCGACCGGCAGGCGCAGGTCAGCCTGCCACCGGAAGCACGGGGCCGTGAGCCTGATAGGGAGTTACCTGGTCCGGAAATCACCCGTCACATACAGAAAGAACGTTGATATCCTTTGCGGCCGTACGCAGTGCGGCTGCGTCACCTTCGGCCTGCTCCCCGCAGGCATGTGAGATAAATCATGAAACAGCCCCTTAAGATGGCCACCGTTGCGCTGGCCATGAGCACTGCTTTGTTTACAGTACAGGCCGGTGCCGCCGGCGGTGAAGCCTTTACCCCGGAGCAGCAGGCCCGCATCGGCGAGATTGCGGCGGACTATCTGGTCGCGCACCCGGACGTGCTCATTGAGGTGAGCAAAAAGCTGCAGGCGCGGCAGCAGGCCATGCAGCAGCAGGCTTACGTGCAGTCAGCGCTGAAAACTCACCGGCTGCTGATGCAGCTGGATGGCGTGCCCGTCAAAGGGCCGGCGGACTCAACAGTCATCGTGACAGAGTTTTTCGACTACGAATGCATCGCCTGCAGCATGATGGCGCCGGTGATGGAAAAGGTGATGGCTGCAAACGCCGGCGTGCGCTTTGCGTTCCGGGACTGGACCATCTTTGCCGCCCGCTATCCGGAGTCAGCGCAGGCATCGCACCGCGGACTGGGTGTTTACCGGAAGCAGGGGGCAGATGCGTACGTGGCATTTCATAACGGCATTTACCGGACCGGGCATAACGAAGGGAAGCTGACGGCAGAAGACATTGAGAAGGTCGCCTCGGCCGTCGGTGCAGGAGCCGCTTCAGACGAGGATAGGACCGTGTCTGACCACGTTACGGAGAACAATGCAGGCCTGGCTGAGATGCTGGGGCTGACGGGGACGCCGGGCATTATCGTGATGCCGGCTGAAAACGCCACGCCGGACAACACCACGGTCATTCCGGGTGTGGTCAGCGAACAGGTCATGCAGCAGGCCATAGCGCGTGCAGAAAAGAGCTAAAAAAAACCGGCTCCGGGGGCACCGGGCCGGTCAAACTTTTACACAACATATTAAAGCCGTCGGACGCAGAGACAGTCCCGCCGACAGTCTGAGCGAGTATCGGCCAGCCTGTAAAAACCTTTACCGCATGTGGCCATAAAAATTCCGGGCACGGGGCCGGGAAGGTCAAGTCTGTCAGTCTGCCTTTTAGCGCCAACCAACAGGCATTGTCCGGGGTATCGGCCATTCCGGCAGAACCTTTACCCCATGACGGCCATGTCGCTAAGGCTGTTCGTTCCTCGCGATGCTGCGGTACGCCTCAGCCTGACCGCCCTGTACGTCGTACTGTAAATGCGATCCTATGCCATCTCAACTGAGTATCACCGTCCCGCCAGACGCGTGATTTGGATTAAGTCAGCATGTAAGTTTGAAGACGGTCACCACAAAGTTTATCGGTGATCTTTTTGGATCCTTACGATTCGTGCTATGAGCAAACTGTGCTGGATTTAAGCGGGTGAGATGGGTATTCTTTTCAGAATTCGCCGGGCGGCGATCCTTTTCAGATCCCTGTTGATTACTGTGGTGGTTAACGACGGGGTGTGCAGTAAACCTGTGGCCGGACATACGCGGAGCGGGAAAGAATCAACCGGATGGGACGTATCCGTAAAAACGTCCAGGGTATGGAGCCCATGTTTCACCGGGCTCTGAATGCAAAAACCCCCTGAATTCTGTCTCAACTTGGCGGAAGGTTCAGAAATCAGGGGGTCCAAAAGCAGGCGCTGGCCTGTGAAGGATTATAACGCATGCTTTTCATAAGACAACCCCTGTCCGCCATAAGTTCGGGACAGGGTGAATGACCAGATTTTAATCGGGTTAAACCGCCCGAACCTCAAAAACGACGGGCGCCATCGCGGCGATCACTCCGTCGCCGTCAAGCGTACTGAGCCCCGTTTTATTCCGGCATCAGGCTTTGTGCGGCCCCGTTTCTGCCGACAGCTGATGAAAAAAGCCGATGGTTTTCCATTCAGCTTTCGCTTCGCTATTTACGGTTATCTGATGTGCGCAAGGGGGGAACGTAAAAGGAAACCCCGGCATGAACTGCTCTGTGCCATAAACGCACTGTTGCAGGGCATGAGTTTCTACTACGACCCACTGACGAACTGCGTGGACAGGTCTTTGACTGCACTTGCGCATGAATGTGGTCTCGCGACAATTTCCCCTAACGGCACCATCAGCGTGACAAGGGCTTACCGCGCCGCACGGTCTCTGGAAAAAGAGTACGGATTTATCGTGACCGGAGATGATGGTATCTGCTTCACGCCAGCATTTTTCCAGGCGCTGAAGGTCAGACCAGACCACCTGCATGCAGCCCGCCTTAAATCTGAAAGGCTGCATCATAAAAGGGGGGCACTGTAATGATACAGAAGCTTCCTAAGCGGCACTGGAGTCAGCTCAGTATTGAAGAGCAGGTACTCTTCTGGCAGGGAGTAGACGGGGGCGAAACAGATTCTTTCCTGGTACCTGTTCATAAGAAACGGACTCGCCGGGTTCGCGGTCAGCATTCCACTCAGCCTAAATGCGGTAAACCGGAGTGGTTTCGTCCTGACCACTACAAGCGACTTGGCGGCCAGCTTGGCTACGCCTACAACCGGCTGGTCAGAAAGGATCCTGGCTCCGGCAAACAACAGCTTCGTATGCGTATGTCGCTCCATCCTTACTATATCAGCCACCGGCAACTGGCCGGGCGCAAAAACCATTTTAAACCTGAAAAGGCCAGGCTGCTGGATACGCTGTGGCCAGTAATGGTCAGTTTCTGCGACGCGGGCAAGCATTCGGTAGGCATGTGTCAATCCCGGCTGGCTGATGAAGTCAGCCCTAAGGATGATAAGGGCAACGTCATTCCGGGAGCGGGCGTGACGGTAAGCCGCATGTCGCGCCTGATAAGCGAACAGGTCCGGTATGGCGTGCTTGCGCAGTCGGAAGAAAAAATGTGGGACCGCGAGTCGGGGCAGTGGCTGCCGAAGTACGTCTGGATAACCGATACCGGTTTCCGGATGCTGGGCGTGGACATGGCCAGACTGGCGAAAGAGCAGGAAAAGGCGCTGCGCAGAAGCGAGGAACGCCGGCAGCTGATAGCCGAAGGGTTAATGAGTGAGGATGAGGACATTTCGCCTCAGGCCGCCCGACGCCGCTGGTACAGCCGCAAAAGAACCGAGTCGCTGAAGTACCGCCGTCAGCAGGGGGCCATGCGTAAGCGGGCCAACCGGCTCAGCAGCCATCCGAGAGACATTCAGGTGTTTGAAATGATGAAACACCTGCGTAAAACGCTACCTGCAGGCGAGCTGCTGTACTGTACGGATGACCGGCTCGAGACGCTGGCCATCGGGCAGCTTTTCCAGATGCAGCTGTTTGAGACACATGACACCCACGTTTAGCGTATAACCCTTCCTTACAGACCATGCCCCTTAGCTGGGGCTTTTGCCGTGGTTTTTTTTCAGCACCCCTGACGCATTTCCCTTTCTTTACCGTTTTACACCCGTCCTGACGTCTTTGCTGTGCCGGCAGCATGCAGGAGGCACAGCCGACGGAGCTTTATTCACAATAATCCGCAACCGGATAACAGATAAAAACGGCAAATGAATACCAGATAATCTGCAAAACATTCTTAAACACTACTTTTAGTTCTTCGGGTAAACCCGAAATGATCTCTATCACGCGTGACATTGTGGATAAATTTAATGCCTTCGCTTGCAGCGGCCGCAGGCGACCGCGCCGCTCAGAATCTGAAGTAGCTCCCGCCTGTGGCGGGCATGGGAAGCTATTAGTTACAACACTCATATTCACAATATAAAACCACATCAGAGTAGACCTGAACCCTCCAGCCCCTCTCAGCCCGAACCGGAGCAGACCTGAAACTCCGAGTGCCCATTGACAGGCCGCCCCCGCCCCGGCCCATCGGGCCGGAACAGGAGTGGCTGATTAATGGGTGTTGTAACTAGTTGGTTTTACATTGCTGTGAGAAGTGCCGCGGATCCTTCCTTTCGTCTCCGACCGTCTGGCTGATAAGCTGCTGACAGGACGCTGCGTAAACGGCGTCTGGCAGGGGGGGGGGGAATTTTGCCACCATCAGCCCTGTAACCGGCTCTGCCGGGCTTACGGCGCCCGATGGCATCTGAGCCGTCCTTAACAGTTTCTGGCGCCTCCATGCCGCTGACGCGGCATTCACGGGACAGGCTGCGCACTGCTCGCCTGTCCGGCGACGTCTGAGAGGTACATGCTATGCAGGTTACTGAAGCAGAACAGCGGGATTCAGAAGAGGCATTCCGCCTGCTGGGTGAAGCCGTGCTCATGCTGGCCGATGCGGGACTTGAAACCACCCGTATACGGCTTGCGGGGATATTCCGCTCGGAGCTCGCCATACCCGGCAAATGGTCACCAGGTATGGCGGACGTCATGCAGATTGTTATCGATAAGCTGGAAATTCTTCCGGATGTGGACAATGCGGAACCGCTCTGAAAGCACAGGCCGGGTTCACTCCGGTTATCCCTGGTATTGAAACCGGTGGCCATAATTCTTTTTTCGCTGTCCTGTTCGAGGACAGGCGCCAGGCTGCCGCCGGTTTGCAACCTGATGCCGTGCCGGTTATAAATTGAGTAAATGACGTACCGGTTACGGAAGGGAGGATTCTATGGAAGAAGAACAGGGACTGAGGATAGCGCTTTCGCCGGTGCAGCTGGCTGCTGTACTTTCTGATCGCAGCGTCAGTGAAGGTGAGTCAGCCAGTAACCGTATATCCGGCGGGCTGGGGCTGGCGGGTGGCGTGGTGGAAATGTTCGGTGCAGGCGCCCTGTGCGTGGTGCCGGAGCCCACCATGCTGACCAAAGCCGGCTGCGTCTTTGTCGGAACGCACGGACTTGATACCATTCAGGCCAGTCTCCGGCAGGTCTGGACCGGCAGGCAGGTCAGTACCGATACCTTTAATTCCGCCGTGGCGCTCGCGGAATCGCTCGGTGCTGACCGCCAGACCGCCATGAAGGTTGGTCTGACGGTCGATATCGCCATACCGATGGCGTTTGCACTGGCGGCCGGCGCAGAGCGGGTCATTGCGGTACGCCGCGGGCGATTCAGAATCGCTGAGCATGAGTCACTTTCAGGACGTGCGCCCGGTGGCCACACCATCGAGCGACACATCGGTAAGTCGCCGGATGAGTTGCGCGAAAGGCTTATCAGGGAGCCCAGACTTGAAGAATCCAGCAGTTTTAAATCACTCCGTGAGGCAGAGGCAATCATCAGCCGGGTGCTGGCTGATAATAAAAATCAGATAGCGATGTGGGTGAAGAACGTTCCGCCTGGCATGCGGGCCCGCATGCGCCTGAGCCGGCGGTTTGCACACCCCACGGGGATTATGGTACGCAGAGGAAATCAGGAGACCGTTACCTGTTATGGCGTCCGCGTGGTGATTGATTTCAGGTCGTTTAACGGAAAACCCTATTTTATTCTGACTGCGTTTCCGGAGGTATAGTGGACCGTATCAGCATCAGCGAACTGGATAATTTTATCGGCGTATATTTCGGTCAGGATTACGTTATGGCCGAACCCGGTCATGAGATAGAGCCCAAAATTCAGGCCTACATTCACGACATGCCTGACGCAAATCTTCACGCCCTGCTGGCAGATATTGAGCTGTTTCTGGACGGGTGCGACGATACCGAGCTGGATTTCCGGACGCATTACAAAGGGGAATTTGTGCCGGCGAACTGGGACACCACGGCGCAGGCGTTTCTGACGCTGGTACAGGCGCGGGTGTCTGCCGCGCTTAAAAACCGTGAACGCTGACGTCTGGCCGTCGATCCCCGCGAAGCAGTCAGCGTAGCCGGGTCCCTGTTCCTCCGGATTCCCTTTTTACAGGCTACAGTGAATGCCCGGGGTGGCTCAGAATAACGGACATGCAGCGGACGAGCCGCCAGTGAAAAGCCGGATACAGACCATTGTATTTTACCCTGCACGGGCATTCTGTACGTGCGATCCGCACTTTTACGAGCAACGATTTCATTCATCTGGGACCTGCCAGGAATAACGCCATGAACAGACATAAAGTGACGTCTGCGCTTTTCAGCAGTGCGGGATACGATGCGACCACCGGCGTGCTTGAGCTGGAGTACCGGAACGGCGCGTGCCGGCGCTGGCGGGCCGTGCCGGCAAAGGTGTATCAGGCCTTCTGTGCGGCCGCAGACAGCGACACTTTTTTCAGGACCAGCATCGATGGACGCTACCTCTCTGTGCGGGGCAGCCTCAGCCTTCGGCGCGATGTCTGAGGCCATCATCTGCGCGTACGCATCATAGTTCTCCTGCGCCTGCTGGCGACAGTATCGGACGGGCGCCCTGCGCTCAGCCCGTACACGGTAGCCACAGCGGCGCTGCCGGGCTGATTCCGTCAGCGTGGCCTGCGCCCACGACCAGAACGCGCGGCCGGCATGCGGCGTCACACTGTAGCCGGCCTTTTTCATGATTTTAGGGGGCAATGCTCTCATTCCATTTACAGATGAGTGAAAGTGCCCCGTTAATATCACCGCGTGATGTGAGCATGTTTATTTCGTGAAATTCGTTCATGGTTCCCCCGCTCCCCGTCTGAATTATATTATCGGCAGGGGTTAATAATGACTTAACCCGTATTTGTTATATTTTTTTGCGACAGTAACAGGGCGTTATTTAATTAAGTAAATGCGCTGCGTGATAGAATGGTGACTTATTTCTCCTGCAGGAAACTATCCGTGAATAATCATAAAGCCAGAGTAATGGTGCTATCCGCGATTGCATTTATACCCTGTTCGTTCGCTGCGGTGACGGCAGGGTTCTCTCCCGGCGGCACGGCGCTGAACCTGATACTGCAGTTCGCCGGCAGCGCGCGCCAGAGCGTGGACGTGGCGGCCTATGATTTCACCAGCCAGCCCGTGGCGCAGGCGCTGGCTGCTTCCGTGGCGCGGGGCGTGACGGTACGGCTGGTTGCCGATGAAAAGAAAAGCCGGGACCGCTGGTCACTCGTCGGCGCGTTGGCCTGCGCGGGTGTGCAGGTGCGCGTCAACGGAATGTACAGCATCATGCACAATAAATTTATTGTTGCTGACGGAAGCGCGGTTGAAACCGGGTCGTTTAATTACACGTCATCGGCTGAAAAAAGAAATGCTGAAAACGCGCTGGTTATTACGGGCGAGCCGGCAACCGCGCGACAGTATCAGACGGAATTTAACCGGCTGTTGAATGAGTCTTCACCTGTAGCCTGCTCAGCGGACAGGCTGAATTAAGGATCATGCAGGTCTCATATTCAGTATTGTGATCGGGAGGTGGTTTATTATGGCGGCAAAGAAAACATTTCCGGTGCGGTTTACCGGCCAGCGCGGAACGCGGGAGTGTGCCGCAGACCTCCGTGCGTACAAGCCGGAACAGTGGCAGCGCTGGCTGAAATACGCGCGGGATAATAAAGCCACGACGGTGGTGACCTGCCTGTGCCGGCCACCCGATGAGGACGCTCGCTGCCGGCGCCTGAAGGTGCACCTTTCCCAGAAAACAGATCAGTGCTGGCTCGCGTCATGGCCGTTTTCCGGCCATGAGCACGCGCCGGACTGCCGCTTTTATTCCGTCTGGTCTGATGAAAGGCAGGCCGCTATTTATGCACCTGACGTCGTGAAGGCGGCACCGGACGGGAACATTGTCGTACGTCTCCCCACAGGCCTGCAGAAGAAAGATATTCAGGAAAAAAAACCGGATGCTATCCCGGTCAGCGCCGGACCCGTTAAGCGGCGCCGGCAGCCCTCAATGCGCCTTCTGGGGTTGCTGCACCTGCTCTGGGAGCAGTCCGGCATCAACGTCTGGCATCCTGCCTTTGACCGGAAGAAACGCTATCCGGGCTGGGTCAGCTGGCGGCTGAATGAAACGGCCGCACGCGTACGTATCGGACGGGTCCCGCTGCAGCAGTCGCTGCTGCTGATGGCCATGAAGGACTCAGCGCAGGCCGTGCAGAACCGTCAGGCTGCCAGAGACGCCGGCTACGGATCACGCCGTCTCATCCTGATCTCGCAGCTGGCTGCCTGGAGCGACGCGGCCGATGCGCGGCTGGAGTCCACGCTTCCGCTGGGACTGTTTGCCGGTTTTCCCGCGCTGCAGCTGCCTGATGACGTCAGAGCGCGCCTCGCGCGAACCGGGAGACTAGCGCCGCGGTGTCCTGATCATGGTTATCTGCGAAACCGAGCCGCAGGTAACGGTCTTCATCCGCAGTGACGGGCACAACATGCCGAGCAGCAGTTGCAGGATAATCGTAAGCGTCTCATCTGCACCGTCTTGCGCTTTGAACTGTCTGCCCGTGCCCCGAATTCCCTCACTCTGACAGCACCAGGTGATGCCTGTATCTCCTAATCGACTGTCAGTGACGCATATTTTTACTAAGATTAATCCGGGCGTGGAAGAATCCCGCCTTTTCATACGTTTTTAAATGGAGATTACAATGGAACTTGTAAAAGAGGCGGAACTGAACAGGCACGTCTCATGGGGCAGCATAATTGCGGGTGTGGTAACGGTAATGGCAGTGTCCCTGTTGCTGACTACGCTGGGGTCCAGCCTGGGTTTTTCACTGCTTTCACCTCAGTCTGACGATGTAATCAACGGTGCCGGCAAGGCTGTCATCATCTGGTCGGCTATCTCAGTAGTACTGAGTCTGGCCTGCGGCGGTTTTGTGGCCGGCAGGCTGGCGGGCGCAGATGGAACCATCCACGGATTCCTCTCATGGGCAACGTCTCTGCTTGTTGCTTCCGTGCTGGGCTTCGCCGCCGCTGGCGGCATTCTGCACATGGCGGGAAGCGCGGTTGGTGCGGCCGCATCAGCCACCGGCTCTGCCGTGAGCGGACTGGGCAATGCCGCAGGCAAAGCATCTGGCGTAACAGCAGACATCGCTCAGAATATCACTGACAGGCTCGGACTTAACACTCAGCTCGCGGCTACGCAGGCCGACACACAGGTGATGGATGCGCTGCGCAGGAGCAACATTAAAGAACTTCAGCCGGAGTTTCTGCAGTCTCAGCTTGAGGCGGCAGCGAGCGACATTGCGGATTCGGTCAAAAACCTGGCCGTCAACCCTGACAACAGCGACGCCATTTTTGATACGCTGACCGGTAAACTGAAGTCACGGGCGGAAGCGGTCAGCAATGGTGTCGACAGGAATGAGGTGAAAAAGGCGCTGGCCGAAAATACCCGTCTGTCACCGGAGGAGGCGGACAAGGCAGTCGATAACTTCCTCCAGGCGCGTGACAAAACCGTTCAGGAGGTAAGCGCCCGCATGACGCAGCTCCAGAATAATCTTAACGATGCGAAGGCGCAGTACGCTGAATTTAAAAAGCAGGCAAAAGAGAAAGCAGATGAAGCTGCCAGCGCGGCTGCAAAAATCGCACTGTGGTCATTTATCGCTCTTCTGGCGGGGGCTGTTGTCAGTGCGCTGGCCGGTTTTTGGGGAGTAAATACGCATCCTGCATACCGGAAAATCAGGGCCTGAAGAAACCGGAGGGCATAATAATTACGCAGGCATTCCGGTGACCTTTTGTGACGTGCAGCTCACCTCCGGATTCAGCATAAATAAAAAGGCCTGCGGGTAAAGCCGCAGGCCTTTTGTCTGCTGAAAACTGCAACTGTCCCGGACGTGTCGGGTGCCTCCCGATAGGTCAGAAAAGCCAGAACCTGACCTGCCGTTTCTGCTCATTGCCAGGATGATTATGTTTGTATCTGACTTGGCCCCGCCGCTGAGGGGGATTCACGTCCGTTTGTTTACATCCATCAGTCCCGAAAGGAAAGCTGAGCGGTGCCGGGTGCCTCCCGGTGAGTCAGGAAAAGCCACAACCTGACCCGCTTATTGGCTTAGGCTTGCACCCTTTTGTGACTTGGCCCCGCCGCTGAGGGGGATTCACCGCATAAGAAAAATAGCACAATTTCAACAAGAACCTGAAATTCCTCTATTTATAACTGGTACTATTCAGCGGTATGCGCAACAGCATCTTCAAAATATCATTCGAACTCACTTCTAAAGGATCGTAAGGGCTGCCGATCTGCTGCCCTGAAAACCAATCCCACGCCAGTCTAAACGTCAATGAATTCTATATGTGACACTTACGTTTTTACTAAATCGTACTCGTGAAAATCTGCGTCCGTGGGTTATCAGTATGAAAATAAGTACCTTCTGGCTAGGGTGCGTCAGGGTCTACCGGCACAGCCTTTACCTTGTATCTAACATTATGTGGTGATTAGCTACCACCATAGCACATCAGGTTGAACGGTTACCGGGAGCACGACTCCGTATGTACAAGGCGAACAGTCGTGACGGTTTATGGGAGAGAAGTGAGGTTGGGCATGCACATGCTGGTAGTGCTCCGCAGCCATAACTTTGAGTCAGTTGAGCAGGCTGCCGACTTTCTGGGAGTGATGACGGTAGAGAAGTGATCAGGCACGTCAGTACGGAGTCGCCCCGGCATGTCGACAATCGGACCGCCTCAGCTGAGAGCGAAGCTTTACATGTCAGCTCTGTGCGGGAAAATTCACAATTAAGGGATGCGCAATAACTTCGATGAGTTTGTGTATATGGGACAAACAGAAAATGGTAGCCATCGATGCCCTGATGAGAAAACTGGTGCGCTGGTATTATGGCGTACTAAAGACGAGAACCGCATTCTGTAACGAAAATTTAAGCCCCTTTTTATCCTCCCGAATAATATGTTTAACGCTATCAGTGCTTTCTTACGACAGTTGTACAATAAAATTCGTCACTGTCTGCCTGTCGGTAATGAATAAAAAGCCCTGCAGAAGAATCCCGCAGGACTTATGTCTGCTGAAAACGGTCGCTGTTTAGAGCGTGCCGGCTGACCGCAGGTATCTGCCCCGTTTACCTCAGTTTGTTTACATATGTCATTTTCCCTCAGGAAATCTAAGCGGTGCCGGGTGCCTGCCGGTGAGTCAGGAAAAGCCATAACCTGACCCGCTTATTGGCCAAGGCTTTCACCCCTTTTGTAGCTCAGCCCCGCAGCTGAGGGGGATTCACCGCTGGGAAATAACTGACCTCCCACGAAACGGCGGCATTACTTAACTTACTACTGGTATTGAAAAGTGGTGTGCAAAACAGTATTTTTACAAAAGCTGTAACCGTAACAGCTAGGGCTGAATTCTGGTGAGCTGCTGATACTGAACGTCCGGGTGGTTTTTTCTGGTGGATCCTGCTGTATTACCAGTTATGCTTTACGCTCAAGTTTAGTTCCAGCTGGTATCTGGTCTGGTAAGGGCAATGCTGCTAACTTAAATAATCATTGATTATTTCTTACTAAAAAGGGTTCGATAGAGCCGTGAGGATACTTACTATTCAGTACGTGCGTGGGCTGGCTGCATTGCTTGTAGTGATTGCCCATAATTCTGCCTTTCTGAGCGAATCCTGGGTAAACCGCATTCCCGGCGCCCTGGGAGTAGATATCTTTTTCATCGTCAGTGGTTTCATTATGACGTTCATTACCCGCCAGATGCCGGAGGGGGCCAATACATTTTTAATAAAGCGTTTTTTCCGCATATGGCCACCTCTGTTTATGGTGTGGCTGGCCTCGCTTCTCTTTGTTTATCATGATCGCACATTTGGCGAGATGTCATGTGTGCTTTATTTCTGTCTTCAGGATTACAGCAGGCAGGGCCCTACATTTGGTTACAGCCCTCTTGGCCCCCCCTGGACGCTGTCCTATGAAGTCATGTTCTACGTCGTTTTTGCCCTTTCCATGAGTCTCTGTTATCGCTACCGAAGCTATCTCTGTGCGCTGGTTTTTATGGCTGCAATAGTGGGATTTCAGCTAATTTATAACGGCAGTTTCAGCTTTTCCTCACAAATGTCTCCTCAAATTATTGTCTCGCACTGGTGGCAGGGCTGGATTAAAATTGCCAGTAACACGGTTGTTTTTGAGTTCATTATGGGTATGTTTCTGGCAGAACTGATGGTGAATGACAAAATCATTAACTCTCGCGTCATCCGGGCAGTGGCATGGGGCGCCCTCGTTTTTGCCATTGCCTTTGTCACTATCACTGGGCCGCAAGTTTTCGGCATGAGCGGCGGCTTCTGGCCTGCACTGATAATTATGACTTCAGTCATTACACTGAGCTGCCATAAGAAAACAGTAAACCTTCGTGTACTGTCATTTCTGGGTGATATCTCTTACTCACTGTATCTGGTTCATTACCCGGTGATGCTTTATATAAAAAATTCTTTACCGTCATCAGCGCTACAAAACGGAAATCCGTCAGTCTTTTTACTCTCAATTGTAGTAAGCACCGGAATATCGTCTGTTATGTTCAGACTGGTTGAAATACCCTCAGTACAGTTAGGAAAAAAAATTGCCGGAAATATCTCGCTGAAAAGAGCGCCCGAAGACAGCAAGCCATAGGGAACCATTCATTTGAATCGAACTTATCAATGGGTCTGGGCTGAACCTGTAAAAAAATCATTGAGCTAAGGCGGAGGTGAAAAAATCTTGCACGGTAGCAGATTGCGCTGTCGGTTAGCCGCTAGGGCAGGGGCATGCCAGCTGGCTATATCTGTAGTGGGTGACCCCATCAGATATGGTACTAAACTGGATAATCAGACAGCCTGATGTGCTCCTGTTGCGCAGGTGGCAGTCAGATTTCATGCTCAGCAGTTCTTTAATTTCATTCAGCCGCGTTCTCAGTCTTGCCATGTCGACACTCCTCCGGAAAATGAGTTATCAGGAAGATGTGTTGTCCATTGTTCCAAAAGTGAAACGCGCGAGATTCTGACAGGTGGCCATACTTGGCCAGAAAAAACCGGAATCTGTGGTCGAATTAAATCGAAAAATGCGATCAAGCCACATCGGAATCAATGATCGGTTTGGGCCAGAATACGTACAACATCAGATATGTGTATCTTTGAAACTTGACTTCGCTATTTTTTTCTATGAAATTTTTCCTGACCGGAGTACATAATGACTCATGAAAAAAAACATGTAATATGGACTGTTAGCCTGATGAGTTTGAGTTTACTGTCATTTTCATCTGTGGCAGCCAGCATGTGTGCTTCAGCTGACGATAATGAAGCTCAGACTATTACCAGTCAGGAAACCGAAGAATGTACGGTCTCTCCATCACTTGGTTTTTTTACTGTGGCAGAAGGCGCATCTGTTGACGTCACCCGTGAAGGCAACGGTTTCGTTGCGGTTTCTATTCTTAATAATAACCTTGAGAGTTTTGGCAACGGCGGAACGATAGCTTCTGCATACACTGGTGTTCGCATAGCCAGTAATGGACCGGGTTCAGAAAATGAAACTCATATAGACGATTTTATTAATGACGGATTGATATCAGTCAGTGGTGGCTCAGGTATTGCCGCGGTGTATAATATTTCAGGATTTATTGGTGATTTTACAAATAGTGGAACGTTGCAAAATGACTCCGTTAACACCAGCATGGCGCTGAACAGCGACCTGACCGGTAAAGATAATTACACTACCGCCCTTTATAATCTTTCATCCATTGATTCGGTGCTTAACAGCGGGGTAATAAGGGCTGCGACCGGCATTACCAATCTGACAACGAGTGGCATAACCAATCGGATAGGTAAAATTGACAACGCGGGCACCATTACGGGCACCGTTGGCAATGGCATCCTCAACGAAGGAACGGTCGGCAGCATTATAAACAAGCCTGGCGGAATAATTCAGGGAGCAGACACGGGAATTAGCAATGCCGGAAATCTCACTCAGATTAATAACAGCGGTACCATTAAAGGGGGGGACTGGTCTGTATTTAACTCCGGCAACATACGTGACGGAATCCATAACGCCGGTTTACTTGATGGCCCGGTTTATCTCGGGCACTCTTCACTGTTTATCAGTGGATCCAGTGCGACTGTGAACGGTTCAGTGACCGGCCTGACGGGTTCTTCTCTGTCCGTGGGGGATGAAAGCACGAACGCGACCTTCACCGCTACGAATAACGTCAGTGTGGACGATATTATCGTCAATTCCGGCAGTACACTGACCCTCACACCGTCGGCCCGCTGGACTGCCGTTAACGGTACGGTAAACAACGGCACACTGATGCTGGAAAACGGCAGCATCCTTGACGGAACACTGTCTCAGAACGGCACACTGCTTTTCAGTTCTGAAAAAATGGCCTCCTCCACTATAAATTCCAGCCTCACCAACCGCGGCAGCCTTGTGCTGAACCCGACCCCGACCAGCGCCGGCAATACCCTGACTGTTAACGGTGACTATACCGGACTGTCCGGCAGTTCAGTGTCGTTCGGCAGCGTGCTGACCGGTGATGACTCGCTGACCGACCGTCTGGTGGTAAGCGGGAACACGAGCGGCGCCAGCACCCTTTTCGTGACCAACGAGAACGGCGGCGGCGGTCAGACGCTGGACGGTATACAGCTCATCAGCGTGGGCGGGCGCTCTGATGCCGTGTTCTCGCTGGGTAACCGCGTGGTGGCCGGTGCCTACGACTACAGCCTGCGCAAAGGAAATGTTTCGGGAACCGAACCGGCGGGCTGGTACCTGACCAGTTTTGCCTCCGCACCGTCTCCTGCACCTACACCGTCTCCTGCACCTACACCGTCTCCTGCACCTGCACCTACACCGTCTCCTGCACCTGCACCGTCTCCTGCACAATCACCTGAAACTGAACCTGTCCGCATGTACCGTCCAGAGGCGGCGGCCTACACGGCTAACCTGCAGGCGGCGAATACTCTGTTTGACCTGTCAATGCGCGACCGCAGCGGGGAAACGCGCTATACCGACCCGGTAACGGGGTCGGTCCGTACGACCAGCATGTGGATGCGTAATCTGGGTGGCCACGGGCACGCGGCCATGACAGACGGGCAGAACCGTACGCAGACTAACCGCTACGTGCTGCAGCTGGGAGGGGATGTTATTCAGGGGTCAACCAATGGCACAGATGCAGTTCACGCCGGCCTTATGGGCGGCTACGCCCGGGCGGACAGCAGTTCGCACAGCAGCCTGACGGGGCATGACGCGAAAGGAAGCGTGAGCGGATACAGCGCAGGTGTATACGGCACATGGTACCAAAACGCAGAGGCAAAAAGCGGAGCATGGGCTGATACGTGGGCACAGTACAACTGGTTCAAAAACGAGGTGTCAGGCGACATGCTGCCTGCGGAGCGTTATAACAGCCGAGGGCTGAAAGCCTCTCTGGAAGGCGGATATGCGTGGCAGATTAAAAGCTGGCAAAGCGGCTCCGGCATGGAAAACCGACTGTTCATCGAGCCACACGTGCAGACCGTCTGGTCCGGCATCCGGGCGGATGACCACACAGAGGCTGGCGGCACGCACGTGCAGGGTGCGGGAAACGACGGAGTCACCACCCGGCTCGGTCTCAGAACTTACCTGAACGGAAAAAGTCGGCAGGACCAACAGACAGTGCGCGAATTCCAGCCGTTCGTGGAAGCGAACTGGCTGCATAATACAAAAGTGTACGGCGTGCGTATGAATGGAGAAACGGATGATGTGCGGGGGAGCCGGAATATCGCAGAGCTTAAAACGGGCGTTGAGGGACGTCTTTCGCAGAGCCTGACGGGAGCCGTGGTATTCACGCAGCAGGCCGGTGTCGGTGGCTACAGAAACAGTCAGGGTTCGCTACAGGTGAGTTACCGGTTCTGAGGCTTCACGCCGTGGCGGGAGACAGTTCAGCCTTCCAAGACTCCGTTTGGGAAACAGAGAATATTGTACGTTAGGATTGTTTTTGGTTCTGTTGACTTTAGCTGGCCCTCAGTTAACGAAACCAGTGAGAATTACAAGGTTGAGTTTACGATTTTATGGATTCAGTTTTTTAACAATCGATACTGAACACTTAACGCCACAACGGAAACGGGATATGACTGTTCAAATCAATAAGCAGATAATGACGGATTTTGTAACATTTATTAACTCATTAAGCGAAAGCCTCGCAAAGGAGCTTATTGCGCCTGATGCTGTTTTCCATGTGCCCGGACGCTAGCAGCCTTTAACTGGTCCTGAGGGCTAACTTGATGTTATCGGGATGATGCGCGCTGGATTCCCAGACATACAATCGACACTTGACGAAATGATTGCTGAAAATGACAGGGTTACTGCGTGCTTCACAATGCGAGGTACCCATCAGGGAACATCTTTTGGTGTACCAGCAACGGGAAAAAATATCAAAGTATCGGCTGTTAATTTCTATAGATTTTCAGAGGATAAATTGCGCGAAGAACGCGGGCAAACTGATCTGTCAAACCTACTCCAACAAATAGGTGGCATACCTGCCTGACGACTTGGTGTAGAAGTGTAAGTATCCCAGCTTTAGTTCCACACACTTTTTGAGATTTCCGGTTTCTCAGCCATCAGCCGGTATTCTTCCGGTGTCAGGTTATTCAGGGATTCATGGGGCCGCTCACTGTTGTATTCATTCA
>Ga0308167_1000268_pt1 | contig 111439 bp, 98 predicted proteins | sample PhyCR1_2_FD_202138 | JGI IMG/M metagenome (GOLD analysis project Ga0308167, IMG submission 202138) | Phyllosphere microbial communities from UC Gill Tract Community Farm, Albany, California, United States - DLSLRC.R1 | ecosystem: Host-associated > Plants > Phyllosphere > Unclassified | place...
AGAAGCCGATTATGGCTTCCTAGAATAGGCCTTATACATAGATGCAGCCGGGTGTCAGTGGGCAAAAGCGGGTTGACAGTGGGGGGCGAGTCCATACATAGGAGCGAGCTTGCTCGCGATCTTTTGACCTTTAAAAAAGGTACCGCGCTGTCGTGCAGCAATCCTATCCATTGCTGCGGTCACGGCCACCTAAGGTTCCGGCCTTACGCCGTGCCACTTTGAAAAGCTGTACAGACCGGACACATGGTTGACGGGGGGCTTGGATCAAAACCCCGATCAACAGATCACGAGCAAGCTCGTTCCTACAGGTCTTGCTCCATGGTCCCGCTGCGCAAAACCTGCGTTCGGCCAGCGTGGTTTAAGGGGGGGCTTGGATCAAAACCCCGATCAACAGATCACGAGCAAGCTCGTTCCTACAGGCCTTGCTCTGTGGTCCCGCTGCGCAAAACCGGCGCGAGACCCGCGTGGTTCAAGGGGCGCGCGTAGGAGCAGCCGGTCGACGCTCGATTGCTCGCGATCTGTTGATCTTTAAAAGCGGGGCAGCCCCGTCTACGACGCTGCGTCCACCTCTACACCAGAGGCCAGCAGCAGGCGGATATCCGCCATCATGATGGCCGTATCCCCTGCAACGGGCGGAAATCCGCCAAGTATTGTCCTACAAGAAATCGCAGTGAAATCCTACAAGCTCAGGTGCCATCGGCCATTGCGCGGCTTTTACTGAAATTGGCCCATGGCTTGCAATAAGTGCGAGAGAGGTCTGCCACAAGAGCAGCTCCACACAACAAATCCCTCCACGTTCAGGAGGGTTCGCGCTTTAGGTATCGCCGGTCTCAGATGGAATGATGGCCGAGTGATGCACTTGAGGAACTTTGCAATGACGACTCGTCAGCCACTGTACAAATCCCTGTATGTGCAAGTGATCTTAGCGATCGCAATCGGTATTTTGTTGGGCCACTACTACCCGGAAACGGGTGTCGCACTCAAACCCCTGGGTGATGGTTTTATCAAACTGATCAAGATGGTCATCGCGCCCATCATTTTCTGTACGGTGGTGAGTGGTATTGCCGGCATGCAGAACATGAAGTCGGTCGGCAAGACCGGTGGTTATGCCTTGCTCTACTTTGAAATTGTCTCGACGGTTGCGCTGTTGATCGGCTTGATCGTTGTAAACGTGGTGCAGCCAGGCGCTGGCATGCACATTGACGTGTCCACCCTGGACGCCTCCAAAGTCGCGGCCTACGTCACGGCGGGCGCGGATCAAAGTATCGTTGGCTTTATCCTCAACGTGATCCCGTCGACCATCGTTGGTGCGTTCGCCAATGGCGACATTCTGCAAGTGCTGATGTTCTCGGTGCTGTTCGGTTTTGCCCTGCATCGCCTGGGTGCCTACGGCAAGCCGGTACTGGACTTCATCGACCGCTTCGCCCACGTGATGTTCAACATCATCAACATGATCATGAAGCTGGCCCCCATCGGTGCGCTGGGTGCCATGGCGTTCACCATCGGGGCCTACGGTGTGGGCTCGCTGGTGCAACTGGGCCAGTTGATGATTTGCTTCTACATCACCTGCGTGCTGTTCGTACTGGTCGTACTGGGTGGCATCGCCCGCGCTCATGGTTTCAGCGTGATCAAGCTGATCCGCTACATCCGTGAAGAGCTGCTGATCGTACTGGGCACGTCCTCTTCGGAGTCGGCCCTGCCGCGCATGCTGGTGAAAATGGAGCGCCTGGGTGCCAAGAAGTCGGTGGTGGGTCTGGTGATCCCGACCGGTTACTCGTTCAACCTGGACGGTACTTCGATCTACCTGACCATGGCCGCTGTGTTTATCGCTCAGGCGACCGACACCCACATGGACCTCTCTCACCAGATCACCCTGTTGCTGGTGCTGCTGCTGTCGTCCAAAGGGGCGGCGGGTGTGACCGGTAGCGGCTTTATCGTCCTGGCCGCCACCCTGTCGGCTGTCGGCCACTTGCCGGTGGCAGGTTTGGCGCTGATCCTGGGTATTGACCGCTTCATGTCCGAAGCCCGTGCCTTGACCAACCTGATTGGCAACGCGGTTGCCACGCTGGTGGTTGCCAAGTGGGTGAAAGAGCTGGACACCGACGTGATGCAGCGCGAGCTGGCATCCGGTGGTAGCCCGCTGGACAACACAATGCCTGAAGATGACCAACTGGTTGCTGAAGGCCAGATGCCGTCTCAAGTCATGAAGTAACGTTAAGCGCATAAAAAACCCATCTTCGGATGGGTTTTTTTTCACCTTTTATTCGACCCGTGTCAGGCCGCTGAACACCAGGGGCTGGCGGCAGCGGCGGCACACATAACCGCGGCCTTGCTTGACCAGGCCATGGCGCTGGGCGGTGAACGCAAAATCGCTGTCGGGGCAGGGGCAGCGGTAGATATAGCGTGTTGCGCTGCGACGCTTGATTGCGTAAGTGTGGCAGCGGTTGGGAGGCAGTTCGTAGACCCCGCGCATGATGAGTTGCCATTCTTCGCCGTGGGGCGCGATACGGTCACCAAACAATTGGTGAGCAATCAAGTGTGCGACTTCGTGGGGGACGGTTTGCTTGAGAAAGTCGTCGCGGTTTTCGCGGTACAACTGCGGGTTAAAACGCAGCAGATTGTCATGCAGGTGGGCGACGCCGGCTTTTTGCCCGCGCAGCTTAAAGCTCACCACGGGGCGCTTGAAGGGTCGTTTGAAAAACAGTTCAGCCTGTTGGAAACAGTGTTCGACGCGGTTATTGAGCAGCTCGGGCATGCGGTTCGGTTCTCCTGAAGCCGCGATTATGCCGCAAGCATCAAGGGTTCCGAAGCAGATGGCGCTGAATGGTTCAGGCATGGGCTCGCGATCTGTTGAACAGTTCGCGAGCACGGGTGTGCGATGCCAGGTTCGGGCTTTTAACCGACGTACTCGGGCCCTACGCCCAAGCCCCAGACAATGACAGTGAACGCCATGATTGCCACCAGTACAATCAAGCCTACCGCCAACACCGACGTTGAGAATAAAAAGCCTTCACTCGGATCAATGTTCATAAAGGTCGGCAAACCGACGTACAGCAAGTACACCGTGTAGCAAATCGCCGCCGAGCCGACCATCAGGCCCACCCACAGGTGCGGGTAGAGCGCTGCCAGCCCGCCAATAAACAGGGGGGTCGAGGTGTAGGTGGCGAATGCGACGCAGCGTGCCAAGCTGGGTTGCGCATCGTAGGTACGGGCCATCCAGTGAATAAAGGCGCTCATGATACCCACCCCGGTCAGCATCGCGGCGTAGGACATCAGTGCCATCCATAAGGCACTGCTCGGGGTCAGCATGACGGCTGCGCGGCTGCCGATCTCCCAGCCCACCCGGGTGGTGCCGATATAGGCTGAGACAGCCGGGATAGCGGCCAGAATCAGGGTATGGGTGAGGTACATGTGGCCGATACTTTCTTCGGCATCAACACGGATCTGGCGCCACTCTTTATCGGGGTGTGTAAACAGCCCTACTACGTGATGGATCATGGCTGGCGCTCCTGATGTGAATTGCATCTACTGCGAATAGAGATGCTGGCTCAATGCCTTCATCTATCAGTATAGGGAACTTATAGAACTGCATGGGCGGGTGCTTAGAGCAAATAGTTCTGTGAAACGCGGGCTTATGGCTTTGCAGTCTTTGAAGTGGTTAAAGGGGCTTCGTCCACTGCGGGTTTTTCAGTAAAATCCCCCGCTTTTGGTCTTAACTCGCGGATTTGAAGGGCTATGGGCACTCTTTCGGTTTCTCAACTTAAACTCCAGAAGCGCCTGCGTCGGTTGGCAGGCGAGGCGGTGGCTGACTTCAACATGATTGAAGACGGCGACAAGGTCATGGTGTGTCTGTCAGGCGGGAAGGACAGTTACACCCTGCTGGATGTGCTCTTGCACCTGCAGAAGGTGGCGCCCATCCAGTTTGAAATTGTGGCCGTGAACATGGACCAGAAACAGCCAGGCTTCCCCGAGGATGTACTGCCTGCGTACCTTAAGGCTCTGGGTGTGGAATACCACATCGTCGAAAAAGACACGTACTCGGTGGTCAAGGAACTGATCCCTGAAGGCAAGACCACCTGCTCGCTGTGTTCGCGCCTGCGTCGTGGCACGCTATACACCTTTGCCGACCAGATTGGTGCGACCAAAATGGCGCTGGGTCATCACCGTGATGACATCGTTGAAACCTTCTTCCTTAATATGTTCTTCAACGGCACCCTCAAGGCGATGCCGCCCAAGCTGCGTTCCGATGATGGGCGCAACGTGGTGATTCGCCCGCTTGCGTATTGCAATGAAAAGGACATTCAAGCGTATTCCGACCTGCAGCAATTCCCGATCATCCCGTGCAACCTCTGTGGTTCTCAGGAAAACCTGCAACGCCAGGTGGTCAAAGACATGCTGCAAGAGTGGGACCGCAAGACGCCAGGTCGCACGGAGAGTATCTTTCGCAGCCTGCAACACGTGAATCCGTCGCAACTGGCGGACCGTAACCTGTTTGACTTTGCCAGCCTGAAGATCGACGACAGCGCCACGCCTCGTTTCGTCAACCTGCTGAACCTCTAAAGTCATCGCCATTTACCGGGAGCAAAGGGCATGCGCGACTACAAATGGCTGCACGAATACTGTTTGAACCGCTTTGGTTCGTCAGCCGCACTGGAAGCCGAGTTGCCCGTTCCGCGCACCCCGGCGCAATTGCGCCAGATCAGCGATGACCGTTACCTGTCGACCTTGGCCTTGCGGGTGTTTCGCGCCGGGCTCAAACACAGTGTGGTGGATGCCAAGTGGCCGGCATTTGAAAACGTGTTCTTTGGTTTCGCCCCGGAAAAAGTCGTTCTGATGGGGGCTGAACACTTGGAACGCTTGATGCAGGACACACGGATTATCCGTCACCTGGGCAAGCTCAAAAGTGTGCCGCGCAATGCCCAGATGGTGCTCGATATTGCCCATGAACACGGCAGTTTCGGGGCGTTTATTGCCGATTGGCCGGTCACGGACATTGTTGGCTTATGGAAATACCTGGCCAAACAGGGGCACCAGTTGGGCGGCTTGTCGGCCCCGCGCTTCTTGCGCATGGTGGGTAAGGACACCTTCGTGCCGAGCGACGACGTGGTCGCCGCATTGAACGCTCAGCAACTGGTAGATAAGGCACCCACCAGCCTGCGCGACCTGGCCATTGTGCAGAACGCCTTTAATCAGTGGCATGCCGACAGTGGCCGGCCAATGTGCCAGTTGTCTCAAATGCTGGCGTTCACCGTTAACCACTGACCGCTTGAGCGTATGGCGGCTGTAGGAACAGCCGGTCGACGCTCGATGGCTCGCGATCTTTTGATCTTTAAAAGATCGCGAGCAAGCGCCTACAGGGTTGTTTACTCCCCCGCCAAACGACGGTCCAACTGGTAACGCCAACGCACGTACAGCATCGCGCTGATGAACACCGCTACACTGGCCGCGATTTCCAGCAGGCCGAACAGTTGCCGGTTGGGATCAAACGCAGCCAATGCGCCCTTGATCAGGTACAGGTTGACCACGTAACAGGTGAACGAGTGACCGCGTGCGCTGCCCATCAACATGCCGGGCACGAGGATGGCCAGCGGCACCAGTTCGATCAAAAGGATCACCCAAGGCCGCGCGCCGTGCAGGTTGGCAAACGCCAGGTAGTACACGCACAACAAGCCAATGAGGCCGAAGAAGCACACCAGGCTCAGTGCCCGCATCTGCCGCACACGTGGCACCAACCAGTCGATGGAGGGAAGCACCTTTGGCTGTTTAGCCACGGCGGTTCTCCAGTTTCGAGGCGATAGTCGCCAGGCGCAGGCCAAGGGCTTTGCACAGGGCGGTTTCGTGCTCGTCCAGTGTGCGTTTGCCTTCGGCTCCCGCGTAGTGGCTCGGGCCGTAAGGCGTGCCGCCGCCCGTGGTGTTGAGCAGCGCCGATTCGCTGTACGGCAGGCCCGTGACCAGCATGCCGTGGTGCATCAAGGGCAGCAGCATCGACAGTAATGTGCTTTCCTGGCCGCCATGCAGGCTGGCGGTGGAGGTGAACACGCCCGCCGGTTTGCCAACCAGGGCACCGGTCAGCCACAGCGTGCTGGTGCCGTCCAGAAAGTACTTGAGGGGCGCGGCCATGTTGCCGAAGCGTGTCGGGCTGCCAAGGGCCAGGCCCGCGCAGTGCTTCAGGTCATCGAGGCTGGCGTACAGGGGGCCGTCTTCGGGAATGTCGGGAGACACCGCTTCGCATTCCGTCGAAATGGCCGGTACTGTGCGCAGGCGCGCTTCCAGGCCGCCCTGTTCGACACCTCGGGCAATGTGGCGGGCCATCTCGGCAGTGGCACCGTGCCGGCTGTAATACAGCACCAGGATGTAGGGCTCGCTCACGGCAGGATCTCCAGAATCGCTTCCGGTGGACGGCCAATGACGGCCTTGTCACCGACGACCAGAATCGGCCGTTCGATCAGCTTGGGGTGTGCCGCCATCGCCGCGATCAAGTGCGCCTCGCTCAGGCTGGCATCGGCCAGGTTGAGGGTTTTGTACTCGTCCTCGCCGGTGCGCAAGAGTTGGCGCGCCGTCCTATTCAGCTTGCCGAGCAAGGCACTCAGTTGGGCCGCGTTGAGCGGGGTGTCGAGGTAGCGCACCACATGGGGGGTGAGGCCGCGGGCTTCAAGCAGTTCGAGCGCACCGCGCGATTTCGAGCAGCGCGGGTTGTGATAAAGCGTCAGATCGGTCATGTGCGGGTCGCTTCTTGCGTAAGGTGGCGGCTATTCTACCCGCCTGGCGGGCGAGCCTGAACCGTGTGCGGTAAATGGCCGCTGTCGATTTTACTTTTTGTGTCTTTACCGAGAAGGATCAACGCATGTTCAAGCGACTCATGGCGACTGCGGTCGTCGCCGCCACGTTACTGCTGGCGGGTTGCGGCAATGATTACGGGGTCGATCAGCACGGTCAGAAGGTCGCTTCCGAGCGACTGGACAAACAGTGGAAGGTGATTAACTACTGGGCTGAATGGTGCGGGCCGTGCCGGGTCGAAATCCCGGAGCTCAATGCGCTGGAAAAACAGTTGCAAGGGCAGTCGGTCGGCGTCTTCGGGGTCAATTTCGACGGCTTGCAGGGCAAGGAATTGAGCGATGCCAGCACCGCGATGGGCATCACCTTTACCGTCTTGGCGCAGGACCCGGCCGAGTTCTTTGAGCTGCCGCGCAGCGAAGCATTGCCTGTGACTTACATCATTGATGAAAAGGGCAAGGTACGCGCCCAGATGATGGGCGAGCAGACAGCGGCGGGCGTGCTGGCCAAAATCAAGGAATTGAAAAGGGCTTGACGCCAACCCCGTTGCAGGAGCGAGCTTTTGATGTTGGCGAAGCAAAAGCTCAAAAGATCGCGAGCACGCTCGCTCCTACGGTTGGGTCAGCCTTCTTCAGGCCATAGCCGCAATGGCTTACCTTCGGCGGGCCAGAAGCGTACTTGCTCGATGGGTGAGATGTCCCAGCGTTGAACCGCTTGCAGGGCCGTGAAGAACCGCTGCTCTTGCTCCATCAGCGCCGGGGCGCAGGCCTTGCGAGTGCTGCCCACGCCGCCGAAGGTCAGCGTATTGCCGTCCAGGGTGTAGGGGGCGAACCAGTGGTTGCACCCGCCGCTGCCGTAAGCCCGGCCCTTGTCATCGAAGGTCACGGTCAGGTGGCTGCTGTCGATCAGCGGGCGCTCGCCAATCCACTCCACCACGTAAGCGTGGTTGTGCTGCAACGTCACCGGGTCCCCTGCACAGCCTGCCAGGCCTGCACCTGTCAGCGCCAACAGCATCAGGCGTTTCATTGCGCAGCCTTTTGGCAGTTGCGGCACAGGTGTTGGCTGCCTTCGGTGCGCCAGCCCAGTTCAGCGATACGCGCGCTGGCTGCCGGCTTTTGCGCCTTGGCACCCAGTTTGGCATCGACCGCGAACTCAAATTTCAGCACTTTGGCACAGGCATCGCAGCTGACTTGCCATTCATGGATGGCCAATTCGCCAAACACCGGCCCGTTGGCCACGGCCACCCACTGGCCACGCGGGTTGATCAGGTGACGGACTTTCTCGACCGTCAAGCGCATGGCCAAGTCCTTGCTGCCCTTGAGGGTTACGATCAACACATCATTGTTCTGGATCGAGCCACCGTTACCGGTGACTTGATAACGGCCCGGCATCAGGGCGCGGCATTCGATCAAGGTGTGTTGTGGGCTCAACAGGTTGTAGCGGAAATCGTGTTCGACCATGGGTCCTCCAAATAGGCCGCTATGCTAGCACGCAGACATCAAGGGCCTCGCCTTGAGGTTTCAACCTTCGATCAGGTTGTGCGGCGTGCCGTTTCTCCAGGCGGCGATGTTGTCCAGCGTGGTGCCGGCAATGGCATTCAGCGCCTCGTGGGTCAGAAAAGCCTGGTGTGCGGTGATGATCACGTTGGGGAAGGTCAACAGCCGGGCGAGCACGTCGTCTTGTAACGGCAGGTCGGAGCGGTCCTCGAAAAACAACTGGGCTTCCTCTTCATACACATCCAGCCCCAAATAGCCGAGCTGGCCGCTTTTTAACGCGTCGATCAGGGCGGCCGTGTGCACCAGCGCTCCACGCCCGGTGTTGATCAGCATGGCACCGTGCTTGAGGGTCGCCAGCGACTGGCGATTGATCAGGTGTTTGTTGTCGGAGGTCAAGGGGCAATGCAGGCTGATGATGTGCGACCCGGCCAGCAGCGCCGGCAGGCTCACATATTCGGCCCCCAAGGCCAGCAACTGCGGGTTGGGGTGCGGGTCGAAGCACAGCAGCTTGCAACCGAAGCCGGTCATGATTTTGCCGAAGGTTGCACCGATCTGACCGGTGCCCACCACGCCCACGGTTTTGCCCACCAGATCAAAGCCGGTCAGCCCGTGCAGGGTGAAATCGCCTTCGCGGGTACGGTTGTACGCGCGGTGCAGGCGGCGGTTCAACGCCAGAATCAGGGCCACGGCATGTTCTGCGACAGCATGAGGCGAATACGCGGGTACCCGCACCACGTTCAAGCCCAGGCGCTTGGCCGCCGTCAGGTCGACGTGGTTATACCCGGCCGAACGCAGCGCGATCAGGCGGGTGCCGCCCGCGGCTAATTGCTCGAGTACGGGGGCGCTCAAGTCATCGTTGATAAACGGGCAGACGACCTCATGGTCATGGGCCAGGAGCGCCGTATCGAGGGTCAGGCGCGCGGGTTGAAAGTGCAGTTCCAGGTCATCGGGCTGGGCAGCGGCGGTAAAACTGTCGCGGTCATAGGTCTGGCTGCTGAAGAGAATCATGCGCATGGTGGTCTTCCTTGGTGTGCGGCGTGCTCAGGGGGTGTGGCGTGCTTCATTGGCCAGGCGGGTAATGGCTTGATCCAGTTCGTCGATGGCGGCCCAGGCGTGGGGGTTATCCTGTTTGAGCAGGGTTTCGCTGCGATGACAGGCCGCGCGCAGTTGCGGGACGCCGCAGTAGCGGGTCGCGCCGTGCAGGCGATGCACGCGTTCGATCAGCGCGGTGTTGTCGCGCAGATGGCGCGCCTGCAGAATCGCTTCACGGTCAGCGTCCAGCGAGGTCAGGAGCATGGCCAGCATCTCCTGGGCCAGATCGGCCTTGCCAGCGGCCAGGCGCAGGCCTTCCTCGTGGTCCAGAACGGGGAGTGCCGCTTTGTCGCGGGCGTTCTCAAAGTGTTCTTCGCGGGTGTTACTGCGCAGGGCCAGCCCGGACCACTTCAAAACCACCTGGCCCAGTTGGCGCTCGCTGATGGGCTTGGTCAGGTAGTCGTCCATGCCACTGTGCAACAGTGCGCGTTTCTCATTGGCCATCGCGTGAGCCGTCAGGGCAATGATCGGCAGTGGCGTCCGCTGTTGATCGTTTTCCCATTGGCGCACCACCTCTGTGGTCTCGCGGCCGTCCATGCCGGGCATCTGGACGTCCATCAGGACCATGTCAAAATCGTAAGCCTTGATCGCATCGATGGCCGCGTAGCCGCTGTCGACTGCCGTGATCTTGGCCCCCATGCCTTCCAGCAGGGTTTGCACCAGCAACAGGTTGGCGGGGTTGTCATCGACACACAAAATGCGCGGTGCCCGGCTGGCCAGTCGCTCGCCGGGCTCGGTGCGGGCCTGTTGCGGGCTGATCAGATCGGCCAGTGACCGCCGCAGCTTTCGGGTGCAGGCCGGTTTGGATTGGAGCTGGCTGTGGGGGTTGGGCACGGAGGTGCTGAACAGGGCTTGTTCGGTGGTGGGGCACAACACCAACACTTTGCAGCCCAGGCGCTCAAGGTCCCATATTGACTGGTTAAGGCGTTCGGGCGGAATGTCGTTGGCCGTGACCCCCAGCACCGCCAGGCCAATGGCCTGTGGGGTCTGGTGGGCACCTGTCACGCAGTTGGTAAGATTTTCCAGGGTAGTAAACGGCGTTACATCCAGGCCGCAGTCTTCCAATTGATGTTGCTGGGCCTGGCGCGCAAGGTCGTGTTTTTCCAGCAGGACCACGCGAGTCCCCAGCAGCGGTGGGCCAGGCAGGTCTTCACTGTCAACACGGTCTTTGGGTAACCGGACGCTGATCCAGAACACCGAGCCTTCGCCGGGGATGCTCTCAACGCCGATTTCACCGCCCATCTGCTCAATTAACCGCTTGGAAATCACCAAGCCCAGCCCGGTGCCGCCAGGTTGGCGAGACAAGGAGTTGTCGGCCTGGCTGAAAGCCTGGAACAGCGCCTGCACATCCTGGCTGGTCAGGCCGATGCCGGTGTCTTGCACACTGATGCGCAACTGCGCGCTGCCTTCAGTCTTGAACTCATCGTCATCATCAAGCATGGCCCGCACGACAATCGTGCCTTCGCGGGTAAACTTGATCGCGTTATTCACCAGGTTGGTGAGAATTTGTTTGAGCCGCAGCGGGTCGCCGATCAGTGACAGCGGTGTATCGCGGTACGTCAGGCTGACCAGTTCCAAGCCTTTTTCATGGGCCGAAGGGGCCAGAATAGTCAGGGTGTCCTGCAGCAAGTCGCGCAAATTGAACGGGGTGCTGTCGAGCACCAGTTTGCCGGCCTCGATTTTTGAGAAGTCGAGAATTTCGTTAATGATGCCCAGCAAGCTGTCGGCCGATTTTTCGATGGTGTGCAGGTAGTCGAGTTGGCGGGGCGTCAGTTCGCTTTTTTGCAGCAAGTGGGTGAACCCCAGGATGCCGTTGAGCGGGGTGCGGATCTCGTGGCTCATGTTGGCCAGGAACTCGGACTTGATGCGGCTGGCCTCCAGGGCCTCTTTACGCGCCAGGTTGAGCTCCAGGTTCTGGATTTCAATGGTTTCCAGATTCTGGCGCACGTCTTCGGTGGCCTGGTCGACGCTGTGTTGCAGTTCTTCCTGAGCATTTTGCAAGGTTTCGGCCATGCGATTGATACCGGACGCCAACTCGTCCAGTTCATGGCTGCCCAGCGGTGGCAAGCGGGTTTGCAACTGCCCGTCCTTGAGTTGCGCCACGGCCTGTTTGATTTGGTCGAGCGGCGCATTGATCGTGCGGCTCATGCGCAATGCCAGCAGGGCGCTCAGTATCAAGCCGGCACCAATCAACAGCAGGCTGGCAAACAGGCTTCGGTAACCCCGCAGCAGCATGTTGTTGTGGGTCAATTCCAGTTCTACCCAGCCCAGCAGGCGATGGACTTCGTCTGGAATGACGTCGCCGGCCAGGTTGCGGTGACGGCCAAACACCGGCAATAAATAGCGGGTGGCGTCGTTGTCTGAGCGTTGCAGCAATTGCGTGCTATTACCCAGTGGTGGGCGGTTGAGCATGGTCGGGCCCGCATGCGCGAGGACTTCATGGTTGGCCCCCAGAAACGCCACGGCCCGTACATCCGGTTGCTCCAGGGACTCGGTAGCAATGCGGCTCAGCAGTGCCGAGTCTTGCCGGCCCATGGCAGGGGCGACCAGCGGCGCGAGTTGTTCAGCGATCATTTCGCCGCGCTGCAGCAACTGCGATTGCAGCTCGGACTGCTGCAGCCAGGTGAAGTAGCCGCCCAGCACCATGGCCATCAGCGTCACAGGCACGAGCGTGAGCAACAATACGCGGCCTTTGATCCCCAGGTTTTTCAGCACGCCACTCTCCAGCCCACACACTTTAAACATTTGCTGCCCACATGGCACAGCGCTTGGCGCAGTGTAGCTATTTGATGCCGGGCAAACCTTCGAAAATTTACCGGCGAGTGTGAGGCCTTTGATCGAATACCGGTTCAGCAGGCGGTGTGACGGTTGCTCGGGGCGGCTCAATCTTGAATACTGAGCGATTGAGAATGACTTGCAGACGTAAATGAATCCTGAAGCAGTTAGCCCGTCGCGGCTGTTGGCTATCGAAGATGATCCCGTGCTGGGGGCCTATCTGCATGAGCAGTTGGTGCGCAGCGGGTTCGACGTGATGTGGTGCAAGAACGGTCAGGAAGGCCTTATGCACGCCCAACAAGGGCACTTTGATGTGGTCCTGATGGACATCCTGCTGCCGGGCATGAATGGCCTGCAAGTGCTGACGCAATTGCGCCAGACCCACGCGCTGCCCGTCATTTTGATGTCGGCGCTGGGGGCTGAGGCGGATCGCATCAGCGGGTTCCAGTTGGGGGCCGATGACTATTTGCCCAAGCCGTTCAGCATGGCGGAGCTACGGGTACGGATTCAGGCGATCCTGCGGCGTGTGGCATTGGACCGCATGCCTCGCAAGGAGGTGCCAGGGGAGGCAGCGGGTGTCGACGCTGAATTGTTTTTCGACGAAAACGCCTGCGATGTACGCCATGGTCAGCGGTGGGGCGGGCTGACCCGCAGCGAGTTTCGCTTGCTCGATACCCTGCACCGCAACACCGATGAAGTGCTGAGCAAGGCTTTTCTCTATCAGCATGTGTTGCAACGCGGTTACGCGGCTCATGATCGCAGCCTGGACATGCATGTCAGCCAGATCCGCCGCAAGCTCAAAACCATTGGCTTTCACGCGCGTGAACTGCGCACGGTCTGGGGTAAGGGTTATGTGTTGAGCGCCAGCGATGCGCCCTAAGTTGCCCGGCAAGCACTCCGTATTCTGGAAGCTGGCCTGTTTACTGGTGGCCTTTTGTTTGTTGATGATCTGGCTCAGTTGGTCCTGGGGCCGTTACATGGACAAACGCACGGGGTATCTGTCTGAGCAGGCGCGCATCACCTTGCAGCGCTATGCAGGTGAGGCTGAACGCGCGTGGGAGTCAGGCCAGCAAACGGGCGTCGATCAATGGCTGCAAGCCATGGGGCACAAGGAATCCGGCTGGCTCGGCGTTGTGGGCCAGGATTTGCAGGCCTTGAGCAGCTACCCGCTGACAGAGGTCGAAACCCAGCGGCTGACATTCCTGCGCGGGCTGGACTGGCCCATCAGCCATTTGAAAGCCGCGCGCCCGTGGGTCAAGGTGCCGTTTCTCAAGGACCCCGCCGCGGGCTACCTGGTGATCGAGCTGCCACAGCGGTTTATGCCCGGTAATTGGCAAGTGGTCTGGCGAGTGATCACCAACGGCCTCATTCCCGGGCTGTTCACGTTGCTCTTGTGTGTGGGCTTGTACCGGTTGCTGATCGTGCCGCTCAATCATTTGCGCGAGCAGGCTCATGCCTGGAGGGCGGATCAATTGGGGGCCCGGCTGTCGAGCCAGACCACCAGCCGTCAGGATGAGTTGGGGGAGTTGGGACGGGCCTTCGATCAAATGTCCGAACGCTTGCAAACCACCGTCGCCCAGCAGCAGCAATTATTACGCGACCTGTCCCATGAACTGCGTACACCCTTGAGCCGGTTACGGGTGGCCTGCGACAGCGAGCAGGACGTCAACGCCCTGCGCGAACGGTTGGGCCGTGAAGTGGATGGCATGCAGCGGCTGGTTGATGACACCTTGCAATTGGCCTGGCTGGACGCTCAGCGTGATCCGCTGCCCGTGGAGGCTATTCAGATCCAGGCCTTGTGGGAGATGCTCACCGAGAACGCCTGCTTTGAAAGCGGCTGGCCCGAATCCCGGTTGCCCTGCCGGGTGGACGCCCACTGCTGGGTGCGGGGCAATCTTAATAGCCTTGCCCAGGCGTTGGAGAACGTATTGCGCAATGCCATTCGTCATTCTCCGCCTGAAGGCATCGTCAGCCTGGGCGGCCAACGTGAGGGCGATGTGTGGCACTTATGGCTGGATGATCAGGGTGGGGGGGTAGACCCTCAAGCACTGGAACGCATCTTTGCGCCCTTTACCCGGCTCGACGGTTCCCGGCCGGGCGACGGCGGTTTTGGCCTGGGCTTGAGCATCGCGCGCAATGCCTTGCGCCTGCAAGGTGGCAGCCTGTGGGCCGAGAATACGGCGCACGGTTTGCGGGTCAATGTGACGCTCGCGGCGGCATAAGGGCAAGTCTCTTACAAAATGTTTATAACTATCGCTTATAAGCGGCGCACTTTGCGTGATATGGGGAACGGCTGTTTGTCGGTATGATGTGCGCCCCCGCAGTCTGGATTGCGAATACGCCATGACCTTGCAGTACCCCACTATCGCCGACTGTGTCGGCAACACTCCGCTGGTGCGCTTGCAGCGACTGGCAGGAGACACCACCAACACCTTGTTGCTCAAGCTTGAGGGGAATAACCCGGCAGGCTCGGTCAAGGATCGCCCGGCGCTGTCGATGATTACCCGCGCTGAGACGCGTGGCCAGATCCGACCCGGCGATACGCTGATCGAGGCCACCTCGGGGAATACCGGGATTGCGCTGGCAATGGCGGCGGCGATCAAGGGTTACAAAATGATCCTGATCATGCCCGACAACTCCAGTGCCGAGCGCAAGGCGGCCATGACCGCTTATGGTGCTGAGCTGATTCTGGTGAGCCAGGAAGAAGGCATGGAAGGTGCCCGCGACCTGGCGGACAAACTTCAGGCTGAAGGGCGCGGCAAGGTGCTGGATCAATTCGCCAACGGTGATAACCCCGAAGCGCACTACACCAGCACCGGCCCGGAAATCTGGCGCCAGACCCAAGGCACGATCACCCATTTCGTCAGCTCGATGGGTACCACCGGCACCATCATGGGTGTTTCGCGCTACCTCAAAGAGCAAAACCCGGGCGTGCAAATCGTCGGTTTGCAACCGATGGAAGGCGCGGCGATTCCTGGCATCCGCCGTTGGCCGACCGAGTACTTGCCGAAGATCTACCAGGCCGACCGGGTTGACCGCATTGTCGACATGGCCCAACGCGAAGCGGAGGACGTGATGCGGCGTCTGGCCCGTGAAGAAGGCATTTTCTGTGGTGTGTCCTCGGGCGGAGCCGTGGCGGCGATGTTGCGCCTGTCCCAGGAAGTCGAGAACGCCGTGATGGTGGCAATCATCTGTGATCGTGGCGACCGTTACTTGTCGACCGGCATTTACGATGCGCCTAACTGATGGCTAAGCAAGAGAGAGGCCTGCGTTTTCAGCCCGCTGGCGGCACCCGGGTTGCGCAGGTGCCTGTGGGCAAGAAACAGCGTTTGACAATCGAGCGTCTGGCCAACGACGGCCGGGGTATCGCCTTTATTGACGGACGCACCTGGTTCGTGGCGGGGGCGTTGGCCGGTGAAGAGGTTGAAACCCGGGTGTTGGGTGCCCACGGCAAGGTCGTTGAGGCGCGCACTGAGCGCGTGTTCAAGGCCAGCGACATACGCCGTGAAGCGCCTTGTGCCCACGCTGGCCAATGTGGTGGCTGCAGTGTTCAGCATCTGCCCCATGAAGAACAACTCGCACTGAAACAGCGCATGCTCGCTGAACAACTGTCCCGTGTGGCGGGCGTTGAGCCCCAGGAGTGGGCTGCACCCTTGACCGGCCCTGAGTTTGGTTACCGGCGCAGGGCGCGTATTGCCGTGCGCTGGGATGCGCGGGCCAAGCGGCTGGACGTGGGTTTTCGGGCCGCCGGCAGCCAGGACATCGTGGCCATCGATCACTGTCTGGTGCTGGTACAGGCCTTGCAACCTATTATGACCGGCTTGCCTGCCATGTTGCGCCAACTGGGCAACCCCAAGGCTCTGGGCCATGTCGAGCTGTTCAGCGGTTCGGCCATTGCCGTGTTGCTGCGCCATATGGCACCGCTGAGCGATGCAGATGTGCAGGTGCTACAGGCATTTTGCGTCACGCACAACGCACAGCTGTGGCTGCACGGTGAAGGTGAGCCGCAACCGGTCGATTTGAGCCAGACCTTGGGCTACCGTTTAGAGCAATGGAATTTAAGCGTGGCCTATCGCCCCGGCGATTTTGTTCAGGTCAACGCGGGCGTCAATGAAGCCATGGTGGCGCAGGCGCTGGCGTGGCTGGCTCCGCGTGCCGATGAACGGGTGCTTGACTTGTTTTGCGGGCTGGGTAATTTCGCCTTGCCGCTGGCGCGTCAGGTACGCGAAGTGGTCGCGGTTGAAGGGGTTGCAACGATGGTCGAACGTGCTGCGCAAAATGCGGTCCATAACGACCTGCACAATGCGCGCTTCTTTCAGGCCGACTTGTCGCAACCGCTGCTGAACGCCCCTTGGGCCAAAGACGGGTTTGGTGCTGTGTTGCTTGACCCGCCGCGTGATGGTGCCTTTGAGGTGGTGCGTAAGGTGTCGGGGCTGGGCGCCAAGCGTCTAGTCTATGTGTCGTGTAATCCGGCCACGCTGGCGCGTGACACGGTCGAGTTGATGAAGCAGGGGTATCGGTTAAAACGTGCCGGGATCCTCGATATGTTTCCGCAAACCGCGCATGTCGAGGCAATGGCGTTATTTGAAGCAGACTAGGATGTCTGCCTATTTCGACGGGCCCGCAAACGCACGCTACTTGGCCCTGTAGGGTGCGGTTGGGATTCGGGTCAGTGATTTCGGCGCATTAAACGTGCGCTGTAGGGAAGGTAAGCAAGATGGTACAGGTCAGAGCACACCAGCCGATCAACACCGACGGCACTCTCAACCTTGAGGCATGGCTGGATCATGCGGTGAGTGTCGATGTGGCGCTGGACCGAGAAGCCTTGAAGGAAGCGTGCGAGTTTGCGCGCGAGGCGGAACAGCAAGCGAATGCGGCCAAAAATGTGTGGGCCGAGGGCACGTCGAGCTTTCGCACCGGTTTGGAAATCGCCGAGATTCTGGCCGATCTGAAACTGGATCAAGACTCTCTGGTCGCCGCCATTCTGTATCGCGGCGTGCGCGAGGGGCAGATCCAGCTTCCGGCGGTCAGCCAGCGTTTTGGTCCGGTGGTGTCCAAACTCATCGATGGTGTGCTGCGCATGGCGGCGATCAGCGCCAGCCTTAGCCCGCGACAATCCATGGTGATGGGCTCCCAGGGGCAGGTCGAAAACCTGCGCAAAATGTTGGTGGCAATGGTCGATGACGTGCGTGTCGCACTGATCAAGCTGGCCGAACGTACCTGCGCTATCCGCGAAGTCAAAAATGCCTCGGACGAGAAACGCATTCGCGTTGCCCGCGAAGTGTTCGATATCTACGCGCCGCTGGCGCACCGTTTGGGCATCGGCCATATCAAATGGGAGCTGGAGGATTTGTCCTTCCGCTACCTGGAGCCTGAGCAATACAAGCAAATTGCCACATTGCTGCATGAGCGTCGTCTCGACCGCGAGCGTTTTATCAGCGATGTGATGAACCAGTTGCGTACCGAACTGGAAGCCACGGGCGTGATGGACGCTGACATCAGTGGCCGTGCCAAGCACATCTATTCCATCTGGCGGAAAATGCAGCGCAAGGGCCTGGCCTTCAGCCAGATTTATGACGTGCGCGCCGTGCGGGTGCTGGTGCCGGAAATGCGCGACTGCTACACCGCGCTGGGCATCGTTCATACCCTCTGGCGGCATATTCCCAAGGAATTCGACGACTACATCGCCAACCCCAAGGAAAACGGTTACCGCTCTTTGCACACGGCCGTGATCGGTCCGGAAGGTAAAGTGCTGGAAGTGCAGATCCGCACCCATGCCATGCACGAAGAGGCCGAATTGGGGGTGTGCGCGCACTGGCGTTACAAGGGCACAGACGTCAAGTCCGGGTCCAACCAGTACGAAGAGAAAATATCGTGGCTGCGCCAAGTGCTGGAGTGGCACGAAGAACTGGGCGACATCGGCGGCCTGGCCGAACAGTTGCGCGTCGATATCGAGCCGGACCGGGTGTATATTTTTACCCCCGACGGTCACGCCATCGACTTGCCCAAAGGTGCTACCCCGCTGGATTTCGCTTACCGGGTGCATACCGAAATCGGCCACAACTGCCGGGGTGCCAAGATCAACGGGCGCATCGTGCCGCTCAACTACAGCCTGCAGACCGGTGAGCAGGTCGAGATCATCACCAGCAAACACGGTACGCCGAGCCGCGACTGGTTGAACCCCAACCTGGGCTACATCACCACGTCACGGGCCCGGGCCAAGATTGTTCACTGGTTCAAGTTACAGGCGCGCGATCAGAACGTGGCAGCGGGTAAAACCCTGCTGGAGCGTGAACTGGGCCGCCTGGGCTTGCCCGCCGTCGATTACGAGAAGCTCGCCGACAAAGCCAACATGAAAACCGCCGAGGACATGTACGCGGCCCTTGGTGCCGGCGATTTGCGTCTGGCGCAGTTGATCAACCTGGCGCAACAGCTGGTCGAGCCGGAGCGCGGCAGCGAGCAGATGGAGCTGATTCCACGCAAAGCCACGGGTTACAAGCCGGGCAAGCGTGGCGATATTCAGATCGAAGGTGTGGGCAACTTGCTCACCCAAATGGCCGGTTGCTGCCAACCGCTGCCGGGCGACGCAATTGTGGGTTACATCACCCAGGGCCGTGGCGTGAGCATTCATCGCCAGGACTGTGCCTCAGTGCTGCAACTGGGAAGCCGTGAGCCTGAGCGCATCATTCAGGTCAACTGGGGGCCGATCCCGGTGTCGACGTACCCGGTCGATATCGAAATCCGTGCTTACGACCGTTCGGGCTTGCTGCGCGATGTGTCGCAAGTGCTACTTAACGAACGTATCAACGTGCTGGCGGTCAACACCCGTTCGAACAAGGAAGACAACACGGCGTTGATGTCCCTGACCATCGAAATCCCGGGGCTGGATGCATTGGGTCGGTTGCTGGGGCGCATCGCGCAGTTGCCCAATATCATCGAGACCCGCCGTATCGGGCGTAGTGAGCCGCGCTGATCCTGCGTAGGAGCGAGCTTGCTCGCGATCTTTTGAACTTTAAATGATCGCGAGCCATCGCGCGACAACCGGCGTCTCCTACAGGGTTCTGAACAAAGGATTAATGATGTACACCCTCGACGACTTGCTAAACCTGATGGCCCGTCTGCGCGACCCGCAGTTCGGCTGCCCGTGGGATATCAAACAAACCTACAAGACTATCGTTCCCTACACCCTGGAAGAAGCCTACGAGGTCGCTGACGCGATCGAGCAAGGTGATTTCGAGCATCTGCAAGGGGAACTGGGCGATTTGCTGTTTCAGGTGGTGTATTACAGCCAACTGGCCCGCGAAGAGGGCCGGTTCGAGTTTGCCGGTGTCATCGACAGCATTACCCGCAAGCTGATTCGCCGTCATCCCCATGTGTTTCCGACGGGTGATCTGTATGCGCCACTCGACGCACCCCGGCTGAGTGAAGAACAGGTCAAGCTGCGTTGGGAGCAGATCAAGGCCGAAGAACGTGCTGAGAAGTCGGCTGTACCGCAGCAATTGTCTCTGCTCGATGACGTGCCGGTGGCATTGCCAGCGTTGTCCCGGGCAGCCAAGTTGCAAAAGCGTGCGGCCCAGGTCGGGTTTGACTGGCCTGCGGCCTTGCCAGTGCTGGACAAGGTGCGTGAAGAGCTCGATGAAGTGCTGGAAGCCATGGCGGATAACGACGCCGCGGCGATCCGTGATGAGGTCGGTGACTTGCTGTTTTCGGTGGTAAACCTGGCGCGTCACCTTAAGGTTGACCCCGAAACCGCCTTACGTGGTGCAAATGCCAAATTTGACAGACGTTTCCGGTTTATCGAGCAGGCATTGCGCGATACCCTGCGTCCCATTGAAAATTGCACCCTTGAAGACCTGGATGCCCTGTGGGGTGAAGCCAAGCGCCAGGAACAGAATTTACCCAGCTGCGGCTGAATGTGCCTAAGTGAGTAAGCAGATGAGCATTTCCCTACGCGACCAGTTGCTCAAAGCCGGACTGGTCAACGAGAAGCAGGCCAAACAGGCCGGCAAAGAAAAGCAGAAACAGCAACGACTGGCGCATAAAGGCCAGATCGAACTGGACGACACGCAGCAGCGCCTGGCCGCCGAAGCCAAGGCCGAGAAGGTCAAGCGCGATCAGGAACTCAATCGCCAGCAGCAGGAAAAGGCCGAGCAAAAAGCCCGTGCAGCCCAGATCAAGCAATTGATTGAAGTGTCGCGCCTGCCCAAGCTGACCACGGAAGACTATTACAACTTTGTGGATGACAAGAAGGTTAAACGCCTGTCAGTCAACACCTTGATGCGCAACAAGCTGGCTAATGGCTCACTGGCCATCGTCCAGCACGGCGGCGGCTATGAAGTGATCCCGCGTGAGGCGGCGCTGAAGATCCAGGAGCGCGACCCGCGCCGAATTGTGCAATTGAATATTCTGGTCGAACCGAAAACGCCGGAAGAAGACGATCCGTATGCGGCGTACCAGATCCCAGACGACCTGATGTGGTAACCCGCCATACTGCATCAGCAGATCGCTGTAGGAGGGGCCGTCCCTGGCCGTGTCGCGGCTAACCCGGCGTCCTGCCGGGTTACCCACTGCGCAAAACCTGCGTTCGGCCAGCGTGGTTTAAGGGGGCCCTTGGATCAAAAACCAGATCAAAAGATCACGAGCAAGCTCGTTCCTACAGGCCTTGCTGCGTTCGGCCAGCCTGGTTTAGGGGGGCCCTTGGATCAAAAGCCAGATCAAAAGATCACGAGCAAACTCGTTCCTACAAACTCTGCCCCGTGCCATCCGTAGGAGCAGCCGGTCGACGCTCGATTGCTCGCGATCTTTTGATCCAAATGACATAAACAAACCCCGCTTCGGCGGGGTTTGTGTTTTCAAGACGGTGGTTTCAGGGTTCAGGCCTGGCGATTTTGCGCTTCCAGCTTTTCCAGCTCGGCTTTGTAGTCCTGCGCGTCACTTTCGCGGTGGAACATGCCGACCAGTACGTCTTGTTGATGAACATCCCAAAGGTGAACCCCGTGGGCAACAAGCTGGTGGAACATACGTGAATCGTCGCGTTCAGTTACTTTGATAGTCATCTGCTTGCTCCAAATTCTGATGGGCCTGCGGCAAGACGTCGCAGGCCTTCTTTATAGAATCTGTTAGCTTCCTAAGTAAATACCCTGTCGGCGTGGTGTCATGTTTGTGAAAAAGCCTGAAACGCTGCAGCCCTGTAACGGCGTGGTGTTTACGGTTTCTTCCAATAGTTTTATGACAAAAGTTTCATGAAAGCAGGCTCCAGCAGTCGCTGCTGAGGTGTGAAGACAGTGACAACAGGGTATTCACACGAGCCAAAAAAAACCTCGCCGAAGCGAGGTTTTCTTGGCGCTTGCTGCTTAAGGCTTGCCGCTGAATCAACTGCCTTTAACAGTTTTGCCACTCACCGTGCCATCCAGCAACACGATGTTGTATTCCTTGCCGTCTTTTTCGACCTGGCGCAGTTTGACCAGCAATGAACTCCAGTCCTTGGCGAACCACATTTGTGTGATGCGCTTGTTCTGTGTCGGGTCGCGTACACGTTCAACCTTGATGGCGTCGATCTTGCCAGCCTTGGTCTCTACGTTCTCCGGGCCGATGACGCGGAAGTCGTAGGTGTCGATCTTGTCATCGTCCACCACCTGATAGCTCATGCTCTTTTTGCCCGCCGCCACATCACGTTGCAATGCGAGTTGGTAGGTGGACTTGTCGAGCATGCCGCTCAGCAGCGGGAGTTTGACCGGGTCACCCTGGTCGGTACCGGTGACCATTTTGGCCGACCAGTCGAAGTCCAGATCGATACTTTTCTTTTTGCCCAGACCACCCCGTTCAAAGTGGTAAGTCAGCGGGATCAGCGCGTCCTTTTCAACCTTGAGGGTGCTTTCTTCGTTCAGGCTGGCCACCAGCATCGAAGCCTTGAAGTTCAGGGTCCAGGTGCCGTTGGCGTCTCGGGTCAGGCTGCGTTCGGCAGAGCCGCTCATCGGCAACTGCTTCCAGTCTGCGGTGTAGCTGGCGTTGAAAGGCTGAAGATCGGCCGCTTGCACTGCTGGAATGGCCAGCAGGCTGAGGGCGAGGAGCAGGGCACGACGCATAATGTCTCCTAGGTTCGTATCAAGTGGCCGCTGGCCGCAAGTAATTGACCGTCTAATAATGCGCCACGTTCGTCAAGTGACAAGCGACCTTCGGCAAACCAGCGCACTGCAAGCGGGTAAATCTGGTGTTCTTGAGCGTGAACCCGTTGTGCCAGAGTGGAGGCCGTGTCGTCACGCGCTACCGATAACATGGCTTGTACGACCAGAGGCCCGCCATCAAGTTCCTCGGTGACGAAGTGCACGCTACAGCCGTGCTCGTGATCGCCGGCTTCCAGCGCCCGCTGATGCGTGTGCAAACCTTTGTACTTAGGCAGAAGCGAGGGGTGGATGTTGAGCAGGCGGCCTTGATAGTGACGCACGAAATCGGCGCTGAGGATGCGCATGAACCCGGCGAGAACCACCAATTGCGGCTTGAAGGTGTCGATCACGTCGATCAGTGCCGCATCGAAGGCCGTGCGGCCCTCGAAGGCGGTGTGATCCAGTACGCGGGTGTCGATACCCGCGTCTTTGGCGCGTTGCAGGCCGTAGGCATCGGCGCGGTTGGAGATCACCGCGCGGATTCTGGCCGGGCTTGCCTGGACGTCATCGCTGTCGATCAAGGCCTGCAAGTTGCTGCCTGTACCAGACAGCAGTACCACTACATCACAGGTATCGGGCATTAGTGCGCCTTGAGGTTTTGCAGCTCAACTTGCGCAGCACCTTCGGCGGCTGTTGCGATCTGGCCGATCACCCACGGTTGCTCGCCGGCTTCACGCAGCACGTTCAGTGCGGTTTCAACGTCGGCCTGGGCCACACAGATCACCATGCCAACGCCGCAGTTCAGCACGCGGTGCATTTCGGTTTCAGCGACGTTGCCTTTTTCCTGCAGCCAGTCGAAGACGGCCGGGCGCTGCCAGCTGGCCACGTCAACCACGGCTTGTGCGCCTTTGGGCAGCACGCGCGGGATGTTGTCCAGCAGGCCACCCCCGGTGATGTGGGCCATGGCTTTGACGACGCCGGTGTCCTTGATCAGCTTGAGCAGCGGCTTGACGTAGATGCGGGTCGGGGCCATCAGTAGATCGGTCAGTGGTTGGCCGTCGAGCTGGATGTTTTCGATGTCGGCACCGGACACTTCGATGATTTTACGGATCAGCGAGTAACCGTTGGAGTGCGGGCCCGAAGACGGCAGCGCGAGCAGGGCGTCACCGGCAGCCACTTTGGAGCCGTCGATGATTTCAGATTTTTCGACAACGCCGACGCAGAAACCGGCCAGGTCGTAGTCTTCGCCTTCGTACATGCCCGGCATTTCAGCGGTTTCGCCGCCTACCAGCGAGCAGCCCGACAGTTCGCAGCCAGCGCCGATACCGGTGACCACCTGGGTGGCGGTTTCAACGTTGAGCTTGCCGGTGGCGTAGTAGTCAAGGAAGAACAGCGGTTCTGCGCCGCACACGATCAGGTCGTTAACGCACATGGCCACCAGGTCGATGCCGATGCTGTCGTGTTTGTTCAGGTTCAGTGCCAAACGCAGTTTGGTACCCACGCCGTCAGTGCCGGAAACCAGCACAGGCTGTTTGTAGCCGGCCGGAATTTCGCAGAGGGCGCCAAAACCGCCGAGGCCGCCCATCACTTCCGGGCGTGCAGTGCGCTTGGCCACGCTCTTGATGCGTTCGACCAATGCTTCACCGGCGTCGATGTCTACACCGGCGTCTTTGTAGCTCAGGGATGGTTGCTTGCTCATAATCCAGGCCTTTAGGGGGGATTCGGGGGTATCGACCGATCTCAGGGGGCTCGTTAAGAAGTGCTCATCGATGCAATCAGAGCCTTTTCAGGAGGCCCGGCTGTTGCCGGTCTGCGAAGGCGCGCGATTTTATCAGGCTTGAGGGGCAGCGGCCATCCTCGGGCCGACGGGCAGGGTTATATCGAGTGAAAAAAACCTTTTTTAGTCGTGCTGGCTGCTACGCGCGGGTCTGTATAAGGTATAGCGCTTCACTTTTGATTTTTTATGACTGTATGAAAACTTCGCAGAAGGTCTGAATGATTTGGCCAAGGCCCTGTCAGAAGCTTTATCGAATGTTCTTGTATGGCCTTTTAATACTGCCTTTTGTCACCGGGAATTCTTCATGCGTTTCTATCAATGTGTTGCAGTGGGCTGTTTGTCATTGTTCAGTCTTGCCAGTCACGCCCAGGTGTTGACCGACCTTTATCAAGTGCGAGAACCCGTTACCAGCCAATCGCCAGAAGAGCGTTCTCAGGCCACGCAAAAAGCCTTGGAGACGCTGGTGCTGCGCCTTACCGGTGATGCCAAGGCGATTCAGAGCCCGGCATTGGAAGCCATTCGCAAAGACCCGCAGCAAATAATCAGCCAATACGGTTATGACGCCGGCCCCCCTGAGGCTTTGCGTGTCGATTTCGATGCGGTGAGCACCGACCGGGCTTTGCGTCAGGCTGGGCTATCGTTGTGGGGCAGTAACCGGCCAGCGTTGCTGGGCTGGTGGTTGAGCGATTCGGTTGAGGGCTCAAGCCTGGTGGGTGATGGTCAGTCGGCGGCTGAACCCTTGCGAAGGGCTGCTCAGCATCGCGGCTTACCGTTGCGTTTGCCGTTGGCGGACCTGGGTGAGCAACTGGTAGGCACTGCCGAAAACCTTGAGGGTGCAGACCCGGCACCTTTGAAGGAGGCTTCTGAACGTTACGGTGCGGATGGGCTGCTGGCGGTCCACGCCCGCGAAGGTGACGGTCAATGGCAAGCCCAATGGCGTTTGTGGCAAGGCGATCAGCAAGAGCAAGGCCGTGTACAGGCGGCAGATCAAGCTGCCTTGGCCGATGCGGTGATGCTCGCGGTCAGTGAGCGCCTGGCCCCGCGTTATGCGGTCAAGCCCGGCGTATCCTCAGACCAGTTGCTCGAAGTGCAGGGCATGACGCTGGAACGTTATGCGCAGTTGGGGCATTTGCTGGATCCGTTTGGCGGCCAGCTTAAAAGCGTCAGTGGTGATCGAATTGTCTACCAGGTGAACGGTAGCGCCGAGCAACTGCGTTCTCAGTTGGGGCTGGCCCAGTTGCATGAAGTGCCTGCCGATTCGGTGCCCGTTGCACAGGTCGATGGGCAGGCGAGCGCATCACCCGGCGTGCAGTTGCGGTTTAGCTGGTAGGTTGCTTCTTCTCTCTATAAAGGATGGCTGACTATGACGGACTCACGGCGATGGGTGTGGTGGGGGGTAGCCCTGGCGCTGGGCCTCTTTATTTATGTGTTGCGTCCGATCCTCACGCCGTTTCTGGTCGCGATCTTGTTGGCCTATATGTTCGACCCTGTCGTTGGGCGTTTGGAACGTTTCGGCCTGTCCAGAACCTGGGGCACGGTCACGGTGTTTGCGTTATTCACCGTGATTGTGGTGGCCCTGATACTGGTGCTGGTGCCGCTGCTGGCCAAGCAATTGATGAAGCTCTATGAACTCGCGCCGTTGATTCTGGACTGGTTGCAGCACACCGCCATGCCCTGGGCGCAGGCCAAGTTAGGCTTGAGTGACGGTTTCTGGAAGTTCGACAAGATCAAGGCCGCGATCACCGCGCACATGGGTCAGACCACCGATATCGTCGGTGTGGTGCTGTCCCAGGCCACGGCTTCGAGCTTGGCGCTGATTGGCTTTCTGGCCAACCTGGTGCTGATTCCGGTGGTGGCGTTCTACCTGCTGCGTGACTGGGATGTCTTGCTGGCCAAGCTTCGCGGTTTACTGCCCCGTGATCGTGAACCGCAGATTGTGTCGTTGGTCAAGGAGTGTCACGACGTGCTCGGTGCGTTTGTTCGCGGGCAACTGTTGGTGATGCTGGCGCTGGGAGTGATCTACTCGGCTGGTCTGATGCTGTTGGGTCTGGAACTGGGGCTGTTGATTGGCTTGATGGCGGGGCTGGCGGCCATCGTGCCTTATATGGGTTTTGTCGTGGGGATTGGCGCAGCACTGATCGCAGGGCTATTCCAGTTCAGTGGCGACTTGTACCCGATGCTGGGCATCGTGGCGGTGTTTATGGTCGGGCAGGCGTTGGAAGGTATGGTGCTCACACCGCTGCTGGTGGGGGACCGGATCGGCCTGCACCCGGTTGCGGTCATCTTTGCGATCCTGGCCGGCGGTGAGCTGTTTGGCTTTACCGGCGTGTTGCTGGCGTTGCCGGTGGCGGCCGTGATCATGGTACTGGTGCGCCATGTGCACGATTTGTATAAAGAATCGCAAGTTTACAAGCGCGAAGAAGACCCGCAACTGTAGTCAGTGCCAGCCGCCCTGACTGACCTCGCCGGCGTAGGTCAAGTCAGGGTGGCAGCTCTTCACACTGCTGAGAATACGCAAAGGGATAACGCAAACCTTTGATTTTTCTCATGGTCTGTTACATTGTGCGCCCGGCAACACGGGTATAGACTTTGAACACTTTATACAGAGGCCACTAACGGTTCATTTGAACTGTTCAGTCAGCATGAAACCGATTCAGCTGCCCCTAGGTGTGCGTCTGCGTGATGACGCTACCTTTATTAACTACTACCCAGGCGCTAATGCCGCTGCACTCGGCTATGTTGAGCGTCTGTGCGAAGCCGACGCCGGGTGGACCGAAAGCCTGATCTACCTGTGGGGCAAGCACGGAGTAGGTCGCACGCATTTGTTGCAGGCGGCGTGTTTGCGGTTTGAGCAAATGGGTGAGCCCGCGGTGTATTTGCCGCTGGCCGAGTTGCTGGATCGGGGCATTGAAATCCTCGATAACCTTGAGCAGTACGAACTGGTGTGCCTGGATGACCTTCAGGTGGTTGCTGGCCGGGCTGACTGGGAAGAGGCGCTGTTTCACCTGTTCAACCGCTTGCGCGACAGCGGGCGTCGTTTGCTGATTGCCGCCTCGGCATCCCCCCGTGAATTACCGATCAAGTTGGCAGACCTCAAGTCTCGCCTGACCCTGGCGTTGATTTTTCAGATGCGCCCCCTCTCTGATGAAGACAAATTACGGGCCTTGCAGCTTCGCGCTTCGCGTCGTGGCTTGCACCTCACCGACGAAGTGGGGCATTTCATTCTCACCCGCGGTACGCGCAGCATGAGTGCGCTGTTCGAATTGCTGGAGCGTCTTGATCAGGCATCACTGCAGGCGCAACGCAAGCTGACCATTCCGTTCTTGAAAGAAACCCTCGGCTGGTAAAGCCACCCTCTACTCCGTTGAGTGACAAGGCACAGGCGTCAGAAAGCCTGCGCTTCAGCGTGGCCGCGTGCACAAATCTTATCGTCAGGGGTATAAACCCTTAGATGTCCCGTGGAAACGTCTGAGTCACATTGGTATCGATTGATTTTGCAAATGAGGATCATAGATGGCATAGTCGCGTCTACTTTTCCTACAAGCCACGGTCGTGCCCATGCTAAAGCGCTTCGCACCCCTCGTGCCTCTCGCACTCGTCACCCTGTTATTTGGCTGCGCTGCACACACGCCAGTGTCCCAGCAAGTGGTCGAACAACAGGTTCAACGTTCATCGTCGTCCCAAACTTCTGCTCTTTACCAAGAAGAACTGGCGACTGAAAAAGAACTGGCGCAATTTTCCGCAAACAGCAAGCCTTATGAACTGCCAGCACTGGCTGACAGCATTCTTGAGCGCGGTATGTCCTTGATCGGTACCCGTTACCGTTTTGGCGGCACCTCGGAAGCAGGCTTCGATTGCAGCGGTTTTATCGGTTACCTGTTCCGCGAAGAGGCCGGGCTGCAATTGCCGCGCTCAACGCGTGAAATGATCAACGTAAAAGCACCGTTGGTCGCACGAAATAACCTCAAACCCGGTGACTTGCTGTTCTTCAGCACCAACGGCCGCGGCCGAGTCAGCCATGCCGGTATTTACCTGGGCGATGACCAGTTTATTCACTCCAGCAGCCGCCGCAGCGGTGGTGTGCGTATCGACAGCCTGGGTGATAGCTACTGGAACAAAACCTTCATGGAAGCCAAACGCGCACTCGCCATGGCCCCCAGCAGCGTTATTGCTCGACAGTAAAGTTAAAGTCTTACTTGAAGTTTAGCTCCTAAGGGCTAGAATTTAGTCGCATTGTTAAATTCCTGAAGCCGCGAAGCTAACCCCTGTCGCGGCTTTGGGTTTCGCGGCTAAGAAGCCGTATCCAGAATCAGGAACATTCTGTTTATGTCGACCCTAGCCCGCGTAGCTCTCCTGTCCTTGGCCGCTCTACTGAGTGCCTGCGCCAATCGCACCCCGCCAGCCCCTGTGGTCGTTCAAAAAGCCGTGTTCTCCACGCCCGATGAAACGTCGCCGGTTGCGTCGGATGTGCTGTTCCGTGCCTTGGGTTTGGTGGGTACGCCTTACCGTTGGGGCGGCAATACACCGGATTCGGGTTTTGACTGCAGCGGCCTGATCAAGTACGTCTACCACGATATGGCAGGCATCTCGCTGCCGCGCACGACCCGCGAGATGATCGTGATGCCGGCGCAGACAGTCGGTCAGGACAAGCTACAAACGGGTGATTTGCTGTTCTTCGCCACCAATGGCGGCTCTCAAGTCAGCCATGCGGGCATCTATGTCGGTGAGGGCCGTTTTGTCCACGCACCGGCCACGGGTGGTACGGTCAAACTGGACAGCCTGGGCAAAGCTTATTGGCAAAAAGCCTATTTGAACGCCAAGCGCGTATTGCCGACCGAGCAACACCTGGCGCGCATTCCTTAAGCGGTGCTTATAGCCGGTGGTAGCACCGGCTTTAATTGACGCTCCATCCCCAACCCTCTAACCTTCGCGGCTTGTTTCAGGTGCTCTGTAACGTATTGTTGGCAGAGTGAAACAGGGAAGCCGGTGAGGGCGTGTTGAAGACACGACCGCTACGATCCCGGCGCTGCCCCCGCAACGGTAAATAAGTCAACGTCGCGCTGAATGCCACTGTGTCCATGACATGGGAAGGTACGCGTCAGGTGCTGCCCTTTTAGGTCGGTGCCGCTTATGAGCCCGGAGACCGGCCTGAACCAGCCAGCACCCTCGCGGCGGGCGATGCGGTGTGACTGCCTTGAATGTCCCCCGCCCCCCGTTTGCTTTATTCAGCCCCAACGGAGAGCTGCCATGAATGAATCCCCCGAACGCGACGAACGTCACCAGGCGCGCATGCTGCGCAAAAAAGCCATCATGGACGAACGCATTGCCAGTGCCCCCAATGAGTGCGGGCTGTTGTTGGTGTTGACCGGCAATGGCAAAGGTAAAAGCAGTTCGGCGTTTGGCATGCTGGCCCGCGCAATGGGCCACGGCATGCAATGCGGCGTGGTGCAATTTATCAAAGGGCGTAACAGCACGGGCGAAGAGCTGTTCTTCCGCCGTTTTCCCGAGCAGGTCCGCTTTCATGTGATGGGCGAGGGCTTTACCTGGGAAACCCAGGACCGCCAGCGTGATATCGCCGCGGCTGAAGCGGCATGGCAAGTGTCCCGTGAGATGCTGCGAGATCCGTCTATCGGGCTGGTGGTGCTGGATGAGCTGAATATCGCGCTCAAGCACGGCTACCTCGACCTTGAGCAAGTGCTCACCGACCTGCAGGCCCGCCCTGCCATGCAGCATGTGCTCGTTACCGGGCGCGGAGCCAAACCTGAACTGATTGACCTGGCCGATACCGTGACGGAAATGGGCGTGGTCAAGCATGCCTTCCAGGCCGGGATCAAAGCCCAGATAGGCATCGAATTGTGAGTGTTCAAGCATGAGAGAGTCGCGTCATTGCCCGGCGGTATTGATCGCCGCGCCGGCCTCCGGTCAGGGCAAGACCACCGTCACCGCTGCCCTGGCCCGATTGCACCGCAATCAGGGCCGCAAGGTGCGGGTGTTTAAATGCGGTCCGGATTTTCTGGACCCCATGATCCTGGAGCGCGCCAGTGGTGCGCCCGTGTATCAAGTAGATTTGTGGATGGTGGGCGCGGATGAAAGCCGTCGTCTGCTGTGGGAAGCGGCCGGCGAAGCGGACCTGATCCTGATCGAAGGTGTGATGGGGCTGTTTGATGGCACGCCATCCAGCGCCGATTTGGCCCGCCACTTCGGTGTGCCGGTGCTGGGTGTGATTGACGGCACCGCCATGGCGCAAACCTTTGGCGCACTGGCCCTGGGGCTGGCGCGCTATCAGCCCGATCTGCCCTTTGCCGGCGTGCTGGCCAACCGGGTTGGCACGGTGCGGCACGCGCAATTGCTCGAAGGTAGCCTGACCGAAGGCTTGCGCTGGTACGGCGCGCTCTCCCGCGAGACGGGTATCGAATTGCCGAGCCGGCACCTGGGGCTGGTGCAAGCCAGCGAGCTTAACGACCTGGATGTGCGCCTGGATGCGGCCGCACAAGCCCTGGCCAGCACCTGTGAAGTCGCGTTGCCGCCAGCCGTAGCGTTTGCGGCCCCTGAGCCGGTCGAGGTTGAGCCCTTGCTGGCGGGGGTACGCATTGCCGTGGCCCGCGATGAAGCCTTCGCGTTCACCTACGGCGCGAGCCTGGCTCTGTTGCGTGATATGGGGGCCGAGCTGCGGTTCTTTTCGCCGATTCGCGATGCGCAGATGCCCGAGGCCGACAGTCTGTACTTACCGGGCGGCTACCCGGAACTGCATCACCTTGAGTTGTCACGCAATACCTCGATGCTGGCTTCGATCCGTGCGCATCACGCGGCAGGCAAGCCGCTGCTGGCCGAGTGCGGCGGCATGTTGTACCTGCTTGATACCTTGACCGATGTGGACGGTCAGCGTGCCGAGTTGGTGGGGTTGCTGGCAGGTGAAGCGACTATGCAAAAGCGCCTGGCTGCACTGGCATTGCAGGCCGTAGACCTGCCTGAGGGGTTGCTGCGCGGTCACACCTACCATCATTCGCTGACCCGCACTGAACTTCAGCCGATTGCGCGGGGTGTGAGCCCTAATGGCGGGCGCGGTGCCGAAGCGGTGTACCGCGACGGGCGGATGACCGCGTCTTATGTGCACTTTTACTTTCCGTCCAACCCCCAGGCCATTGCGGCATTGTTCGCACCGTGTGCTGTGAAGGTGCCATGAACCACAACGCGTTCAGCCCTGAAGATAGGGCGGCAGTTTACCGGGCCATTGCCGAGCGCCGCGACATGCGCCATTTCAGTGGTGGCACGGTCGCCCCTGAATTGCTGTCGCGCCTGCTTGAAGCCGCGCATCAGGCTCCCAGTGTGGGGTTGATGCAGCCGTGGCGGTTTATTCGCATTACCGACCGGGCCTTGCGCGGGCAGATTCAAGGGCTGGTGGAAGAAGAGCGGGTGCGCACCGCCGATGCGTTGGGCGAGCGTTCCGATCAATTCATGACCCTCAAAGTCGAAGGCATCAACGACTGCGCCGAAGTGCTGGTGGCGGCGCTGATGGACGACCGCGAAAAGCATATCTTTGGTCGCCGCACCTTGCCGGAAATGGACATGGCCTCGTTGTCGTGTGCCATCCAGAACCTGTGGCTGGCCGCCCGCGTCGAGGGGCTGGGTATGGGTTGGGTGTCATTGTTCGAGCCGCAGGCGCTGGCGGATCTGCTGGGGTTGCCTGCCGGGGCCAAACCTTTGGCGGTGCTGTGCCTGGGCCCGGTCGATGCGTTTTATCCGGCACCGATGCTGGTGCTCGAAGGGTGGGCTCAGGCGCGTCCGCTGAATGAATTGGTTTACGAAAATTATTGGGGAGTGCGTCCATGAGTGTGGCCTTGCTGTGCGTCGCCGGGGTGGCGCTTGATGCGCTGTTCGGTGAGCCCAAGCGCTGGCATCCGCTGGTTGCGTTCGGCCGTATGGCTGATCGTATCGAGCAACGTTTCAATTCCGGCGGCCGCGGCTGGCGCAGCCACGGGGTCACGGCCTGGGTGTTGGCCGTCATCCCGCTGACCCTTCTGGCTACGGCCCTGTCGTGGTTGCCTTATATTGGCTGGTGGGTGGACATTCTGGCGCTGTATTGCGCGCTGGGCATGCGCAGCCTGTGCGAACACGTGCAGCCAGTTGCGCAAGCCTTGCGCGCCAATGACCTGGATGAGGCCCGTACCCGAGTCGGGTATTTGGTGAGCCGCCAGACCAGCGAGCTGGACGCCACCGAAGTGGCGCGTGCGGCCACGGAATCTGTGCTGGAAAACGGCAGTGACGCGGTGTTTGCGGCGCTGTTCTGGTTTGCAGTGGCGGGCGCACCGGGGGTGGTGCTCTATCGTTTGAGCAATACCCTGGATGCCATGTGGGGCTATCGCAATGAGCGTTTCGAGCGCTTTGGCTGGGCCGCCGCCCGCATCGACGATGTACTTAACTATATTCCTGCCCGCCTGGTCGCGTTGACCTACGCCGTACTGGGTAAAACCCGGCTTGCCATGCGCTGCTGGCGTCAGCAGGCCCCGCAATGGGACAGCCCTAATGCGGGGCCGGTCATGGCCGCTGGTGCCGGTGCGCTGGGTGTGGAGTTGGGGGGCGCGGCGATTTACCACGGCCAATTGCATGAGCGTCCGACATTGGGCGAAGGCGTGCCGGCCGATGCCGACTCAATTGATCGGGGTTGGGAGTTGGTGCGGCGTGGTGTGTGGCTGTGGTTATTGATCCTGTGCGTGGGGGGTGAGTTTTATGCTTGAACACGGCGGACGCTTGCGTCAGGCGGCTGCGCATTACGGTATTGCCCAAGCGCAGTGGCTGGACTTGTCCACGGGCCTTGCGCCCTGGCCCTTTGCAATTGCTGCGGTGCCCGAGCGGGCCTGGGCGCGCTTGCCCGAGGCCGATGACGGCCTGGAGCAGGCAGCCAGCGGCTATTACGGGGCTCCGAGTGTGCTGGCGGTGCCTGGCTCGCAGTGTGCGATCCAGTTGCTCCCGCGTTTACGGCGTCAGGGCAAGGTAGGCGTGCTGTCGCCGTGTTACGCCGAGCACGCCGAGGCATGGCGGCGCAGTGGCCATATCGTGCGTGAAATGCTCGATCAGGAAATCGATTTCTATCTCGATTCGCTGGATGTGCTGGTGGTGGTCAACCCCAATAACCCCACGGGTTTGAAGCTGGCACCCGAGCGTCTGCTGGAGTGGCATGCTCGACTGGCACAGCGCGGAGGCTGGCTGGTGGTGGACGAAGCCTTTATGGACAACACCCCTGAGCAGAGCCTGGCCGCCCAAAGCCAGCGTACCGGGCTGATTGTGCTGCGCTCCTTCGGTAAATTTTTTGGCCTGGCGGGCGTGCGTCTGGGTTTTGTACTGTCTGAGCCCAAGCTGCTCAGGTTGCTGGCCGAACAAGTCGGCCCCTGGGCGGTCAGCGGGCCGACCCGGGTGGTGGGCCAGGCGTGCCTGCTCGACACACACGCTCACGCCCGCCAGCGTGAGCGCAGTGACCTGGCCAGCGCACGGCTGGAGCGCTTGCTGCATCAGCATGGCTTGGCCCCTCAGGGCGGTTGCGCGTTGTTCCAATGGCTCATCACGCCCCAGGCCGAGCGGCTTTACGAATTTATGGCGCAGCGCGCGATTCTGCTGCGCCTGTTTACCCACAACAGCAGCGTGCGGTTCGGCTTGCCCGCCGACGAAGCCGACTGGCAGCGGCTTGAAAGCGCGTTGCTGGCCTTTATCCAGGAAATTTCATGAGCACATTGATGGTGCAGGGCACCACGTCCGATGCCGGTAAGAGCACGCTGGTGACGGCGCTGTGCCGCTGGCTGCTTCGCGAAGGCGTGTCGGTGGTGCCCTTCAAACCGCAGAACATGGCGCTTAACAGTGCGGTGACGGCGCAAGGCGGCGAGATTGGTCGTGCCCAGGCCGTGCAGGCCCAGGCGGCCGGGCTACAGCCTCATACCGACATGAACCCGGTGTTGCTTAAACCCAACAGCGATACGGGCGCGCAAGTGATCATTCATGGGCGGGCGGTCACCACCATGAACGCGGTGGCGTACCACGACTACAAGGCCATCGCCCTGCAGGCCGTGCTGGCGTCGCATCAACGTTTGAGTGCCGCGTACCCGGTGGTGGTGGTCGAAGGGGCGGGCTCGCCCGCCGAGATCAACCTGCGCGCCGGGGATATTGCCAACATGGGCTTTGCCGAAGCGGTGGATTGCCCGGTGGTGCTGATTGCCGACATCAATCGCGGCGGTGTCTTCGCGCATTTGGTGGGCACCCTGGAATTGCTCTCCGAGACAGAGCAAGCGCGGGTCAAGGGCTTTATCATCAACCGTTTTCGCGGTGACATTGCCTTGCTGCAACCGGGGCTCGACTGGCTGGAAAAACGCACCGGCAAGCCGGTGATCGGCGTTCTGCCTTATGTGATGGACTTGCACCTTGAAGCCGAGGACGGCCTTGATCAACGGCAGACCGAGAAGGCCGACCAGGTGCTCAGCGTGGTGGTGCCGGTGCTGCCGCGCATCAGCAACCATACCGACTTCGACCCGTTGCGCCTGCACCCGCAGGTGGACTTGCAGTTCGTGGGGCCGGGCCAGCCGATTCCGCCGTCTGACCTGATCATTTTGCCGGGCTCCAAAAGTGTGCGCAGCGACCTGGCTTATTTGCGCGCTAATGGCTGGGACACGGCCATCAGCCGTCACCTGCGTTACGGTGGCAAAGTGCTGGGTATTTGTGGCGGCTTGCAAATGCTGGGCGAACAGGTCCATGACCCACTGGGGCTTGAAGGAGCGCCGGGTTCCAGTGACGGTTTGGGTCTGCTGGCGTTCAGCACTCAATTGGAAGCCGAGAAGCAGTTGCGCAATGTGCGGGGGCATTTAAGCCTCGAAAACGCCGAAGTCAGTGGCTATGAAATCCACGCTGGCGTGACCACAGGCGCGGCGCTTGAGCGGGCGGCCGTGCACTTGGACGATGGCCGCTGTGACGGTGCGCAGAGTGCTGACGGGCAAATACTGGGCACCTACCTGCACGGGCTGTTCGAGTCCCCGGCGGCGTGCAGTGCCTTATTGCGCTGGGCCGGGTTGCAGGATGTGCAAGCGGTGGACTATCACGCCCTGCGCGAGCGCGATATCGAGCGTTTGGCGGATCTGGTGGAGAACCACCTGGACACCGACCTGCTTCGGCAACTGTGCAGGATCTAAATCTGTAGGCGCGAGCGTGCTCGCCTACAGGAGTAAACACCGTCTTCTAGAGGTTTATTGGCATGCAGCAATTGATTTTGGGGGGCGCGCGTTCCGGTAAAAGCCGCTTGGCCGAAACCCTGGCGGCCGAGTCGGGCCGGGCCGTGACCTACATTGCCACCAGCCAGCCGCTGGATGGCGAAATGAATGAGCGCCTGCGCCTTCATCGTGAGCGTCGCCCCCAGCACTGGGGGTTGATTGAAGAGCCGATTGAACTGGCCCGGGTGTTGCGCGACCACGCCCGGCCCGACACGTTTGTGCTGGTGGACTGCCTGACGCTGTGGCTGACCAACCTGCTGATGCTGGAAGACCCGCAGCGCCTGATTGCTGAACGCGATGCGCTGCTGGAGTGCCTGGCTGAACTGCCGGGCGATATCGTTTTTGTCAGCAACGAGACCGGAATGGGTGTCGTGCCGCTGGGCGAATTGACTCGCCGTTATGTCGATGAAGCCGGTTGGTTGCATCAAGCCCTGGCCGAGCGTTGTCAGCGAGTCGTGTTGACCGTGGCAGGCCTGCCCCTGACGTTGAAAGGATCTGCATGATGAGTACCCCATGGTGGTTGGCGCTGTGTAAACCGTCTGACCTTGAGGTCTTGGCGGCGGCCGATGCCCGCCAGCAACAACTGACCAAGCCGGCCGGTTCGCTGGGCCGGCTGGAGGCGCTGGCGGTGCAACTGGCCGGTTTGCAGGGGCGGCTCAAGCCCCGTGCTGATCACGTCACCATTGCCATTTTCGCCGGTGATCACGGTGTGGTCGCGGAAGGTGTCTCGGCTTATCCGCAAGCCGTTACCGGGCAGATGCTGCATAACTTTGTGAACGGCGGCGCGGCAATCAGCGTACTGGCCCGTCAATTGGGCGCGCAACTGGACGTGGTGGACCTGGGCACCGTTACGCCCATGCTCGACCTGGCGGGTGTGCGGCATTTGCAACTGGGTGCTGGAACGGCCAATTTTGCGACCGGGCCTGCCATGTCTGACGCTCAGGGCCTAAAAGCCCTTCAGGCCGGGCGTGACTGCGTGGTGCGAGCGCGGGCGGCGGGCAGTGAACTGTTTATTGGCGGCGAAATGGGCATCGGCAACACCGCGTCGGCCAGTGCCGTGGCCAGTGCCTTGCTGGGTTGCCCGGCCTCGGCGTTAACCGGGCCGGGCACCGGGCTGGACGCGGCGGGCGTCAGCCACAAGGCGCAGGTGATTGAGCGAGCGCTGGCATTCCACGCCGGCTACCTGGATGACCCGTTGCAAACGCTGTTTCGCTTGGGCGGTTTTGAGATTGCTGCGCTGGCGGGCGCGTATGTGGCGTGTGCGCAAGAAGGCGTGGTGGCGCTGGTTGACGGGTTTATCTGCACGGTCGCGGCCATGGTGGCTGTGCGCTTGAACCCGGGCTGCCGCGAGTGGCTGGTGTTTGGTCATCGCGGAGCCGAGCTTGGGCATCGCCGCGTGCTGGACAGTTTGCAGGCGCAGCCGTTGCTCGATCTGGAGTTGCGCCTGGGTGAAGGCAGTGGTGCTGCGCTGGCGGTGCCGCTGGTGCGCCTGGCATGTGAGCTGCACGGTCAGATGGCCACGTTTGCGGAGGCCGCCGTGGCGGATCGTCCGGCATGACGGTGCACCTTGACCTGTTGCGTCATGGTGAAACCGAGTTGGGCGGCGGTTTGCGGGGCAGCCTTGACGATGCATTGACCGAATTGGGGTGGGCGCAGATGCGCGAAGCGGTCAAGGATGGTGGCCCCTGGGGCCGTATCGTCAGCTCACCGTTGCAGCGCTGCGCAGCGTTTGCCCGCGAGTTGGGCGACGCGCTGAAGCTGTCGGTGCAGTTCGAAAAGGGGCTGCAAGAGTTGCATTTTGGGGCCTGGGAAGGGCGCAGCGCCGCCGAGTTGATGGAAACCGATGCTGACGCGCTCGGGCAGTTCTGGGCGGACCCTTATAGTTTTACCCCGCCGCAGGGCGAGCCCGTGGCGGCATTTTCCGAGCGGGTGTTGGCATCGGTTACCCGGTTGCAGCTGGCCCATTCAGGTGAGCGCGTGCTGGTGGTGTGTCACGGCGGCGTCATGAAGCTGCTGCTGGCGCAGGCCCGAGGGTTGCCGCGAGAGCAACTGCTGCAGGTGACGGTGGCCAATGGCGCGCTGTTTTCACTGCAGGTCGCGGCGGGCGGTGTGTTGAGCGAGGAGGGCTGAGCATGTTGCCATTCTGGATCGCCCTGCAGTTTTTAAGCAGTTTGCCGATTCGTTTGCCGGGCATGCCGCAGCCTCAGGAATTGGGGCGCTCGTTGCTGTTTTACCCGCTGGTGGGGCTGCTGTTCGGTGTCTTGTTATGGGGGCTGAACGCGCTGCTGGCGGGCGCACCGCTGATGCTACAGGCCGCCTTGCTGTTGAGCGCCTGGGTGTTCCTCAGCGGCGGTCTGCACCTGGATGGCCTGGCAGATAGCGCCGATGCCTGGTTGGGTGGCTTTGGTGATCGCGAACGAACCCTGACCATCATGAAAGATCCGCGCAGCGGGCCGATTGCGGTGGTTGTGTTGGTGTTGGTGCTGCTGCTCAAGTTCTGTGCGCTGCTGGCGTTGATCGAACACTCGCGCGGTGCCGTTTTGCTGATTGTGCCGCTGATCGGGCGCAGTGCCTTGCTCGGCGTGTTTCTTACCACGCCTTATGTCCGCGCTGGCGGCTTGGGTCAGGCCCTGGCGGATCATCTGCCGCGCCGTGCGGGGTGGTGGGTGCTAGCGCTCAGCGCCGTGGCCTGTGTCGGCTTGGCGGGTGTGCCCGGCCTTTGGGCGGTGGGGCTGGCAGTGGCCGGGTTTGTGTGGCTGCGTCAGGTGATGATGCGGCGCTTGGGTGGCACCACGGGTGATACGGCTGGCGCGTTGCTGGAACTGCTGGAAGTGCTGATGCTGGTAGGGTTGGCGTTGATTTGAGGGGCGTCGTAGGCGTTAGCGGCCTTTTTAAACCTTGATTCTCTTTTATTGCGGGTATATACATACATAATGTTACCGACTCAGTGTTTATGCATCAATCTGCGGCGTGCGGCACGTGGCGTGAGCAGGCATTACGACGGAGCCCTTGATGGCTTCGGTATCAACGTTGCCCAATATTCGTTGCTGAGCAACCTCAAGCGCCTCGATCAACCCAGCATTTCCACCTTGGCCGAAGCGATGGGGCTCGACCGCAGTACGTTGGGGCGGAATGTGCGGGTGCTCGAAGGTGCCGGGCTGGTCAAGCTGTCGGAGGGTGAAGACCAGCGTAATCGCGTTATCTGCCTGACGCAGACAGGCGAAGAACGGCTCAAGGCGGCCTTTCCGGCCTGGGAAGCGGCGCAGCAGCGTTTGATGGATCGTTTGGGTGACGCTCGGCGTGCGCAACTCTTGGCATTATTGGATGAATTGGCTGGCGCTGACTGAGCGCCAGTTTTACGGTTAAAAGTGGGTATATACCCGCATTGGGAGGATAAGAATGACATCGGTGTGGCGTACCAGCGGGTGGGTGCTGCTTGGCAGCGCGTTGATTTTGGCCTTGTCGCTGGGAGTCAGGCATGGCTTCGGGCTGTTTCTGCCGCCCATGAGTGCACAGTTCGGTTGGGGGCGTGAGGTCTTTGCCCTCGCGATCGCTCTGCAGAACCTGATCTGGGGCCTGGCGCAGCCGTTTACCGGTGCATTGGCTGACCGTTTTGGCGCTGCCAAGGTGGTGATTGTTGGCGGTGTGCTGTATGCCGTAGGGCTGGTGCTGATGGGGCTGTCGGACTCTTTGCTAACGCTGTCACTCAGTGCGGGCCTGTTGATTGGCATTGGCCTGTCCGGGACGTCGTTTTCGGTGATCCTGGGGGTTGTGGGCCGTGCCTTGCCACCTGAAAAGCGCAGTATGGGCATGGGGATCGCCAGCGCGGCAGGTTCGTTTGGGCAGTTTGCAATGCTGCCCGGAACACTTGGCCTGATCGGCTGGTTGGGCTGGTCATCGACATTGCTGGTATTGGGGTTGCTCGTGGCCCTGATCGTGCCTTTGGTGGGGCTGCTCAAGGATCGCCCACTGCCCAGCCTGGGCGGTGAGCAAAGCCTTAAAGAGGCGCTGCACGAGGCGTGCTCGCATTCCGGCTTTTGGCTGTTGGCGTTTGGCTTTTTTGTCTGCGGGTTCCAAGTGGTGTTTATCGGTATTCATTTGCCGGCTTACCTGGTGGATCAGCATTTACCTGCCACGGTGGGCACAACGGTGCTGGCCTTGATTGGCCTGTTCAATATTTTTGGGACCTACACGGCGGGGTGGCTGGGAGGGCGGTTCTCCAAACCGCGCTTGCTTACCGGGTTGTACCTGGCGCGATCAGTGGTGATTGTGCTGTTTTTGTGGGCACCGGTAACACAGTTCAGTGCTTACCTGTTTGGTATGGCCATGGGCTTTCTTTGGTTGTCGACGGTACCGTTGACCAATGGCACGGTTGCCACCATGTTCGGCGTGCGCAACCTGTCGATGCTGGGCGGTATCGTGTTTCTTTTCCATCAGTTGGGAGCCTTTCTGGGCGGCTGGCTGGGCGGCGTGGTCTATGATCAAACCGGTAGCTACGATTTGATCTGGCAGGGTTCGATCCTGTTGAGTTTGATGGCGGCGGCCTTGAATTGGCCGGTGCGTGAGCGTCCTGTGGCGCGTTTGCAGGCGCAAGGGAGTGTGGCGTGAGTTCAACGTGGGCTTGGGTAGGTGGCGTCAGTGCCGGCGCTTTGCTGCTGGCCTTGGCCTGGTGGGGCTGGCATCAGGGCGGGTTGGCGCTGATGCAGTTGGGCATGGGCGCTTGCTAGTGCGCGACCAGGGCGAGTAAGTTCTGTGTCTGCCCCTCTTTAAAGGACTCAAATCATGCTAAAACGCTGGATTGCGATGCCCGTGCTGCTTGTGGCCTTTACCGGATCGGCATGGGCTGCCGATTGCCCGGCCTTGTTGGAAGGTTCATTACCCAAGCTGCGTGCAAAGGAATCGATTGATCTGTGCCAGCGTTTTTCTGGCAAGCCTTTATTGATTGTGAACACGGCGAGCTTTTGCGGCTTCGCCCCGCAGTTCAAAGGGCTGGAGGCGCTGAACCAGCGTTTTAAAGGCCAGGGGCTGGAAGTGATTGGTGTGCCATCGGATGACTTCAAGCAAGAGTCCAAGGACGGTGAGGAGACCGCCAAAGTCTGCTACGTCAACTATGGCGTGACCTTTACCATGACCGAGCCACAACCGGTACGAGGTGCTGATGCTACGCATTTGTTCAAGGTGCTGGCGCAGCAGAGCAGCGCGCCGAAGTGGAACTTTTACAAGTATGTGGTGGATCGCCAGGGCAAAGTGGTTGCCAGTTTTTCCAGCCTGACCAAGCCTGACAGCCCTGAATTGATTGAGGCGATAGAAAAAGCCATCGCCTCAAAAAGCTGATTACGCTAGACATAAAAAAGCCCTGGCTCATTAAGAGCGCAGGGCTTTTTTGATTCAGCCAGCGAGGGTTTTAGCCTCGTAGTGAATTAGAACTTGTAGGTCGCGCCCAGAGCAAAACCGTTTGCACTGTTTTCGTATTTGGCGCTGTAGCGGTTGGCACCTTTTACATCATTGACTTTGACGGACTCTTCCTTGAGGTATGAGTAGGCCACATCAATGGTCAGGTCATCAGTGACGGCATAGCCGGCACCCAGGCTGAAGATTGTCCGGTCACCGGTAGGGATGCGTGGCGAACGGTTGGTGTTGTTGGTCGGCGACTGGTCCCATGTCAGGCCAGTACGCAGTACCCACTGCTTGTTCAACTGATACGAGGTACCGATGGCGTAAGCCCAGGTGTCGTGCCAGTTCTGATCTTCCTTGATGGTGCCGAACGCTACAGCGCCCACGTTGCCCGCAGTGGTGGCATTAACACCTTTGTTTTCAACGGTAATGTCTTTCAGGCGGCTCCAGCGGGTCCAGGTAGAACCGGCATAGACTTTCCAGGCGTCGGACAGGTCTTGTGTGACGGACAGGTCCCAGGATTCCGGGGTGTCAATCGACAGCGATGCATCATAGCGGTTGCTATTGATCGTTCCAGCTGGAGTGCCTGGGCCTGGCTCAATGTCCGTGTGCCCTTTGAGTTTGTAGCTGACTTTTGAGTGATAGGTCAGGCCCACGCGGGTGGTGTCTGTGGCTTGCACCAGAATACCGGCGTTGAAGCCCAGAGCAGTGTCGTCGCCTTTGATCTTGACATGGGTTTCAGGCAGTCGTCCGGGCATAACTGACAGGTCCGATTCCAGCTTGCCGGAGATACGGTTAATGGTCGGGCCAAAGCCGATCGACACTCTGTCATTGAACGCATAGCTGACGGTTGGCTGGATGGTGACAACCGCCACGTCGCTGGTGCTACCGAAAGCACGGCCTTTAAAGCCTTTTTCGTATTCAGTGGCCAGGCCAAACGGTGCGTACACGCCGACACCGACTGCCCACTGGTCGTTCAGGCGGTTGGTGTAGAAGCCCATGGGTACGCCTGTGAACGGCACCATGTCACCTTTGTTGGTGCCAGAGGCGTTGCCATCGGCATCTTTGATGTTTGTGGTTGCATCAATCACTGCAATACCGCCGGTCACTTGCTGACCTTGTAGGCGGGACATACCGGCAGGGTTACCAAAAACGGTACTTGCATCGTCAGCAGCTGATGAGCGACCTGCGAAACCGGTCCCCATACCGCTAACGCTTTGTTCGTTGAGGGCGAAGCCGCTGGCGAAGATCTGGCTGGAAGCCAGGGTGACAGCGAGGCTAAGTGTGGTCTTGAGCATTACTTTTTTCATTATTAGAACTCCTTATGATCACCGGACGAAAACTACCAACATTTTTGTGAGAGCGCTATAGGCTAATTCGCAGAAGATAGCGATGTTTTGTAGGACAATCCGACCATAATTGAAGCATTTGAAAATTCTTGCGGGGCGACTGAATCTCAAACCAACCAGGTGGGGGGCGTAAGGTGGGTACGCCACGTATTAGCAGAATTGGGTAAACATCCTTGTGGTTCAAAGGCTTGGCATCAGGCTTTGGCCGTACATGGAGCGCCATTGGGCGTCAGGCCGGCTTGTTTTTGGTGTTCAAACAGCCATCGGGCGATGACGCTGAAATAGCGCAAATTAAACGCGGGTGACGGCCAGTTTCTCGGCCTCAGCGCCTTGGCAGTGATGCCCGGTCGCACGCGTAGTCTGAAGGTGGCCGGCCACACCCTGGTGCTTGGCAGCTGTGAGTGGGGTGTGTACGCCGGCAGCGGATCATGCCGCTTAAGTTGAAGTGTAGTGTTATCTATCGATGGCAATATCATGTTTTTAAAACATTTCTATCTTTGATCCAGTCGTTATAGATCAGTAAGCACTTAAGGTATGTCGGATATTTCTGAAACTTCTGAAAGCAAAAAGCCCTGCTATTCAGGCAGGGCTTTTTGTGTGGGCGCTTCTGGGGTGTTCAGGCAGTGAGTGCCTGACGAGTACGCTCGATCACAGCTTGCAGAGGTTCTGCGCTGGAATATTGATCGGGGTACAGGCGTTCGCTGTGACGAGCGATGCCGTGTTCGTTGACCAGTGTGAAGCTGAAGCAGCCTTTGCGAGCGGCCATAATCAGGCAGTTCATGGGAGCAAAAGCGTTGGTTAGGGTGCGAATGGCATCCTGAGCATGGATTTGAGTCGACATAGTTATTAGATGTTCCTACAAATGACACGGATATGATCCGTGCAGCGTTAAAACGTTCCAGTGACGTCGAGCCATCTTTGGCGGGACGAAGAACCTGACTGGAACAAAGCCGCCAGTTGTTGCGCATTCAGTATGTGGCGCTTGGGCTGGCAGGTAGGTACTTAGGAGGGCAGGCAATCACAACAGGAGCTTGGGTTCCGTGCTCCGGGTGAAGATCCTGATCAATCTGCAGGTTGGTTCGGTCAGAGTAAGCAGCATCACGATACCTTTGTTTGTTCAAAGGCCTTATCGGCGCGGCATTTACCTGGAAACCATCGAGGGGGTCGGTCCCGTATGTGTCAGCCTGACTTCACAGTGAAGAATAAGGCTGGGGGATGTGTTCGACCCGAATTGACTTTCAGCTTGGTACTAACGCTGTGGATCATAACGAGTTGGCTTTTTAATTGCAAGCGTATGAACCAGAAAACTTCGAAAAGGTAGAGGGCATGACAGAAAATGGCCGATAGCCAAGCAGATGTATGTTTTTTTTAAAGGCTGTCACTAGCTGAAGATTAGCGCTTTTCCAGTGCCGGGAAGCGCCGCCGCCATGGCTGTTCAGCCTTCTAAACGATGGCTCGTGTCAGTGCCCAGTCCTACATTTTTTGGGCTGCCAAGCCACAGTTTCTTGCCCTGAATGCCAACTTGTGCACATTTGTGGTAGGGCTGCAAAAGCCTTCTCAGCGGCAAGCAGGTAGCAAGGCCTAGCCTGTCCATAAAATTTAAGTCAATGAAAAACATCGTTTTTTTTAATTGGTGAAAAAAGCGCCAGTTTGACCTTGAGCCCCGCGCGCTGGGCGTTTGAGCGGGTTAATAGTGGGTTGTCCACTGACTTATCCACAGGATCTGTGGATTGTCCCGCGCGCTTGCTCTAGAACGCGGGTATAGACTTTTTTCGGCTTTACGGCAGCGAAAAAAGGAGTAGAGTTGCGCGCCTTCCGTTCTACCCTACAGTGTCGTATGAAGTTTCGCACCACCATTTCTTCTGTTACTCGCCCAAGCACGCCTGTTGAAGCGCCCAAGCGTTTTACCTTGCGGGTTGCTCTCTGGTTGCTCGACAACCCTCGGCTGGGGGCTAACCCCAGCATCAAGCAAGTGGCCGGCCATTTGCTCAAACAGCCCGCACGCCAAGGTGTAGTAGTGGCACAAAGCCGTTTGGGCCAACTGATGTGCCGTGATTGTGGCAGCGCCCGCGACCAGCGCATTGGCCATGAGCTTTTACGCCAGGCGGCCCGTGCCGGAGATCGTGTAGCGCAACAGGAACTGGGCAAGATCGAAGACTGAGCTGTCTTCGGCGCAGCCGCTTGGTTAACCTTGCTCTTTTACCTGGTGCGGAGTGGGTATGGCCCTGGATGTGAACAGCCTCTTGCTGGGCTTGGTGATAGCCGGCGTGCCTTTGTTGGCGATTCTCTGGCAATTGCAGCGCCGGGCTGCTGGCCACAGTGCTGAACTCGTCCTGCTTAACGAGCGTCTGAGCATGGCGCTATTGGCTCAGGAAGGCCTGAGTGCGCAACTTGATGCGTGCCGCGATGAAATCAGTGACCTGGGGCAGGCCAATGCGGCGAAGCAGGCGGAGCGTGCTGCGCTACGCCGAGAGGTCGAGCTGCTGCAGCTTGAGCGCGACAATGCCCGCGATGCGGCCCATGCCTGGAACCTTGAGCGCGGGCTGAAAGAAACAGAGCTGCGCCGTCTGGACGCCCATGCGTCGGCATTGAGCGCAGAGCTGCGTGAGCAGCAAGACAGCCATCAACAACGCCTGAGTGACCTGCAGGGTTCGCGTGATGAGTTGCGAGCACAGTTTGCTGAATTGGCCGGCAAGATCTTTGATGAGCGCGAACAGCGGTTTGCCGAAACCAGCAATGAGCGCCTCGGGCAATTGCTGGACCCGCTGAAAGAACGCATCCAGTCCTTTGAAAAAAGAGTCGAAGAAAGCTACCAGCAAGAGGCTCGCGAGCGTTTTTCGCTGAGCAAAGAGCTGGAGCGCCTGCAGCAGCTCAATCTTCGTTTGAGCGATGAGGCGACCAATCTGACCCGTGCCCTTAAGGGTCAGAAAACCCAGGGTAACTGGGGGGAGCTGATTCTGGAGCGCGTGCTGGAGCACGCGGGGCTGGAGAAAGGGCGAGAATATCAGACCCAGGTCAGTCTAAAGGGGCCCGACGGTGAGCGCTTTCAGCCTGATGTGCTGATTATGCTGCCGGGAGACAAGCAGGTGGTCATCGATTCGAAGGTCAGCCTCACGGCTTACCAGCAATATGTAGTGGCTGATGACGACGTGATCGGTCAGGCGGCCCTCAAACAGCACGTGCTGTCGTTGCGCAATCACGTGAAGGGCTTGGCCGGTAAAGACTACAAGCGGCTCGAAGGGTTACACAGCCTCGACTTTGTACTGTTGTTTATGCCGATCGAGGCTGCGTTTTCGGTGGCGTTACAGGCTGAGCCGAACCTGTTCCAGGAAGCCTTTGACCGCAATATTGTGATCGTCAGCCCCACCACGTTGCTGGCGACCTTGCGGGTCATCGACAGCCTTTGGAAGCAGGAGCGGCAAAGCCAGAATGCCCGGGAAATTGCCGAGCGCGCAGGCTGGCTGTACGACAAATTTGTGCTGTTTATTCAGGACCTGGACGAGGTCGGCAATCGCCTGCAGCAGTTGGACAAGGCCTACGCTGGTGCTCGCAATAAACTGACGGAAGGGCGTGGCAATCTGGTCAGCCGCAGCGAGCAACTCAAATTGCTGGGGGCGCGCGCCAGTAAAAGTTTGCCAGCAGATTTGCTGGAGCGGGCAATGACGGATGTGGATGGCGTCGCTCACCCTGCGGAATCAGACGCCGACCCTCTGTAGGGGCAACCGGTCGACGTCCGACTACCCGTGCGTCTCCTGGGCGCACGCGTTTAAGGACCGGCCCTCACAAAGGCACATGCCGGCTCAATATCGCCCTTAGCACCGCCGGCTTCACGGGTTTGGGCAGGTATTCCAGCCCGGCGGCATTCACCTCGGCGATCATTTCGGGGCGCCCATCCGCGCTGATGACCACACCGGGCACCGGTTCGCCCAAGCGGGCTCGCAACCAGCGCATCAGGTCTGTGCCAACCTCACCGTCATCCAGGTGGTAATCCACCAGCACGAGCTGGGGGCGCACCCCTTCATTGAGCAACGCTTCACACTCGTCACGGTTGCGTGCGGTCCAGACTCTGCAGCCCCAGCGTGTCAGCAGGCTCTGCATCCCGATCAAAATGCTGTCTTCATTATCGATACAGAGTATCTGCGCGCCATTCACGGGCTGCCCGTTCTGTTCGGTGGCGACCGGCTGAGGTGGCGTTTGGCTGTTGGCTAGCGGCACGCTGACACTGAATACGCTGCCCTTGCCTTGCCATGAGCGCACTTGCAGGGTGTGCCCGAGCACATGGCACAGGCCGTCAGCAATCGCCAACCCCAACCCCAGCCCCTTTTCTGCACGGGTCTGATGGCTGTCCAGGCGCTTGAACTCTTCAAAAATGACCTGAAGTTTGTCCGCCGGAATGCCCGGGCCGCGATCCCACACTTCGAGGCACAACTGGCCGTTGCGCCGGCGCACGCCCAGCAGTACCGGGCCTTTGGCATAACGAAAGGCATTGGTCAGAAAGTTCTGCAGAATGCGGCGCAGTAATTTGATATCACTGTTGACCCGTAAACGGCTGCCGCGAACCCGGAAGTTCAAGCCCTGCTCATGGGCCTGGGCGGTAAATTCATTGCCCAGGGTGTCGAACAGCTCATTAATGGCAAACGGCTTGATGTCCGGGGTGATTTTCCCGTTTTCGAGGCGTGAAATATCCAGCAAATCGCTGATCAAGTCTTCGGCTGAGCGCAAGGAGCTGTCCAGATGCTGAACCAGCTTTCTGGCTTCCGGGCCAAGCCCCTCGTCCTGATGAGAAAGCGCCGACGAAAACAGTCGGGCGGCGTTCATCGGTTGCATCAAATCATGGCTGACGGCGGCCAGAAAACGGGTCTTGGACTGGTTTGCGGTCTCGGCCACGCCCTTGGCTTCGGTAAGCGCCTGATTGAGTTGCGACAGCTCGTGCGTGCGCTCGGCGACACGTTGTTCTAGCCCTTCGTTGGCTTCGGTCAAGGCCTGCTCGGCCTCCCGGAATGCGGTGATGTCGGTGAAACTCATGACAAACCCGCCACCCGGCATGGGGTTGCCGATCAGCTCGATCACGCGGCCATTGGGGAACAGGCGCTCGGAAGTGTGCGCGCGGCCTTGGCGCATCCAGTGCAAGCGACGGGCGACATGCACTTCAGCTTCGCCCGGGCCGCACAGGCCGCGTTCTGCATTGTGGCGAATGATGTCAGCAATAGGCCGGCCCACGCTGATCAGCCCGTCCGGGTAGTTGAACAGCTCCAGGTAGCGGCGGTTCCACGCCACAAGCCGCAGCGACTGATCGACGACGCTGATGCCTTGGGTGATGTTTTCGATCGCGCCTTGAAGTAGGGCACGGTTGAATTGTAGAACTTCCGAGGCTTCGTCAGCGATGCGGACGACGTCTTCAAGTTGCATTTCACGGCCTTCAATAGCCGCTTTCACCACGGCCCTTGTCGACGATGCGCCCAATACGCCAGCCAGTAACCGCTCGGTGTGAGCGATCCACTCGCCATTGGCGTTCTGATTGGGGTTGAAGCCCTTGCCTTGACGGTAGGCAAAACGAATGAAGCTCTGATGGGCGCGCTCTTCACCGACAAAGCGCGCCGCCAAGGTCAACAGGTCATTGATTTGCACGGCGAGCATCGAGCGGGAGCTGGGGTGGCTGCTGATTTCCTGACCGATAAACCGGCCAGCTTGCCAGTGTTCCGACACGCGGGTGCGTGACAGCACGGACACCCAGGCAAAGAGGGTGAAGTTGCCCGCCAGTGACAACACCACACCCTGGGTCAGGGGGGTGATTGGCAAGCCCAGCGGGTTGCTGTGCAACCAGCTCAGCCCCGGGAAATGCGCCAGCGTCAGGCCCATACCATGGGCTGCGAGTGGCAGTACCAGGGTGTAAAACCAAATAAAAGTGCCTGCCGCCAACCCTGCGAATACGCCGCGACGGTTGGCTTGCTTCCAGTACAGGGCCCCGAGCATGGCCGGGGCCAGTTGCGTGACGGCAGCAAACGCGATTTGGCCGATGGTGGCGAGGCTGGCGGTAGGCCCCAGCAGGCGATAGCTCACGTAGGCCAACAGCAAAATCACCACAATCGAGACGCGTCGCACCGAGAGCATCCAGTGACGGAAAACTTCAAACGGGCGCTCGGCGTTTTTGTGGCGCAATAACCACGGTAACAGCATGTCGTTGGACACCATCGTCGACAGTGCCACGCTGGCGACGATCACCATGCCGGTGGCGGCCGATGCGCCGCCAATAAAGGCCAGGAGTGCCAGGGCAGGGTGAGCTTGGGCCAGCGGCAAGCTGATTACGAACGAGTCGGGCAGTACGGAGCTGGGTAGCAACATTTGGCCGGCCAGTGCAATCGGCACCACAAACAGGCCTGCCAGAATCAGGTACGCCGGAAACACCCATTTGGCCAGTTGCAGGTCCTGGGGCTCAATATTCTCGACCACCGTGACATGGAATTGGCGCGGCAGGCAGATGATCGCCATCATCGCAACACCGGTTTGCACCACCATCGAAGGCCAATTGATGGTTTCTTTCCAGTACTCCTCCAGCCGTGGGGCGAGCATGGCCTGATTAAACAAGTCATCGAAGCCGTCATACAGGCCAAAGGTTACAAAGGCCCCGACAGCAAGAAAGGCCAGCAGCTTGACCAGCGATTCAAAGGCAATGGCCAGTACCATGCCGCGGTGGTGTTCAGTGGCGTCGAGGTTGCGTGTGCCGAACAGAATGGTGAACAGCGCCAGAATGAGCGTCACAATCAGGGCTGTGTCTTCAACCCGCGAGCCGGTCGCATCTGCGCCGGCACCGATCAGCAGGTTGACACCAAGCACAATCCCTTTGAGCTGCAGGGCGATATAAGGCAGCACCCCCACCAGGCAGATCAGTGCCACGACAATCGCCAGTGATTGAGATTTGCCGTAACGCGCAGCAATAAAGTCGGCAATCGAGGTGATGTTCTCTTGCTTGCTGATCATCACCATTTTTTGCAAGACCCACGGTGCGCACACCAGCAGCAGCACGGGGCCCAGATAGATCGGCAGGAATGCCCACAACTGTTCGGCGGCTTGTCCTACAGCGCCGAAGAATGTCCAACTGGTGCAGTACACCGCCAACGACAGGCTGTATACCCACGCGCGCACCCGCGGCGGCAGCGGTTTGCTGCGCCGGTCACCATAAAAGGCAATGGCAAACATAATGGCCATATAGGCCAGGGCGACGGCGGCGATTAGCCCGCTGGACAACGACATGGAGGCTCCTGAATAAATGAGTCCCGAGCAATCCCGCTCTGGAGGACTAGTCTCGCATGATGTCTGTACGCCGTCAGTGTCGACGATGGTCTGAGCGCGACCGGGCGTCACACCTCTTGTATATAAGCAAAATAGATTATGGTTAGAGATATTACCCGTTATATAGATATGCGTTCGGGTTCTATGCTGTTTTTACCTCATACGAGGAACAGGAGGAACCCATGACTTGCCCCCCTACATCCCGCACCGGTTTACGGCCCTTTAGCCAGTTGCAGCACCCGCGCGAAGTGATCCGTCAATTCACGCCCAACTGGTTTGCCGCAACGATGGGCACCGGAGTTCTGGCATTGGCGCTGGCCCAGTTGCCTGTGCTCATCCCTGGCATACACGCCGTTGCCGAAGGCCTGTGGCTGTTCAACATCGGTCTGTTCATTTTATTCAGCGTGCTCTATGGCTTGCGTTGGGTGCTGTACTTCGATGAAGCGCGGCGCATTTTCGGGCACTCCATCGTGTCGATGTTTTTCGGCACCATCCCGATGGGGCTAGCGACCATCATTAATGGCTTTCTATTGTTTGGCGTCGAGCGCTGGGGCAGTGACATGGTGCAGGTCGCGCATGTGCTGTGGTGGCTGGACGTGGCGATGTCGCTGGCATTTGGGGTGATGATTCCCTACATGATGTTCACCCGTCAGGAACACAGTATTGACCAAATGACAGCGGTTTGGCTGCTGCCAGTGGTGGCGGCCGAGGTGGCGGCAGCCAGTGGCGGGCTCTTGGCTCCACACCTGAGCGATCCGGTGGCGCAGTTCCATGTAGTGATTACCAGCTATGTGCTGTGGGCGTTCTCGGTGCCGGTCGCGTTCAGCATCTTGACCATCCTTATGCTGCGAATGGCGCTGCATAAACTGCCCCATGAAAATATGGCCGCTTCCAGTTGGCTGGCGTTGGGGCCGATTGGTACGGGTGCGCTGGGGTTACTGCTGTTGGGGGCCGATTCGCCGGCCATTTTTGCCGCCAATGGGTTTGCCCGGGTCGGTGAGATCGCCGAGGGCATGGGGTTGATTTCGGGTATTGCTCTGTGGGGGTTTGGCTTGTGGTGGATGTTGATGGCCCTGCTCATCACCCATCGGTACTTTCGCGCAGGCATCCCGTTCAATCTGGGCTGGTGGGGGTTTACCTTCCCATTGGGGGTCTACGCTTTGACCACGCTGCATCTGGGTAAGGTGTTGCACTTGGGTTTCTTTGAGGTCGTCGGCTGTGTGCTGGTGATAATGCTGACGCTGATGTGGCTGGTTGTGGGGGTACGAACCGTTAAAGGGGCCTGGCGCGGTGAGCTGTTTGTGTCGCCTTGCATTGCGGGGCTAAAGAAGTAGGGCGCTGACGTCATGGGCTGTACGAAAGTGCTGAGCATCGCAGTCTCAGTTGCAGAACTTGAGTAAGGTTGTGTCTTGAGTGTTAAAACAGCACTCCAATGAAAAAGCCTCTGGCGCAACGTGAGTACCTGGATGATGAGTCACCCTTCGCAGTTCAGCCTGTTGGGCAAGCGTCGCTTTCTGCCATTCTTTGTGACCCAGTCTTTGGGGGCGCTCAACGACAATCTGTTCAAGCAGTCGCTGATTCTCGCCATCCTTTATAAGTTGAGCATCGAAGGGGATCGGGGGATTTGGGTCAATGTATGCGCACTGCTTTTTATCGTGCCCTTCTTTTTGTTCTCTGCCTTGGCTGGTCAGTTTGGTGAGAAATACGCTAAAGACCGGTTGATTCGCCTGATCAAACTGGGCGAGGTCGCCATCATGGTGGTCGGAGCCATCGGTTTTGCTTTCGATCATTTGGTGCTGATGCTGATCGCGCTGTTTGCGATGGGCACGCACTCTGCGCTCTTTGGGCCCGTCAAATATTCGATTTTGCCTCAGACCCTGCGCGAAGAAGAATTGGTCGGTGGTAACGGCCTGGTCGAAACGGGGACGTTTCTGTCGATCCTGGCGGGTACCATTGGGGCCGGGATCATGCTGTCGTCCAGCAATTACACAGTGGCGGTGTCGGTGGTTATCGTCTCGGTTGCCGTGTTGGGCTACCTGGCCAGCCGTGCCATACCGAGTGCGCCGGCCGACACGCCGGGTTTGCGCCTGAACTGGAACATTTTCAGTGGGTCGTGGGCCACCTTGCGCATGGGGTTGAATCAGACGCCTGCGGTGTCACGCTCTGTCGTGGGCAATTCCTGGTTCTGGTTCGTCGGTGCTATTTACCTGACGCAGATTCCGGCCTACGCCAAAGAGTGGCTGTACGGTGATGAAACGGTTGTGACCCTGATTCTGACAGTGTTCTCCGTCGGTATCGCGCTGGGCTCGATGCTCTGTGAAAAACTCTCGGGGCGTAAGGTTGAAATCGGACTGGTGCCGTTTGGCTCGTTCGGGCTGACGCTATTTGGCCTGCTGCTGTGGTGGCATTCGGGGCATATGCCGCAGAACATTCAGGCCAACGATTGGCTGGGTGTGCTGGGATTCAGCCAGGCGTGGTGGGTGTTGTTCGATATTTTGGGGCTGGGGGTGTTCGGCGGGTTCTACATTGTGCCGCTGTATGCGTTGATTCAGTCGCGTACCGCCGAGAACGAGCGAGCGCGGGTTATCGCGGCCAACAACATTCTCAATGCGCTGTTTATGGTGGTGTCGGCCATCCTCACGATTGTGTTGTTAAGCGTGGCCAAGTTGACGATCCCCGAGTTGTTTCTCGTGGTGTCGTTGATGAATATCGCGGTCAACACCTACATCTTCAAAATTGTCCCTGAGTTCACCATGCGCTTCATGATCTGGCTGCTCAGCCATTCCATGTACCGCGTGCAGCACAAAGGCCTGGACAATATTCCTGATGAGGGTGCGGCGTTGCTGGTGTGCAACCATGTTTCGTTTGTGGATGCGTTATTAATCGGCGGCGCAGTGCGTCGTCCGATTCGCTTTGTGATGTATTACAAAATATACAACTTGCCCGTGCTTAATTTTATCTTTCGCACCGCTGGCACAATTCCGATCGCTGGGCGTGCTGAAGATGAGGTTATTTACGATCGCGCCTTTCGCAAGATTGCCGAGTACCTGAACGATGGCGAGTTGGTGTGCATCTTCCCTGAAGGCAAGCTCACCGGGGATGGTCAGATCAATGAGTTCAAGGCCGGAATAACAAAGATCCTGGAGCGTACGCCCGTACCCGTCGTACCGATGGCGCTGCAAGGGCTGTGGGGCAGTTTTTTCAGTCGCGATCCGGGCAAGGGGGTGTTTCGCCGGTTGTGGTCGCGTGTGACGTTGGTGGCGGGGGAGCCGATAGCGGCCACTGAAGCGACGCAGAAACGGTTGCGCGAGCGGGTCGCCGAATTGCGCGGGGAGAACCTGTAACCAGCGAAGCGGCGGGCTTTGATCTGAAATCAAGGCCCGCAGCCTGCGGCAGTTGCGACTACGTGTTTACATTCAGGCGCTTATCTTGAGCCCGACCAGGCCGGCAATGATCAGCGCAACGCTGGCCAGCCTGAACAAAGCCATGGACTCACCGAACAGGATAATCCCGGCGATCACGGTACCCACGGCACCGACACCGGTCCAGATGGCATAAGCGGTGCCCAATGGCAGCTCTTTCATGGCCAGGCCCAACAGGCCCAAGCTAACAGCCATTGCGGCAATCGTAAGGGCGGTAGGCAAGGGCCGAGTGAAACCGTCGGTGTATTTCAAACCGACCGCCCAGCCCACTTCAAACAAACCCGCGAAGAACAGAATAATCCAGGACATGATTGTCTCCATCAATTGATGGGGTCGTCCCCAGAATAATCACTCGATGAGTCGCGAGGTCGTCCTCACTGTGCGCACTATAGTGCACAAGATTATTCTGACGGACAACCCCGAACGTTCAGTCGGCTAAGGGTTTATTTCACTTATCGGACCGGCTTTATCGCGCTGATCGCGGTCGAGCTCGCACGGCTCAAGGGCTAAATCAAATGCCTTGTGGGGTTTCTTCGCCGCCCAGGGCTTCAAACAACTGCGGCAGGAACTCACCGAACGTCAGCATCATCAGCGTGAAGCTGGCGTCTTGCTGGCCCAGATCGTCGTCACCGCCATCTTGTTCCGCCTGGTCTTGCAACAAGTCTTCAAACTTCAGGCGTTTGACCACCAGTTTGTCGTCCAGCACAAAGGACAGCTTGTCTTGCCACGCCAGTGACAACTGGGTCACAACTTTGCCCGTGCTCAGGTGCAACTGAATCTCGTCGCTGGTCAGGTCCTGACGTTTGCAGCGGATGATCCCGCCATCTTCATGGGTGTCGCGCAGTTCGCATTCGTCGAGAACGAAGAAGTTGTCAGCGGCTTTTTGCGTTTTGACCCACTCGGTCATGATTGCACTCGGCGCGACTTTCACGGCCAGAGGGCGCACAGGCAGCGAACCGATCACTTCGCGCAACGTGGACAGCAAGTCTTCGGCGCGTTTCGGGCTGGAAGCGTTAACAAGAATCAGGCCCTGCTTGGGAGCAATGGCGGCAAAGGTTGCGGAGCGTCGAATAAAGGCGCGAGGCAAGAAGGCCTGGATGATTTCATCCTTGAGCTGGTCGCGCTCCTTCTTATAGACCTTGCGCATTTGTTCGGCTTCGATCTCTTCGACTTTTTCCTTTAAGGCATCGCGCACAACGCTACCCGGCAGGATGCGTTCTTCCTTGCGGGCCGCGATCAACAGGAAGTCCTGGCTGACGTGTACCAGTGGAGCGTCTTCGCCTTTACCGAAAGGGGCGACGAAACCATAGGTGGAGACTTCCTGACTTGCGCAGGAGCGGGCCAGCTTGGTGGCCAGTGCAGTTTCCAGCACCTGCGCATCAAAAGGCAGATCTTGGGTCAAGCGATAGATAAGCAGGTTTTTGAACCACATGGGGTGAATCACTCCTTTATACAAAGACGCATTATTCGCTTCATGGCGCGATAGGCCAACCCTGCGCTAACCCTTTGGTGTGCTTGGGAAAATTATTTTAAAAAGTGCTTGCCAGACCTTGGGTGGCTCCGTAGAATGCGCGCCACACCGAGAGTGAAAGGGTGATTAGCTCAGCTGGGAGAGCATCTGCCTTACAAGCAGAGGGTCGGCGGTTCGATCCCGTCATCACCCACCATTCGCTCACAGTGTTACGCGCAGCGGTAGTTCAGTCGGTTAGAATACCGGCCTGTCACGCCGGGGGTCGCGGGTTCGAGTCCCGTCCGCTGCGCCATATTTTTGCCACAAGCCCCTTGAACGCTTGTGGTTGGGGAAAGCCCGCTGAATGCGGGCTTTTTCTTGAAAGGCTTCGATTCTACAGTGTCTGTTGAATCAAAGGGCTGGGTGCAGGAAACGGAAGTTTTTAAAAAGTTTTGAAAAAAACCTAATAAAAACAACCACTTACACGAAAATTGTGAGAGAATGCGCTCCGCAACGAGAGTGAAGTGAAAGGGTGATTAGCTCAGCTGGGAGAGCATCTGCCTTACAAGCAGAGGGTCGGCGGTTCGATCCCGTCATCACCCACCATTCGCTTTCAATGTTACGCGCAGCGGTAGTTCAGTCGGTTAGAATACCGGCCTGTCACGCCGGGGGTCGCGGGTTCGAGTCCCGTCCGCTGCGCCATATTCGGAATACAAGCCCCTTGAACGCTTGTGATCCACAGAGAGCCTGCCTTGTGCAGGCTTTTTTGTGCGCGTGTGTTTTTTGTGCATCCGTAAAAACGCAGTAGTCGCTGCCGCAGGCTGCGATGGGTTGCACAGCGCCCCGTTATTGTTCTGTACAAAAACGAAGCTCCTGCGGCCCTTTTTGCAGCCTGCGGCAGCGGCTACACCGATGCGACTAAAAATCCCAGCGTGTGTTTACCATCACGTTGCGCGGGTCACCGGAGTACGACGAGTTGTAAAAGCCGATGTTGGTGTAGTACGACTTGTCGAACACATTGTTCAGGTTGACCGTGGCCGAGAGGTTTTTGCTGATCTGGTAACGCGCCATCAGGTCAACCAGCCAGTACGGGTCTTGCGAGAATTTCTCTTGGGCACCGCCTTTGCCCCAGTTGGTAAGCACCTGCCAGCCTGTTCCTTGCCAGCGCACCCCACCACCCAGGGTCAATTTGTCGAGATCCCCCGTCAGTTTGTAGGTGGTGTACAAATTGATTTGATCTTCAGGCTCCCAAGTGGAGACTTTTTTACCGGAGTGATCGCGACTGATCTTGTGCGTATAGCCCGCTTGTAACTGCCAGCCAGGCAACAGTTCGCCGGAAATTTCAGCTTCGTAACCCTTGGTGGTGGCTTTAACGCCTTTGTAGGCGTATTGAATGTCCGGGTTGGTTGGGCGCGCGTTGTAAGAGGTGTCCGCTTCAGGGCGGTTGTCTTGATGCACTTCAAAGTAAGCCAGGCTTGAATTCAGCCGTCCATCCAAGAATTCGCCCTTTAAACCCACTTCGTAATTCTTGCCTTCATCAGGTTCGAGCATCTTGTTGTCACGATTGCGGTAGTAGGACTGCGGCAAAAAAATGTCGGTGTAGCTGGCGTAAGCGGAAATGTGTTCGTTGAGGTCGTAAATAAGCCCGGCATAGGGCAGTACTTTGCCGGTGTCTTTGGCTTGGCTGGTACCGGTCAGCGTGTAGTCGGCTACGCGGGTGCCGAGTAACAGTGTCAAATCGTCTGTAAGGCTAAAGCGGCCGGTTACGTAAACGCCCGTCTGGCGGGTGGTCTCATCATTGTACGATGTCACGTTGCCCCACTCCGGTTCGCGGGCATCCCCTTTCCAGTTGTAGTAGTCGTAAGCGTTGTCGACCATATTGGCGTTGGTGTAGTCCTTGCCGGTCCAGTGCGATTTGGATACCGAGCCGCCGATGACCAACTCATGTTCGCGCCCGAGCAGGTTGAACGGGCCGGTGGCGAATAAATCGCCGCTGTCGCTGACGTACTCGCCGGTGTACTTGCGAGCGAGGATAGGGGCCAGGCCGGTACTCGCAACAGGGTCTAGCAGCGCACCAAGAGGGGCGTTGTAACCGTTGATCTGATGGTTGTACTGCGCTTTGGCAACCCAGCCGTTCTCAAAGTTGTGCTCCAGGGTTGTAAAAACGGTGCGGGTGTATTGTTCCCAACTGCTCCATTTTGTGCCGTTGTTGAAGGAGCGTGGCGTGCTGATGCGCTCACCTTCGGAGTTAAACAGTGAGGCGCTGCCCGACCAGCTCGACCCCTTGGGGTTGTTGTCCTGGTAGTCCGCGCCCACTGTCAGCAACGTATCGGGGGTCAGGTCCACTTCCAGAATGCCGTAGTAAACCGAACTGTCGCGCTGGTAATGCTCCATGAATGAGCGTTTGTCCTGATAGGCCGCCACAGCCCGACCGCGTACATTGCCGCTTTCGGTCAAAGGGCCGCTGACATCGATTTGCGAACGGTAGTTGTCCCACGAACCCGCGCCCAGCTCTGCGTGGGCCTTGAATTCACTCGTCGGTTTTTTGCGCACCATATTGATGGTGCCGCCCGGTCCGCCGGCGCCGGTGAGTAAGCCGGTCGCGCCTTTGAGGATCTCGACCCGGTCGTAAATGGCGGTATCGGTCAGGGTATGCCCGGCTGAGTACTGCGGGTCTTGCAGGATCGGAATGCCATCGTACTGGAAGTTCTTGATCGCGAAGCCCCGTGAGTAATAGCTGGTGCGGTCGCTGTCATAGGTAGCCACGGTGATACCCGGGGTATGGCGCATCACATCGTCGATGGAATTGAGGCCGAAATCATCCATGGCCTGGCGCGTCACCACAGAAATCGACTGCGGCGTTTCGCGTGGTGTCAGCACCATGCGCGTCGCGGTGGCAATACTGCCGGGCGTGTAAGAGCCGGTTCCTTCGGTGATCGTGCCTAACTGGTTAGCGCTGATTTGGGTGGCACCCAGTTCAAGGCTGCCGCTGGTGCTGGGCAAGGCGTCAAGCCTATAGCCGTTGGCACCTTTGACGACCCTATAGCCGCTGCCCCGTAGGAGTGCTTCGAAGCCACCCTGTTCGTTGTAGGTGCCATGCAGGCCGGGCGTGGTCAGCCCCTCCAGGTTTTGCGATTGGAAAATCAACGCCACCCCCGCTTGCTGTGCAAACCGATTTAAGGCACTGCTCAGGGGGCCGGCTGGAATATCGTAGGTTTTAACCGCCGCCTGCGTTTGCGCTTGGGCAAATGAGGTGCCCATAAGGCCGGCCGCCGAGGCGACTGCCAGATGGATGGCCAGTGTCAAGGGCCTGATTCGTGGGTGGGCGTGAAGGGGGGTATGCATGGAGTCGCAATCCTTTGTAGGTCTGTTACCTTTCTTGACGGTTGACCTGGAAAAAGCGGAACCAATGCGAATAATTATTTTTCAGCAGGCGGTGCGGTGCTGATCACAATCAGCCAAGGGGTAAAGCGTTTGATGTTCAGCGGCAGGGTTTCGGCGATGAGTTGCAGGGCGCGGTCGGTATCGTCCAGCGGCAGTACCGCTGAGACCTGCAAGTGAGCCAGGGCTGCGGGGTCGAACTGGATATAGCCACGACGATGGCGGGAAATTTCATCGAGTACATGGGGCAGGGGTTGGTTATCGACCACCAGTTGATGGTGCTTCCAGGCCTCATTCACTCCGGCGGGGTCGACGGTGCCCGCCCGTTCAACGGTGTTTTGGGTAATCATTGCGCGGGAGCCGGCATCGACTTCCAGCGTGTGCTGCTCGTCCGCACTTTGAGCTGCAACCCGTGACTGCAACATGCTGAGTACGGTGACGTCCTGTTCGCGTTTCACTACAAAACGGGTGCCCAGCGCCCGCATGCTGCCCTGCTCTGTCTGCACGACAAAGGGGCGAGCGCTGTCGTGCGCCACGTCGACCAGCACTTCGCCCTGCAGGAGTTCGATGCGCCGCTGTTGATCATCAAAATGCACATTGACCGCGCTGGTGCCGCTGAGGGTAATGCTTGAATCGTCGGCCAGGCGTAATGTTTTCCAGTCGTGGGGGCCTGTGCTGATATCAGCCATCAGGTACTGCGGGTAATGGCTTTGCAGGAACAGTGCGGCGGGTAAGGCCACAGCGCAAGCGATTGCCAGCGCACGCAAGGCCTGTTTGTGGCGAGGGTTTTTTCGTGTGCTAAAAGCGGCATTCAGCGCCGCTTTGGCAGGTGCCGCTTGCCCGCGCAAGGCTTGCAGGCGGCCAATCGCTTCTTGCATGCGTATGGCTGCGGCAGCGTGCTGCGGGGTTTGCTGTTTCCAGTGTTCGAATTCAAGGCGAACGGCTTCGCTGAAGCCTTCTTCATGCAGGCGAAGCATCCATTCGGCGGCTTGTTCGTCAATGCTGCGCGGTGTAGGCATCAGGTGTCCAGGCTGTGGCTGCAATGCAATAAAGCCTGAATCAGGTACTTGCGCACGGTGCGATCGCTAAGTCCCAACTGCCGAGCGATTTCAGCCTGGGCCGTGCCGTCCAGGTAATACAGCACAAAGGCTTGGCGTACCTTTTCCGGCATGCCTTCCAGCATAAACGCAATCTGTTCGAGGGCTTCAAGGGTTGTCAGGATTTGCTCGGGCGACTGGAAGCCTTCCAAGGCTTCGGCAGTCAGCGCCAGCTCCTGCAAGTAGGCGTTTTCGATTTTCTTGCGTCGCACTTGATCGATGAGCAAGCGGCGCGCAGTGGTGCTCAAAAAAGCGCGGGGTTCGCGCAGGGTCGCCACCGATTCGCGGGCATTAAGGATTCGCGCAAACGTGTCCTGCGCCAGATCGGCCGCGTTGTGTGTGCACCCCAGTTTTCGCCGCAACCAGCCATGCAACCAGCCGTGATGCTCGCTGTAGAGTTCAGTAATCGTGGACTGAAAGGCGGGTTCAGCTGTAGACATTAGCCGTAACTCAAATGTTATTGAGAATTATTGCTAATTCTGTACGCAAGTACTGGGTAAACGCAAGGTGGCAGGTGAACGGCTACGCGCTTTTGACCTGGTTTTTGATCTAAAAAGAAGGGCCGATCACGGCGTAAGGCCTGTAGGAGCGAGCTTGCTCGCGATCTTTCGTTTTAAAGATCAAAAGATCACGAGCAAGCTCGTTCCTACAAGCTCGCTCCTGCAAAAGGCGAGCTTAGTGTTTGGCGATCAAGTTGCCGGCATGCAGCCCGCATTCTTTTTGCGTTGCTTCTTCCCACCACCAGCGGCCTTCGCGCTCGTGCTGGTTAGGCAGCACCGGGCGGGTGCACGGCTCGCAACCGATGCTGATAAAACCGCGTTCATGCAAGCTGTTGTAAGGCAGTTCGAGCATGCGGATGTAACCCCAGACTTCTTCGCTGGTCATTTGCGACAACGGGTTGAATTTGTACAGCGGGCGTTCGGGGGTGGAGAACGCTGCGTCGACTTCCAGGGCCGCTACCTGGCTGCGGGTGCCGGGGCTCTGGTCACGGCGTTGGCCGGTCGCCCATGCCTTGACGGTCGACAGTTTGCGTCGCAGCGGTTCAATTTTGCGCACGCCACAGCATTCGCCGTGCCCGTCCTTATAGAAGCTGAACAGGCCCTTTTCCTTCACGAACGGCTCGAGTCGAGTGTGGTCCGGGGAGATTAGTTCGATCTGGATGTTGTAATGCTCGCGCACCTGATCAATAAAACGATACGTTTCAGGGTGCAGGCGTCCGGTGTCGAGGCTGAACACTTTGACGTTTTTGTTGAGTTTCCAGGCCATGTCCACCAGCACGACATCTTCGGCACCGCTGAATGAAATCCAGAGTTCATCGCCAAAGTGTTCAAAGGCAAGTTTGAGAATGTCCTGCGGGGATTTGCTGGCGTATGTCGCGGCGAGTTCGGCGACGTCGAACGGGTGGCTCATCAGGCGGCTTCCTACAGTGAATGGCGCTGGGCGCTCTCTAGTGGGCGGGATGTTAGCAAAAACCGCGGGCTACAGGGTTCGCAGCGTGTCGAGCAGCACTTTCACTTTGGTAATGGATTCCTGATATTCGTCTTGCCAGTCAGAGTCGGCCACGATGCCGCCGCCGCCCCAGCACGTGATGCGCCGGTCTTTGACCAGCAGGCTGCGAATGGCAATGGAACTGTCCATTTCGCCGCGAACGTCGAGGTATAGCAGCGAGCCGCAGTAAATGCTGCGGCGCGTGGGTTCGAGTTCGTCGATGATCTGCATCGCGCGGATCTTCGGCGCGCCGGTAATTGAGCCTCCAGGAAAGCTATCGCCGATCAAGTCCAGGGCGTCTTTGCCGGGAGCCAATTCGCCGGTGACACTGCTGACCAAATGATGAACATTGGGGTAGCTTTCCAGGGTAAACAGCTCGGGTACCCGGACTGAACCGGTGCGGCAGGTGCGCCCCAGGTCATTTCGCAGCAAGTCCACGATCATCAGGTTTTCGGCGCGATCCTTGGCACTGGCCAGCAGTTCGGCGGCATTCGCCGCATCTTCGCCAGCCGTTTTGCCGCGTGGGCGGGTGCCTTTGATCGGGCGGGTTTCGACCTGCCGATGGCTGACGCGCACAAAGCGTTCGGGTGACAGGCTTAAAATGGCGTTGTCATGCGGCAAGTGCATAAACCCGGAAAAGGGTGTGGGGCACGCGGCACGTAACGCGCAGTAAGCGGACCAGGCATCGCCTTCGCATTCGGCGCTAAAGCGCTGTGTGTAATTGACCTGATAACAGTCGCCCGCCTGAATGTACTGGTGAATGCGGTTCAGCGCCTGCTCGTAACGGTTGGCACTGATGTCGGGTTGCATCGGCTGTTTCAGGTGAAAGGCGGTGTTCATGCACGGCTGTGGCTGGCTGAATAACTGAACCAGGCGTTCACGTTCGCCCGCTGACAGAGCTGGGTGAAATACCAGTTGCGAGGTGGCTAGCCGGTGATCGCTGACCAATGCCCAGGCATACAGCCCGAGCCGGGCTGCAGGCAGTTGAATATCGTCTTCTGACAGGGCTGGCAGGTGTTCGAGTGTGCGGCCGAAGTCGTAGCTCAAGTAGCCGATCAGGCCGCCGGCAAATGGCAGTTCGAGACCCTCCGGGAGCGTTGCATTGCCCAGTTGCTGCAGGCTATCGCGCAAGCGCTGCAAAAATGCGCGGCCCGGTTCATCCGGTTGCACTGCCAGTGTCTGCTTTGGCCACGCGCTCATGATGTCGTAGCGCCCGCGGTCGGCAGCGGGGCGGCCGCTGTCCAGCAGCACAGCACCAGGCGCATGACGTATCTGCGCAAAGTAATGGGCGGGGTTGGCGAAGTAAGGCAGGGGATGTACAGAACAGGTCAACATGCGAAGCCAGTCAGCCAGTGGGGCGGGGTGCAGATTGTAGTCCTGTGTAGGACGGCAACGCTAATGCTGTCGCAATTGCCGAAGGCTGTGCCCGTGTACCCAATACGGCGCTGGCACACAGGGCATGGCCTTCGGTGTTGTCATGAGGTTCAGGGCGAATCAGGTGTCCTGGTGGATATGCCCGAACAGCTCTTGGGCAAAGCGCACCCGTTCTTCGGCGGTTTCCTTGATGCCCTTGGCGGCGAGCGCTTCAAGGTGGGCTTCCACCGCGTGAGTGCGCAAGGTCAGGCCGCAGTCGTTGGCGATCTGGATGTTCAGCCCCGGGCGGGCGTTGAGTTCCAGAATCAGCGGGCCTTTGTCCTGGTCGAGCACCATGTCGACACCGATGTAACCCAGCCCGCACAACTCATAGCAGCCCGCGGCCAACTTCATAAAGCCGTCCCAATTGGGCAACTGCACGCCGTCCACCGCATTGGTGGTGTCGGGGTGCTTGCTGATGATGTTGTTCAGCCACGTACCGCGCAGGGTCAGGCCGGTTGCCAAGTCAACGCCGACACCAATCGCGCCTTGGTGCAGGTTGGCTTTGCCCCCGGATTGACGGGTGGGCAGGCGCAGCATGGCCATTACCGGGTAGCCCATCAGCACGATGATGCGGATATCCGGCACACCTTCGTAACTGATGCTTTTGAAGATCTGATCGGGTGTGACCCGGTATTCGATCAGCGCCCGGTCACGGTGGCCGCCCAAGGAGTACAGGCCGGTGAGGATGCTGGAGATCTGATGTTCGATTTCTTCGTGGCTGATGATCTTGCCCGACACCGTGCGATAGCGGTCTTCGAAACGGTCGGCAATCACCAGGATGCCGTCGCCGCCCGCACCTTGTGCGGGTTTGATCACGAAGTCGCTGCGGCCGCCGATGATCTCATCAAGCTTGTCGATTTCCTTCTCGGTGGAAATGACGCCGTACATTTCCGGCACATCGATGCCGGCTTGAATCGCCCGTTCCTTGGTGATGATCTTGTCATCCACAATCGGGTACAGGCTGCGTTTGTTGTACTTGAGTACGTAGTCCGCATTACGCCGATTGATGCCCATGATGCCCCTGGCTTCCAGGGCCTTCCAGGTCTTCCAGAAGCCAAACATCAGGAGTCAGCCTTCAAAAAGGCTTTGAAGCGGATCAGTTCGGTCAGGCGGTACCCGCGATAGCGACCCATGGCCAGCATGAAACCTACCAGAACCAACAGCACGGCCGGGAACGTAAACACGAAGTACACCAGTTCCGGGATGCTCATCACCAGGTAGGCCAACGTGGCGGCAAACAGGGTGCCTATGGCGACTTTCATCGCATGCCCGGCCCCTCGCTCCTCCCAGGTGATGGACAGGCGCTCGATGGTCATGGTCAGAATCACCATCGGGAACAAGGCCACCGAGAGCCCACGGTCAAGGCCCAGTTTGTGGCTGAACAGGCTGATGGCGGCGATGAGTATCACCACGAAGGTCAGCACCACGGACAGCCGCGGCAGCATCTGCAGCTTCAGATGCTCCAGATAAGACCGCAGCATTAACCCGAGCGCCGTGATTACCGTAAACAGGATGATGCCGAAGCCCAGTTGGGTTTCGCGGAACGCCAGCGCAATCAGTACCGGGGTGAATGTGCCCAGCGTTTGCAGGCCGATCAAGTTGCGCAGCACCAGAATCACCAACACGCCAATCGGGATCATCACCATGATCATGAAGGTTTGCTGGGTTTGCAGCGGCAAGCCGTAGAGCGAGTATTCCAGGAAATTGGCGTCGGTGTTCTCGTCCGTCAGCTTGGCCAGGCGGATGGCATTCATCTCGCTGTTGTTCAGGCTGAACGTCACATTGGCTTTTTTACCGCCATCGACCGTGACCATGGGTTCATCGCCGATCCACCACAGCAGGCGATCCTCCGGCAGGCCTTGTGCACCGCTTTCCGGGTTGAAGTACAGCCAGTCGTTGCCGTTAAAGCTGCGCAGCCACAGTTCCGGGCTTTGTGGCTGATCGGCCTCCAGGCGGATGGTGTGGACGCGTTCCATCGGTACGTGGGCAATCGACAGCAGCAGCTCAATCACCTGCGCCTTGTGGGCCGTCGAGGGGTCGCCTGCCAGCAGCAATTTCACGTTGTCATCATTGGGGTTGTTCACCCGCTTGATGGTTTCGCTGATAAAGGTTTCAACGTCAGCCGAGTGCTGACGAATAGGCGCAAGCAATGCTTCAGCGGCGATTTTCTCAGGGCCTTCTACCGCGATGCTGTCGCGGAAAACCGGGCCTTTAACCTTGGTTTTGTCGCCCGAGTAGCGCTTGGTCAACACCAGGCGGTAGTACAGGGTTTGCTTGCCGCTGACGCGGCGCGCGGACCAGGTCACCTTGCGGTTGCCATCCACCCGGTTGACGCTCACCCCATAGTTATTGGAGATGAAGCTTTCGTTCAGGCTGACGTAGTCGCGGTTGAGCGGCGGGACGAACATCTGGATCTTGACCGGATCCTTGGAGTTGGCAACGAACTCGACCTTGGCATCAATGTTCCACAGGTCGTCGGTGGCGTCTTCGGTCACCGGAATACCGATAACAAAAATCTGATACGCGGTAATTGAAAGGCCCAATGCCACCAGCACGGTGATCAAGATTTTCAGATGAAGGGTTAGCGCACGCATTTCAATTACTCTGCGGTTTTAGCGTTGGCGACGCAGGCAGGTTTGCCAGCAGCGTATTTAAGACTGGGGTCGACCAGCGCATCAAAGCGTTTCAACGCTTCGGAGCCGATCAACAGCGGGTATTGGAACGCACTTCTATCAGTCAAGTTCACTTCTATTGTTCGTAAAGCTTTGCCCATGCAAATTTCCAGAGAAATGACCGGCCGCGAGGTGTAATTCTTGTCGGCCTGAGGGTCGTAATCGCCGGAGCGGCGCTTGATTTTACTCACGCGGGCCAGCGGGCGCTCGATGGGGTGCGAGTGCGCATCATCAATGGCCAGGTAGAAGCGCACCCAACTTTCGCCGTCCCGCTTGAAGCGTTTGATATCGCGGGCGCTCAGTGAGGCGGTTTTGGCCCCAGTGTCGAGTTTGGCCGCTACTTGCAGGTCGATACCTGTCAGTTCAGCGTATTCATTGAGGCCATAAACAGTCTTCTCGGCACCTAAGCTCAAGCCGGGCAAGCCCAGTAGGCAGAGAAGGGTAAAGAGGGGCAAACATTTCATAAATCGAGGCACGTCTCTTGCAAACTTCAGTTCAAGGCGACTGGCAGGGGTGCAAGTTTCCTCGTGCGGCTGCCCGGTGAACAGGGCAGGGCGGATGCGGTCGGCATTCTAACATGATGGTTTTATGGCGCCAGCGTTGCGGCGGTTTTGCCCGGCTTGTTGGTGTGTCGATTAAACCAAGGTCTAATCGGTAGATTGTCGACAATGTATATTTATCCTTTGACTGCAACGGCTTAAATGGCTAGTTTTGACACCATTGTTTTTAAAGGTGTCGACAATATGCTGCAGGCCCTGGCCCCCGACGTGTTCACCCCGGACGACTCCGAAACCCTTTCCGAGAACGTGTTCCGGCGCATTCAGGCGGCCATTGTCAAGGGCGAGATCGCCCCTGGCAGCAAGATCTCCGAACCTGAATTGGCCCGCACCTACGGCATCAGCCGTGGCCCGCTACGCGAAGCCATTCACCGTCTTGAAGGCCAGCGTTTGCTGGTGCGGGTCCCGCATGTCGGGGCGCGGGTGGTGTCCTTGAGCCACGCCGAGCTGATCGAACTCTATGAAATTCGCGAGTCCCTTGAAGGCATGGCTTGCCGCTTGGCCGCCGAGCGCATGAGTGACGAGGACATTGCCGAACTGCGCCGTGTGCTCGAAACCCATGAGCGCGATGAGGCCTTTCAGGCCGGGGTCGGGTATTACCAGCAAGAAGGCGACTTCGATTTTCACTACAAGATTATCCAGGGCAGCGGTAATCGCACGCTGACTCAAATGCTCTGCGGCGAGCTGTACCAATTGGTGCGCATGTACCGCATCCAGTTTTCCGCCACCCCCAACCGCCCGCATCAGGCGTTTGCCGAGCATCACCGCATTCTCGATGCCATTGCCGATCGCGACGGCGAACTGGCCGAGTTACTGATGCGCCGACATATCGGCGCTTCGAAACGCAATATCGCGCGTCATTACCAAGACAGCGCCCAGCAGACAGCCACTCCACGAGGTGAGTCATGAGCAATAAGAACAGTCCAGGTCAGCGTTTCCGTGATGCAGTCGCCAATGAACATCCCTTGCAAGTGGTCGGTGCGATCAACGCCAACCATGCGCTGTTGGCCCAGCGTGCCGGCTTCAAGGCCATTTACCTGTCGGGTGGCGGTGTGGCGGCGGGCTCTTTGGGCGTGCCGGACCTGGGCATTACCGGCCTGGATGACGTGCTGACCGATGTTCGCCGCATTACCGATGTGTGCGACTTGCCTTTGCTGGTCGATGTGGACACCGGTTTTGGCTCCTCGTTTTTCAACGTGTCGCGCACCGTCAAATCGATGATCAAATTCGGCGCGGCCGCCATTCATATCGAAGACCAGGTAGGTGCCAAGCGCTGCGGCCACCGCCCGAACAAGGAAATTGTCTCGCAGCAAGAGATGATCGACCGTATCAAAGCAGCCGTTGATGCGCGCACCGATGACAGCTTTGTGATTATGGCGCGTACTGATGCATTGGCGGTGGAAGGCCTGGAATCGGCGCTGGAACGTGCGGCGGCCTGTATCGAGGCGGGCGCTGACATGGTGTTCCCCGAAGCCATCACCGAGCTTGAGATGTACAAGCTGTTCGCTGACCGCGTTAAAGCGCCGATTCTGGCCAATATCACCGAGTTTGGCGCGACCCCGCTGTACACCACCGAACAACTGGCCAGTGTTGATGTATCGCTGGTGCTTTACCCGCTGTCGGCGTTCCGTGCCATGAACAAGGCGGCCGAAAACGTGTATGGCGCCATTCGTCGCGACGGCACCCAGCAAAACGTGATCGACACCATGCAAACCCGCATGGAACTGTACGACGCTATCAACTACCACGCCTTCGAGCAGAAGCTTGATGCCGTGTTTGCCGCGAAGAAGTAACAGAACACCGTGATCCTGTAGGCGCGAGTTTGCTCGCGCCTACAGATAAGACCGAACCCGTAGTTGCCGAATCCCTAAAAAATTCAAGATTGGAGACCGCAATGGCCGAAGCAAAAGTATTGAGTGGTGCAGGTTTACGCGGCCAGGTGGCCGGGCAAACGGCTCTGTCAACCGTAGGCCAGGAAGGCGCAGGCCTTACGTACCGTGGCTATGACGTACGTGAACTGGCGGCCGATGCCCAGTTCGAAGAAGTGGCTTACCTGTTGCTGTACGGTGAGCTGCCAAGCCAAACCGAGCTGGCAGACTACACCGCCAAGCTCAAAACCCTGCGTGACTTGCCGCAAGCGCTGAAAGAAGTGCTGGAGCGCATACCCGCCGATGCCCACCCCATGGACGTGATGCGCACCGGTTGTTCGTTCCTGGGCAACCTGGAGCCAGAGACAGACTTCTCCCAGCAACTGGACAAGACCAACCGCCTGCTGGCCGCCTTCCCGGCGATCATGTGCTATTGGTACCGCTTCAGCCACGACGGCAAACGCATCGACTGCGTAAGCGATGAAGCGTCTATTGGCGGGCACTTCCTGCACTTGCTGCACGGCAAGAAGCCGAGCGAGTTGCACGTCAAAGTGATGAACGTGTCGTTGATCCTGTATGCCGAGCACGAGTTCAACGCCTCCACCTTCACCGCCCGGGTGTGCGCATCGACCCTGTCCGACCTGTATTCGTGCATTACCGCGGCCATTGGCTCGCTGCGTGGCCCATTGCACGGCGGTGCCAACGAAGCGGCGATGGAAATGATCGAGCGCTTTGCCTCGGCTGACGCTGCGGTTGAAGGCACCCTTGGCATGCTGGCGCGCAAGGACAAGATCATGGGCTTCGGCCACGCGATCTACAAAGACAGCGACCCGCGCAATGAAGTGATCAAGGGCTGGTCGAAGAAATTGGCCGATGAAGTGGGAGACACGGTGTTGTTCCCGGTGTCTGAAGCCATCGACCACACCATGTGGGCGCAAAAGAAACTGTTTCCCAACGCGGACTTCTACCATGCCTCGGCGTACCACTTCATGGGTATTCCGACCAAGCTGTTTACCCCGATCTTTGTGTGCTCGCGCCTGACCGGCTGGGCCGCTCACGTGTTTGAGCAGCGCAGCAACAACCGCATCATCCGTCCAAGCGCTGAATACATCGGCGTTGAGCAGCGCAAGTTCGTGTCAATCGAGCGTCGCTGATCCGCAGGGTGCCGCCCCGCCCTTTGTAGGCGCGAGTTTGCTCGCGATCTGTAAGCGTCTACAGAAGACGGGGAGGCACTCTCAGCCCTAACCGTGATCGAGACCCCTGCCATGAATACTGAATTTCGCAAAACACTACCGGGCACCCGGCTGGATTATTTCGACACCCGCGCGGCGGTCGAGGCGATCCAGCCCGGTGCCTACGACACGCTGCCTTACACCTCCCGTGTGCTGGCTGAAAACCTGGTGCGGCGTTGCGATCCGGCCACCCTCACGGCCTCGTTGAGCCAAATGATCGAGCGCAAGCGCGACCTCGACTTCCCTTGGTTTCCGGCCCGCGTGGTGTGCCACGACATTCTTGGCCAGACGGCCCTGGTTGATCTCGCAGGCCTGCGTGATGCCATCGCCCTGCAAGGCGGCGACCCGGCGCAAGTCAACCCGGTAGTGCCCACCCAATTGATCGTCGACCACTCACTGGCCGTGGAGTGCGGTGGTTATGACCCGCAGGCGTTTGAAAAGAACCGCGCCATCGAAGATCGCCGCAATGAAGACCGTTTTCACTTCATTGAGTGGACCAAAAAAGCCTTTAAAAACGTCGATGTGATCCCGCCAGGCAACGGGATCATGCACCAGATCAACCTCGAAAAAATGTCGCCGGTGATTCAGGTGCGTGACGGCGTGGCCTTTCCGGACACCTGTGTCGGCACCGACAGCCACACCCCGCACGTTGATGCGCTGGGTGTGATCGCCATTGGTGTGGGCGGCCTCGAAGCCGAAAGCGTTATGCTCGGCCGTGCCTCCTGGATGCGCTTGCCTGAAAGCGTCGGCGTGGAACTGACCGGCAAACTGCAACCGGGCATTACCGCCACCGACATGGTGCTGGCGCTGACCGAGTTTCTGCGCAAGCAAAAAGTGGTGGGAGCCTGGCTGGAGTTCTACGGCGAAGGCGCAGCGGCGCTGACCTTGGGCGACCGTGCCACCATTTCCAACATGGCCCCGGAATACGGTGCGACGGCGGCGATGTTCTATATCGACCAGCAAACCATCGACTACCTCAAGCTGACTGGCCGTGAAGACCAGCAAGTGCAACTGGTCGAACAGTACGCCAAGGTCACCGGCCTGTGGGCCGACAGCCTCAAGGGAGCGCAGTACGAGCGCAACCTGAGCTTTGACTTGTCATCGGTGGTGCGCAACATGGCCGGCCCGAGCAACCCGCACGCCCGCGTTGCCACCAGCGACCTGGCGAGCAAGGGCATTGCCGGTCAGTGGGACGACGTGCCGGGGCAAATGCCAGATGGCGCGGTGATCATCGCGGCCATCACCAGTTGCACCAACACCAGCAACCCGCGCAACGTGATTGCCGCCGGGCTTATCGCCCGCAATGCCAACCGGCTGGGCCTGGCCCGCAAGCCGTGGGTCAAGTCATCGCTGGCACCGGGCTCGAAAACCGTGGCGCTGTACCTGGACGAAGCGGGCCTTACCGACGAGCTGGAGCAACTGGGTTTTGGTGTCGTGGCCTTTGCCTGCACCACCTGCAACGGCATGTCCGGTGCGTTGGACCCGGTGATTCAGCAAGAAATCATCGACCGTGATCTGTACGCCACCGCCGTGCTGTCGGGTAACCGTAACTTTGACGGGCGGATTCACCCTTACGCCAAGCAGGCGTTTTTGGCCTCGCCGCCGTTGGTGGTGGCCTACGCCATTGCCGGAACCATCCGTTTTGACATTGAAAAAGACGTATTGGGGCTGGACGCCAACGGCAATGAAATTCGCCTGAAAGATATCTGGCCGAGCGACGAAGAAATCGACGCCGTGGTCAAGGCTTCGGTCAAGCCCGAGCAGTTCCGCAAGGTCTATATCCCGATGTTTGCCATTCACGAAGACACCGGCCCGAAAGTCGAGCCGTTGTACGACTGGCGCCCGCAGAGCACCTACATTCGTCGCCCGCCCTACTGGGAAGGGGCATTGGCCGGGGCTCGCCCGCTTAAAGGCATGCGCCCGCTGGCCGTGCTGCCGGACAACATCACCACCGACCACTTGTCGCCGTCCAACGCCATCATGCTCGACAGTGCGGCCGGCGAATACCTGGCGAAAATGGGTTTGCCGGAAGTGGACTTCAACTCTTACGCCACGCACCGTGGCGACCACCTGACCGCCCAGCGCGCGACCTTTGCCAACCCCAAGCTGTTCAACGAAATGGTGATCGAGGACGGCAAGGTCAAGCAGGGTTCGCTGACCCGTCTGGAGCCGGAAGGCACCGTTATGCGCATGTGGGAAGCGATTGAAACCTACATGGATCGCAAGCAGCCGCTGATCATTATTGCCGGTGCCGATTATGGTCAGGGCTCGTCCCGCGACTGGGCGGCCAAGGGCGTGCGCCTGGCGGGGGTTGAAGCCATTGCCGCCGAAGGGTTTGAGCGTATTCACCGCACGAACCTGGTGGGCATGGGCGTGTTGCCGCTGGAATTTATGCCGGGCACTAACCGCAAAACCCTGCAGATTGACGGCAGTGAAACCTACGATGTGATCGGTGAGCGCACCCCGCGTGCCACGCTGACCCTGGTCATCACCCGCAAAAACGGTGAGCGTGTTGAAGTGCCGGTAACGTGCCGTCTGGACACCGCTGAAGAAGTGTCGATTTATGAAGCGGGCGGCGTGCTTCAGCGCTTTGCCCAGGACTTCCTGGAATCGGCAACCGCTTAACCATCCCCCCCCCTTGTAGGAGCGAGCCTGCTCGCGATCTTTTAAAAGATCAAAAGATCGCGAGCAAGCTCGCTCCTACAGGGGAAATGACAGGATTCTATTCATGGCTTATGCAGCGCAAATCAAAATCCCCGCGACGTATATGCGCGGCGGCACCAGCAAAGGAGTGTTCTTCAGCCTGCTCGATTTGCCGGCGGTGGCGCAGGTGCCGGGCGCGGCCCGTGATGCTTTGCTGTTGCGGGTGATCGGCAGCCCCGACCCCTACGAAAAGCAAATCGATGGCATGGGCGCAGCCACTTCCAGCACCAGCAAGACCGTGATCGTCAGTAAAAGCCTGCGTGCGGATCACGATGTCGATTACCTGTTCGGTCAGGTGTCTATCGACAAGCCGTTTGTGGACTGGAGCGGCAACTGCGGCAACCTCTCGGCGGCCGTGGGTTCGTTCGCTCTCAGCAGTGGCCTGGTGGATGCATCGCGCATTCCGCAAAACGGCACCGCTGTGGTGCGCATCTGGCAGGCCAATATCGGTAAAACGATTATTGCCCATGTGCCGATCACCCACGGTGCGGTGCAGGAAACCGGTGACTTTGAGCTCGATGGCGTGACCTTCCCGGCCGCCGAAGTGCAGCTTGAGTTCCTTGACCCTGCCGCCGACGAAGAGGGCGCAGGTGGCTCGATGTTTCCCACGGGCAACCTGGTCGATGAACTGCACGTGCCGGGTGTTGGCACACTCAACGTGACCCTGATCAATGCCGGGATTCCGACGATCTTCGTCAACGCCCGTGACATCGGGTACACCGGCACCGAGCTGCAGCAAGACATCAACAGCGACCCCAAGGCACTGGCGATGTTTGAAACCATTCGTGCTCACGGTGCATTGCGCATGGGCTTGATCAGCCATCTTGACGACGCTGCCAAGCGCCAGCACACGCCTAAAGTGGCGTTTGTCAGCGGGCCTGCGGACTACGTGTCCTCCAGCGGCAAGACGGTCAGTGCGCACACTGTGGACTTGCTGGTGCGGGCGCTGTCGATGGGCAAGTTGCACCACGCGATGATGGGCACGGCAGCGGTGGCCATTGGTACAGCGGCGGCGATTCCGGGCACGTTGGTCAACCTGGCGGCAGGCGGCGGCTTGCGCAGTGCGGTACGTTTCGGGCATCCGTCCGGCACCTTGCGTGTCGGTGCTCAAGCGCAGCAGGTTGAGGGCGACTGGATCGTCACCAAAGCCATCATGAGCCGTAGCGCACGGGTATTGATGGAAGGTTGGGTGCGGGTGCCGGGCGACTCGTTTTAAGGCCATTGGCTGAATTCGACGCATAAAAAACCCCGCATCGCTGCGGGGTTTTTGATTTTAGCCTGCAGGCTTAAACCATTTTGTCGCCGACATGCAGAATCTTCATGCCGTTGGTGCCACCGATGGTGTGGTAGCTGTCGCCCTTGGTCAGGATGACCCAGTCGCCTTTTTCAACGACACCGCGCTTGAGCAGTTCGTCGATGGCTGCCTGGCTCACTTGCTCTGGCGGCAGGGAAGCGGGGTCGAACGGTACGGTGTACACGCCACGGAACATGGCGGCACGGGCCTGGGTTTCACGGTGCGGGGAGAACGCGTAGATCGGCACCGACGAGCGGATGCGCGACATGATCAGCGGGGTGTAGCCGCTTTCAGTCAGGGCAATGATCGCTTTGACACCCGGGAAGTGGTTGGCGGTGTACATGGCCGCCAACGCAATGCTCTGGTCGCAGCTTTCGAAGGTTTTGCCCATGCGGTGGCTGGAGGTTTTGCTGGTAGGGTGCTTTTCAGCGCCGACGCAGATACGCGCCATGGCTTGCACGGCTTCCAGCGGGTACTGGCCAGCGGCACTTTCAGCAGACAGCATCACGGCGTCGGTGTAGTCGAGAACGGCGTTGGCAACGTCGGACACTTCGGCACGGGTTGGCATCGGGTTCTGGATCATCGACTCCATCATCTGGGTCGCCACGATCACTGCCTTGTTGTGGCGGCGTGCGTGCAGGATGATTTTCTTCTGGATGCCCACCAGCTCGGCATCGCCGATTTCAACGCCCAGGTCACCACGGGCAACCATGACCGCGTCGCTGGCCTTGATCAGGCCGTCGAGGGTTTCGTCGTCAGCGACGGCTTCAGCGCGTTCAATTTTGGCCACCAGCCAGGCAGTGCCGCCGGCTTCGTCACGCAATTGACGGGCGTATTCCATGTCGGCAGCGTCACGCGGAAAGGACACGGCCAGGTAGTCGACTTCCATTTCGGCAGCCAGCTTGATGTCAGCCTTGTCTTTTTCGGTCAGGGCGGGTGCGGTCAGGCCACCGCCGCGACGGTTGATGCCTTTGTGGTCGGACAGCGGGCCGCCGATCAGGACGCTGCAGTGCAGCGCGTCTTCGGTGGCGGTGTCTACACGCATCACGACACGGCCGTCATCGAGCAACAGTTCGTCGCCCACGCCGCAGTCTTTGACCAGGTCCGGGTAGTCGATACCGACCACTTGCTGGTTGCCTTCGGTCAACGGGTGGCTGGTGGAAAAGGTGAATTGATCACCGACCTTCAGCTCGATTTTCTTGTTGGCGAATTTGGCGATACGGATTTTCGGGCCTTGCAAGTCACCCAACAGGGCGACGAAGCGCCCGTGCTTGGCGGCGATGTCACGCACCAGCTTGGCGCGAGCCTTGTGCTCATCGGGCGTGCCGTGGGAGAAGTTCAGACGGGCAACGTCCAGGCCAGCAAGGATCAGCTGTTCCAGCATTTCCGGTGAGTTGCTGGCAGGGCCAAGTGTGGCAACGATTTTGGTTCGACGAACAGACATGCAAAGACTCCTGAGTTCAAGCGCTGGCAAAGGCTACTATGGTCTTTGGCTGTAGTCATTGTTCCTCTGCACTACTTTCGACTTAAGTTGTGGTGCATCAGGCCTGTGGCGGCTAAAGCGTTCAACACCTTGACAGGCAAACAGTCCGGCAGCCTGAAGAATTCGCCGAGGGGGCCGATACAAGGCTTAAGACAGGAGATCCCCATGCGAATGTTGTTTGTTTTACTGTTGATCAGCAGTGTGGTCGGTTGCACGCGTTGGTCGATGAACCATCATCTGAACAATGCATACCGGGCTTATGATCGCGGCAATTGTGAGGCGGTGATGCTGGAGTTGTCCGAGGTTGACCGAGACAGTCGCAGTCGCCCTTATATATGGCCGCAAACAGCTATGCTGCGCGGCCTGTGTCTGGAGCGCACGAAGTTTTACCTCGACGCCGCGCAAACCTATCAATACATCATTAATGAGTTTCCCAAGAGCGAGTATGCCTACCGGGCCAAGGCCCGCATTGAAACCCTGCGCATTCTGAAATTCATTCCAGGCCCCGGCACGGCTCAGGCATTACCGGCGACTCTTTGAAGAGGTGTGTCACGGCTGATGGCTATTTGATATTGCTGGGCTAATCTCTCCCTGTGACGGGCTGAGCGCAGAGCGGCCGGCCATTGTCGATGGCAGATAAGCGTGGGCCGCGCTACAGTCCACTGCCGGTGATGGGTGATGTTCAGCCTGGCCGGTTCAATGACCTTGCAAGGTGACAGCCACCATGTTTACAGAGCGCCGAATAGAGCGTCATCAATTGCCGTATTTCCTCAGAGTGTTCAACCGCTTCACGGACAAGCCCATCGGTTTTTTAGGCAATGTGTCTGAGGAGGGGTTAATGCTGCTCAGCCCGCTGCCACTCATGGTGGATGCGATATTTGAGTTGCGCCTGAAAATTCCGGGCCGCGACGGGAAACTGCATCAGATAGATCTGACGGCCCAGTGCCAATGGTGCCGCGAAGATGTAACCCCCACTACCTATGATTCCGGCTTTGTCCTGCTCCAACCACCGACTGAGTATTCGGCACTGATCACCGCGTTGCATCAGTACTTCAGTTTTTACCCTTTGCAGGCTTCTGCCTGAGTCACGGGTCACTGGCCTCGCGCGGCACCGAGCGCCTAGACTGTTGAGGTCTACTGCTCAGGAACACCCCCGTGACCTCTATCTTTTGGTACGACTACGAAACCACCGGCATCAATCCGCGCAGCGACCGGGCGGTGCAGGTGGCCGGTATCCGTACGGATCTGGAACTCAACGAGATTGATCAACCGCTCAATCTTTACTGTCAGCCCAGTGACGATATTCTCCCTCACCCCAAAGCTTGCCTGATCACCGGAATAACCCCCAGCCTGCTCGAAGACAAAGGGCTGGTTGAGGCTGAGTTCATGACCCGCACTCACGCGCAACTGGCAGTGCCGGGCACCTGCGGCGCGGGCTACAACACGTTGCGCTTTGATGATGAAGTGACACGTTACAGCCTGTATCGCAATTTTTTCGACCCCTACGCGCGTGAATGGCAGGGGGGCAATACGCGCTGGGATTTGATTGATGTGGTGCGCGCGGCCTATGCCTTGCGGCCTGAAGGGATTGTGTGGCCCGAGGAAGAAGGGCGGGTCACACTAAAGCTGGAGCGTTTGACTGCGGCCAACGGTATCGACCATGGCCAGGCGCATGATGCCTTGTCTGACGTGCGCGCAACCATTGCGCTGGCGCGGTTGATTCGTGAGAAGCAGCCCAAGTTATACGACTGGCTCTTTCAGTTACGCACCAAACAGCGTGTGCTGGATCAGGTGCGCCTGTTGCAACCGATGGTGCATATCTCGGGGCGCTTTTCGGCGGCGCGGCATTATTTGGGTGTGGTTATGCCGCTGGCCTGGCACCCAAAAAACAAAAATGCATTGATTGTGTGCGACCTGCACTTTGATCCCCAGCCATTGCTTGACCAGGATGCAGATACTTTACGCGCCCTGCTCTACACTCGGCGTGAAGACTTGCCCGAGGGGCAATTGCCGGTTCCACTCAAACTGATACACGTTAATCGTTGCCCGGTGGTCGCACCTTTGAATGTGTTGCGCGCACCGGACCAGCAGCGCTTGCAGTTGGATATGGCCCACTACCAAGAGCGTGCTGAGCGACTTGTACAGGGGCAGGAAGTTTGGCGGGGGAAATTATCGACCCTTTATGCGGGCGAGGACTTTGCACCCAGCGAGGATCCTGAACAGCAGTTGTATGACGGTTTTATCGGTGATCGTGATCGTCGATTGTGTGAGCAAGTCCGGGTCAGTGATCCCGAGCAATTGGCCCAAAATTCGTGGCCCTTTGATGATGAGCGGCTACCGGAATTATTGTTTCGTTACCGCGCTCGAAACTTTGCTTATACCTTGAATAAAGAAGAGCAACAGCGCTGGCAGTTATTTTGTCAGCAGCGACTGACGGATCCGGCGATGGGAGCGCCGCTGACGCTCGATAACTTTCAGCAGGCTGCTGAAGCCTTGTCGCACAATGCCACGCCCGCGGAGCTGAAGCTGTTGGGCGAGTGGCAGCGTTATGCGCAGGCCCTGGGTCGTCGTTTCGGGTTGGGTGCCTGACCGGCGAGTTGGTCATAAAACGTCAGGCAATAAAAAACGCCAGCAAGCTGGCGTTTTTTATTAGCGTTACAGAAAGATCTGTTCGCCTGAAATCACTTAGTCCAGCAAAGTAGCCCAGCCTTCTACCACGTCGCTGCCCCACTGAGCTTTCCACTCTTTCAGGGTTTTGTGGTTGCCACCTTTGGTTTCAATCACTTCGCCGTTGTGCGGGTTTTTGTATTGCTTAACCTTGCGGGCACGTTTGGTGCCGGTGGTTTTAACAACGCCGCGTGGTGCTTTGGTTGCTTTGGCTTCTGGGTCCAGCAGCGCGATAATGTCACGCAGGGACTTTTGGTATTCGCCCATCAGCGTGCGCAGTTTGCCTTCAAATTCCAGTTCGGTTTGAAGTTTGTCATCTTCTGACAGATTTTTCAGGCGAGCTTGCAGTTCTTTGATGGCTTCTTCTGTTGCGCGGTATTCGTTGATCAAGGACATGAAATTAACCTTAGGCCGGAATGGGAGCGTGGAGACAGTGGCGCAATAATAGTCACGGTATTACAGCAAGTAAATATGCAGCGGCTAATTAATTTAAAAAAATGCCATTCCTTAACTTAAGTCTAAGGCAAGTACCGGCTTATTAAATGCATGCGTTGCCTGGGTGTAATCAATGCCATTAATAAATTTTAATAATGGAACGATAGATGCAATGCAGGCCGCAGCGCTGTTCGGGTTGGCGCAGGGCTGTGCGATGATGCGATCCCTGCAATAAGCCTCAACGAATACTGTAGTTTTGCTGCGCACTCGCTAGAATGGCGGCCTTTGTAAAGTTTTGGAGTGTTCCCCTCATGCGCACATTTCGGTTGGTGATTGCGTGCCCCGACGGCGTTGGTATTGTTGCCAAAGTCAGTAATTTCCTGGCCTCCCATAATGGCTGGATCACTGAAGCGAGCCACCATTCGGACGATCAAAGCGGCTGGTTCTTTATGCGTCACGAGATTCGTGCCGACTCTTTGCCTTTTGACCTGGACGGCTTTCGTGAAGCCTTTGCCCCGATTGCCGAAGAGTTTTCGATGCAATGGCGCATTACCGATACAGCGCAAAAGAAGCGCGTGGTTCTGATGGCCAGTCGCGAGTCTCATTGCCTGGCGGACTTGTTGCACCGCTGGCACAGCGATGAACTGGATTGCGATATCTCGTGTGTGATCTCCAACCACAACGACTTGCGCAGTATGGTCGAGTGGCACGGCATCCCGTTCTACCATGTGCCGGTTGACCCGAAAGACAAAGAGCCGGCATTTGCCGAGGTTTCGCGACTGGTCAAGCACCATAACGCTGAAGTGGTGGTGCTGGCGCGCTACATGCAAATCCTGCCGCCCGACCTGTGCAGTGAATACGCGGGCCAGGTGATCAACATTCACCATAGCTTTTTGCCGTCATTTGTCGGTGCCAAGCCTTATCACCAGGCATCGCTGCGTGGCGTGAAGCTGATTGGCGCAACATGCCATTACGTCACCGAAGAGCTGGACGCCGGCCCGATCATTGAGCAGGACGTGGTGCGCGTCAGTCACAGCGACAGCATTGAAGACATGGTGCGCTTTGGCCGTGATGTCGAAAAAATGGTGCTGGCCCGTGGCCTTCGTTACCATCTCGAAGACCGCGTATTGGTGCACGGCAACAAAACCGTCGTGTTTTGATGGGTGGAAGCTGTCTCGGCGTGTCAAGCCCGCTCCCACAGGCGTAGTAGGGGCCGCGCTGTCGCGCAAAGAACTGGGGCGCACTTCATTCAACTGTAGGAACGAGCTTTTGATCTTTAAAAGCTCATTGGCGCCGCGCTGTCGTTCAGCAATCCTATCCATTGCTGCGGTCACGGCCACTTGAGGTTCCGGCCTTACGCCGTGCCACTTTGAAAAGCGCAAAGTGGCCAAACGCTCATGCCCCTACCACTCGGTGCCTCGCTGGGGCTCGGCATGCCCTCACCACAGGCCTTGCTCCGTGGGCCCGCCGCGATCGGCCATCCCTGGCCGTGTCGCGGCTAACCCGGCGTCCTGCCGGGTTACCCACTGCGCAAAACCTGCGTTCGGCCAGCGTGGTTTAAGGGGACCCTTTTAGATCAAAAGCCAGATCAAAAGATCACGAGCAAGCTCGTTCCTACAAACGCTGCCATCCGTAGGGGAAGCAGCCCTGTCTTCGATGTCGCGCTGTCGCGCAAAGAATTGGGTGCTCGCCGCATTGATAAGCACCTAAAAATGAGTAAGAAATTCATTCTCAGGGTCAATGACCAAGCGCTGCCCACGGTGTATTGTTCAGGTTTAGACGTTTGAGGGGTTGCCATGACAGATCCACTCGACAAGGCCACCTCGGTCGCCCCGGCAACCTTGGGCGAAGGCTGTTTGAGTCGTTATGACCCGCACGCCCTCACCGCAGAGGATGGCACCGAGTTTCCTGACGCCGCCAGGCTGTGGGAAGAATTACAGCAAGACGCTGAAACAGACCCCGATCTGTAGCCACCCTCGGCGGCCACAGACAGGCTTACTGTTTAAATGCGGAAACTGCCCACCAGGTGTTTGAGGCGGGCGGCCTGTTGTTCCAGGTCAGTGCAGGCACGAAGGGTGGCTTGAAGGTTTTCGACGCCTTCCTGGTTGAGCGTGTTGATTTCAGTGATGTCCATGTTGATCGACTCCACCACCGACGTTTGCTCTTCCGTTGCCGTGGCGACCGACTGGTTCATGCCATCAATTTCGCTGATCCGCTGGGTCACGCTGAGCAGGCGCTCGCCGGCCTGGTTGGCGATTTCAACGCTGTCCTGACTGTGGCGCTGGCTTTCTTCCATCGTGTTCACCGACTCGCGGGCGCTGACTTGCAACTCCTCGATCATGGTTTGCACTTGCTGCGCCGACTCTTGGGTGCGGTGCGCCAGGTTGCGCACTTCGTCAGCCACAACGGCAAATCCACGTCCGGCTTCCCCGGCACGGGCCGCCTCAATAGCCGCGTTGAGTGCCAGCAGGTTGGTTTGCTGGGAAATGCTGGTAATCACTTCCAGTATCTGACCGATATTCACAGTCTTGTCGTTCAGGGACTCGATGTGACCGCTGGACGTGCCGAGCATGTGTGACAACTGCTGCATGGAGTGGATGCTGCGCTCAACCACTTGCTGGCCTTCTTCTGCCAGGTTATTGGCATCGCTGGCCTGGTGCGAGGCCTGGGCGGCATTGCGGGCAATTTCCTGTGCGGCAGCGCCCAACTCGTTAATGGCGGCTGCAACGCTGTTGGTGCGGCTCGCTTGTTCGTCCGAGTTGAGCATTGAGGAGTTGGACGCACTGACCACGCGCAAGACGACTTCGTTGACGTGTGCCGTTGCGGACGATACTTCGCCCATGGACGTGTGAATACGCTCGACAAACTGGTTGAACGCGCTGCCCAGGGTACCGAATTCGTCCTGGGATTCAACCACCAGACGGCGCGTCAAGTCACCTTCGCCCTCGGCAATGTTCTGCATGGCGCGGGTCATGACGTGCAGCGGCTTCAAGAGGATGCGAATCAACAGGCCGAGCAGGGCAATGATCGAGATCACGGCAATCAGGGTGGCAATAATGGCCGAGGTGCGGAAGTCGCTCAGGGCGGCGAATGCCTGCTGCTTGTCGATCGACAGGCCGACAGACCAGTTGACCGCACCCAGGCCTTTGATAGGGGCGAAGGTTACGATCCGGGTGTTGCCATTGACGTTAACTTCACTGAACTGCGTGCTGATCGACGGAGTGCCTGACGGGTAGAGTTCTTTCAGGTTTTTGGTAATCAGTGCTTTGTCCGGGTGAACCAGCACTTTGCCGTCGGCACTGACCAGGAAGGCGTAGCCCATGCCATTGAAGTTCAGGGCATTGATTGTGTCCGTGAGGGCTTGCAGGCTCAGGTCAGCACCGACTACGCCCAGTGTTTGCCCCGCTTTTTTGACCTGTGTGCCGATGGAAATAATCATTTGCCCAGTCACGGCATCAATATACGGTTCTGTCAGGCTGGTGGTGCGGCTGATGAGCGCATCCTTATACCAAGGCCGTGTGCGCGGGTCGAAACCATCGGGCATTTGGCTGTCCGGGCGAATGGTGAAGCCGCCTTGGCTGTCACCAAAATAGGTTGCCATAAAGGTGTCGCTCAGGGCTTTTTGCTCGAGCAAGTGGCTGACGTTTACAGGCTGGGGATCGAGGGCGATGGACTCCGCCAGGTTTTCGGCCAGCAACGTGCGGCCAGACAGCCAGGTCTGGATGTTGTTGGCCGTCACGCTGCCCATGTCGTTCAGGTAGTTATCCAGGTTGTTGCGAATGGCGTTGCGCTGCAAATAGTCGTTGTACAGCGTGAACAGCGAGAACGCGGCGATGACAATCAAGGACGCGGCAAGCAGAATTTTATGGCTGAAACGCAAGTTTTTAAGCATGGCTTGTAGGTCCGCTAAGGTCTAAAAATGTGTAGCTGCACGCTGCAAAACGGCCCACCTTACAAATCATTGCCAAAGAACTGGCGATGTCCGTATTTGTTAGGGCGATTTCCTACACTTATTTCGTATTTTTCTGGTCTAGCATTAAGGGTGTATCGACGCGGGCCCGCGAAAGATTAATCAAAGGTGGAAAAATGCCTGACTCTTCAGCATTGGTTTTGGGGGCTGATCTTGCGGGGCAGCCCATTGCTCAGTCATTGCGCTTGGCTAACCGTCACGGTCTGGTTGCCGGTGCGACGGGGACCGGTAAAACCGTCACCCTTCAGCGTCTGGCCGAGCAGTTCAGCGATGCCGGGGTTGCTGTGTTCGCAGCCGACATCAAGGGCGACCTGTGCGGGTTGGGCGCGGCGGGCAACCCCCAAGGCAAGGTGGCGCAGCGGATTGCCGACATGCCATGGCTGAACTTTCAGCCCGGGGCTTACCCGGTAACTTTGTGGGATGTACAGGGCAAAACCGGCCATCCGTTACGCACAACGTTGAGTGAAATGGGTCCGTTGCTGCTGGGCAGCCTGCTGGAATTGACCGACAGCCAACAATCGGCGCTGTATGCGGCGTTCAAGGTCGCGGACCGCGAAGGGCTGTTACTGCTCGACCTTAAAGACCTGAAGGCGCTGCTGAATCATTTGCATGAGCACCCTGAGGTGCTGGGGGATGACGCGGCCCTGATGACCACCGGCTCCAGTCAGGCGTTATTGCGCCGTCTGGCCACGCTGGAGCAGCAGGGTGCCGAGGCTCTGTTCGGTGAGCCGGCCTTGCAGTTGGAAGACCTGCTGCGGCCGGCCAGTGACGGGCGCGGCATGATCCATTTGCTGGATGCCAGCCGCCTGGTGCATGAGGCACCCAAGGTGTACGCAACATTCCTGCTGTGGTTACTGGCGGAGCTATTTGAACAGCTTCCCGAGCGGGGTGATGCGGACAAACCGTTGCTGGCGCTGTTTTTTGACGAGGCGCACTTGCTGTTTGCCGGTACGCCCAAAGCGTTACAGGACCGACTGGAACAAGTGGTGCGGCTGATTCGCTCCAAGGGGGTCGGTGTTTATTTCGTCACCCAATCTCCGGCCGATTTGCCTGACGCCGTGCTGGCACAGTTGGGTCTGCGCATTCAGCACGGGTTGCGGGCGTTTACCGCCAAAGAACAACGGTCGCTGAAAGCTGTGGCTGGCGGGTTTAGAGCGAACCCTGCGTTCGATACGTTGGCGGTGCTGACGGAGTTGGGTACGGGGGAGGCTCTGGTGGGAATGCTGGAGGAGAAGGGGACACCCGCGAGGGTTGAACGTGTGCTGATTGCACCCCCGCAGTCGCGCATCGGTCCGCTGACGGAGGCAGAGCGTAATGCCCTTATTGCTCGTTCACCGTTGCAGGGGCGCTATGACAAGCCAATCGACCGGGAATCTGCTTACGAAGTCCTGATGGCGCGCAAGGGGCAGGCCTCTGAAACGACCGATCCGGCGCAGAGTAAGCCTGAGCCGGGCTTGTTGGATCAGGCTGGGGAGTTTCTGGGTACTACGGCGGGCAAGGCTTTGCAGTCAATGGCACGCCAGGCGGCGAGCCAGATGGGCCGCCAATTGGTGCGCGGGTTGTTGGGGTCGCTGCTGGGCGGCAGCAAGCGCAAGTAGTGGCGGCTTCAGCTCTTGGGTTTGGCGTGGCTGGCCAGTCGTTCAAGTGCCGCGCGCAAGGCTGGGTCGGTGATGCCGTCGGCCGTCGCCTGGATGGTCTGCGCAGCATTCATTGAAAGGTCCAGCGTGTGGCCAGCCACCGGGGCAAGCACCGTGGGTGGCTGCACTTTAAATTGAATCCGGGTCAGGCTGGCGAACTCGTCAAAGGCCTGTAGCTGGCGTTGCAGACGCTTTTGTTGATAGCGCAGGCGCGTAGCCCAGTGCCCATCCGTCACGATCAGCAGCAAACTGCCCTCGCGCCATGAAGCCACATGGCAATGTGCGCGTGCGGCTGGCTGAAGTTGACTTTCCAGTAAGCGTTGCAAGTGTGCCAAGCGTTTTGCATGGCCAAAAATGGCTTTTAAGGGCTTGGCCTCGCGCAGCAAAACGGAGGGTGCCCGTGCCGGATGTGGGCGGAATGCCATGTTCAGACACCAAAAGATACAGAGTCACGATCTTAACAGAAACCGGCCCCATGGCTCGGTCTGATCTGGCCAAGCACAGGCTAGCCGGTTAAATCAATGATTAACTTATGCATCTCATGGGTTGAAGTTCAGCGAAAAGCCCTTATTTTAGTGAAGCCCCGTCACAACGCAGCACCAGTATCGTGGAATAACGCCACTTTCCTCACCGCCGTTTCCGGGTAGAATGCTCGCTCGCATGCGGCCATCAGGGCTGCTCGGGCGACTCTTGGGGCCGCCCTCCATCCCTATGTGTGGAAGATCCTGCCGATATGTTTGCGCCTTTGTTAAAGAAACTTTTTGGAAGCAAGAACGAGCGCGAAGTTAAACGCATGCTCAAGACGGTACAGGTCGTCAATTCATTCGAAGAGCAAATGGTTGCTCTGAACGATGAGCAATTGCGCGCCAAGACCGAAGAGTTCAAGGCCCGCATAGCCAAAGGTGAGACCCTCGACCAGCTGTTGCCAGAAGCGTTTGCCGTCTGCCGCGAAGCCGGTAAACGTGTCATGGGCATGCGCCACTTTGACGTCCAGTTGATCGGCGGCATGACCTTGCATGAAGGCATGATCGCAGAAATGCGTACCGGTGAAGGCAAGACCTTGGTCGCAACGTTGGGCGTATATCTCAACGCATTGTCCGGCAAGGGCGTACACGTGGTGACCGTGAACGACTACCTGGCTCGCCGGGATGCCAACTGGATGCGCCCGCTTTACGAATTCCTGGGTTTGTCGGTCGGCGTGGTCACGCCGTTCCAGCCGCCGCAAGAGAAGCGTGAAGCGTATGCAGCCGACATCACTTACGGTACAAACAACGAGTTTGGCTTCGATTACCTGCGCGACAACATGGCTTTCAGCATGGAAGAAAAATTCCAGCGTGAGCTTAACTTTGCGGTAATTGACGAAGTCGACTCCATCCTGATCGATGAAGCGCGTACACCACTGATCATTTCCGGTCAGGCTGAAGACAGCTCCAAGCTCTATACCGAAATCAACAAACTGATTCCGCGCCTTGAAAAGCACGTTGAAGAAGTGGAAGGCGAGGTTACCAAGCCCGGCCACTTCACGATCGACGAAAAAACCCGTCAGGTCGAACTGAACGAAGCGGGTCACCAGTTTGTTGAAGAAATGCTGACCCAGGTCGGCTTGCTTGCTGAAGGCGAAAGCCTTTACTCGGCGCATAACCTGGGCCTGTTGACCCATGTGTATGCGGCGTTGCGCGCGCACAAGCTGTTCCATCGCAACGTTGAGTACATCGTTGAAGACGGTCAGGTTCTGCTGGTTGACGAGCACACTGGCCGTACCATGCCGGGCCGTCGTTTGTCTGAAGGTCTGCACCAGGCTATCGAAGCGAAGGAAGGCCTGAACATTCAGGCAGAAAGCCAGACACTGGCCTCGACCACCTTCCAGAACTACTTCCGTCTGTACAACAAACTGTCCGGCATGACCGGTACGGCCGACACCGAAGCGTTCGAGTTCCACCAGATCTACGGCCTGTCAGTGATGGTTATTCCACCGAACAAGCCGTTGGCCCGTAAAGACTACAACGACCTGGTATTCCTGACTGCGGACGAGAAGTACGCAGCGATTGTCGCTGACATCAAAGACTGCATGGCCAAAGGCCGTCCGGTGCTGGTGGGTACGGCGACCATCGAAACCTCCGAGCACATGTCCAACCTGTTGAACAAGGAAGGCATCGAGCACAAGGTACTGAACGCCAAGTTCCACGAAAAAGAAGCTGAAATCATTGCACAGGCCGGTCGCCCGGGTGCCTTGACCATCGCCACCAACATGGCCGGTCGTGGTACGGACATTCTGTTGGGCGGTAACTGGGAAGTGGAAGTCGCTTCCCTTGAGAACCCGACGCCCGAGCAAATCGCACAGATCAAGGCAGACTGGCAAAAACGTCACCAGCAAGTACTGGAGTCGGGTGGCCTGCATGTGATTGCTTCCGAGCGTCACGAGTCGCGCCGTATCGACAACCAGTTGCGTGGCCGCGCCGGTCGTCAGGGTGACACCGGTTCCAGCCGTTTCTACCTGTCGCTTGAAGACAGCTTGATGCGTATTTTTGCCTCCGACCGCGTGAAGAACTTCATGAAGGCGTTGGGCATGCAGTCCGGTGAAGCCATTGAACACCGCATGGTCACCAATGCCATCGAAAAGGCTCAGCGCAAGGTTGAAGGGCGTAACTTCGACATTCGTAAGCAACTGCTGGAGTTCGATGACGTCAACAACGAACAGCGTAAAGTGATTTATCACATGCGTAACACGTTGCTGGCCGCCGACAACATCGGTGAGACCATTGCGGACTTCCGTCGGGACGTACTCGACAGCACTGTCAGCGCGCATATTCCGCCGCAGTCGTTGCCTGAGCAGTGGGACGTCGCAGGCCTGGAAGCTTCGATCGAAAGTGGTTTTGGGGTGAAATTGCCGATCCAGCAATGGCTCGACGAGGATGACCACCTGTATGAAGAAACCCTGCGTGAGAAGCTGCTGAGCGAATTGTTGGCCGCTTACAACGAGAAAGAAGAGCAGGCGAGCGCTGAAGCGCTGCGCACCTTCGAGAAGCAAATTGTGCTACGTGTACTGGACGACCTGTGGAAAGACCACCTGTCGACCATGGACCACCTGCGCCACGGCATTCACTTGCGCGGCTACGCACAGAAGAACCCGAAGCAGGAGTACAAGCGCGAGTCGTTCAACCTGTTCTCCGAGTTGCTTGATTCGATCAAGCGCGATTCGATCCGCGTACTGTCACACGTACAGGTTCGCCGCGAAGACCCGGTTGAAGAGGAAGCGCGTCTGCGTCAGGAAGCCGAGTCTCTGGCCCAGCGCATGCAATTCCAGCATGCCGAGGCTCCAGGTCTTGATCAGCCGGATGCATTGGCCCAAGTGCTGGAAGGTGCCGATGTAGCTGATGTGGCCGCTGAGCCGGTGCGTAACGAGCCGAAGCTGGGCCGTAACGAACTGTGCTACTGCGGTTCGGGCAAAAAATTCAAGCATTGCCACGGGCAAATCAACTAAGGCCCGTTTCAACGGCTGAAACACTTGCGCCGCGACAGGCATTAGCCGTCGCGGCGTTTTACCATTGAATTCCCGCCCGTGCGGCGGAACACCCCTCTTGTTTAGGAGCGCGTCATGGCGGTTGGTCTTGGTCCTTTGCCTACTTTGCACCCGGTAGCCGGTTTTGAACTGGGTATTGCTTCAGCCGGTATCAAACGTCCTGGTCGCAAGGATGTGGTGGTGATGCGCTGCGCTGAAGGTTCCAGCGTGGCGGGTGTGTTTACGCTGAATGCCTTTTGCGCAGCGCCGGTCATTCTGGCTCGCCAACGTGTGCAAGGCTCTGTGCGTTATTTTTTGACCAACACCGGCAATGCCAATGCGGGTACCGGTGAGCCGGGTCTGGTCGCGGCTACCCGAACCTGTGCCAAGCTTGCTGAATTGGCAGGTGTTGATGCCAGCGCAGTGCTGCCGTACTCCACGGGCGTGATCGGTGAGCCACTGCCGGTCGAAAAAATCGAAGGTGCGCTGCAGGCGGCCCTGGACGACCTGTCCGAGAGCAACTGGGAGCAAGCGGCCATCGGCATCATGACCACTGACACCCTGCCTAAAGGTGCGAGCCGTCAGTTCGTGCACGAGGGTGTGACGATTACGGTGACCGGTATCAGCAAAGGCGCAGGCATGATTCGCCCGAATATGGCCACCATGCTGGGCTATATCGCGACTGACGCCAAAGTCTCCCGTGAGGTGCTGCAAAACCTGATGCTTGACGGTGCCAACAAGTCGTTCAACCGCATCACCATCGATGGCGATACCTCGACCAACGATTGCTGCATGTTGATCGCCACCGGCAAGGCCGCCTTGCCTGAAATCACCGAAGCCAGCGGTCCTTTGTTCGAGGCGTTGAAAGCCGCAGTGTTCGAGGTGTGCATGGAAGTGGCCCAGGCCATCGTGCGCGACGGCGAAGGGGCAACCAAGTTCGTGACGGTTGAGGTGAATGGCGGTGCCAACCATCAGGAGTGCCTGGATGTGGGCTACACCGTGGCGCACTCACCACTGATCAAAACCGCACTGTTTGCCTCTGATCCGAACTGGGGCCGTATTTTGGCTGCGGTAGGCCGTGCCGGGGTGGCTGACCTGGATGTGAGCAAGATCGATGTGTTCCTGGGGGAAGTGTGCATCGCCAGCGGCGGCGCGCGCTCGGCCAGTTACACGGAAGCGCAGGGCTCTGCCGTGATGGCGCGTGAAGAAATCACCATCCGCATCGAGCTGGGTCGTGGCGCTTGCAGCGAGACTATCTGGACAACAGATTTGTCTCACGAATACGTGAAGATCAACGCTGAGTACCGTACCTGATCATTGGAGCTGGTATTTAAAGCCTGGCAGCAGGCGGGATTGGAGGAAGAGCAAGGGTGAAACGAGTTCATGTGGCGGCAGCGGTTATTCGGGGGGCTGACGGCAAGGTCCTGATTGCGCGACGTGCTGATGCACAGCACCAAGGCGGTCTGTGGGAGTTCCCTGGAGGCAAGGTCGAAGCCGCAGAGACGGTTGAAGCCGCATTGGCCCGTGAGCTCAAGGAAGAGCTGGGTATTGTGGTTCAGGTGGCCCGCCCCTTGATCAAAGTCGCGCATGACTACCCGGATAAACAGGTTTTGCTGGATGTCTGGGAGGTTTCGGCATTCACGGGCCTGCCCGCGGGTGCCGAAGGCCAGCCCTTGGCCTGGGTTGCACCTCGCGATCTGCCCGGCTACGACTTCCCGGCCGCCAATGCCCCGATTGTGGCCGCGGCGCGCTTGCCCGATCAGTACCTGATTACCCCGGATGGCCTGGAAAGGCCGGAGCTGTTGCGCGGTTTGCAGAGAGCAATTGCCGGGGGCATCAAGCTTGTTTCACTGCGAGCGCCTAACGGTTATGACCCTCAGTATCGGGATCTGGCTGTAGATGCGGCAGGATTGTGCGCAGGCAAGGCTCAGTTGATGCTCAAGGGGCCGCTGGAGTGGCTGGGGGATGTTCCTTCAGCCGGTTGGCATCTAACGGCCCAGCAATTGCGCAAATATGCCGCTAAAGGCAGGCCGCTTCCTCAGGAGCGCTGGTTGGCCGCTTCATGCCATAACGCTGAGGAATTGGCGCTGGCAGAGCAAATGGGCGTGGACTTCGTGACCTTGTCACCTGTGTTACCCACCCAGACGCACCCTGATGCGCAGCCATTGGGCTGGACCCAGGCGGAGCAGTTGATTGCGGGCTTCGGCAAACCGGTTTTTTTACTGGGCGGTTTGGGCCCGAATGATCGTCAGAGCGCCTGGCAGAGCGGTGCGCAAGGCGTGGCGGGTATTCGGGCGTTCTGGCCTGAGGTCTGATCCCGGTTTTGTTGCAGGCGCGTGCCAGGTTCGCGCCTGCTGATCATTTGAGCGATTTCCCCAAACGCGATCTGGCATGTACCCGTGCCCGGTGATGCAGCGCAAATAACAGGTCGTGCAGGCCTTAGTCGTAAATAGCTTTTTTCTTCCAGTCGGCGTCGTCATCCTTAAGGCCTTCGGTGAGTGCGTTGGCTTCGTGCGCGCTCGGCTCAAGGTTGTTCGTCAATATGGCATTGGCGCGGGCCAACTGTGCTTCCATAGCGCTCAGTTGTGGCTTGTACAGGGCTGGTTCAGTCTGCTTGCGTAAATACTGCACGCCACGTTCATAGGCCAGTCGTGCCTTGCCGGGCTGATTCTGCTGAAAGGCCTGTTGCCCCAAGTGGTTAAAGAACTCGATATGCACAACGACCAGCAGGTGGCGGATCTCTTTGAGCCATTGCCTGGCTTCGTTGTTGGTCAGCACACGATCCTTGGCGGCGCGGATGATCTGGCCGTGCAGCGTTTCAAGCAAAAACCGCACATGTTTGGCGTTGGCTTCGGTGAGAATCGGGCGCGGGGGGTTGTTGACGCAGATCGATTCGCCTTGTGTCATGAGCGCGTTGAGTTCCGCGATACGTGCTTTTAGCGATACGTCGTTTTTTTGCAGAAGCAGCAAGCGTTGTGCTGCGTTTTGCTCCAGGCGAGTCAGCAGCAACTTGAGCGCGGGGGTCATCAATTGGCCGGGGAATGTCTCCGTGACTTCGCTGCAACGGCGTATGCGGTCATTGAGTTCGACTTTGAGACGGGCCTTTTCCAGTTTGTTGTTTTCCACCGCGTGGTTTATGTACCCGATGGCAATCAGTAATGCGATCCCGGCGATGACGAGCAGGGCGATCAGGGTAGGTGTCAACGTTAAAACCTCTTTAGGGGTTGCCAGCCTGTCAGTGCCGCGACAAGCAGTGTTGCCACTAGGTTATGTACGAAATGTATCTGTGCTCGGTGATGCTGCGTTGAAAGCAGGCTCAGAATGCTCATTTACAACACGTAAAGTCGTGCGCGACCCCGGCCGTTCCTCGCCTATTTTTGCCTTGCCTGACCTTCGCTCGAAAACATTTCGTACTGAACCTGGGGCTTGTTCTGGAGATGGGGTTGTTATCGTTAATGGCTGAGGTCGCTGCCTTCTGCGACCCATATAAGCAGGGTTGCGCACTAAGGGTGCAAATAGCCATCACTCATCAGCGCCAATCATAGCGTCTTGTAGGATGTCGGAATATAGGCGTCAGGATTTGGTCGACGTGTTGCGTATGAAAATGCCTAAAGAATAGCGAAGTCATTGATTTCAATATATTTTCATATTGGGGTTGACGACTCTTCAATCCATCCCTAGAATGCGCGCCACTTACAGCGTAAAGCACACAGCGAAGCGCAGGTAGGGAGTGAAGTTGTAGTGTGTCCCCTTCGTCTAGTGGCCTAGGACACCGCCCTTTCACGGCGGTAACAGGGGTTCGAGTCCCCTAGGGGACGCCATATTGCGGGAATAGCTCAGTTGGTAGAGCACGACCTTGCCAAGGTCGGGGTCGCGAGTTCGAGTCTCGTTTCCCGCTCCATTTTTAAGCGGCTTTGCTCTCGGGCAGGGTTGAGTGAAAGCCAGGGCAGTAACTTCGGTTAATGAGCCTGGCACTGAAATGTACAGTGTATATTTCGGGCAACGTCCCCTTCGTCTAGTGGCCTAGGACACCGCCCTTTCACGGCGGTAACAGGGGTTCGAGTCCCCTAGGGGACGCCATTATTGCGGGAATAGCTCAGTTGGTAGAGCACGACCTTGCCAAGGTCGGGGTCGCGAGTTCGAGTCTCGTTTCCCGCTCCAAATTTTGTTTTCTGAATGTTTGAATTGTTCAGAAAGCACGAAAAATCAGCTGAGGCTGATTTTTTTTGTGTCACCAGCAGCTTTGCCTTAGGGCGAAGTTGAGTGAAAGCCAGGGCAGTAACTTCGGTTAATGAACCTGGCACTGAAATGTACAGTGTATGTTTCGGGCAACGTCCCCTTCGTCTAGTGGCCTAGGACACCGCCCTTTCACGGCGGTAACAGGGGTTCGAGTCCCCTAGGGGACGCCATATTGCGGGAATAGCTCAGTTGGTAGAGCACGACCTTGCCAAGGTCGGGGTCGCGAGTTCGAGTCTCGTTTCCCGCTCCAAATTTTGTTTTTTGGAGCGACGCGGTTTCAAAAAACACACAGAAAGCAGCCTTAGGGCTGCTTTTTGCGTTGTGAGGAAAAATACAGGTTCGCGCTTAGCCTGTTAGTCGTTCTGGGTTCATCGCGGTAGTAGGTGCGCGCGTAGTGGGTGCTGCATAAAAAAGGCCCGCCCTGTGTTGCACCGGGCGGGCCTTTTACGACGGGGCTTAGCACTCAGTGCTGGGTGCTTTCCTCGGTGGGCGGCATGGCCAGGAATTGTTTTTCCTGGTTCCAGTCGAACGGCTCGTCGTTTTCTTGCGCTTCGTGACGACGCTCTTCCAGGGTCTGGTACATGTCCAGTTCCTCGTCGGACAGGAAATTGAAGCACGCGCCGCCGAAGTACCACAGCAGGTCGCGGGGTACCAGGTGGGCGATTTGCGGGTAACGCTCAATCACCTGGCACATGATGTCCTGGCCCAGGTACTGGCTATTGATAGGATCGACTGGCAGGGAAGCGCGCATGTCGTCGAAGCGTTCCATAAACAGCGCGTGGCTTTCCTCGGGGATTTGTTCCGCGTCGCCCACAGCAACCAGGATGCTGCGCAGAATGTCGAGCAACACAAGGTTGTGGTTGAGATCGTTGGTGGCCATTGCGGTGTCCTCTTGAGCAAAACGGGCGCGAGAGTATAAAGCCCTCAACGCCCGCTGTCGTGCTAGCGAATTTTTCCTTCGGTGGCGGTGAGCGCCTGTTTGTCGAAATCATCCACATCAATCACCTTGCGGCGGGCTATTTCAGCCTCGTGCAGGGTCTGGGCCTCGGCCACTTGCAGTACGCCGGCCTCTACCGCAGCATCGATGGCCGGTTCTCCGGGAGCCGGCTTGACTTGGCCACTTTTGAGCGCCTCATGGAGTTTTTTACTGAGCGGTCTGGCCGTTGCCAGCAGGTCGCAGGCCTGTTGCAGCGCACCCACTGCGTCGTCCGGGGATTGCGGGCGATAGCAGCCTTCCAGCAGGGCTTCCAGGGCCGGATCGCCTTTGGCACGGCCCAAGACGGCCGCGACTTCGGCATCCAGTGCGTCCGAGGGCCCGGTGTGGCGGCGGCCAAACGGAAACACGATAACGCGCAATGCACAGCCCAGAATGCGGTTGGGAAAGTTGTTCAGCAACTCATCCAGTGCCCGCTCAGCATGGCCCAGGCTTTCTTCCATCGCCCAGGTAAACAGCGGCGTGAGCGAAGAGGGGGCACCAAGGTCGTGATAGCGCTTAAGCGCGGCGGAGGCCAGGTACAGGTGGCTCAACACATCGCCCAGGCGGGCTGACAAGCGCTCACGGCGCTTCAACTCGCCCCCCAGCAGCATCATGCTCAAGTCGGCCAGCAGCGCAAACGCTGCCGCCTGGCGGTTGAGGGCGCGGAAGTAGCCTTGGCTTAGGCTGTCACCGGGGGTGTGCTCGAAGCGACCAAGGCCCAGGTTCAGCACAAACGTACTGGCGGCGTTACTCACCGCAAAGCCGATGTGGCTGAGCAGCAAGCCGTCAAACTCCTTCAGGGCTTGATCCTTGTCCTCACGGCTGGCGAGAGCCATTTCCTTCAGTACGAAGGGATGGCAGCGAATGGCACCCTGGCCGAAGATCATCAGGTTGCGCGACAGGATATTCGCGCCTTCAACGGTGATGAAAATAGGCGCGCCTTGCCAGTTGCGGCCCAGGTAGTTGTTGGGCCCCATGATGATGCCCTTGCCGCCGTGGACGTCCATCGCATGGCTGATGCACTCGCGGCCGCGTTCGGTCAGGTGGTACTTGAGGATGGCTGAGAGGACCGACGGTTTTTCGCCGAGATCCACGGCATTGGCGGTCAGGATACGGGCACTGTCCATTAGCCAAGCATTGCCGCCGATACGCGCCAGGGCTTCCTGAATGCCTTCAAACGCCGCCAGCGGCACATTGAACTGCTCGCGCACCTGAGCGTATTGCCCGGTGACGAGGCTGGTGAACTTGGCGGCACCTGTGCCTACGGCGGGCAGCGAAATTGAACGCCCGACCGACAGGCAATTCATCAGCATCATCCAGCCCTTGCCGAGCATTTCCTGGCCGCCGATCAGGTAGTCCAGCGGGATAAAGACGTCTTTGCCCGCATTCGGGCCGTTCATGAACGCAGCCCCCAGCGGCAAGTGACGGCGGCCGATTTCTACGCCCGGTGTATCGGTGGGGATCAGGGCCAGGCTGATGCCCAAGTCGTGTTTGTCGCCCAGCAAGTGGTCCGGGTCGTACGCTTTGAACGCAAGGCCGAGCAAGGTGGCGACGGGGCCGAGGGTGATGTAGCGTTTTTCCCAGTTCAGGCGCAGGCCCAGCACTTCTTCACCGTGCCATTGGCCTTTGCAGATGATGCCGGTGTCGGGCATGGCTCCGGCATCCGAACCCGCCAGCGGGCCGGTCAGGGCGAAACACGGGATGTCATCGCCCCGCGCCAGCCGCGGCAGATAATGGTCGCGTTGTTCATCCGTGCCGTAATGCAACAGCAACTCGGCGGGCCCGAGGGAGTTGGGGACCATCACCGTCGAGGCCAGGTCGCCGCTACGGGTGGCAAGTTTCATGGCCACTTGTGAATGAGCGTAAGCCGAGAAGCCTTTGCCGCCGTAAGCTTTGGGGATGATCAGGGCAAAAAAGCCATGGGTCTTGATATGCGCCCAAGCCTGGGGCGGTAAATCCATGGCCTGGCCGATCTCCCAGTCGGTGACCATCGCGCACAGTTCTTCGGTGGGGCCGTCGATAAAGGCTTGCTCTTCTTCGGTCAACTGCGCCTTGGGGTAGGCCAGCAGTGTGTTCCAGTCGGGGCGACCGCTGAACAACTCGCCGTCCCACCACACCGTGCCCGCATCAATGGCGTCGCGCTCTGTTTGAGACATGGGCGGCAGGGTTTTTTGAAACCAGCGGAACAGCGGGGTGGTCAACTGTTTGCGGCGTAAATCCGGTAGCAGCAACAGCGCGGCCGGTGCCGCCAGCAAGATCCAGAACAGCACCATTAACCAGACCGGCGCGTGGCTGTAAATGCCCATGATCAGCAGGTAAACCGCGATCACGCCAAGGGCTGCAAGGGGGGCGGTGCGGCGATGAGCCAGCCAGGCACTGCCGATGATCAGAACCAGTATCCACAACAACAGCATATTCAATCCTCCGAGAAGCCAGGGGCGGGCACCGATGAGAGCTTAGTCGCAACTCTTGAATACGGTGGTCGGGCTGTAGCAATAGTGACCTCGTACTGCGCGCGTAGTTCGTCGCTCGGAGTTAGACTGCTGCGGCGTCTATCAATCAGGAGTCCGAACATGTTGAAGGTGTGGGGTCGCAAAAATTCGTCAAATGTCAGAAAAGTGCTCTGGTGCGCCGAAGAGCTGGCGCTGCCTTACAACCGAGAAGAAGCGGGTGGGGCATTTGGTGTGGTCAATAGTGCAGAGTACCGCGCGTTGAACCCCAATGGCCGTGTCCCGATGATCCAGGATGGCGATGATTTTGTACTCTGGGAGTCCAACGTTATCGTGCGTTACCTGGCCGCCCAATACGGCGACGACACGTCCTGGTACCCGACGGATGTGCGCGTGCGGGCGCAGGCCGAGAAGTGGATGGACTGGACCACGTCGTCATTTGCCAGCCCGTTTCGCGATGTTTTCTGGGGTGTTTTGCGTACTCCTCGTGAACAGCAGGATTGGCCGAAGATCCATGCGGCGATCAAGGAGTGCGGCGAGCTGCTGGCGATAGTTGATCAGGCGTTGTCCGAAAAACCCTATTTGTCTGGTGATGAAATCGGCATGGGGGATATTCCGCTGGGGTCGTTTATCTACGCCTGGTTCGAAATGCCCATCGAGCGCCCGTCATTGCCGCATCTCAACGCCTGGTACGAACGCCTTAAGTTGCGCCCTGCTTACCGTAGCGCTGTGATGACCGCGTTGACTTAATACTCACTATTAATACGGGCGACTGTACTTGTGCGGCAAGGCCAAGCACCATGCGCGGTGTTTAATGGTCTTGTCGGACTTGTCTTACGGACAGTTCGCCCTTATTGAGTCATCCCTATTCCCCTTCTTGGTGCGTAATCCGATATGAGTTCCGCTCTGTCCATACGGCAGCTAACCAAAACCTACGGCAACGGTTTCCAGGCCCTGAGTGGTATCGATCTGGATGTTGCTGAAGGTGACTTCTTCGCTTTGCTCGGCCCCAACGGTGCCGGCAAATCCACCACCATCGGCATTCTCTCGACCCTGGTGAACAAAACCAGCGGTACGGTGAATATCTTTGGCCATGACCTTGACCGTGAACCGGCCGCGCTCAAGCGCAGCATCGGTGTGGTACCGCAGGAATTCAATTTCAACCAGTTTGAGAAGACGTTCGATATCGTCGTCACTCAGGCGGGCTACTACGGCATTCCCGCGAAAGTCGCCAAGGAGCGTGCTGAGAAGTACCTCACCCAACTGGGGCTTTGGGACAAGCGCGACACCCCTTCGCGTTCGTTGTCGGGTGGCATGAAGCGCCGGCTGATGATTGCCCGTGCGCTGGTGCACGAGCCGCGCCTGTTGATTCTCGATGAGCCGACGGCAGGCGTGGACATTGAGCTGCGCCGCTCGATGTGGACGTTTCTCACCGAACTGAATGAGCAAGGCACCACCATCATCCTCACCACGCACTATCTGGAAGAGGCTGAGCAACTGTGCCGCAACATCGGCATCATCGACCACGGCACCATTGTCGAAAACACCAGCATGCGTCAGTTGCTGGGCCAACTGCACGTCGAAACGTTCCTGTTGGACTTGAAAGCGCCTCTGCATGCGGCTCCCCACTTGATGGGTTACCCGTGCGAGTTGGTCGACGCCGGCACGCTGGCCGTTCAAGTGGACAAAGCGGTGGGCATTACCGGTTTGTTCACCCAACTGGCTGCGCAACGCATCGAAGTCGTCAGCTTGCGTAATAAAACCAATCGCCTTGAGGAGTTGTTCGTGTCGTTGGTCGAGAAAAATCTGGCGAAGGTGGCGATATGAGCTCGGAGTTTCGCCCCAACCTGGTTGCGTTGAACACCATTATTTACCGTGAAGTACGCCGTTTTATGCGTATCTGGCCGCAGACCTTGCTGCCGCCAGCCATCACAATGGTTTTGTACTTTGTGATCTTCGGGAACCTGATTGGCCGACAAATCGGTGATATGGGTGGTTTCACCTATATGGAGTACATCGTGCCCGGCCTGATCATGATGTCAGTGATCACCAACGCTTACGGCAACGTGGTCTCGAGCTTTTTTGGGGCCAAATTCCAGCGTTCGATTGAAGAATTGATGGTTTCGCCGGTCTCGCCCCACACCATTTTGATCGGCTTTACCGTCGGCGGCATTTTGCGCGGGTTGATCGTCGGGTTGATCGTGACCCTGCTGTCGCTGTTCTTCACGCACCTGCAAGTCCACCATTTGGGCCTGACCATTGTGGTGGTGGTGCTGACGGCGACGATCTTCTCGTTGCTGGGCTTTATCAACGCGGTATTTGCACGAAACTTCGATGATATTTCGATTATTCCGACGTTCGTGCTGACGCCGCTGACTTATCTGGGCGGCGTGTTCTACTCCATCAGCCTGCTGCCGCCGTTCTGGCAGAGCGTGTCGCTGGCCAACCCGGTGCTGCACATGGTCAACGCCTTCCGTTACGGCATTCTCGGGGTGTCTGATATCAAAATCAGCGTGGCGCTGACCTTTATGGTGGTTGCAACGGTGGTGCTGTACATCGCCTGCGCCCGCTTGCTGGTCAGTGGGCGGGGTATGCGTCAGTAAGCGTCAGTTATGCAAAAGGCCCCGTCGGGGCCTTTTTTTATGTGCGCTTTTTCTGTCGACGCTTCCATTGGTGGCTCACCCACCAACGCCAATACAGCATCGTCAGGCAGTAGGCCAGCGCCCCAAGTACCACGCCGCAGACCACGGAGCCCAGCAGGAACGGTTGCCACACGGTGGAGAGTTGGCTGCTGATCCATTCCCAGGTCAGTGTGTCGGGGAGGGTGCGCGCCGGCACACTCATGAGCCACGCCCCGATTTGGTAGGTCAGGTAGAACACCGGCGGCATGGTGATGGGGTTGGTCAGCCAGACCAGCCCGACAGAGATTGGCATGTTGCTGCGCACGGTAATGGCCAGAAAAGCGGCCAGCAACATCTGAAACGGCATCGGGATAAACGCCGCGAAGATGCCGACCGCCATCGCCCGGGCAACGGAGTGGCGATTGAGGTGCCAAAGGTTGGGGTCATGCAGCAAGGTGCCCATGAAGCGTAAGGACTTGTGTTCCCTGATGCTCGCCGGGTCTGGCATATAACGTTTGAATAAACGCTTTGGCATGGGCCTCTCCCTAGGATCAATCAGGCAGTATGCCCAAATCGCGCGGTATGCCTATTCAGACTTTGTGACAATTAATAAAGCGCCACGCCACGGTTTCAGCTAATCCGAAGGGAAGGACTTTTTTGGGCTGGCTATGCATACAGGGATGTTGGCGCTGGCGTCGGGCTTGCTTGCCTTGCGTTTTTTACCGGTATTGCCGCCGGTGTGGTGTGTGTGGCTGCTATGGGTCGCGGGTGGGGGGCTGCTGGTCTTTCGCAGGTACCTGGCCGGGTTGTTTGTGCTGGGTTTTGCCTGGGCGTGTGTGCAGGGGCAGTGGGCAATCGATGATCGTTTACCCCGTGCGATGGACGGTCGAACCCTGTGGGTTGAGGGGCGTGTCATCGGGCTGACGCAGCAGTCGGAGGGCATTGTCCGCTTTGAGGTGCGTGACGCCTATTCGCGGCATACCCGATTGCCCAAGACTATGCGGTTGAGTTGGTATGGCGGCCCGTCTGTAAACAGTGGTGAGCGCTGGCGGTTGGCGGTCAAACTCAAGCGCCCCAGGGGGTTGCTCAACCCTCAGGGCTTCGATTACGAGGCCTGGTTGCTGGCGCAGCGCATCGGAGCCACCGGTAGCGTCAAAGATGGTCAGTTGTTGGCACCGGCCCGTTACGCTTGGCGAGACGGTTTGCGCCAGCGGTTGTTGCACAGTGGTGCCCATGACCGGGCCCCCTGGCTGGCCGCGCTGGTGATGGGCGACGGGTCCGGCTTGAGCCGCGACGACTGGGCGATATTGCAAGCGACCGGTACCGTGCATTTGTTGGTGATCTCGGGGCAGCATATTGGCCTGTTTGCGGGGCTGATCTACGGCCTGGTCGCACTGCTGGCGCGTTATGGGTGGTGGCCGCAGCGGTTGCCCTGGCTGCCTTGGGCGTGCGGGCTGGCTTTTGCGGGCGCAACCGCCTACGGCCTACTGGCGGGCTTTGAAGTGCCCGTCCAGCGGGCATGCATGATGCTTGCGCTGGTGCTGGCCTGGCGATTGCGCTTTCGCCATTTGGGGGCTTGGTTGCCCTTTTTGGTGGCGCTCAATGCGGTCCTTGTTATTGAACCGCTGGCCAGCCTGCGGCCGGGCTTCTGGTTGTCTTTTGGTGCTGTGGCGGTGCTGATTTTTACCTTTGGCGCGCGACTGGGGCCTTGGGGGTGGCGTGCGGCCTGGTTGCGGCCCCAAGGGTTGATCGCTGTGGGGCTGCTGCCGCTATTGTGGATACTCGGCCTGCCAATCAGTCTCACCGGGCCGTTGGCCAATCTGGTGGCGGTGCCCTGGATCAGCCTGGCGGTACTGCCGACAGCGTTGTTGGGAACCTTGCTGTTACCCGTGCCCTGGCTTGGCGATGGGTTGTTGTGGCTGTCGGGCGCTTTACTGGATGGGCTGATTCGTGTGCTGGCAGTGTTGGCCGAGCAGGTCTCGCCCTGGCAGCCGAGCGATGTGCCGATCGGCGTGTGGGGCTTGAGTGTGCTGGGTGTTCTGTTGCTGCTGTTGCCGGCGGGTGTTCCCCTCAGGCCGCTGGGTTGGCCGCTGGTCTTGCTCGCGGTGTTTGCGCCGCGCGCTTCAATCCCGCACGGCCAGGTTCAGGTGTGGCAACTGGACGTCGGGCAGGGGTTGGCGATGGTGCTGCAAACCCGTCATCACACGTTGCTGTATGACGCCGGCCCCAGGGTTCGGGATCTTGATTTGGGTGAGCGGGTGGTGGTGCCTGTGTTGCGTTCATTGGGCGTTGATAAGCTCGACATGATGGTGATCAGCCATGCCGACTCGGACCACGCGGGTGGCGCGCTCGCGGTACAGCGTGAACGGGCTGTCACACGGGTGGTCAGTGGCGACGTGGCTGGATTGCCTGCTCAATTACAAGCGCAACCCTGTACGACGGGGGAGAACTGGGAGTGGGACGGGGTGACGTTCACGCTGTGGCAATGGGAGGGCGCGATCGATAGTAATCAGAAATCCTGCGTGCTTCAGGTCAATGCCAACGAGGAACGGTTGCTGCTGACGGGGGATATTGACGTTCAGGCCGAGCGAGCGTTGCTGCAAAGCCCGTTGGCGGTGCCGACACAATGGTTACAATCACCGCATCATGGCAGCCGCACGTCATCGTCAATGGTATTTCTCAAGGCGTTGTCGTCTACTTCAGTCTTGATCTCCCGGGGGCACGGCAACAGCTTTGGCCACCCGCACCCGCAAGTGATGGCGCGTTACAACGCATTGGCGATGACTGTGTGGGACAGTGCCGTACACGGTGCGGTGCAGTTTCGTTTAGGGGCTTTTGGCGAGGCGCAAAGCCTGCGTGACCAGCGCCGGTTCTGGCGCGGCTAACGCGTGTTGGCTCGCCTGTCCGGGCGAGTGAGCGCGCATTCGTGTGGTAGAGTGGCGCACTTTTTCGAGGGGATTGTCACTGTGTGGGAACTGGTCAAATCCGGCGGCTGGATGATGCTGCCGATCATTCTGAGTTCTGTTGCCGCGCTGGGCATTATTGTCGAGCGCCTGTGGACCTTGCGTGCCAGCCGCGTGACCCCACCTCATTTGTTGGGGCAAGTCTGGGTCTGGATCAAGGACAAGCAACTGGACAAAGACAAACTCAAGCAATTGCGCGCCGACTCCCCGCTGGGTGAGATCCTGGCGGCAGGCCTGGCCAACTCAAAACATGGCCGCGAGATCATGAAAGAGTGCATAGAAGAGGCGGCCGCCCGTGTCATCCATGAGCTGGAGCGTTACCTCAATACGCTGGGTACGATTGCGGCGATGGCCCCCTTGCTGGGCTTGTTGGGAACCGTGCTGGGCATGATCGATATTTTCAGCTCGTTCATGGGCTCGGGCATGACCACCAACGCGGCCATTTTGGCCGGTGGTATTTCCAAGGCACTGATTACGACGGCTGCTGGCTTGATGGTGGGGATCCCGGCGGTGTTCTTCCACCGCTTTTTGCAACGCCGTGTGGATGAACTGGTGGTCGGCATGGAGCAGGAAGCGATCAAGCTGGTCGAAGTTGTACAGGGCGACCGCGAAGTCGACATGGTCGGGAGCAACGCGTGAAATTTCGCCGCAAGCCGCGAGAAACGGTCGATATCAACCTCGCGTCGTTGATTGACGTGGTGTTTATCCTGCTGCTGTTTTTTGTTGTAACCACCACGTTTACCCGTGAAACCCAGTTGCGGGTCGACTTGCCGGAGGCCGTCAGCGGCTCGCCCAGCGAAGATCAGAATGCCAAGCAACTGGACATAGCAATCAGTGCCGACGGGGTGTTCTCAGTGAACAACCAAGTGTTGCCGCAAAGCGATTTGACCCACTTGATGGAAGCCTTGCAGAAAGAGTCTGGCGGCGACACGTCGTTGCCGTTGTCGATCAGCGCCGATGGCAACGCCCGACATCAAGCCGTGATCACTGCAATGGATGCGGCCGGTAAACTCGGTTTCAGCCACTTGCGCATGACCACGGTCGAGGCGCAGGCGACTCCCTGATGGCTATGTCTGATCGTTTGTTGCGCGCCTGGTATGCCGGGCATCCGTTGCTGGCCCTGTTGCGCCCGCTGGAGTGTTTGTACCGGCGGGTGGTTGAGCGCAAGCGGGCGCGGTTTGTCGCCGGTGAAGGCACTATTTACCGTGCGCCTGTGCCGGTCGTGGTGGTCGGCAACATCACTGTGGGCGGCACCGGTAAAACGCCGCTGATTTTATGGTTGATCGAACACTGTCAGCGCCAAGGCCTGCGGGTCGGGGTGGTGAGTCGTGGCTATGGTGCCAGGCCACCGCAGTTTCCCTGGCGTGTTCGGGCTGAGCAGAGTGCCGAGGTTGCGGGCGATGAGCCGCTACTGATTGTGCAGCGCAGCGGCGTGCCCTTGATGATTGACCCGGACCGTAGCCGAGCGGTGCAAGGCTTGCTGGCCAGTGAGCCGCTCGACCTGATTTTGTCGGACGATGGCTTGCAGCATTACCGTTTGGCCCGTGACCTTGAGTTGGTGCTGATCGATAACGCCCGGGGGTTGGGAAACGGTCGTTGCCTGCCCGCCGGCCCGCTGCGTGAGCCGGTTGAGCGTCTACAGAGTGTCGATGCCGTGTTGTATAACGGTGCGGCCAGTGACCCGCTGGCAGGCTTTGCCTTTCAATTGAAACCGGCGGCACTGATCAACCTGCTCAGTGGCGAGCGTCAGCCGCTGGACCATTTCCCGCCGGGGCAAGCGGTGCATGCGGTGGCCGGTATCGGTAACCCGCAGCGTTTCTTCACCACCCTTGAAACGCTACACTGGCAGCCAATCGCCCATGCTTTTGCTGACCATGCGCCTTACAGCGCTGAAGTCTTGAAATTTACGCCGCGATTGCCCGTGGTCATGACGGAAAAGGACGCGGTGAAGTGCCGTGACTTTGCGTCACCTGACTGGTGGTACCTGACGGTGGATGCGGCACCATCAGAGGCTTTTGTGCTTTGGCTTGATCAACAGCTACAGCGTCTTTTGCCCTAATTCATCTTTATCCAGGGGAACCTACATGGACACCAAATTGCTCGATATCCTCGCTTGCCCTGTTTGCAAAGGCCCACTCAAACTCAGTGCCGATAAAACCGAACTGATCAGCAAAGGTGCCGGCCTGGCTTACCCGATTCGTGATGGTATTCCGGTGATGCTGGAAACCGAAGCTCGTACCCTCAGCACCGATGAGCGTCTGGATAAATGACCGCGTTTACCGTCGTTATTCCGTCGCGCTTTGCCTCGACCCGGCTGCCGGGCAAGCCGCTGCTGCTGATTGCTGGCAAGCCAATGGTCCAGCACGTTTGGGAGCAGGCCTGCCAAAGCAGTGCGCAGCGGGTGGTGGTTGCCACCGACGATGTACGTATTGTTGAGGCTTGCCAGGCGTTTGGCGCTGAGGTGCTGATGACGCGCATGGACCACGAGTCCGGCACTGATCGTCTGGCTGAAGTGGCGACGCAATTGGGTTTGGACAGCCAGGCCATTGTGGTCAATGTGCAGGGTGATGAACCCATGATTCCGCCGCAGGTGATCGATCAGGTTGCAGCTAACCTGGCCGCGCATGCCGAAGCGAGCATGGCGACTCTGGCGGAGCCGATCGAAGACATCGACACACTGTTCAATCCCAATGTGGTCAAGGTCGTCAGCGATATTAATGGACTGGCGCTAACCTTCAGCCGGGCGACATTGCCGTGGGCCCGTGATGATTTTGCCCGCCAAACGGACGTGCTGCCGCAGGGTGTGCCATACCGTCGGCACATTGGTATTTATGCGTACCGCGCAGGTTTCTTGCACGACTTCGTCAGTTGGGGCCCGTGCTGGCTCGAAAACACTGAGCGCCTGGAGCAATTGCGAGCGCTGTGGCATGGCGTGCGCATCCATGTGGCTGATGTGCTGGTAGCCCCGCCTGCGGGGGTTGATACGGTTGAAGACCTTGAACGCGTACGGCGTTTGTTGGAGGCCTAATGCGCGTCCTGTTTGTTTGTCTGGGCAATATTTGCCGTTCGCCCACCGCCGAGGGCGTATTGCGCGCCAAGTTGCATGAAGCGAGATTGACCGAGCAGGTTACGGTGGCCTCTGCGGGCACGGGCAATTGGCACGTGGGTAAAGCGCCGGACTCGCGTAGCCAGCGAGCGGCCAAACGGCGCGGCTATGATCTGTCTACGCAACGCGCTCAGCAGGTCAGCGCCGCTGACTTCGATCGCTATGACCTGATTCTGGCGATGGACCATAGCAATCTGCGCGACCTTAAAGCCTTGCAGCCTGCCAGTGGCAAGGCCGAACTGGACCTGTTCCTGCGACGTTACGCCGGCATGAAAGATGAAGTTCCCGACCCTTACTACGATGGCGAACACGGGTTTGAAGAGGTGCTGGATTTGGTCGAGCGTGCATGTGACAGCCTGGTTGTCGAGCTAAAGGGACGTGTATGAGTTTGCAGTTGCAAGTGAATGCATCGCTCAAACCCTTTAACAGTTTTGGTGTCGATTCGCGGGCCCGTCTGTTTGCCCAGGCTTACACGGATACCGACGTACGGGCAGCGTTACAGTGCGCGGTTGATCGGGCACTGCCTTTGCTGGTGATCGGCGGCGGCAGCAACCTGCTGTTGACCGCTGATGTGGATGCATTGGTACTGCGAATGGCCAGTCGTGGTATTCGTGTACTGGAAGATGATGGCGAGCGTGTCGTGGTCGAAGCCGAAGCGGGTGAGGTCTGGCACGACTTTGTGCTGTGGTCCCTGGCGCGGGGTTTCTGCGGGCTTGAAAACCTGAGCTTGATCCCCGGCACAGTGGGGGCTGCGCCGATGCAAAACATCGGTGCCTACGGGGTTGAGATCAAGGATGTGTTTGCGGGGTTGACGGCGCTTGACCGTCAGACCGGCGAGTTGCGTGAGTTCAGTCTGGAACAGTGCTGCTTTGGCTATCGTGACAGCGTATTCAAACAGCAGGCCGGGCGCTGGCTGATCTTGCGGGTGCGGTTTGCACTCAGTCGAGTGGAGCATTTGCACCTTGAATACGGCCCGGTACGCCAGCGATTGAGCGAGCAGGGTATTGAGCGGCCGTCGGCCAGTGATGTGAGCCGTGCAATCAGCACTATTCGCAGCGAGAAATTGCCTGACCCGGCGGTGCTGGGCAACGCCGGCAGCTTCTTCAAAAACCCATTGGTGTCAGCGGCGCTGGCGGCCGATTTGAAGGTGGCGTACCCCGGTCTGGTGGGTTATCCGCAGGCCGATGGTCAGGTCAAACTGGCAGCAGGCTGGTTGATCGAGGCGGCGGGCTGGAAAGGCTTTCGTGATGCCGATGCGGGGGTACATTGCCTGCAGTCATTGGTTCTCGTGAACTATGGCAAGGCCACCGGCTTGCAACTGCTGGCATTGGCACGACAGATACAGGCTGATATCGAGCAGCGTTTCAGTGTGAAGCTGGAGATGGAGCCGAACGTCTATTAAAGAGGGGGGTTGAAACCCGTTCAACGGCCGTAAAAAAGCCCCGCCAGTGCGAACTGGCGGGGCTTTTTAGTGGCCTTCGGAATTAGGCGAGGGGTTTAGGCTCGTGTTCCTTTTCTTGGGCTACAGCTTCGTTCGCAGTGGCTTGGGCGGCTGCGGCAGCTGCTGCAGCTTCTTCGCGTTTGCGACGACGGACTTCACGCGGGTCGTTAGGGGCACGACCGTTGCTTGGCAGCGAGGGGGCGGCGTGTGCCGGCTCGGGTGCCGGCACAACGGCGGTCTCGACCACTTCAGCAGCAACCACGGTTTCAACCGCCGCAGGCTCTACTGCTACAACGGTCTCAACCACGGCTTCAGTTACCACGACTTCAGCCGCAACCGGCTCTGCCGCAGGTGCAGGTGCGGGCGCTGTTGCCGCCACGGCTGGCTCAGCAACGGGCTCACGTACAACGCGAGTTTCCTTGACGGGCTCAGGTGCTTCTTCGACGGCCGGTGCTTCGATGGCCGGTTCCTCAACAGCAGGGGCTTTGATCACCGGCTCTTCTACCGACGGCGCTTCGACAGCAGGCGCGTCAACTGCAACCTCAACCACCGGCTCAGCGACAACAACAGGCGCTTGTGCCACAGGAGCAGGTTCGGCAGCGGCCTGGACTTCAGGTTGGGCTTCTGGTGTTGCTGGTGCCTCAGGTGCCTTGACGGCTTCGGCCTGAGCCACGACTTCGGCTGCTGGCGCTTGAGCGATGGTTGTTTCTACGGCAGGTGCCTCAACAGCCGGTGTCGGCACGAGGGCGACTGCAGTTGTTTTAACCTCTTCAACCGCTGTTTCAGCCTGGGTCGACTCCTCAATAGCCTGGGTCGCACGTTCAGCCTGTTGATTGGCCTGGGCTTCAGCAGGAGCGCTGATGACCGAGTTGGCAACGGCTTCAGTGACTGCCAGGCCTGCAGCCAGTTCAGCAGTGTTGGCGGGTGTGTTGTCGGCGTTGGCTTCTTCGCTGTTTTCTTCCGAGCCTTCAATCACATTGCCATTGGCATCGCGTTGACGTTCACGGCGGTTGCTGCGACGACGCTGGCCACGGGAGCGGCGACGAGGACGATCGCCTTCGGCGTTATCCTGCGTGTCGTCTTGTGATTGCTCTTCAGTTGACAGCGCTTCTTCGTCTTCCGGGGCAGCAACAGGTTGGGTTTCACGTGGTGCACGTTCTTCGCGCGGCGCACGAGGCTGGCGCTCTTCACGCGGTGGGCGAGCCGGGCGTTCTTCTTCGTTGGACACTGCTGCGACGGCGGCAACCGCCGGGGCTGCATCAAGAGGCTCGCGCAATTCGCGAACGCGCTCTTCACGGCCTTCGCCGCGAGGCTTGCGCTCTTCACGCGGGGCACGAGGCTGACGCTCTTCGCGCGGTGGGCGCGGGGCGCGTTCTTCACGAGGTGCGGCGGCAACAACCGGCGTTTCTTCGCGGGTTTCGCGCACTTCGCGAGGCTCGCGTGGTGCGCGCTCTTCACGAGGTGCACGCTCTTCGCGTGGCTTGCGCTCTTCGTCGCGGCGACCGTTACGGCTGCGGGTTTGCTGGCGGCCGTTGCGACGTTCTTCGTTGCGTGCAGGGCGTGGCTCAGTCGCAACCGGTTTTTCAACCACGGCAGGGGCTGCAGGCTCTTCCTTGCTGGCGAACAGGCTGACCAACGACTTGACCAGGCCCTTAAACAGGCTTGGTTCAGCGATGGTAGCGGCCGGGGCCGGGGCCGGTGTGGCTGCCGCCTCGGTGGGAACCGGTGCCGAGGCGCGTGGTGGTGCGGCTTTAACGGCGGCTTCCTGGCGGACCAGAGTGCGCGTCGCGGCGGCCGGCTGAACTTCTTCCACTTCAGCAGCAGCGGCAGCGATTTCGTAGCTGGACTGATTGGTGTGGGCTTCCGGGCTGTCATCACGCAGACGCTGCACTTCGAAGTGCGGTGTCTCGAGGTGGTCGTTCGGCAGGATAACGATACGAGCACGGGTGCGCAGTTCGATTTTGGTGATCGAGTTGCGTTTTTCGTTGAGCAGGAACGCAGCGACCGGAATCGGCACTTGAGCGCGTACTTCGGCAGTACGGTCTTTCAGGGCTTCTTCTTCGATCAGGCGCAGAATGGCCAGCGACAACGATTCGACATCACGGATGATGCCAGTGCCGTTGCAGCGCGGGCACACGATGCCGCTGCTTTCACCCAGGGATGGACGCAGGCGCTGACGGGACATTTCCAGCAGGCCAAAGCGCGAGATACGACCCACTTGTACGCGGGCACGGTCGGCTTCCAGGCATTCGCGGACTTTTTCTTCCACGGCGCGCTGGTTTTTTGCAGGGGTCATGTCGATGAAGTCGATGACGATCAGGCCGCCGATGTCGCGCAGGCGCAACTGACGGGCGATCTCTTCAGCCGCTTCAAGGTTGGTTTGCAGCGCGGTTTCTTCGATATCGCTGCCTTTGGTGGCGCGCGCCGAGTTGATGTCGATGGACACCAGGGCTTCGGTCGGGTCGATCACGATGGAGCCGCCGGAAGGCAGTTCAACCACGCGCTGGAAGGCGGTTTCGATCTGGCTTTCGATCTGGAAGCGATTGAACAGCGGAACGCTGTCTTCGTAGAGCTTGATTTTGCTGGCGTACTGCGGCATCACCTGGCGGATGAAGGTCAGGGCTTCGTCCTGTGCTTCAACGCTGTCGATCAGCACTTCGCCGATGTCCTGGCGCAGGTAATCGCGGATAGCGCGGATGATCACGTTGCTTTCCTGGTAGATCAGGAAGGGCGCGGAGCGATCAAGGGAAGCTTCTTTAATGGCGGTCCAGAGTTGCAGCAGGTAATCCAGGTCCCACTGCATTTCTTCGCTGCTGCGGCCAAGGCCGGCAGTGCGCACGATCAAGCCCATATCGGCAGGAGCGATCAGGCCGTTCAGGGCTTCGCGCAGTTCGTTGCGCTCTTCGCCTTCGATGCGACGGGAAATGCCGCCAGCACGCGGGTTGTTCGGCATCAGCACAAGGTAGCGGCCGGCGAGGCTGATGAAGGTGGTCAGGGCTGCGCCCTTGTTGCCACGCTCTTCTTTCTCAACCTGCACAATGACTTCCTGGCCTTCGCTCAGGACGTCTTTGATGTTGACGCGGCCTTCAGGGGCTTTCTTGAAGTACTCGCGGGAGATTTCTTTGAGGGGCAGAAAGCCGTGGCGCTCAGAGCCGAAATCGACAAAGGCAGCCTCAAGGCTTGGTTCGATGCGAGTGATGCGGCCTTTGTAAATATTGGCTTTTTTCTGCTCGCGTGCACCTGACTCAATGTCCAGGTCGTAGAGGCGTTGGCCATCTACCAGTGCAACACGCAACTCTTCAGGTTGAGTTGCGTTAATCAGCATTCTTTTCATGTTGTACCGTCGGTTTCCGGGCTACCGGAAACGGCGTTCGGCACACACGACTTCTCATGGTCGGTGTCAGGTGCGTCAGGAGGAATACTCCAGTGTCCAGCGAGGTTCGACCAATGGGGGCGAAGTCGCGACTTACGCTTCCTGCTTGCTGTGGTGACTTAAGTTAAGCACTCAGTCAGGAGGAGGAATCAACCAGCGGCTGTGGACGAGATGAAGCGTCTTGATAAAGCCTAGTGCTACACAGTCCGACGGTTGTGCATCTCCACCCTACACGTATCCTTGATAATTCGGGTGCTGCCGCGCGCAGAATCCGCAGCGGGTTGGCATTTACCGTGTTCTCCAAAAGGGGAGTTCACGCATCATGGCTAATAAAGGCGATGTTTCCGAAACATTCGCTCGACATACCCGTCGATGACTGCACTTTGTGAACTGGCCGTGAATATCGGCGTAAAAGGCGAGTTTGCACTCTGCTTTCCAGGCTCGCTTCAGGCCTCATGTCACCTGCGCTTGTTACAACTCCAGGTACCTCGTGTATAGCAAAAGCCCCGTAGGACGGCCTCGCGTCCTCGTGAAGAGCGTTGGTCAGGGTCGGCGTTTTACCGTTATTCCGCTGTCCAGGCCGTTTTTGGCGGCGTTCGCGACTATAGCAGCAATGATTAAGTGCTTCAAATCCATAAAAATTGTTATGATCCGCGGCATGACGACTACAACCCCCCCGACCCCCAGCGTCCAGCTGCTTGAGGTCTCGCCGGAATATGCCGGCCAGCGCATCGACAATTTTTTACTTGCCCGGCTCAAGGGTGTTCCCAAGACCTTGATTTACCGCATTTTGCGTAAAGGCGAAGTGCGTGTGAACAAGGGGCGGATCAAGCCTGAGTACAAGCTGCAGGCTGGCGATATCGTGCGCGTGCCGCCGGTTCGCGTGCCTGAGCGCGATGAGCCGGTGCCGGTGGCGCAAGGTTTGTTACAACGGCTTGAAGCTGCGATTGTCTACGAAGACAAAGCGTTGATTGTGTTGAACAAGCCCGCAGGTATCGCTGTGCATGGCGGTAGCGGTTTGACGTTTGGCGTGATTGAAGCCTTTCGTCAACTGCGTCCGGATGCCAAAGAGTTGGAGCTTGTGCATCGCCTGGACCGTGACACGTCCGGGCTGTTGATGATTGCTAAAAAACGCAGCATGTTGCGCCATCTGCACGAAGCGTTGCGCGGTGATGGTGTTGATAAGCGCTATATGGCACTGGTGCGTGGTCGCTGGGAAACCTCGGTCAAGCAGGTGCGTGCGCCGCTGATGAAGAGCAATCTGCGTTCCGGCGAGCGCATGGTTGAAGTGAACGAGGAAGGTAAAGAGTCGGTCACCGTGTTCAAGGTGCTGCGTCGTTTTGGCGATTTTGCAACCATGATCGAAGCCAGGCCGATTACCGGGCGTACTCACCAGATTCGTGTGCATACGCTGCATGCGGGGCATTGCATTGCCGGTGATACCAAGTACGGCGATGAAGACTTTTCCAAAGAAATTCGCGACCTGGGTGGCAAGCGTCTGTTCTTGCATGCCTATATGCTGACGGTGCCGTTGCCCGAGGGTGGCGAGATGAAATTTCAGGCACCTGTTGACGATATGTGGGCCAAGACCGTGGAGCGCCTGAGTGCGGAATGAGTACAAGCTGCTGATTTTTGACTGGGACGGCACCTTGGTCGACTCCATTGGCCGGATTGTGACCGCGATGCAAGTCGCGGCGCAGCGTGCGGGCCGCCCCGAGCGTGATGCAGAATCCGTGAAAGGGATTATTGGGTTGGGGTTGCCTGAGGCCATTCTGACGCTTTACCCCGATATGGCTGATGAGCAGGTAAAAGCCTTTCGTCAGCACTATGCGGATGTCTATATCGACCTTGATGCTGAGCCGTCCCCCTTGTTTGCTGGTGTTATGGAAGCGCTTCAGGCATTTCGCGCTGAAGGCTATCACTTGGCTGTCGCAACGGGTAAGGCGCGCAGAGGGCTTGATCGTGTGCTTAAGGCGCATGGTCTGGAAGATTTCTTCGATGTCACGAAGGCCGCCGATGAAACCGCAAGCAAGCCCGATCCGTTAATGCTCAACCAGATCCTGGCCCATTGTAAGGTGAGCCCTGCAGAGGCGTTGATGGTGGGAGATGCTTCCTTTGATTTGCTAATGGCGCGCAATGCGGGTATCGATTCCGTTGCGGTGGGCTATGGTGCTCAGTCAATGGAGCGTTTGTTGGCGTTCGAGCCCTGTTTGGCGATTCACAGTTTTCCTGAGTTGCGTGCCTGGCTGGGTCAGCCGGTTAATTAAAGTCTTTGCTGGGGTTAAGCATGGTTGATCAATGGAAGGCACCCGCTGAGTCTGAGCCGATTGCCGGTGATGACAAGAGCTGGAAGTTGCTGGAAAAAACCTTGTTGGCGGGGGTCCAGGAGCAGCGTCGCGCGCGTCGCTGGGGGATTTTCTTCAAGGCGCTTACTTTCTGCTATTTGATTGCAGTGTTGTTTTTGTTTACGCCGCTGTTGGACGTGGAGCGCAGTGCAACCAGTGGTGCGTACACGGCGCTGATAGATGTGCGTGGCGTGATTGCTGATAAAGAAATGGCCAGTGCCGATAACCTGGTCACCAGCCTGCAGGCGGCGTTTGCTGATCCGAAGGTCAAGGGCGTGGTGCTGCGCATCAACAGCCCGGGTGGCAGCCCTGTGCAGTCTGGCTATGTGTACGACGAGATCCGTCGTTTGCGCGGTTTGCATCCAGATACCAAAGTGTATGCGGTGATTTCCGATCTTGGGGCTTCGGGTGCTTATTACATTGCCAGTGCCGCCGACGAAATTTATGCCGATAAAGCGAGCCTGGTTGGTTCGATTGGTGTGACGGCGGCCGGGTTTGGTTTTGTGGGGGCCATGGAGAAGCTGGGCGTTCAGCGTCGTGCTTACACGTCAGGTGAGCACAAGGCTTTCCTCGACCCGTTTGAGCCTGAAAAGCCGGATGAAACCAAGTTTTGGCTGAGTGTCTTGAATGTGACGCATGAGCAATTTATTGCCAGTGTGAAGCAGGGGCGCGGAGACCGTCTGAAGGACAAAGAGCACCCGGAGTTGTTCTCGGGTTTGGTCTGGACGGGCCAGCAAGCATTGCCGTTGGGCTTGATCGACGGGCTCGGAAGTGCGAGTTCGGTTGCGCGTGATGTGATCGGTGAAAAAGAGTTGGTCGATTTCACGGTGCAAGAATCGCCTTTTGATCGCTTCTCGAAAAAGCTCGGTGCCAGTGTGGCTGAGCAGTTGGCCATGTGGATGGGCTTTCAAGGCCCGACACTGCGTTGATCGATAAGCGTTAATAAAACCGGCCTGAATGGCCGGTTTTTTTATGCGCGATCACAAAGGTTCTCTAGTAGGCGGGCTGTCGTAGGGCAATCCTATCCATTGCCGCGGTCACGGCTACTTGGGATTCCGGCTTTACGCTGCGTTATTTTGATGGGGTCCTTTGGATTAAAAGCCAGATCAAAAGATCGCCAGTAGGAGCGAGCTTGCTCGCGATCTTTTGATCTTTAGAGCGGCCGCTCTTGCAGGGGGTCAGGGTATTGCAACGCCTTGCGCCAGCAGCATGTCGACCAGGCGTATCAAGGGCAGCCCGACCAGGCTGGTAGCGTCGTCGCCTTCGGTACGCTGAAACAGGCTGACGCCCAAGCCTTCGGCTTTAAAACTGCCTGCGCAATCATAAGGCTCCTCTGCATGCAGGTAGCGCTCTATCTGTTCGGCGCTCAGGTTGCGCATGTGCACAGTGAACGGTACGCAGTCGGTCTGGTAGAGCCCTGTCTGGCTGTTGAGCAGGGTTAGGCCGGTCAGAAAGCTCACGCGGGTGCCGCTGGCGTTTAATAGTTGCTGGCGGGCCTTGTCAAACGTGTGTGGCTTGCCGATGATCTGATCGTTGAGCACGGCGACTTGATCAGAACCGATGATCAAATGGTTTGGGTGCGTTGTCGCCAGTGCCTGGGCTTTTTGCAGGGACAGGCGTTTGACCAGCTCAATGGCGGATTCGCCGGGGCGATGGCTTTCGTCGATATCTGGCGTGCTGCACGTGAAAGGCAGTTGCAGGCGTGCCAGTAAATCGCGGCGATAAACCGAGCTTGAAGCAAGTAATAATGGCAGCATGCGTGGCTCCTGAAGGTGGTCGCCGATTCTAGCGGGCATGCGGGATGTCGCACAGGCACAATTTCCTTTGACAGGTGAGGGGGGCATCCCTAGAATGCTGCGCCTATGTTGAATGACCCGATTCCACCTCACGTTGACCCGCGCAAATTAGCTGATCGTGGCACTACCCTTCAAGGTGAAGTGCTGCTGGCTGATTTGGAGAGACTCTGCGACCCGCTTTCCGACGATGTCGGTACGGTCCAGGCTAAATTTGTTTTTGAACGCGACGAGCGAAGATCTGTAGTAATTCACAGCTCCATCGACGTTGATGTCAAAATGGTTTGCCAGCGTTGTCTTGAGCTGGTCACCCTGCCGATCCACAGCGAATGCAGTTACGCTGTGGTGAAAGAGGGTGCGAATACCCAGTCGTTACCGAAAGGTTATGACGTGCTGGAACTGGGCGAAGATCCATTGGATCTGCATGCACTGATCGAGGAGGAGCTTTTGCTCGCCTTGCCCATTGTGCCTGCTCATCATCCGGAAGAATGCCAGCAGCCGGCGGGTCTCGATGAGCCCGAACCAGGCGAGGACGAGGTAACGCGGTCCAACCCGTTCAGTGTAT